>Ga0073934_10011839_pt1 | contig 10428 bp, 6 predicted proteins | sample LarsenN4metaG_FD_76834 | JGI IMG/M metagenome (GOLD analysis project Ga0073934, IMG submission 76834) | Hot spring sediment bacterial and archeal communities from British Columbia, Canada, to study Microbial Dark Matter (Phase II) - Larsen... ... | reverse complement strand
GACAACACCGCCCGCCGGAAACAGGGAGCCACGGTGTTCCTTGGCGCCAACCCCCAGGCGTATGAGTCTTGGCTGCGCGAGGCGGTGCGCAAGGCTGGATCACTGAGCCAGGACGAGCGGTTCGTTTTTATCAACGCATGGAACGAGTGGGCCGAGGGCAATCACCTCGAACCTTGTATGCGATGGGGACGCGCCTATCTCGAGGCGACCCGGCGGGTTCTTGCGCCGACGGGTGGGGACCTGGATGCCGCCTCCCAGCCAGAACAGGCCTTGCTCAATACCTAAACCGCTCCAGTTCTTGACTGCGCAACTCGCATCCGGCTCACCGCCTCACCAGACCTCTCCGTTCTGGTCCGTCATGATTCCGGTCTATAATCCGAACCGGGAACAACTGCGGGCGGCGATTGATTCGGTCCTCAAAGAGCGCGGGACGGCCAGGCCCATGCAAGTGGAACTTGTCGATGATTGCTCCCCGAATCCCGTGGCCGCGGATCTGATGCGTGAACTTGCCGGCGAACCTGTTTCCCTGCATCGCAATTCCACCAACCTGGGCCTGGCGGGCACCTGGAACGTGTGCATTGACCGCGCCCGGGGCGACGTGGTCCATATACTGCATCAGGATGACTATGTGCTGCCCGGCTTCTATGCTTCCCTGGAGCCGGCCTTCACCAGCCCTTCCGTGGGAGCGGCGTTCTGCCGGCATGCCTATGTGGATGCAGCCGGGAGCCGCACCGGGGAATCCGAACTCGAAAGTGATCGCCCGGGAATCCTGTCCGACTTGAAGTACAGGCTGGCGAGTGATTCCCGGGTCCAGTGTCCGGCCATTGTGGTGCGCCGGTCATGCTATGACGCGGTGGGACGTTTCCGAACGGACCTGCCTTACATTCTCGATTGGGAGATGTGGCTCCGGATCAGCGTTGCCTGGCAGGTTTACTATGAACCTCGTGTGCTGGCGTGCTATCGCGTCCACGCATCCAATCAGACGACGAACCTGCAGCGAACGGGGGAGGACGTGCGGGACATTGGCAGGTTCTTCCAGATCGCCGAAGCGGCGCTGCCTGATCGCCGCGGCCGGGATATGGTGCGCCGCGGTCGAAAGACCTATGCCCGGCGCGCCCTTCAGATCGCCAGCTCGTTCATCGGCAGTGACGAAGCCCACGCCGCGTGGGCGCAGGTGCGTGCGGCGTGGAGACTCCAACCGTCGGTGTCGCTGGTTCCTCCAACCGCCAAGTGCGGGTTGAAGTACTTTGCCGGGCTGCTGGGGCGAAAACCCGGAGGATCCATCCGCTCATCCGCCACTTCGGCCGCGATCCCCCAATGATCTGAGCATGTCATCCCCGCTAATCTCAGTCATTATTTGTACCCGAAACCGGAGCCAGGCCCTGGCGCGAACCTTGGAATCCCTCCGCCAACTGGAAGTGCCAGCGCCCTGGCGCGCGGAATTCCTGGTGGTCGACAACGGTTCGACAGACGCCACGGCGCGGATTGTGGCGGCCGCAGCGGGCCTGGACCCGCGTTTGAAATATGTTGCGGAACCGCGCCGGGGCCAGAGCATCGCCCGCAACACCGGGTTGGCCTTTTCCACCGGGGATATCGTCCTGTTTACGGATGACGACGTCTTCCCCGACCGGCGATGGCTGCGGACGATGGCCGAACCCCTTTTCCGGGGTGAGTTCGACGCCGTCGTCGGACAGATTCAGTTGGGAGCTGAACTGGCGCGTGAGTGGCTCACCCCTTTCCACAAGCATTGGCTCGCCGCTCCCGAGCCTTGCCCTGGCATGCCTTTGGAGTTGGTGGGGGCGAACATGGGTTTTCATCGGCGCGTGCTGAACCTGGTTCCCGGCTTTGATCCCGAACTTGGCCCCGGTGCGCTTGGTTTTGGTGACGACACCCTTTTCTCCTGGCAATTGGAGAAGGCCGGCGCGCGAATCGGCCTGTTGAGAGAGGCGTTGGTAGTCCACTGTCCTGATGCGTCCCGGCTGCTCCGCCGCGCCTGGCTTGAGGCCGGGGCAAATCGCGGGCGCACCCAGGCCTACCTTCTGCACCATTGGTTTCATGGCACGTTGCGAGCGCCAAGGCTCCAACAGCTCTGCCTGACGGCGAAGCTCAAACTCCGCCGGGTCTTGCAGCCGCCTCCGCCCCTGGATGCCGAGGGCGGGATCCCATGGGAGATCAGCTACGTGTCTTGCATCGCCAAGTGTCAGCAATACCAGCGCGAACGTTCACGAGCCCCGAAATATGCCAGGCACGGGCTGCGGCCGCAGGGGGATGCGGCTGCTCCGGGCAACTGTCTTGCCGGTGCCTCCGTGGCCGGTGGAGTTGCCCCCCCGCCCCCGTCACCACACAACGGCCTTGGCGAAACTGCCCTGCCTTAGGGGCGCCCTGCAGGTTCTGTCGTCCAAAACCTCGACTTTTGCTCGGAATAACTACATTAACTACCCACGCATGAAAGGCTCAATCACGAAGAACTCCGGAAAGAACTTCAGACCGTCCCGCGCACGGGCCAGGACAGCCCCCACAGGCAAGACCGCCGCGCAGAACTCCAATCAAACCCCTGCCAGCCAGGTTTCCCGGATCGGGATCGTCGGACTGGGGTACGTGGGATTGCCGCTCGCGCTGCAATTTGGCCGCTGCGGGGTCGATGTTCTGGGGCTTGATATTGACACTGAAAAGGTGGCGGCCGTGAACGCCGGCCGAAGCTACATCAAGCACATCGCCTCCGAGGACATCGCGCAGCTCCTCAAAGCCGGGAAGCTCGCCGCCTCGGCCGATTTCTCCCGGGTCAAGGAGCTTCAGGCAGTAATCATTTGTGTTCCCACGCCGCTCAACAAGAACCGGGAGCCGGATATTTCGTTCATCATCAACACGGGCAAGAGCATCGCACCGCATTTGGCCAAGGGAACCCTTGTCGTCCTCGAATCCACCACGTATCCCGGGACGACGGACGAAGATCTGCGGGAGGTTTTGGAAGCCGGCTCTGGACTGAAAGCCGGCACGGACTTTCACCTCGCGTTCTCCCCCGAGCGTGAGGACCCCGGCAACCCGAATAGCAAAGTCGCCGCTATTCCGAAGGTGATTGGCGGTTTTACTCCGGCCTGCCTCGAGAAAGCGAAAGCCCTGTACGGCCAGGCGATCAAGACACTTGTGCCGGTGTCTTCATGCCGTGCGGCCGAGGCCACCAAGCTCTTGGAAAACACCTTTCGCAGCGTCAACATTGCGCTGGTGAATGAGCTGAAAGTCGTCTACGAGGCGATGGGCATTGATGTCTGGGAGGTTATCAACGCCGCCAAAACGAAACCCTTTGGATTTATGCCGTTCTATCCCGGCCCAGGGCTGGGAGGGCACTGCATCCCCATCGACCCCTTTTATCTCACCTGGAAAGCGCGCGAATACGGCCAGCACACGCGCTTCATCGAATTGGCTGGTGAGGTAAACACCTCGATGCCGGAATACGTCATTCATCGTGTTAGCGCGGCCCTCAACGCCATGCGCAAGTCTGTGAACGGCTCCAAAATACTCGTCCTCGGCCTCGCGTACAAGCCCGATGTCGACGACGACCGCGAGTCGCCAAGTTACGTCTTGATGGATATGCTCAAAGCCCTGGGAGCCGAAGTCGCTTACTATGACCCTTTTGTTCCGGTAATCCGGCCGACCCGTGAGCACCCGCATTGGGCGGGCACGCAATCCGTCGTGTGGAGCCGCGAGATGATCCAAAGTTGCGACCTTGTGTTGGTTGCGACCAACCACACGGGCGTTCGTTACCAGGAGTTGGCAGACTGGGCCTCCTGCATCGTCGACACGCGGAATGCGATGGCTGCAGTCAAAACAAAGTCGGGACAGGTTTGGAAAGCGTAAGCCACTTCGGGTTTCCGTGAGCCACTTCGGGTTTCGAGTTGAGGACCTTTGTCGGGACCTTTGTCGGAAACTTTGTCGAATTGGCCGGATTTCGACGGATTTCGAAAAGAGTTTCCGACAAAGTCGCGAAGCAGGGGTTCTGCAAGAGAATCGCGCGTCCGTAGAAGGCCTCGCGAAGGGTGCCGGAAACATTACACCTTTCTCTCTGGTCATAAATCGCTAGCGATAAGTCGCTTATGGTTTTGGAGCGGGCTCGCCTGACGGAGATGTTTACACTCCTTCGCTGATTCCGGCATCCGACTGCCGCAATTCCTTGAATCGCAAATCACTGAATTGCAGTTGTCTGCGCAGCCAGCTCAAGGATAGCAGAGCATAAGAAAGAACTTGGGTATGCAACGTGCTAAAATTCTAATCGTCTTTCGGTCAGGGCGCGCTGCCTCTTTGTTCCCGGGCGCAACCAACCAATCAGAGGACAACGCATGATCCTTCTGCTAGGAGCCACCGGCTATATCGGCCAGGCCTTCGGGCGCGAAATCCGCAGGCGCGGGGAGTGCTTCATTCCTCTATCCCGCCGCGCTTTTGATTACACCCGGTTCGACCTGTTGTTTGATTACGTGCGCCGACTCCGCCCTTCCCTGGTTGTGAATGCAGCCGGCTATTCCGGCCGTCCGAACATGGATTCATGCGAGACGGAGCGGATGGCCACATTTCAGGCGAACACTCTCCTGCCGCAGACGATTTCCCGGGTTTGCCTGATGACCAACACCCCGCTGGGGCATGTGTCCTCAGGATGCATTTACTCCGGGGCCAAGGTCTTCGAGGGAGGGCAGCTTCGCGTGGAGCGCGACCTTAACTTGCCGGGGATCCGGGCGCTGTTTGACACAAATCCGGAGCGGTTCTTCGGGTTTACCGAGTTGGATGAGCCGAACTGCACCTTCCGGCATGGCCCCTGCAGTTTTTTATCCGGGACAAAAGCATTGGCGGAGGAAAGCCTGCGCAGCAACAACCAGGCTTACCTCTGGCGCGTGCGCCTGCCCTTTTCACAGGAGGATGATCCCTGCAATCTGCTGACGAAGCTCCTGGCCTATGAGCGTATCTACGACCACATCACCTCGCTCTCGCACCTGGAAGACTTCGTAAGAGCGTGCCTGGATCTCTACGAACTTAAAGCGCCTTACGGCGTGTATAACGTCACGAACCCCGGCGCGGTGACCACACGGCAGATAGCCCATTTGATGGAGCGCCTGATGCGCACCCCTAAGACGCTCGAGTTCTGGCGGGACGACGAGGAGTTTTACTCCAAAGCGGCCAAATCTCCACGGTCAGCCTGCATCCTCGATACCAGCAAGCTGCTGCGGGCGGGTGTCAAGATGCGGCCGGCGCTGGAAGCGCTGGAGGACACGGTCAGCCGATGGCACCCGGAACCACGCGAAGTCGTGTGGGCGCCGGCGGAACCCAATTTGCAGATTGTGGGTCACAGCGCGAGTTAACTGGGCCATACATTCGGGACCCACGGAGATTCCCGCTCCCGCTCTGCTTCTCGGAAGCCGTCTTCGTTCTTCGCGCTCGCAGGAATAAAAGCTTGCAAAAGACAGGCGGAAGGTTGAACGAGAGAGGGCGCGCCCTAAATATGATTGTCAAACGGTCAACTCTGCGCCGGCTTCTGCCTTCCTCGTCTTCAAACGCTTGGGTTGGGGTTTGTGCGGCTTTGGCGATCCCCGCGGCGGCGAATGCCCAGCAAGTGATCGCCCCTCCACCGCCGGAGTTCACCGCGCGGCCGCCGGTGGATCCCCTCGCGGGGCCGGGCGCGGAAGCGCAACCGGATGCCATCACTTCGGCTCTGGGGGCGGGCGAAGGCGCTCTTCAGTGGGTTGTCACCCATCTGCACCCCCACATTTTATATCGGTTTCTTTACGGCGACGGCATCCAGGCGCTGCCGGGTGTGCAAGTCAAGACGGCGATCCACGAACTCTACCCTGGAGTATCTTTGAACATCGGGAAGCAGTTGAATGTCGCCTACACGCCCGTCATTCGGGTTTATTCGAGCGAGGCTCTCGAGGACACCTTCGACCAGGCTGTTTCGCTGGGCTGGCATACGATTTATCGCGACTGGTCGTTCGCCCTGAACAGCAATTACTCGCTGACTTCTCAACCGTTGGTCGAAACCGGCGCTCAGACGGAAACTGAATCCATCGCCACGGGTGCAAACGCTGTTTGGGCGATGAATCAATCCATGGCCCTTGAACTGGGCCTGATGCACAATCTCCAACTGCTGTCAGGAGAAGTGGAGGGGCAGAGGTTGAACGACTACCAGACGTTTTCCACGATGGATTGGCTGAACTACACTTTTGCCCCTGGACTGAGTGCGGCGATTGGCGTCGGCGGCGGTTACGACGATGTGAGCGCGGGGACTGACATGACCTTCGAACAGGTCCGCGCCAGGGTGAGTTGGCGCGTCCAGCGCCGCCTGAACCTGGTGGCGAGCGGGGGCGCTGAATCCAGGCAGTTTCTCGATAGTGAGGCGCAGGATAACATCGCGCCCGTGTACAGCGGCAGCGCCGTTTACCAGTTGTTCGAACCCACCCGGGTGTTTGTCAGCGGCGCCCACACCATAAGTCCTTCATACTTTGCCGATGAATTGTCCGAAGCCACGGAAGTCAGCGCCGGGATTCAGCAGCGCCTGTTTGGCAAACTGGTGCTCAACCTGTCGGCAGGCTACCGGCTCACTTCCTACGCAACCACCGCCGGGAACCTCCAGGTAACCCGCGAAGACGAATCGACCTTTGTTAACGGCCGCCTGAGCACGGTCCTTTTCAAACGAGCTTCCATCGCTCTTCTCTACCAGTGGAGCGAGAACACCTCCGACGAAGCGCAGTATCAATACCACAGCAATCAAATCGGCTTCGAAATCGGATACCGCTTCTAAACGGCCAGGCACGTGAATTCCGTCCCCCCTCCACCGCGTGGCGCGGCGCCCCCTCCGTCCTCGACTCCTCTCGTGAAGCGATTCGGGGCTTTCATCGCGGTTGCGGTCCTGTTGACTCTCGGCTTTGCCAGGCTGATCCTTGAACTCTTTCAGTTCGCTTGGAACGATGAGCTGTACTCGCATATTCCCCTCATCCCCGCGGTCGCGCTGTACCTCTGCTGGCTGAAACGCCACACGTTTACTGCCGAAAGAGGCCCGTTCTCGCCGCTGGCACTGCTTCCCCTGGCCCTGGCGGCCGGCTTGTTTGCCTGGGGCTGGGTTTCTCCGGCAACCGCTCCGGAAGATCGGTTCGCCGCGCCTGGATACGGGTTTGTCGCTCTTCTGCACGCAGCCGGGCTGGCTTTGTTGGGGTCGCAGCTCTATCGGCAAGTGGCGTTCCCGCTGGCGCTCTTGATTTTCGCGGTCCCCATGCCCACTCCTCTGACCGACCACATCGTGTCCTTTCTTCAGCACGGCTCGGCGGACGTGGCCCACGTATTCCTGACACTCTCCGGCATGCCACTATTTCGGAGCGGCACCATTTTTCAACTCCCTGGTTTTGCGATGGAAGTGGCTCCGCAGTGCAGCGGCATCCACTCCACCCTGGCCCTGTTCATCACCAGCGTTCTCGCGGGCCATGTGCTCCTGCGGTCAAGTTCACGCCGCTGGCTGCTCGCCTTGGCGGTTCTGCCGCTGGCCCTGCTACGGAACGCCTTCCGCATTTTTACACTCGGGCAGCTTTGCGTCCTGGTCGATCCGGACATTGTTCACACCCTAATCCACAAACGGGGCGGGCCCATCTTCTTTGCGTTTTCACTCGTTCCGTTTCTACTGCTGCTCGTGTTCCTGAAGCGCTCGGAGCCTCAAACCGGGCAAGCAGTGCCGCTTTCTGTATGAAAAATGCATCGTTTAGGGCGTGTTCTGTCCTGGCCATCGCCTTTGGTCTCACCTTGTGCGGTTGCACGAAGCAAGTCGACGGGCAACTTGCCTTAAGCGACAGGCTGATGAAGGCGGAGGATTACCAACGCGCGGAATTAGAGTTGTCGAAAGTCTGGAATGGAACCAAATCCGATCCGCGAGTCATCTCCCGCCTGGGCATTCTGTACCTACACCAGGGAAAGTATTACAAAGCGGGCCAGTACTTAAATTTCGCGATTGGAAAGGCGCCGGACGATACGCAAGCGAGGTTGGCCCTGGGTGCCCTGATGAAGGAGTCTCGGATTTTTTCCGAGGCGTTGAAGTGCGCCGTCGAGGTGCTGCAGCGCGATCCCGGAAACCAGGAAGCCATGATTCTGCTCTCGGATGTGTCTCTGCCGCGTGATGCGGCAAATGCCCTCAAGTTGCTGGAGCGGGCTCCGGAGAGTTCAAAAGCGCTTCCCGGCTACCGAACCGCGCGAGCACGCCTCCTGTTTTCGCTCGGACAACGGGACTACGCCAAACAGGAAATCGACCAGGTGATTCAGAGCCATCCGGATTTCGCCCCTGCCTATCACGTTCGGGCCAGTTGGCATGCTCTGAGCAAGCAGCCTGCCCGGGTCCTGGAAGATCTCAAAGCAGCGGCTGACAAATCCCCCCTGCGTTCATCCCACCGGATCGTCTACGCCAACTACTGCGCGCAGTTGGGCCAGCCCGAGACGGCGCGGGCATTCTTGATCGATCTGACCACCCGCGCGCCGGACTACGTGCCGGCCTGGTCAACTCTGTCGAGGCTGTACGGCGGCCTGCAGAACTACTCCGAGGCGATCAAAGCCTCCGACCGGGCTCTGGCGCTCGATCCGGACAGCAGAAGCGAGAGGATTTGGCGGGGCGAACTCATGCTTCAAAACGGCGACACCAACGCCCTGGCGCATTTCGAACGAATCGCCCGGGAATACACTGAGAAGGCACGGCGAGCGGCGCCAAACGTTGCGACCACCAACACGGCTTCGGCCGGCGGCACGAACCAGGCGGCCTCCGGCCCGCCCCTGGCGGCCAGATGGTCCGTTCCCGCGGAGATCGCCGTCCTGCTTGCCAGGGCGCAGGTTCTCAACGGGCAAACCAATCGCGCCATCGCGACCCTCAACGAATTGCTGCTGGCCTCCCCAACGAACACCGCGGCTTTGATCATGCGCTCTCAGCTTCAGCTTGCCGGAAGTCCGGGCGATGTGGCCATCGCCACCGAGGAGCTCAAGAAGTTGGTCGACGCGGAACCGAATCGAGACGAAGCCCGGCACTTGCTGGCCGTCGGCTACCAAAGGCTGGGACAATGCGATCTGGCCCTGGTGCATCTGGAGACACTCATGCGACACGCCCGCACGAACTTCAACCTGCGGGTGCAGGCGGGCGATTATCAGTTGGAAGCCGGGAACGTGGAGAAGGCCCGACAATACTATGAAGCGGCCCTGGCCCTGGCTCCGACCAACTACGAGGCGCTACTCCGCATGGTGACCATCGACAACAGACAAGGCAAGCACCAGGCGGCCATTGACCGCGCCAGGGACTACGTCGATAAATTCCCGGGCTCCAATTCCTGGCACCTCCTCTACATGGCCTGCGTGGCCCGCGTGAACGACGCGTTGAGGGAACGGCGCGCTCCCGATCCCAACGACCTCGAACAGGCCGAAGCGGCGATGAAGAAGACGATCGAGCTGAGCCCGAATTCTCTGCTGCCGTTCGACCTGGCCGAGTTCTACGCTCGCAGCGGACAGATGGAAAAACTGCGGAAGCTTATCCGCGACCTGGCCGGCTCCCGCAGCGATCCTCCATTTCTGATGGATCTTTCCATTTGGCAGATGGACCTGAAGGAGAACGACGCGGCGGTGAGTTCTATGGAGAGTCTGCTGGAGCAGGTACCGAATGCCTGGCTGGCCCTGAACAACCTGGCCAGCATCTACGCGGAGAAACCGGACAAGCTGGATCGCGCTTTGGAGCTGGCGCGCCGGGCGCACCAGCTCGAACCTGGCAGGCCGGAAATCAGCGATACTTTAGGGTGGATTCTGGTAAAGCGTGGCGACCCGGCCAAGGGACTGCCGTTGGTGGAGGAGGCGATACGATCCCCGGAGCTTTCCGCGCATGCCGAGATCAACCTCCACTATGGAGTGGCGCTGGCATTTTCCGGAGCGGATGAGCAGGCCCGCCCTTACCTGGAGGTCGCCGCCCGGGTCACCAACGACCTGGCCATCGCCACGTTGGCAATCCTGAACATCGACCCTGACCGTGCGACCCCCGAACAAGTCCGCCTGCTCGAACAGCGGCTGGCCGTATTCCCGGCAGACGCTTCGGCGCTGATTCGCCTGGAGCGATTCCAGGAGAAATCGGGCGCAATCCAGAAAGCCGCCGACTTCTATTCGCGTTATGCCCGGCTGGTGCCGGAAGGCCCCGGGAAGGCCGAGGCCCTTCTCGCCCTGGCCAAATTGAATTCAGGCCCGCTCGCCCAGCCCCGCGAAGCCCTGGATTATGCCAGGGCTGCCTACAATTCCGATCCACGGAACCGCGAGGCCGCCCGGTTGGCGGGCACGCTGGCATGGCAGGCCGGTGATCACACGTCAGCCGTGGCCTTCCTTGAGGAGGCAGCCCGGAACTCGCGCGACCCGGCTTTGCTCAGCCAACACGCCTTCGCCCTGTACGCG
>Ga0073934_10011838_pt1 | contig 10430 bp, 12 predicted proteins | sample LarsenN4metaG_FD_76834 | JGI IMG/M metagenome (GOLD analysis project Ga0073934, IMG submission 76834) | Hot spring sediment bacterial and archeal communities from British Columbia, Canada, to study Microbial Dark Matter (Phase II) - Larsen... ... | reverse complement strand
GGGCGGCCGCCCAAGGATTAAGATCGCCATGGAAAAGTTCACGGTTCTGGAAGGCGTCGCGGCGCCCCTGAAGGTGGTCAATGTCGACACCGACATGATCATCCCGAAGCAATATCTGAAGACCATCAAGCGCACGGGCTTGGGCAAGGGGCTGTTCGCGGAAAAACGCTTTAACGACGACGGCAGCGAGAATCCGGATTTCGTGCTCAACAAGCCGGCCTATCGCAACGCCAAGATTCTGGTGGCCGGCGATAATTTCGGCTGCGGCTCCTCGCGCGAACATGCGCCCTGGGCGCTGCTCGATTTCGGCATCCGCTGCGTGATCTCGACCTCGTTCGGCGATATTTTCTACAACAACAGTTTCAAGAACGGCATCCTGCCGATCCGCGTCACCCAGGAAGAGCTCGACAAGCTGTTCGACGATGCCGAACGCGGCGCCAATGCGACGCTGACCATCGATCTCGAGAAGCAGGAAATCCGCGGCCCCGATGGCGGCGTCATCAAGTTCGATATCGATCCGCACCGCAAGCATTGCCTGCTCAACGGACTCGACGATATCGGCCTGACCATGGTCAAGAAGGACAAGATCGACGCCTTCGAGAGCAAGCTGGCCGAAGAGCGCCCCTGGATGTGACCGCTTGGTCATGCGCGGGCTTGACCCGCGCACCCATCGGCTTCGTAACAATGTCCCCTTTGTTGGCGGATGGCCGGGTCAAGCCCGGCAGTGACGTCTTGGCTACCGCGTCCGCGTCAGCGCCAGCCACACCCCGCCGCCGATCAGGAACGCTCCACTCAACCGTGAGACGAACCGCACCCGCGCCTGCGTGAACATCACACGCGCGCGTCCGGTGAGGATTGCATAGGCGCCGTCGGTCACAGCGGCGGTGAGCATCGCAATGAGGCCGAGCACAACGACCTGCGCGACATAATTGCCGGACGGATCCACGAATTGCGGGATGAAGGCGCCGAAGAAGATCAGCACTTTCGGATTCGACAGCATGACCAGGAAGCCCTGCAGGAAGAAGCCGCCGTGCGGCCTTGGTGTTTGTCCCGGCTCGTCGAGTTTGCCAGAAGACCGCCACATCCGGATGCCGATGTAGATCAGATAGGCCGCGCCGAGAAAGCGGATCCAGTCGAACCAATGTCCCATGGTCTCGATCACGGACGCGAGCCCGATCGCCAGCACGCCGACGAATACCGCAAGACCGGCCTGCGTCCCGGCAACATTGGCGAGCCCCGCGCGCGTGCCGTGCGTCAGCGAATTGGCAACGATCAGCGTCACGGTCGGACCGGGCACGAGCGTGAACACGATGCAGGCGAGCAGATAGGCGGCGAAGAGTTCGAGGGACATGGTCTACTTCCGTAAAAGGGGTCCAGAATAGCCAATCGAGCTTGCTCTCTCGTGTCCCGGGCGCAGTGCGGTGCGCAGTACCGCGCTGCAGAACCGGGACCTATCCATCGGACAAATCAAATTGCGGTGTGGGTCCCGGCTCTGCGATGCGCCGCTTCGCGCTGCACCGCGTCCGGGACACGAGAGCAATATTTGTCACCCCTTCGCCGCAATCGCATCGGCGATCGCAACGGTGCGGCGCGCAATATCGGCATGCATGCGCTCGACCATCCGGCCGTCCAGCATGATCGCGCCCTTGTCGGCATTCTCCGGCAGATCGAATGCGGCGATGAACTTGCGCGCCTGCGCGATCTCCGCCTCGCTCGGCGAGAACGCGCGATTGCACGGCTCGATCTGGTTCGGATGGATCAGCGTCTTGCCGTCCATGCCGAGGTCGCGGCCCTGCTCGCATTCGGCGACAAAGCCTTCGGCATTGCCAATGTCGTTGTAGACGCCGTCGAGAACAGCGATGCCATAAGCGCGCGCCGCCAGCACGCAGGTCGTGAGCCAGGGCAGCATCGGCGCGCGGCCGGGGACAAGCTTCGCCGACGTTTCCTTGGCGAGATCGTTGGTGCCGAGCACAAATCCCGACAGACGGGTTTCGGAATCCTTCGCAGCCTTCGCGATGTCGAGGATGTTGAGGATTGCGAAGGGCGTCTCGATCATCGCCCAGATGCGGGTCTTCTTGTTGCAGCCCATGTCGAGCAGGCGGCGTCCGACCATCTCAAGCTGTTCGGAATTGTTGATCTTCGGGATCAGGATCGCATCGGGCGCGGCAGCCGCCGCAGCCATCATGTCCTCGGCATGCCACGGCGTATCGATGCCGTTGACGCGGATGAAGACCTCGCGCGAACCGAAGCCGCCCTGCTTCACCGCGGCCGCGACCTGATCGCGCGCGGCGACCTTGGCGTCGGGCGCCACCGCATCTTCGAGATCGATGATCACGCCGTCAGCCGGCAGCGTGCGTGCCTTTTCGATGGCGCGGGCATTCGAACCCGGCATGTAAAGGACAGAGCGGCGCGGCCGTATGGTCATACTTTCCCCCTTGATCACGCAAAGCCTAGCGAGACGTTCGATCTCATGCCAGCGTATGGCATGCGCGACAATGGTCGAATGAACGAGGCCGGTGTTTGGATCGCGGGCGTGGACGGGTGCCGCGCCGGCTGGGTTGTGGCTTTGGTGCAGCCGGGCGGAGACGAGGCGCGGGTCCGGGTCGAGGCACAGTTTGCGGATATTCTTGCTGCGCCCGAAAAGCCCGCGATCATCGCAGTCGATATGCCGGTCGGTTTGCCTGAGCGCACCGGTACAGGCGGACGCGCGGCCGAGAATGCGGTGCGCCCCTTGCTTGGTGCCCGGCAATCGGCGGTGTTTTCGGTTCCCTCGCGCGCGGCGATGGCTGAGACCGATTACCGCAAAGCCTGCGCCGTCGCGCTCACAACATCCGATCCGCCGCGCAAGATTTCGAAGCAGCTTTTCATGATCGCGCCGAAAATCCGCGAGATCGATTCCTGCCTGCGCGCCGATCCCGCAGCCGCCGCGCGCGTTTTCGAAGTGCATCCCGAGGTCGCGTTCTGGCGGCTGAACGGCGAACGGGCGCTGACGGAACCGAAGAAGATCAAGGGCAAGCCCTACGGTCCCGGCCTCAACCTGCGGCGCGGATTGCTTTTGGCAGCCGGACTTCCTGCGTCACTGATCGAGGCGGCACCGCCGAAGGGCGCCGCGGTGGACGACCTGCTCGATGCGTTGGCCTGCGCAGCGATCGCGCAGCGGATTCATGCCGGGGCCGCGCAACCCTTCCCGAATCCGCCGCCGCACGATGCCCACGGCTTGCGGATGGCGATCTGGGCGTGATATCCGGAAATTACGCCGTGAATTGAAAGCGGCGTTTCGGAGCGCCCATTGAGCGACGTTCTCGGACTTGCTGCACAGAACCTCCTCTCGCCGATGGTTCTGTTTTTCGTTCTGGGCCTCATCGCAGCGCTGTCCAAATCCGATCTCGCCGTACCGGAAGCCATCGCCAAGGGCATCGCGCTCTATCTGATGCTGGCGATCGGCTTCAAGGGCGGCGTGCAGGTCGCTCTCTCCGGCGTCGATCTGCGCATGGCGGGCGCCATCCTTGGCGGCATCGCGCTCTCCCTCATCATTCCGGTCATCGCGTTTTTCATCCTGCGCGTCACGAGCTCGCTGTCGGCGATCGATGCCGCGGCGACCGCAGCGCATTACGGCTCGATCTCCATCGTGACCTTCATCGCCGGCACGCAGGCGCTGCAGGGTATGAAGCTCGCATTCGAGGGCTATCTGGTTGCGGTTGCCGCGAGCATGGAGGCGCCAGCCATCGTGATCGCGCTTCTGCTGGCGCGCCGCTATTCGCGCAGCGCCGACGATGAGCCGCTCGGCCGTGTGCTGCGCGAAGTCGCCGGCAATCCGTCCATCGTCATGCTGGTCGGCGCTTTCGTCATCGGCTGGATCACCGGCGCGCGCGGCAACGACATGATCAAGCCCTTTATCGGCGACTTGTTTCTCGGCGTGCTCTGCCTGTTCCTGCTCGATATGGGCCTGATCGCCGGGCGCGGCATGCGCGAGGGCCGCCGCTATCTGACGGCGCCCGTCATCGCCTTCGCGCTCTACATGCCGCTGATCAGCGCGGCCCTGGCGCTTCCCCTCGCTCTGATGGTCGGTCTGTCGGCCGGAGGCGCAGCGCTGCTGATGACGCTCGCCGCATCCGCCTCCTATATCGCCGTGCCGGCCGCGATGCGGCTCGCCTTGCCGCAGGCCAATGCGTCGATCTATCTGACGCTGTCGCTTGGCGTTACGTTTCCCTTCAATCTGATGCTGGGCATTCCGATCTATGTCTGGATCGCGCAAGCCGCGATCGGGTCGTGACAGGCGAGGCCGCGATGGAGATGCACGCCAAGAAGCGGATCGAGGTGGTGGTCGAGGCGCCGCTGCTCAACCGGCTGCTCGCCTTGATCGATGACGCCAATGTATCCGGCTACACCGTGCTGCCGGCCATTGCCGGCCGCGGCCACCACGGCAGCTGGAACCGCGAGGGGCTGGCGACCGATGCCGGCCGCATGGTGGTCGTGGTGCTGATCGTCGGCGCCGACGCCGTGTCCGGCCTGATGGACGCGATCTTCCCGCTGATATCCAGGCAGATTGCGATCGTCACGGTGTCCGACGTTCAGGTGGTGCGCGGCGAGCGCTTTTGACCGTGTGTCCCGCTCCGTTGATTTCGGCCCGCGTATGCCATATGCGAACCGGTCATGCGCGAGGCTCAACACAACGACCAGCTCCGTTCCGCGACCTTTCCGCCGCGTCTGATCGAGGGATACGAGCACTTCGCCGCTGGCCGCCTGCGCGAGGAGCAGAGCCGTTACCGCGAATTGTCGGAGCTCGGCCAGTCACCGGAAATCATGGTGATCGGCTGCTGCGACTCGCGCGTCTCGCCTGAGGTGATTTTCGACGCCAAGCCCGGCGAGCTCTTCGTGGTGCGCAATGTCGCCAATCTGGTGCCGCCCTATACTCCGGATGGCGCGCAGCGGGCGGTTTCGGCGGCACTCGAATTTGCGGTGCAGGCGCTGAAGGTCAAGCACATCGTGGTGCTGGGCCACGCGCAATGCGGCGGCATCCGCGCTTTTGCGGAAGAGAGCAAGCCGCTGTCGCCCGGCGACTTCATCGGCCGATGGATGGAGATGATCGCGCCGGCCGCAGACATGATCGGCGCGCGCGGCGGCGAGCCGATGGGCTCCTATCTCGCACGGCTGGAGCAGGCATCGATGGTCAAGACGCTCGACAACCTGATGACGTTTCCATGCGTACGCATTCTGGTCGAGCGCGGCAAGCTGCAGCTGCACGCCGCCTATTTCGGCGTCGCGACCGGCGGGCTCTCGGTGCTCGACAAGAACAGCGGCGAATTCCGGCCGGTTACGCAGGCCGAACACGCGAGCGCGCTGGCAGAACCGAGATTCTGAAAGAGCAGAGCGGGAGCCGTTCTTGCGATCGGATTGCGGCCTGCATCCGCAGGCCGGTCCGATTTCGAACCTCGGCTCCCCGTTTCTCCTCAACGTGAGGACCAAAGAGAGCCTTTCGTCTCTTGGGTGGGCTTCGTTTTCGTGCGCGCGGCCACGGGCTAGGGTATTGACAGTATTCCTAACAAGGACTATAGTCCTCTCGTCCTGCTCGATGAGGGGCGTCTTCCGGAGACGTCTTGAAGGCGGAGCGGGATGCGGCGCCCGCGCGCCGGCTCAAACGTGGAGCCGGCTCCCGGGTGGCTCCGGGGCCCCGCCCTGCCGGCACTAGGACCGGTGTGCGAGGAGCTCGCTAGATGCATGGTCGCCATTGGCGTCATGCTGGAAGCGCGGCCCGGAGTTGGCGGATGCTTGCGGGTATCCGTCAGAACGCCGCCAATGGTGCGCCGAGAGGTGAGCCGCGTCGCGCAAGCGGTGCGGCGATCGGACTGCCCGCGCCTCCCGGCGCGCCGTCCCCCTCTTTCATGGCTCGGACGCTGCAACATGCGCCGCGAGAACACGCTTGCTGTTTGAAATCCGAATCCGGCGGCGGCCGCTACGCTGCCTTCTTCTTCGCCTCGATCAGTTTCCTATTGATCAAGCTTTCGGCGATCTGGACTGCGTTGAGTGCGGCACCTTTGCGCAGATTGTCCGACACGCACCACAGTACGAGCCCATGCTCGACGGTCGGATCTTCGCGCACGCGGCTGACATAGGTCGCGTCATCGCCCGCCGCCTCATACGGCGTTGCGTAGCCGCCATTCTCGCGCTTGTCGACGACGAGAACGCCAGGCGCATTGCGCAGGATCTCGTGCGCCTGATCGACGGTGATCTCGTTCTCGAACTCGATATTCACTGCCTCGGAGTGACCGATGAAGACCGGCACGCGCACGCAGGTGGCGGAAAGCTTGATCTTCGGGTCGAGAATCTTCTTGGTCTCGACCATCATCTTCCACTCCTCCTTGGTGGAGCCGTCATCCATGAACACGTCGATATGCGGGATGACGTTGAAGGCGATGCGCTTGGTGAATTTCTTCACTTCCAGTTCGCCGAGCGAATAGACGGCCTTGGTCTGGCGGTCGAGCTCGTCCATGCCGTCCTTGCCGGCGCCCGACACCGACTGATAGGTCGAAACCACGACGCGCTTGATCTTCGCCGCGTCATGCAGCGGCTTCAGCACCACGACGAGTTGCGCGGTCGAACAATTCGGATTGGCGATGATGCCCTTCTTGCGGAAATCGACGATCGCGTCCGCATTCACCTCCGGCACGATCAGCGGCACATCCGCGTCGTAGCGCCAGGCGGACGAGTTATCGATCACCACCGCGCCTTGCGCCGCGATCTTCGGCGACCATTCCTTCGACACCGAGCCGCCGGCCGACATCAGGCAGATATCGATTCCGGAAAAGTCATAGTGTTCGAGCGCGGTCGCCTTCAGCGTTTTTTCACCATAGGAGACCTCGACGCCCTGCGAGCGGCGCGAGGCAATAGCGACGACCTCGTCGGCGGGAAACCGGCGTTCGGCCAGGATATCCAGCATCTCGCGGCCCACATTCCCGGTGGCACCGACCACTGCGACCTTGTAACCCATCGTTCACTCTCCGAGGGAAAATTGCCGGTATTTTGCTGCTGCAATAACCCGGACGGAGGCGCTTCTAAGCGAGAAAGACAGCCGTGACAACGCCGGCCTGAAAGGCCGTCGAGGGAGGCTGTTTTTGGGGGCCTACGATCTGCCATCCGGGGCCGGAAGCGCCCCGCTGCAGCTTCTTGCCCGCGCTGCCGCGATGTGGCGAAGCGGCCTGCGCCGGCATCTGCCGGTGCTATGGCTGCGCGCTCAGCTGTTCTTCGATCCGAAGCGCTGGGCCGAGCGTGCCGGCTGGTCCGCTATCGTTGCCCTCGATCATGTCGGCCGCACCGTCGAGACCCTGAGCTGGAATGCCGCGCGAGCCTTTGTGCGCGCGATCGAATGGCGCCGCGTGGCGCTGGTGGCGAGCGCCCCCTTCGTGCTGCCGTCCGAGTTCCGTGCCGCGATGGTGCGCATCCTCGCCTATCTCGGCGCAATCGCAGCGCTCTCGCTGATCACGACAGAATTTTTCAAGGAGCCGCACCTGGGCGAGGCGACCGAAGCGCCGGCGCGGCCCGCTTGGCTCGAGGTGGACAAGCCGTGGCCGGCGTTCCAGCTGTCGATCCCCGGCTTCGGCGAGGGCGATACGCACTATGCCATCCGCCGCCACCTCGCAGGCGGCGGCCGCAAGGACATCCTGTCCTTCGGCGAACTCGGCCGCACGCAACGCTTCATCAGCTTCGAGATCTATCGCGCAGGCGACGAGACCGGCGCTTTCGGGCGCGCCGTCGACGAAGTGCGCGCGCTCGCTGCAGAACATGGCCGTGTCAGCGTGATGCAAACCGCGATGCCGATCCCATCCAAATTCGGCCGCTTCCAGACTTTCGAATTCGGCATCGGGCCGTTCAGCAGCTACAATTGCATCGGCTTCGTGCGCCACTTCGATACGCCGCGGGTGCAGATCGGCGGCCTGTCCTGCAACATGAATCTGCTGGTCGACCGTTCGGTGATCTCCTGCGCGCTCGACCGGCTGACCCTGATGTCGGCGGGCAGCGCTCCGGACATGGCCCGCCTGTTCGCGCAGGCCGAGCTCAAGCGCAGCTTCTGCGGCCAGCGCGATCACCTCCTGTACGCAACTCCGAAGCGGCCGGGCAGCGACGCGACCCACTCCGTGGCATCGAAGCCGCGGCTGCGCGGACGGATCGCGCGATAACGCCTGGGTCTCACTTCAGGAACGGGTTCGGACTTCCGCGCGTCGTCGGGGGATAATGCTGCTCGAGATAATCGAGGATCAGCTTTCGGTCGTCGCCCTCGATCTTGTTCATCCCGTGCTTGGTCGTCATCCAGTTCAGCGAGTCGTCCCATTGCGCGCGCGTCATGCCCTGCTGCGCCACGATCTTGAACCCGTGACACGGCGTACACGAATAGAAGGTCTCCTCGCGTCCGGTACCGGGGGGAAGATCCTCCGGCGATTCGTCGGTCGGCGCGAAGGTGCGCTGCTGCTGAGCGTTTGCGGCCAGCGGTACGCTGCAGATCGCAGCGAGCACAACCGCGCAAAGAAACCGCCGCGCGAAAAGCGCGGCGGCAGAGCGATCAATGTTTGGCGACATCATCGTGTGGTCAGCCTACCAGGACACGCACACGGTGCATCGGATTGGCTCCGTATCCTTGCGGATTCCAGAAACCCGCGACATGCGGCTGCGCAACACCGCGGGAATCTGTGCCGCGTGTCCAGATCTCGAAATAGCCGTCGGACGGCAGCTTCACGGTCGCGGTCCAGCGCTGCCAGTCGTACTTGTTCTTCGGCTTGCCGAGCTGAGCCCGCTGCCAGGTCGCTCCGTAGTCGATCGACACATCGACCTGCTTGACCTCGTAGTCACCGGCCCAGGATGCGCCGCGCAGCTTCACCTCGCGGGTGCCAGCCGGAATTTTGGTGCCGTCCGCCGGATTGGTGATAATCGAGCGCACCGGCATCGACTCGAGGTCTTTCATGTTCTTCTCATCGACCTTACCGCCCGGCACCATCGGATTGATGGCGACGCGATACGACGTGCCGCCCATGCCGGCGCCGTCATGGACCTTGTCGCGAATCCAGATGCGGTTCAGCCATTTCGCCGAGACCGAACCCGGCCATCCGCCAATGAGGAGCCGCACCGGTCCGCCGTGGATATTCGTCAGCGGCTGGCCGTTCATCGCCCAGACGATGAGATTGTTTTCGTCCATCAGCTTCTTGATCGGGACGCCGCGCGATATCGCGACACGGCCCGCATCGCCGGACAGATGCGGATCCGCGCCGTAATGTCCGCTGAACACAGCAGACGGCTTCACGCCCGCGGCCTTCAATACGTCAACGACGCGCACGCCGGTCCATTCTGAGCATCCTGCACCGCCATTGGTCCATTGATTTCCGCGCGCTTGCGGCGTGAAGAACGAACGCCCATTGCCGCCGCATTCGAGCACCATGCGTCGGGTCACCGGCTTGAACTTCGCCTTGAGTTCGCCAAGCGTGATGTTCAACGGCTTGTTGACTTCGCCGTCGATCTTGATCGTCCACTTGTCGGCGTCCTTCGCTGGCTCAGGAATCTGACCGTTGTTGCGAATGAAGAATTTCTCGGTGGGCGTGGTGTCGTCGTCGAGCTGTGACTCGGGCGTCTCCGCCACCAGCGGCTTTTCGCCGAGCACCACAAGCTTATCGCTCTTGCCAGGGGAAATTAAGGTAGGTCGGGCCCTTTGGAGTCGCCGCTGCGGGCGCAGCCGGTTTGTCCTGCGCCATCGCTGCCGGGATCAGACCGCCCGGCATATTCGCCGCGAATGGAATCGAGCCGCCGACAGCAGCGCCCATCGCCGCCAGGCCCGCTCCTCCCAGAAATCCGCGCCGGTCAAGCCCGGTCTTGCGGCCGAACACCACCGCATCGGCACGCTCCGGATCGTCCGCGTAAAGCTCTTCAATCGATCGTTCGATCTTTCCCGACATTGGTCGTCTCTCCCTATGATGCCGCCCAACCGCGGCCTCCGGCCCGTCGCAATCGCCATTGCGCAGACCGTGAGTGGAAGAAACGAACGGGAGCGCGGGATTATTCCATCCCGCCTGCGGTTATCCGACGCAGGGTGGAGCGTTCCTGCGCGCCTCGCGCAGACGATTCTGATCCGGCCCCGACAGCGCGCGGGTCTGGCCCTCGGCGGCCTCGGCAACCACCGCAAACCGGTCAAGCGGCATCCCGAATGCCAGCAGCTCGTATACTGACGAGCCATCGACCCACTCGCGACGGTGCGTCGAAAGCGGCGCCACAATCGGCGCCGAACCCAGCGGACGGACATGGAGTTCCAGCCGGCACCCGCGCGGACCGGTATAAACCGCGACCAGATGGTCGAGCAGGCTGCCGGCGCCGCGATCCACCCGAACGAGCGTCAGACCGGCGGGACTGAGATCGGGGATCATGGGCCTGCCGCCGAGCGAGACGGGCTCTAT
>Ga0073934_10011837_pt1 | contig 10430 bp, 9 predicted proteins | sample LarsenN4metaG_FD_76834 | JGI IMG/M metagenome (GOLD analysis project Ga0073934, IMG submission 76834) | Hot spring sediment bacterial and archeal communities from British Columbia, Canada, to study Microbial Dark Matter (Phase II) - Larsen... ... | reverse complement strand
TCTGGCTGTTGAACAACAGCACCAAATAATCGTCGAATTCGATCTGGGAACTTGCGATAGTTCAGCTGCATTTGATCGGTAACGAACATTTCCCAAGACAGTTCACACAGAAAGTACAGCTTATCAGCAGCAGAAGTAAAGGTACGCTCTGCTTTGATGTCCCGGGCCATTTTCTCTCGCACAGCTAATAAATAGATGTGAGACAAATCTACTGGCTGACCTACTTCAATTTTAGGCAGTGCATCCAGTATCAAGTCAATCATCACAGGGCGTCTCGCCAAATCCAAGAGTTTATTATTTCTCGTGACCTGTTCTACGATCGCATCTCTTTCTGCAAGAGTTTTATGTTGCAACCGGGAGCAAAGGATTTGACAAATTTGGTTGTCACTGAGTGTCTGTAATTCCAATACTTCAAATTGGGGACCCAATTTTTTAGTCGAAGTTGGCTGTTCTGTTTCAATAGAATTTAATAAAGCTGCATTCAACAAAGAACGACCTTTTTCTAACTTGGGGAGATGTTCTGCGCGACAAGTGAGAATTACTTTGGCTCCTGTTTCTACGACTTTAGCTAGCTCCCAAAAATTATCAATCACCTTGCGGCGATCTACTTTACCCGCCATTTCATCAAAACCATCGAAAATGAGCAGGAGCTTGCCCATACTATTAAGTTGTTTGAAGACCAAATTAGTCAGGGGAATATTGTGTACGGAGAAGAAGAACCAAGCTAGAACATTCTCTACATTCAGTGCTTTGGTATAATCCCGTAGAGGAATTAACAGAGGTAATCTAGGTCTAGTTTTACCCTGGCGCTTGGCTTCCTGATACCGTTTTAAAGCAGTCCCAGCGTAGTGAAATGCAAACCAAGTTTTGCCTGTACCAAACTCTCCAAGAATAGATATATGTTTCTTATCAGGATCATCTAGCCAGCGATCTATATAGCCATCAATCCAGCCATCGGCTTCATGGTAACAACTGACGATTGGTTCCCCTGTGATTGGGTTGACTCCCTCTTGTTTAATACAGGCTAAAGGAACATAGGTTTTGTCATTAATACCTCGCTTCTTCAGTTGTTCCTCTAACCATTTAAAATATGGGGTAAAATTGACGCCTTCATCAATGAGTTCATCGAAAGTATAACAAAATAGTTCTAATTCTCTGTGTTTTCTATACTCTGCGATCGCTTTACTGGCTGCATAACTAAATTTCAGTTCCTTTTTTTCCCTATACTCCTCAATAGCCTCACGTGCTGCACGGCTAATCCGCAAATCAGCAACCAGCCATGCTTCATTGGGTTTGTACTCTAAGACTGCTTGACATAAACCATCCAAGTGATTCAGGTTAATCTCTCCTTCCACACCTCTTGTCAAAATGCGATCATATCCTCCCCGCTTGGGAATATGGATGATTATGTCAAAGAAGTCATCTTGTCTTGTTCCACCAGGTATGAACTCATAGCCCAAAGCTTCAAACCAACTTCTTATTTTCTTCTCAAGATGGGAAGGTTGTTTAAAGTCAGTTTTTTGAGGAAAGAGGTTTAGTTCCCCTTGATAGGCGAAATTTGCATATGAAATTTGAGACGACCAACCTACTTTGCTATCACTCTCAAAGCTTTCTGACTTTATCTTTGACTCGGATAAGTTTGATTCACCTGATACTTGAGACACAAGGTTGAGATTGTCCATAATTTGCGCTTGTGAGGCTGCATTGTGACTCAACCATGCTCTTTGTAGAGCAGCGCGAAAATTTCTCTTGCTGACTTCCTCACCCAGAGCCTCTGAAAGCAACTTCCAGAACTTATGACTGACATCTCCCTTGAGATAGTTGGGTTTATAGGGTGAGCCTTCTGCCATCTTTTCATAAGTCAAACCCTCCCAAGAACCGCGCAGTACGGCTAGTTCTGGGTCAGTCAGCTTTCTACCTTTGGCTTTGTATACTGCTGACTCTACAATCTCGATTACATCTTGAAAATTCATGAGACTGTGGAAGATGAAGATTTCTTATCATGATAAAGCATGAATTGATTCATATATATACGATTAAGTAAATATACTTATAAACTTAGGTTATTTCTAAACATATCTTTATAAATTTTTAATTTTTTTTGGGATCGTACCAATATCATAACAATTCTATTACTGTTATCATTCGACTCATGTCAATCAAAGTGACTGTCACTGAAACAGGTTGACAAATATTTTACCAAGTTGTCTTTACACAAAAGCATGTAAGCCCATGCTTTAGCAAGATTATTTGTTTATGAAAATTAATTTCTCAGAAGGATTAGATTGTGGACAGTAAGCATTTCATCTCAATTACCCCTAATGATGGGATGCTAAGGGACTTGTCAAAAACACAGCATCCAACACGGTTGTATGGCTGGGGATACACAGGAGAAACTCTAAATTTAAGCGGAAAAGGGACCTATTTCGGGTTTGTCGTTGATGGTCAAACTGATGTGATTTCCTATCATGCAGGGTTTGAACTAGCTTTTACCCTCACCAAAGGTATGTACTTTAGTGTTCCTGGTCGTGTATCTGTTCGAGGTGGATGTGGAATTGCGATCGCCAGTCTCAGCTATCGTGGGATGTTCATGATTGGCGGACCAATTGAGGAAAAGGGTAGGTTGCGTTACATGGATGGTTGCTCTGATTCCCTGTTGATCCCACCAACGATAAAAGGCGATCCTTGTCTTAACCATTTACATTTTCCACCTGGTATTAGTCAGACACGACACACTCATCCTTCGATCAGGATTGGGGTCGTTATAAAGGGTGAGGGACATTGTGAAGTTCCAGAAAATGAAGATGGAACCGGAGGAATTGTGGAAATTCCTTTGATTCCAGGTCAAATATTTATTATTCCACCCGAAGGTCATCACAGCTTTTTTACTAGAGACAGCAGGTTGGATATTGTTGCATACCATCCAGATAGTGATATCGGACCAACTCATGACGATCATCCGATGATCAACCGGACTTATGTCAATGGGATATCGGCTAGGGATATTGACAAAATTAGAACGAAGAGTATTGTCTGAATTACGTAGAAGAACTGGAGAAATTATTTAGAATTATGAACTAAATAACATGCAATTAATTTACATATTTACCTCACCCTGCCTACGCTACCCCTCTCCGCGAGATCGGAGAGGGACTGGGGGTAAGGTTGTGTATTTTATTTAGTTCGCATTCCTTAAAAAATACTCACAATTTTCCATAATTTCAAGAATAACTGACTTTAGTATACTTTTGCAACAAATTTAAACATGAAAAAACTTGTGATTTCATGTTGCATTTTCATGAAATCGAGTGTAAGCTAAATATCAAGTCAGGTTAAAAGCCTGATTTGACCAATAGAAACAAAGTAGCCCCATGTTAGAAGGACTTTTCGGGACTCTTCAAGCATATCTACCGAGTGAATATCAAGGTTCAATACCGCGCAAATTGATTGTAGAGTGCAACATGATGAGGAGTGGCAAAGTCCCGGAGTTCTTAGTTACCATCGTAGGGCATCCGAATGAAGATTTTCGATTTCAGAAAGCAGACTTAGACACCTATATTTTGAGACGTCAGCTGCTGTTAAAACCTTGTGGTGTGGTGTTAATGGAGAACAGAACCACTGCGATCGATTGTTTAGAAGCAGGTTTACTAAATATTCTTCAAACTACTGGTTTTGGAGATGTAACCCTCACATTTCATAAGGGCTATTTTCTGTGTAAAGTAGCGTTTTCTTATCGAAGAAGTCTTGGAGACTACCTTAACAATTAAGATTTTTGTCCTTTGAAATACCAAGCAGTTATGAAACTGATGGTGGGGATTGAAAAATAAATAAATTTTGACTATCCAAAGAGAGTTGAACACCAACCGAGGGACTAGTTTACGTGGAGTACCACGCGACTAGTCCCTTGTTTTTTTTCAAAGGAAAACCTATAGGAGATCACTTCTCATGGACTGTAAATATAAAGACCATCCTTTTCCTCCTTGTCGATTTGAGCAACATCCTCGTAACCCTAATATCTATTTTTGTCCCCACTGTCGGGAATCGTATGATGTGCGAGAAGTAGGAAATAAATTTCCTACCTGGCTGCTGTTGATGATTGCAATAGTCATTTTAATGATTGTTACTGGTAATCCTAAATCTCTTCAGGAGACTGAGGAAAATATTCCTACTCCTAACCCTAGTCAACTTGAGTAAGGCTCTTGTATTTGTTACTCTCCCTTACCGTAGTTAAGGGTGCATTTCATGACTAAATTTGACTTTTAAGCAAGTTTAAGTAAGGGGAAAAACTATGAAAACTAATCTGCAAGACGACTATAATCTGCTATTCAAGTTCGCTGTTAAGGGACTCAAGTATTTTGTATTAGCATTAGTTGGCTTTGCGATCGCCTATGTTATATCTACAGTGCTTAACATTGTCCCTATCGCTCAGATACTGTTATCATCCATTTTATGGCAATGGATGATGCGTATAGCTGTTTTCATTTTCTGTTTATTTGCGATCGCTATCATTCTAGATTCTTGGCGATAGCATTTTGTTGAGATTTTGCCTTTCACATTTGGCTGCTTAGAATTTAAAAAACATTAAATATTTATCTTGGCTGAATTCCACTCAGCCAAGAGCAAACTTTTCCCAGACTAAGAAAAATTTGTTTTATATCATGTTCTGTTGAATACTTATACTGTCGCCTAGGCTGGTAATTGTTAATAGGTAATTGGTGAGACTACTTGCCGTCTTGGCTTATGCCGAGATGGCAAAGTAGCGAACCCGAAGGGTAATGGGGAAAAACCAATGACCAAAAGCGAAGCATAATATCGTAAGCAATTAGCCGAACTTGATATTACTTAGCAGGATATTTAGCTAAAAATTCATCTTGAAATTCCACAAGTGCATCACTCGAAATGCGCCCAAACTGTCCATCCGCTGGCGGATCAAGAAAATTCAACCAAATCAATACCTGTTGAATATGAGTGGCTAATTCTTTGTCAGCAGCGATCGCTTCAATTCCATAATCTAAAGAACCCTTATTATCTTTAGCTTGTTTGCTGGCTTGATAAAAATTTTCCAAACGCATAATATTTCATCCCCTGGTCAAAAACTAAAATTAAGTTCTAGTTACTTAATAAAACAACGCTCATTTTCGGAATTACGCATTCGCAGAAAATTAAATTGCTGGTAGAGTAAAATAGCGGCTCAGTTCATGAAGAACTTATCCAACAGCAGCCTGGCTGAGTTATGAAATAGCCTAAATATAGCTAATTAATTAGGAAAATAAATCACACTAAGCTTCCTCTACAACCTTTCCATATGCATCAAAAATAAAATGCTGATCTCGCTCAGCCTTACTTTTATCAACCCACTTCACCCAATAGTGTTTTTCTTCGTATCTGAAATCTAAAATAGGATATTTTCCAGGCTCAATATCTACCAAAGCTTCTTTTGGTATCTCCGATGATTGTTCTGTAGTAGGTTTCAATACTGTTTTTTGAGTAACTTTCAAAAGATATTTTTTTCCTTCAGCAGGTTTTGGTTCATCTGTGTCTGTATCTCCAATTAAACCATCCTTGATTGCTTCAGCCATTTTTTCAGCATTGAAGCGATCCATGTCTGCTTTGGAATCACAAAAACAACACTCTACTAAAATAGCCGGCATTGAGGTATTTTTAATCACAAAAAACGGGGTGCTTTTGACGCCCTTATTTTTAAATCCGAGTTTAACAATTTCGTTGAGAACAGACCTAGCTATAGCTTTAGACGTATTACTAATAGCAAAAACTTCTGTGCCATTCGCTTGCCCATTAAATGCATTAAAATGTATGGAGACAAAGACATCTACATTGTTGCTATTAGCTTTCTCAACTCGTTTTCTGAGTGACTCTCCCACAGTTACAGCTGTTGTAGGAGTGCAATTAATAACACTATGACCTGCGGCTGCCAACTTTTGCATCAAAAATGTACCAACCGCTTTCGTTAATTTATCTTCTTTTTCGACTCCAACCGCCCCTGTATCTGGAGGACAATTATGTCCTATATCAATTCCAAATTTCATTTTTATATTCCCAGCCTTTTGCTTACTTAAGTATTTACTACTTACTAAGCACTATAGCAATACTGTATCATATTTGACATAAAATCAATCTAAAGTTACAAATTCTATGAATTGAGGTGAAGCGATCGCTTTTTTACAATCAAGGCTAATCTAAAAGAATGCTATCCACTCAAACTCCACTATTGCGACTTTCGCAAGGACAACTCAACCTGCTAGAACGTTGTCCACGACAATTTCAACACACCTACTTAGAACAACTCTATTCTCCCACCGAAATAAAACGGGAAGAACACCAGACTTTAGGGAGTCTCTTTCACCTGCTGATGCAACAGCGAGAAATGGGCTTACCTATTGATAGTTTTTTGCAAACAGATGACCGATTGCAAAGTTTGATGACAGCTTTTACGAAAGCAGCTCCAGAAATTTTAACACCTATTAATCATAGTCAAACTTTTCGAGAAAGCGAACATTTCCGCACCTTACAGATCCAAAATTACTTACTCACCGTCGTTTATGATTTACTAATTGCAGATAATCAACAAGCACAAATTTTCGACTGGAAAACTTATGCCAAACTACCCAATAAACGCAAATTAGAACAAAACTGGCAGACACGTCTTTATATGTACGTATTAGCCGAGACTAGCGATTATCTGCCAGAAAATATTTCCATGACATATTGGTTTGTTCAATCTGAAGGTAAACCACAAAGTATTAAATTTAGTTACGATTATAACCAACACGAAAAGACTGCCAAAAAACTCAAACAACTACTAAGTAAACTAACCACTTGGCTGGAAGATTACCAACAAAAAAAAGATTTTCCGCAGGTTTCAGAAGGTAGTAAAACTTGCCAATATTGTCACTTTACCAAGAAGTGTAATCGTAATTACGCTCATCTTGCCCAGAAACCACAAGGAAACTCTCCTCTCCAAGAATTAGACACCAACCTCACGAATATCGCTAATATTCAAGAAGTATCTCTATAAAAGGAATTGTTAGTGTTTGGTAGTTAGTGGTTGGTAGTTGGTAGTTGATTGTTACGACACCCAAACATCAAACAACAACCAAAAAACAACAATATGATTTTATGCATTCACAAGAATTTGATGCGGTTTATGTCCGCGAATTAGAAATTGACGATATCGCCCCTGTCTATCATTTAGGAGAAGAACTATTTACCAGTGATTTGTATCCTTACTTATATCGTTGCTGGGATGAATGGGAGGTGATTGGACTTTATAACACCGATCCAGAATACTGTTTAGTTGCAGAAATTGATGGACAACTTGCAGGATTTATTTTAGGAACCATCATTACCAAAGCATCCTGGACTTACGGATATATTCTCTGGCTAGGAGTCAGCCCAAAATTTCAACGACGCCGTGTAGGTGACAAATTAGTTGATACTGTCATCGCCCGCATGATTGAAGATGGGGCGCGGTTCATGTTGGTAGACACAGATCCAGAAAACGTAGCAGCAGTGAAATTTTTTAGCCGCAAAGGTTTTGGTAATATCCGCCAACATGTTTTCTTGTCAATGAATTTAAGCAAACACGAACATTATGGCAGACTAATTGATTACGAACGACAAAAAGCCGAAAGGGCGGGTTATAAGCGATCGCGTCCTATCCGCACTCGTAAAGCTGAAGCGATAGTCAATGAAGTAGCCCTGAATGGTCTCATTAGTGAATCTCAACACCAAGAAGATTCTGTAATTTAAACATCAAACATCTATACTGTCGCGTAGGCTGGTAATAGGTAATGGGTAATTGGTAATGGGTTATTAAGATACTGATGATTTTCCCATGCCCAATGCCCTATGACCAACAACGAAGCATAATTAATACTGTAAGCAATTAGCCGAACTTTATAGAAAAATTTTATATGTATGCCCAGCAGTGGATTTTGACATCAACAGAACAACCGCCTGAGTGGTTCTTAGAAGCTGTCAAGGAGTATACACCCACATCTAGCGGACAGTTTGCAGCACAGCTGTTGTGGCAACGTGGTATAGCCACTATATCACAATTAGCGGCTTTTGTCAATCCCAAAAATTACTTACCTGCAAGTCCGTTTGAGTTTGGGCAGGAAATGCATCTGGCGGTAGAACGCTTAGAAAGGGCATGGAAATTTGGTGACAAAGTTGCCATTTGGGGAGACTTTGACGCCGACGGTATTACCTCCACAGCTGTGTTATGGGATGGCTTGGGGCAATTTTTTCGCCAAAATTCGCAGTTATTTTATTACATTCCCAATCGCTTAACAGAATCCCACGGACTCAACTGTCAGGGCATAGATAAGCTGGCAAATCAAGGATTTAATTTAATTGTAACTTGTGATACTGGTAGTACGAATATTGATGAAATTACTTATGCTAATCAGCTAGGTATTGATGTAATTGTTACAGACCATCACACTCTGCCAGCAGAACGTCCACCTGTAACGGCGATTATTAATCCTCGATATTTGTCCAGTGATCATCAATTATTTCATCTTTCTGGAGTGGCAGTTGCTTACAAGTTAGTAGAAGCTTTGTATCAAACTTTGCCAGAGATTCCGCAACAACCATTAGAATATTTGTTGGATTTAGTGGCAGTAGGGTTAATAGCTGACTTAGTGCAGTTGAGCGGAGATTGCCGCTATTTAGCACAATTGGGAATTGAACGGTTGCAAGAAGATTTTAAACTACCACCCGCCCAGCGACGACGCCCAGGGGTAGGACGATTGTTGGAATTGTGTCAGAAAAGTGGCGATCGCCCCACGGATATTTCCTTTGGACTTGGCCCCCGTATCAATGCTGTCAGTCGCATTCAAGGTGATGCTAGCTTCTGTGTAGAATTACTGACTAGTCGCGACCAAGCACGTGTTCACCAGTTGGCGGAAACAACAGAATTAGCCAACTCTCGCCGCAAGTCTCTACAAAAAGAGGTCGCCCAACAAGTCAACCACAAGATCACCCAAATGGACTTGTCAACCACCAGCGTCATCGTTTTAGCCGATCCTCAGTGGGCTGTTGGCGTTTTGGGATTAGTAGCAGGACAAGTCGCACAAGAGACGGGACGACCGACTATTTTGTTAAGTACAGAAGGGGTCGGGGGAGTAGGAGGAGAAGATACTCCTCACACCCCTCACACTTCCCCCACTATTTCTCCTCTTCTAGCCCGTGGCTCTGCTCGTTCCGTTAACTCTGTTGATCTATACCAGCTAGTCAAAAATCAAGCCCATCTGTTACATCGTTTTGGCGGACATCCTTATGCGGCGGGGTTGAGTCTACCAGTGGAAAATATTCCTTTATTTACAGAGGCGATTAACCAACAATTACGGCAAACTTTGGGTGGTACAACTTTAACACCAACAGTACAAGCGGATTTGGTGGTGACAGTAGCGGATTTGGGGAAAGAATTATTTTTAGAATTAAAACTTTTAGAGCCTTGTGGTATGGGTAATCCGGTGCCAAAATTACTGATACAAAATTGTTGGTTTGAAAATGCTTGGCATCGCAATCAACAAGATTCTCGGGGCAATAAGATACAGTATATTAAAGCCGAGTTTGATATTCGGGATGAGTCTACCAAAAATCCTTTTCCTGGTGTGTGGTGGGGACACTACAAGGATGAATTGCCACCGGGACGCTGTGATTGCATTGTAGAGTTAGATTACAATACCTTCAAAAAACGTTATGAAATTCGCTTAATTGCCGTACGTTCTTGCGAAAAATCTGCACGACTGACTCCACACTCCATACAAATATTAGATTGGCGCAATATCACTACTCCCCCTACTCTCCCCAATCCCCCATTCTTAGTTAAAGAATGTCCTACCAGTTGGGATGATTTACGGGTATGGTTGAGACGATCGCTTCACAATCAGCAACCATTAGCGATCGCCTGGTCTAAAACAGAACATCAACCCCCAGAACAAATTTGGTTGACATTGGTAGGAATTGCCAAATATCTTAGTCGCACCAATCAATTAGTTACCCGTGTTCAGCTTCTGCAAAAACTTGGCATCGGTGACCAAAGTTTACTCATGGGTTTAAGGGCATTAAAATATTTAGGTTTTACAATCCAAAGACAAGATCGTTATCTGCAAATCAACCAACAACCAAATACTGAATCTGTACTAGCAGAGACTGCTGTTAACAAGTTTTTGGCTGCTGTTCGTGAAGAACAATTTCAGCGCCAGTATTTCGCCGAAGTACCTATATCAACAATTCAAGCGATCGCATTTACATCAGTTATCAGTTAGTGGTGAGGGGATCGCTGTCTTGGACGCCACGTGCTACAAGCCGGAAAACCCGTCCAACGCAGTGGTTCTGGTTGCCGTCACTCAGACGCCCGCAGGGCTGCTTCAAGGTAGAATCGGGTGATGAAAAAAATT
>Ga0073934_10011836_pt1 | contig 10433 bp, 11 predicted proteins | sample LarsenN4metaG_FD_76834 | JGI IMG/M metagenome (GOLD analysis project Ga0073934, IMG submission 76834) | Hot spring sediment bacterial and archeal communities from British Columbia, Canada, to study Microbial Dark Matter (Phase II) - Larsen... ... | reverse complement strand
GGTCCTGTACCACGAGGTGACGGCAAGGAACGAACTGGCGCGGTCGTTCGACGATATGAGCAGGGAGATCGCGAACCTGATTGCTCAGATGACTGCGCCGGAACTGCGGAAGTACTTGCAGGAAGCGCTCTTCGTCAACACGATTACCTACGAGAACGAGAAGGCCGCCGCGTATATCAGGCGCGTCGGCGGCCGTCCGAGGAGACGAAGAGTCACGCCCTCGCGCAAGAAGTCGAACACGCGGTAACGAAGCCGTGCGATGACGCAGCGGCACGCGGCCTGCGCCACTGCGCCTTTCCGAGCGTCTTGAACGCGACGGAAGCGGCCAGCCCAGGGCCTCCACCTCCGGGCTGGCCTCGAGAGCGGCGGCCGATTACGCGGTGACCCGCTGCCGTGTCATCGGCGAGACGTAGAAGTGGCCGACGAGCGCGATCAGCGCGACCGCGATGCCGATGACGATGTCGGTGTTGCGCGCGACTTCAACCGTCGCGTGATAGCCAAACACGAACGGCGCGACGATCGACCACCCGCCAAACAACGCCACGATGTAATCGAGGTAGGCGGGTGCGGCCGTGCTCAGGGCGGACCACAGCGCGATGACACCGATCAGCAACCCGACGGCAACGGCTTCGTACATCGCGACGTCGCTGAGGGTGTAGTACCCGAGCGCGAACGGCGCGATCGCCAGCAGGGCGCCTGCCACGACGTTCAGCCATGCACCCCATCTCATTCCCGCTCACCTCCTTTCATTTCGTACGTTCTTCACCTTTAACTGACGCTCGACCCCTGCACCGAGTTGCAGCTCTTCGGAACGGCTCGACGTCGATTGCCGTTGCGGCCCGATGTGGGAACTCACGTTGGGAGTGGGGCGTCTGTGATGGGTGAGAGACGCTGAAGAGAAGGAGGTGGGTAAGGTCATGATGGCTGATCTCGTGCGATGGAGCCCGTTCGATGAGCTGCAGAGGTTTACGGACACGTTCGATCGTCTCGTGAATCGCTGGCGCTCGGGCTCCGCCTGGAACGAGTCGCCGACCGGCGCGTCGATCAGCAGCGTGGATGACGGCTATCGCGTCCGCATCCCGCTTCCCGGCATCGCGCCCGAGGACGTCGCCGTGGATGTCGCGGGCCGGACCGTCCATGTCCGCGCGATCGAGCGCGACGGCGACACCGAGGTCACGCGCTGCGAGGAGTTCGTGACGCTGCCTGCGTCTGTCGACGCCGAAAAGGTCGGCGCGACGTTCCGTCATGGGCTCCTCGAACTGACGCTGCCGTACCACGACGCGGTGAAGCCGCGGCGGATCGAAATCGCGACCGATCAACCGAAGCAGCTGCGCAAGGCGGCGTGAATCGAGAGCGCCGGGCCCGGGGTCGAATCGGCCGGCCCGGCGCCGGGCATTCGAGCGCACAAGGAGGTTAACAGCGTTATGCGTACGCGTCGTGTTGTGTTGTCACTGCTGATTGCGCTGGCGTTCGCGGTCCCGGCGGCCGCTCAGTCCGATGACGCCCGTGTCTCGCTGAACGCGGCAGTCGGACCGTCGTTCGGGAACGTCGGCACGACGTTTTCGACAATCGCGGATCTCGATGTGAAGATCAACGACCGCACTGCCCTCGTCGGGGAGTTCGGGATCATGCCCCGGGCACCGTTCCGTGACGCAGCGGAAATCGCGGCTCCAGTCGCCGACTCGGCTGACGCGCGCGTCAACGCCTATCACTGGAACGGCAACCTGAAGGTGCGGCCATTCGAGGTCCGCCGCTTCGCTCCGTATGTCACCGGCGGGATCGGCTCATTTACGTCCGATACCATCGTCAATGACGTCATGATCGGGCCAACCCGGTTCGAGGATCGTCGCACGGCGACCAACTTTGCGACCAATGTCGGCGCTGGTGTCAACTACCAGATCAACGACTGGGTCGGTGTCGGTGCGGACTACCGCACGTTCTTCGTCCATCGCGACGAGTCAACGCCTCGTGTCCATCGGGTCTCGACCGGTCTGACGTTCTCGCTGAAGTAGCCTCTCCGTGAACGAGGTCCCGCCCGGGCGGGCTGGCGGCTCCCGCGTGCCGCCGGCCCGCCACTCTGTGCCTCGCGCTGAAGCGGCGTGAGCCTGTTCGGCAATCGACGCTGTTTGGCGTGAAGCGGCGGCTCCGATCCGATGTAGGAATAATCCGACGCGGAATTCGGAGAAAGACCAATCGACAACATCGTTCTCCGGGTCCAGAATGCAGTCGGTCTCTGCAGCACGGGGAGTTTTACGCTGAACGAACTCATTCTGAAAGCCACTCGCGAACTCGCGTTTGCGCGCGATCTCGAGTCGGTGATGTCCGTCGTCAAGACTGCGGCCCGAGAGCTGACCGGTGCCGACGGGGTGACGTTCGTGTTGCGCGAAGGTACGCAGTGCCATTACGCGGACGAGGACGCGATCGCTCCGCTCTGGAAGGGTCGGCGCTTTCCGCTGGAGAAGTGCATCTCCGGCTGGGTGATGCGGCGCGGCGTGCCGGTGGCAATCGCTGACGTGTTCGCGGACTCTCGTTTCCCCCATGACGCGTACCGCGTCACGTTCGTCAAGAGCCTCGCCATGGTGCCGGTGCGGACGCCAGACCCTGTCGCCGCAATAGGCGCCTACTGGGCGGCACCGCACGAAGCCTCAGCACGCGAGCTCGAGGCGCTGCAGACGTTGGCCGACAGCGCCGCCCTGGCACTCTCGAACGTTCGACTGTACGAGGAACTGCGCACGGCGCTCGAACATCAGCAGCAGGCTCGCCGGGAAGCAGAAGCGGCGACGCAGGCGAAGGACGATTTTCTCGCGATCGTCGCCCACGAACTGCGGCAGCCTCTGGCGGCGTGCACCGCTGCGCTGTCGGCCTTGCGCGTGCAACGCTCGTCTGACGGGCGCACACGGGCCCAGGGCGTCCTCGAGCGGCAGGTGGTCCGCATGACCCGGCTGGTCGAGGATCTGCTCGATGCGTCGCGGATCGTCCGTGGCGAGATCGTCCTGCACCGCGAGCCCGTCGACCTGCGCGACACGCTTCACCGCGCCATCGAAACGGTGCGAGCCGCCATCGACGCGCACGACCACACCCTGTGTGTCCACCTTGCAGACGTCCCCTGCGTGGTCGAGGCCGATTCGGCCCGCCTCGAACAGGTGCTCGTCAACCTGCTTCACAACGCGGCGCAGTACACGTCCGACGGCGGGAAGATTGACGTGTTCGTCGAGTGCGGCCGGCAAGAGGTCGCCGTGCGCGTCAGAGATACAGGTCAAGGAATTGAAGCGGACAAGCTGTCGGCGATCTTTGGGTTGTTCACGCGCAATGCCAAGGAATCGCAGGCCGGGTTCGGCATCGGTCTCGCCATCTCCAAGCGTCTCGTCGAAGCACACGGCGGCTCACTACAGGTACATAGCGAGGGTCCCGGCCGCGGCAGCGAGTTCACGATGACAGTGCCGCGAGTACTGGAAGCCGTTGCCGATAATCGGCTCGTGGCGAGGCACTACCGGGAGTCCGCTGTAGGAAACATCCGACCGCGCTCATCGGACGATCCCGCTCGACGCCGCATCGGCCGGGTGCGATACTGATGCCATCGTGTCACAGCCCAGCTCGGATCCACGTCGTACGAAACCGCTCGGTGTGTTCATCGCCGACGACTCGGCGGTGATCCGGGAGCGGCTGCGCGAGATGCTCTCGGAGATCGAGGGCGTCGCCGTCGTGGGTGACGCGGTGGATGTGGCCAGCGCGCAGCAAGGGATCGAATCGACCCGTCCCGACGTGGCAATCGTCGATATCCGCATGCCTGGCGGCAGTGGAATCGACGTGGTGCGGAATCTGAAGCGGGGCAAACCGGGTGGACCGTCGTTCATCATGTACTCGAACTACGGCCTGCCGCAGTACCGTCAGGCGTCGGCCGAAGCCGGCGCCGACTTCTTCTTCGATAAAGCCACCGACACGCAGAAGCTCGCCGACGCCATTCACATGCTGGCGTCGCGCGCCTGAACGCTATTCCACCAACTTGTTCGTGATCGCGTAGCGAATCAGATCGCCGGTCGTTCGTACGTTCAGTTTCTCCAGCAACCGGGTGCGATAGGTGCTCACCGTTTTCACGCTGAGCTTCAGTTCGCGCGCGATCTCAGTGATCGTGCGGCCGCGTCCGAGCAGCCGCAGGACCTCGTGTTCGCGATCGGTCAACGTGTCGCGCGGGTGCGCGTCCCCCCGCGGGCCGACACTGGCGAGGAGCTGCTCGTTGATGGCGGGACTGACGTACCGGCCGCCCCGAGCAACCTTCTGCAGTGCGGGAACGAGTACATCCTCCTCGGCGCCCTTCGTCACGTACCCGTCTGCGCCAAGCCGCAGCATTCGGATCGCCAGTTCCTCCTCGGGATAGATGCTCAGGATCAGTACGGGGAGCTTCGGTGCCAGGTCCTTGATCTGCTTCAAGGCTTCCATGCCGCCGTCGGGCGGCAACGCCAGATCCAGGATGACGACGTCCCATTGTCCGCGGCGGACCTGCTCGACCACCTGCTGCGAGGTCGTCGCCTCGCCGGTGATCCTCAGCTCGGGGTGCTTTTCGAACATCTGTCGCAGTCCCGAACGAACCACGGGGTGATCGTCGGCAACGAGTATGCGAATCATGACGTCGGCTCGGCTGCGCGCGCGCGCATCGGCACCGCGGCACGGACGATGGTGCCCTCGCCCGGTTGCGACACGATTTCACACGTGCCGCCAACCGCCGCCGCTCGTTCGCGCATCCCGAGCAGGCCCAGCGCGAACGTCGCGCCTGCCGATGCACCCGCGTCGAAGCCGCGGCCGTTGTCCATCACTTCGATGACGACCTGATCGCCCTCCACCCCGAGGCGGACGGTCACGGCCGACGCCTGCGCATGCCGCATCACGTTCGTCAACGACTCTTGAACGATCCGAAACAGGGCGACCGTGACTGGTTCCGGGAGCGAGGGGACATCCGCGTCGGCAATTATCTCGGCGCTGAGGCCCGTCCGTGTCCGAAGCTCCTCGAGTTGCCACTCGATGGCCGCGCGCAGGCCCAGGACGTCCAGCACGCTGGGGCGCAGTTGCCGCGACACGCGCCGCGCGGTATCGAGGGCGGAATCAACCAGCTTGCACGCAGACACCAGCTTGGCGTTTATGGGCGCGCGCTGGTCCTCCGGCAGGCCGGCACGCTCGACCCGCTCCCCGAGCCGATCCAAGTCCATGCGAACGCCGGTGAGCGCCTGGCCTACGTCGTCGTGCAGTTCTCGCGAGATTCGCGTCCGCTCCTCTTCGCGAACCGTTTCGAGTTTCGCGGTCAGCGCGCGAAGCGACTCCACTGCCTGCTGCAGATCGCGCGTTCGCTGCTCGAGTGTCCAGGCCATCGCATCGAACGTCCGCGCCAACTCTCCGATTTCGTCCCCGGTCCAGGTTTCGCCGGTCCGCGCGGCCAGATCGCCCGCGCTCAGACGCCTGGCGGCGCGCACGACGTTCTCAATCTTTCGCGTGAACATCCGCGCGGTCATTCGCTCGGCGATCACGATCGTCACCAGCGCGACCACACCCAGCGTGGAAAGACTGATGGCGAGACGGCGATTCGCTGCCGCGTACGCCACACTCGTTGGAATGCCGACCATCATCGTGATCGAGGTGCCACTCGGCATGGACACCGTTTGGAAGCCGTAAAGCCGATTCACCCCGTCGAGCCCCACGGCCTCCGCCATACCGTTTCCGGCCCTGAGCGCTTCGGTAATCGCTGGAGCGCTCGAATTCTGGCCGACCCAGCGACGGTGGTCCGGGTATCGGGCCAGAATCGTCCCGTTGCTATCGATAACGTTGATCGAGGAGCCCTCGGGCAGTGGAATCGTTTCCAGAAATGCGCTCACTTGATCGAGGTCGAGTGCAGCGAAGAGGACAGGCGCATCGGCTGGCCGGGAGACGCGTCTTGCCACGATGACCGTCGGCTCTGCGGCCAGCGCGCCACGTTCGAAGGACCCGATGGTCAAGAGTCCGCTGGTCCGCGCGGCTTGAAACCACTGGCGATCCGCAACCGACAATCGCCCGAGCGGCCCGTCGGCACTGCAGATCAACACGCCATCCGGGCCGACCACGCCGATATTCCGGAAGTGGTCCGTCGAACGGAGAATGTCGCGGAGCTGAGTTCCGCAGGTGTCATCATCCTGGCCGACGCTCAGCATCCGATCGAGCGCCGCGAACAGGTCGTTGGCTCGCGTCGTGATCTGCTGTTGGGCAGCAGCCGCAACGGTAACGACCCTGTAGGCCTCCTGCTGCACTTCCACACGCTCACGGCTGCGCGTGGCGTAGGCGGTGGCAACAGCCAGGAACACGGCAGGCGCCAAAACGCCGATGAGCAACAGTTCGATCCGCCGTCGGAGCGTCAGAGGCACCGGTGTGGGTCCCGTGAAGACACGCAGAGTAGCGATCTTTGGTCGCGAGGCGGTTTACGCTGCCGCCCAGCGAGCTCACGATAGCCTACGTCAACCGGCGGGCCAAGCCGGATGTCCGATGTACGTCGGCAGCGTAAGCCGGCCTGGCGGCTCCCGCGTGCCGCCGGCCCGCCACTCTGTGTCCTCGCGACGTCCGGGAGCCGAACCCGATCGCGTCACTATCCGGGCAACGTTCGTTCTGCCCGGAGACGGTGCGCAGGTCAGCGTCGCGCGGGCCACGTACCGCGCCGAAAGGACAGCGCCGTCGATCTCCGAAAACGATCGACGTTTCGGCTGTAGACGGCCAAACCCGCCAGACAACGGCGGGTTTGACAGATGTTCACGGCTGCTGTGTGGGCAGCCGACGCGGTCGTGGCGGCGGCGCGATGGCCGTGCCGTCCCGAAGTGAGCCGTCGAGCGGGCCCGGCTGCAGGTGCCCGTCGGTCATGTCCTTGTTGTTGTCCGTGCAGGCGTACTCCATCAGCTCCCACTCCTTCGGGGCGATCGGAATCAGCCAGCTCACCGTCCACGGCTTCGTGTAGAACTTCGGGTCGTCGATCGTCTCCTCGTACGAGAGCTGATTCGCACTGACCCTGCGCCACCGTTCCGTCACCTTCAGCGCGTCGCTGTGACGGTTGCCGTGGTCGTCGAGCCACGTGCGGTCGGTGAGATTGACGGTCTCGATCACCAGCGCGTCGCCATCCCAGCGGCCGATCGAATCCCCAAGCAGCGACGGCTCCCACGACTTCCGGTGCGGCCGCCCGTCCGTGTAAATCACCCGGAAGTTGTGCATGTACTCGTAGAGGAAGATCACCTTGTCCGGGAGCTGGACGATCTGGAACGGATAGGGCGACGTGTTGACCCGCGGCACGCCCGGAAAGATGCACTTACTGGTCGGGTCGATGTGATTCCAGACGTCGTTGAAGGCTTTGAGGCCTTCCGCGGTGAACGGCAGCGGTTCGGCGGTCGCGGCGGTGTTCACGACGAGCCGCTTGTTCCAGACACCGGAGAGGTCCGGCCGGCCGTCCGCTGTCCGTGGAACCGGCGTGCCATCCGGTTTGGTATCGGGTGGCGCCGGCTGGGCCGCGCTCAATGCGGGAAACGCCAGGGCGCAGACGACGACGGCGATGGCCCTCCTCATCATCGGCCTGCTCCTCCGGCGCTCGCGTTGGAGGAGCCCGCCAGCACTGCCTGCCCGCTGGCGAGCTTCCAGGTGCGCGCGTTGCACGTGTTGGTCCCGTCTTTGGCCCGCCATCCCTCGACGGTGAGCTCTTCGCCGAGCTTCAAATGATCGCGGCTCCACCCTTGACGCGTCAGCGCATTCGGCGCGCCGCCTTCGCATTCCCATTTCGTCACCCGGCCGTCGGCGTCACGGACGTCGAGGTAGACCCAGATATGCGGATTGCGCCAGTCGACCTTGGTCACGACGCCCTTGAGGACGACCGGCTTGTCGCCGTCGAACTGCGCTGCGAAGGAATGGTGCGCAACGGCAGCCGGCGCGTACGCGAACGCCGTGGCTGCGCATACGAGAGCGATCGATCGGGTTCGCATGAACATCTCCTTACGAGGGGGACTTCTCGCGGATAGGTGTTTCGTGTGTCAAGAGGGTCAATCCAATCTGTCAAAGCGTCAATCCAATCGTGTCAAACCAATCGACATTGGAGCCGAAACCTAGGGCACGCCGTCGTGTTCAGTAGCGGATACGGGTCGTCCGGAGGTCCCCATCCAACATCTTCTCGAGATCGAAGGTCGCCCAGCGGATATCGGCTTCGGCAAGATCTGCTCCCGTGAACGTGGCGTCGGTCAGGTCCGCATCGCATAAGACGACGCGCTTGAGATCGGCATCGTTGAACGCGGCCCCGCGCGCGTCGGCGCCCTGCAGCACGCCGTTGCGAAACGCCACGCCGCGCAGCGTGGCGCCGCGCAGGCTGCACATACGGAAGTTCGCGCGTTCCATCCTCGCGCCGTCGAGGCAGGCGCCGTCCAGGATGCAATGCTCGCCACGCGCGCGGCCCAGTTCGGCCCCTTGAAGATTCGCGTTCGCCAGGTTGCTGTAGGACAGGTCGGCCTCGAAGAGGTTCGCCCCACGGAAGTTGATGCCCGCAAGATCGCGGTGGGCCAGATCGGCGCCCGCACAGGTCACGATGACCTCGGGATGTTCGTCCCGGAAGCGATTGAACGCCTCCACCGATTCGTCGATCAGCGCGAGGAAGTCGCCAGTCGGCTCGACCGGCTGAGTGCTCGAAGATTGAGTCACATTCTCCTCTGTCAAGCCGGCTTGCCCGGCGGAGCCGGGCAAAGCAACCACTGCCCACGAGCGGAGGCCACGCCCGCTGCGGGCCCGAGGAGGGCTTCGCTCCTCAGGCGAGAGACAGCAGCGCTCGTTTGACCACGGCCTGCGTCAGCGGCACCTTGTACCCATTCTTGGTCAGCGGCCGCGCGCCGTCGGTCGCGGCGACGCCAGCGGCGCTCGCCGTGCCCTCGTCGAGCCGCTTCCCTCTCAACGCGTCCTCCGCCTTGAGGGCGCGATAGGGAACGGGCGCCACACCGCCCAGCACGATCCGCGCGTCCTGGACGACGCCATCCTTCATCGTGAGCATGGCGGCCACGCTGGAAAGCGCGAAGTCGAACGTCTCGCGCACCATCTCCTTCATGTAGACGGCCCTGGATCCGGCGGGCGCGTCTGGCACCTGAAGCTCGGTCAGGATCTCGTTCGGCTGGAGCACGTTCTCGCGGCGAACGTTTTCGCGCGGGGTGACGAAGAACTTGTCCATCGCCACGGTCCGCTCACGCCCGCTGCTGTCCACGATGCGGGCCGTCGCGCCGAGCGCCACGAGCGCCGGCGCCGTGTCCGACGGATGAACGATGAATGACGGACCGCCGAGGAGAATCGCGTTGAAGTCGTTCTCCCCCGTGGCAGAGAAGCAGGTGTTGCCGCCGTGCTTGTAGCACGGATAGTTGTTCCGGTAATACCAGCACCGTGGTCGCTGGCACAGGTTGCCGCCAATCGTTCCCATGTTGCGGATCTGCACCGTGCCGACGGAGCCGGCCGCCATCGCCAGGAGCGGGGCCCGCTGTTGAACGACCTCGCTTTCGACGATGTCGGATAACAGAGTGGAAGCGCCGATGCGGAGCGAGCCGCGTCCCGTTCGGATTCCCTGCAGCTCTCTTATGTGCCGGATGTGGACAACGCGCTCGGGCGCGATGAGATGGTCCTTCATCTCGCCGCCGAAGATGTCCGTGCCACCGGCCATGATGACGGTCTTGCCAAATTCCTTCCCGAGTTGGGACGCTGCTTCTCTTACAGTGGCCGGCCGGCTGTAGCTGAAGTTCTCCACCTCGTCTCCTCGCGAACTGCTTCAAGCCGTAGGCGCCGCGGGCGATCGCAGCTGGGCCAACCCCTCGAGGACGTCGGCGCGCGTGAACGGCACGCGGCGCAGCCGAACACCGGTTGCGTTGTAGATCGCGTTGGCGACCGCAGCCATGCCGGCGTGCGTCGGATTTTCCCCCAGCCCTTTGGCGCCATAGGGTCCGAGGACGCTCTCGTTCTCGATCACCATCGTCTCGATGACGCGGGGATCGAAGTCGAGCGCAGTCGGCGGCTTCAGGTCGAGGAAGTTGGCGTTCAGACAGGTTCCACGCCGCGGATCGAACCGCAGCTCCTCGGCCTGCGTGAGGGCCAGGCCCTGGATAATCCCGCCTTCGAGCTGGTTCTCCACGATCGTCAGGTTGATCGGCCGCCCGAGGTCGTGCGCGCCCACGTAGCGCACGAGCGTGACGTTGCCGGTTTCGGTATCGACCTCCACTTCGGCGAAGTGAGCGCCCGAGGTGCGCTCGACGTCCATGCCGGTCTGCGGCTGGTTCGTGATCGATGTGGCGACAATGTTGCCGCGCCGCCGCATCACCTCTGCGAGCCCGATGCTGCGATCGGGCCGGCTCTTCACGCGAATGGTCCCGTCCGTCATTTCCAGGTCGGCCGGCGCAGTGTTGTCCAGCATCGGACCTGCCGCC
>Ga0073934_10011834_pt1 | contig 10434 bp, 11 predicted proteins | sample LarsenN4metaG_FD_76834 | JGI IMG/M metagenome (GOLD analysis project Ga0073934, IMG submission 76834) | Hot spring sediment bacterial and archeal communities from British Columbia, Canada, to study Microbial Dark Matter (Phase II) - Larsen... ... | reverse complement strand
GTCGCTGCACTTCGACGAGCCGCTGATGGCCGCGCTGGCCGCGCGCGGCGTGGCGCACACCACGATCACGCTGCACGTGGGCGCGGGCACCTTCCAGCCGGTGCGCGGCGAGTCCATCGCCGAGCACCGCATGCACAGCGAGTGGTTCGAGGTGGGCGGGGCAGCGGCCGCGGACATCGCGGCGGCGCGCTCGGCCGGCGGGCGCATCGTCGCGGTGGGCACCACCTCGATGCGCGCGCTCGAGTCGGCCGCGCTGCGCTCGGCTGCGGGCCGCGTCGAGCCGTTCACCGGCGAGACCGACATCTTCATCACGCCCGGTTTCGCCTTCCGCGCCTGCGACCTGCTGCTCACCAACTTCCACCTGCCCAAGAGCACGTTGATGATGCTGGTGAGCGCGTTCGCCGGCCACGCGCACGTGATGGCGCTGTACCGGCACGCGGTGGAGGCGCGCTACCGCTTCTTCAGCTACGGCGACTGCATGCTGCTGGAGCGCCGCCCGCGGGCTTGACGGGCGCCGGATCGCCCAGGTACGCGCGCACCGCGGCGTCGTGGAAGCCGCGCTGCAGTTCGAGATCGGAGGGCGAGAACGCCAGCTGCACGAACAGCGCGAAGACGACCTTCTCGCGCGGGTCGATCCTGAAGTAGGTGTTGTAGCCGCCGCTCCAGCCGTAGCTGCCCGGCGAGCCGGGCCAAGCGCCCGGTTCGTCCGCCTTGCGCACCGCCACGCCGATGCCGAACGACTGCCCGGGCAGGAAGGGCAGCGCAATGCTCTGCACCTGCGACGTGCGCATCAGAGCGACCGCCGCGCGGCTCAGGACGCGCACGCCGTGCAGCTGCCCTTCGTCGAGCAGCATCTGGCAGAAGCGCAGGTAGTCGCTCGCCGTGCCGAACAGGTTGCCGCCGGCGGACAGGAACGTCGGCGCCGGGTCGTCGGGCGGCAGGCGTACCAGCCCCTGGCCCGGCCTGAGCGCATAGGCCGGCACGATGCGCGCGCGCTCGCCCGGCGGCACGCGGAAGAACGTGTCGTGCATGCCGAGCGGGGCGAAGATCCGCTCGCGCAACGCCACGTCGAGCGGCTGGCCGGTGACGACCTCGATGACGCGCCCGAGCACGATGGTGGCCGGGCCGTAGCGGAACACCGCGCCGGGCTGCGCGTCCAGCGGCAGCGTGGCCAGGCCGGCGACGAAGCGCTCGAGCGTGAGGTCGCGCTGCCGCAGCAGGCTGCCGAGGGCCTCGCGCTGCAGCCGGGCGGCCGGCGTGTCGCGCGGCGGCAGCCCCGCGAAGCCGGCGCGGTGCGTCAGCAGGTCGAGGATCGTCAGCGGCCGCGCCGCCGCGATGCGGTCGAAGCCGCCGGGCGCGTCGGCGCGTGCCACGGCCACCTGCGCGTCGGCGAACGCCGGCAGGAAGCGGGCGACCGGGTCCGACAGGCTCAGCAAGCCCTGCTCCATCAACTGCAGCGCCGCGACGCTGGCGATCGGCTTGGTCATCGACTGCAGCTGGAACAGGTCGTCCACGTGCATCGGGCGCTGCGCTTCCAGGTCGGCCAGGCCATGCGCCTTCAGCGACACCAGCCTGCCCGCGCGCGCCAGCAGCGTCACGGCGCCGGCCACCTTGCGCTCGTGCTGCATGCGGGCGATGAACTCGTCGATGCCGGCCAGGCGCGCGGCGGACAGGCCCACCTCCTCCGGCGCGGCACGCGGGAACGGCGTCGCTCGCGTGGCCGTCGAGCACGCGCCCGTCAGCATCGTGCCGCCCAGCGCCAGCCGCGCCAGCTGCGCCAGGCAGGCCCGGCGCCCGCGCCACGCCAGGCCATCGTCGCCCGCGGCTCCGGGGGGGCTGGCGGCGGCAGTGTTCATGGCCTGGTGCGGGGCGGCGGCCTCCTCAGTCTAGTGGCACGCACCCGGGCCTGGGCGCCCCGTTCCTGAACTCGCCGGCGCCGAGCATCTGGCGCATCGGCAGGATCGTCAGGTCGCTCTCGCCGGTGCCGTCGCCCGCGCGGCTCATCACCAGGGATGTTTGAGGAAGCTTCGTGGGTGGGCGAGATCGACCCTGAGGCGACACTTGCTGTCGTGACGTCGTCGTCGAAGATGCTCGGCGGCGACCCCCAATCCGCTGAGCGCGCATCCACGATGGCATCGGGCGCGAGGTCCGACGAAGATCACGCCACAGACCTGCTCCGCCAGCTCAGCCAGTGCTCGCTGCCGCGACTTTCCTCGCTGCTGTCAGCGATCGCCCAGCACCCGCGGGCCGTGGACCGTGTCGATCTCGGCAACGAGCGCGCAGTTCACGCCTCGAGCGACGGTCACTCTGGGCTGCGCAGCCAGCCCAATCCGAGAGAGCAGCGCGGACACCGCTGCGGGAGCAGGGTGCCGTATGTGCAGTTCACGAAGACGAAGGTTCGACTCGGGAAGCACGGCGGCCGGATGAGTCTTCGAGGCGCGCTGGATCAGCAAGGGCGCGGCGCCGGACAGGGGCACGCTGCCGTCGGCAGAGACCGTCGTCGGCGCACGCGACCCACGCGGCAAGGCGTGCGGGGCTCGGCGAGGGATCGTCCAGTCCGAACCATCGCGGCGTGGAGATCGGTGCTGCATCGGGGTCGACGGCGATGACTTCGAGGTAGACCGAGGTGCCCAGGGCCAAGAGCAGGTTGTGCGTTCCCATGTGCGGGTGCCTGCGGCCCAGGCCAGGCGACACACCCAGTGCCTTCTCCACCCACTCGGAGCCGGCGGCGAGCGAGTGCGCGACGACCACGATGTGATCCAGGCGGGAAGATGGTGTCACTTCAGGCGCTCGATGTTCGGCGGCATGTGAGGTTCTGTCCTGCCTCCCAATCTACCGTGGCTACCCCAGGTTGCGCGCGACACGCAGATCCAGCAGGCGGTGGATGGCGCCCGGTGCCGGCGGCATGAACAGCGCCTTGCGCAGGAGATCGGCCGTGAGGGGTTGATCGCGGTTCCAGGGCATCAGGACCAGCAGTCGCGCGAGCAGGCAGTAGTCAACCACGAGCAGAGCGTTCACGCCCACGAACTGCACCACGTGGATCGGCCATAGCGGCCCCACGCCGCCCAGCACCAACAGGCCCAGGTAGCCGATGCGCACCTGCACATCCAGCGTTCCGAGCGTGCGCCTGACGGCGGCGAAATGCGCCGCCTGCCACGCCGTGAGGGCGATGGCGAGCGACAGGCCATGTGCCCAACCTGCGAAGTGCGCCGCCAGCAGCAGCGCGGTGAGTTGCCAGTACAGGCGTTTGAGTCTCGCGTTCATGTGAATCATCCCGGTGTGTCAATGCCAAGGGTCACGCGGCCTCGTCTGCGCAAGGCCGTCCGAAGCGCACCGCCTGCCTGACCGGCGCGGGGGCGGCGCGAGCGATCTGTACGTCGGGCGCGACGCCGAGCGCATCATTGATGGTCGAGAACGCCAACCGGAAGGCGGCCAGCGCGGTCGCGTCGAAGATGTCCAGATCCGACAGGCCGGCCGCGCGCAGCCCGGCGACGTCGCTCGCGGTGGTGGCGTTGGGGTTCATGACCAGCATGCGTGCCCAGCACGCCAAGGCGCCCTCGCGCGCGCTCAAGCCGTCGCTGCTGGCCGATGTCAGCACCGCGGCGGCGGTCGCCGGGTCGGCTTCGGCAGCCAGGCGGCTGCCCCAGGCCAGCGCGCAGTACGCGTCGCCGAGCGACGCAGCCGTAGCGCAGACGATCACCGCGGTTTCCCGGGTTGTGAGGCTGGTCTGGCTGGTCAACGCACGTCTGAGCGCGGAGAAGGCCTCGGCAATGTCCGGGCGCCATGCCCAGGCGCGACTGAGATTCATGACGTACCCGGCCGCGTCCCTGTCGCTCCGGTACAGGCATTCGGTCGCGGCCGTGCTCGGGGGTTGATGAAGGAACATGGGCGCTCCTGCGTGGGACAAGCCGCGGCATGGCTAGAAGCTGAGCGTCGCTGTGGCTTGGGACAGGTCGGCACGATAGAAGTGACAGTACTTTCAGGCTATGGCCGGGATGCCGGATGGCTTGACCAGAATGCCGCGACCTGCTGTAAGGCGCGATTCGCTCGGTTAAGGTTCTGGCCGGTAACGGGTGCCACTCGGAGGCGACATGGGCGCCGATGTTCTCTCGACGCTGCTGAAGTCCGTTCGGATCGCAGGCTCGCTTCAGTTCTGCGTGCATGCTGCCGGGCAATGGCAGACCGACGGTGCGCCGCGGATGAAGCAATTGGCTCGAGCCACCGTGCCGGTGATTCCGTTTCACGTCGTCGCCACCGGTCGGTGCTGGGTCCGCCTGGAGGGACGCGTTGTCCACCTGGAAGAAGGCGATGTCGTCGCGTTTCCGTTCGCGACAGGCCACGCCCTCGGCCTGGGCGACGCGGGTCCGCTCATCCGCCCGGTCGATGACCTGCCGCCCCGGCCGTGGGCGGATGTTCCGGTCCTGCGCTACGGCGACGGGCCGATCGCGACACGCTTGTTGTGCGGTTTCGTTGTGCTGGAGGCGATGAAATTCCAGCCCTTGCGCGAGGCCCTTCCGGTCATGATGCGGAACGAGTCGCGCGACACGGGCACCCGCACCCTGCTGCGCAACACCGTGCAGGCGTTGATCGCCGAGGCCGATGCGCGCAGCCCCGGGGGCACCTCGGTCGTCGAGCGCCTGACGGAGATCATCCTGATCGAGTTGCTGCGTAGCGAAATCATGCTGCGACAGGGAACCGCGCAAGGCTTGCTCGCCGGAATGACCGACCCGGTCGTCGCTCGGGCACTGGCTTCGATGCACGCAGCGCCCGCGGCCAACTGGACCCTGGCCTCGATCGCCAAGGTCAGCGCAACGTCACGTTCCGTCCTCTCGGAAAAGTTCGGGTCGATCATCGGCAAGTCGCCGATGCGCTACCTGCGCGAGTGGCGGCTGGTGCTGGCCAGCAACGCCCTGGCCGACACCGCAAAGCCGATCAGTCGCATCGCCGAAGAGACAGGTTACGACACCGAGGCGGCCTTCAGCCGCGCGTTCAGCCGCCTGCACGGGGTGCCGCCGGCACGTTGGCGTGCGCAGGCACGAAGGGAGCGCAACGAATGACGGTGGAACAGCGCAAGACCCGAGTGTGGGCATCGCGCTGCCAGATCGGCGGCAGGCTGCTCGCCGACCGTCGAACGCGATGAACGGCTGACGCCCCGCCTTGCTGTCGGGCGTGGCACGCCGCCTCCCGCCTGCGCGCCCGCGACAATCACGCGCATGCTGGAGTTCGAACTGCTCGCCACAGAAGGCCTCGCGCGCCGCGGCCGCCTCACGCTCAACCACGGCGTGGTCGAGACGCCGGTGTTCATGCCGGTGGGCACCTACGGCACCGTCAAGGGCGTGCTGCCGCGCTCGCTGGAGGAGATGGGCGCGCAGATCATCCTCGGCAACACCTTCCACCTCTGGCTGCGCCCGGGCCTCGACGTCATCAAGGCGTTCGACGGCCTGCACCGCTTCGAGGGCTGGCGCAAGCCCATGCTCACCGACAGCGGCGGCTTCCAGGTCTGGAGCCTGGGCGCGATGCGCAAGATCAGCGAGGAGGGCGTGCGCTTCGCCTCGCCGGTGAACGGCGACAAGCTCTTCCTCACGCCCGAGGTGAGCATGCAGATCCAGACCGTGCTCGACTCGGACATCGTGATGCAGCTCGACGAGTGCACGCCCTACGAGACCGAGGGCCGTGTCACCAGCGAGCGCGAGGCGCGCGCGTCGATGGCGATGAGCCTGCGCTGGGCGCAACGCAGCCGCGACGAGTTCGCGCGTCTGGCCAACCGCAACGCGCTCTTCGGCATCGTGCAGGGCGGCATGTACGAGGCGCTGCGTGAGGAATCGGCGGCGCGCCTGGCGGAACTCGACCTGCCCGGCTACGCGGTGGGCGGCGTCAGCGTCGGCGAGCCGAAGGACGAGATGCGCCGCATCGTCGCGCACACGCCGCGCCTGCTGCCGGCGAACAAGCCGCGCTACCTGATGGGAGTGGGCACGCCGGAGGATCTGGTCGACGGCGTGGCCAACGGCGTGGACATGTTCGACTGCGTGATGCCGACGCGCAACGCGCGCAACGGCCACCTGTTCACGCGCTTCGGCGACCTGAAGATCCGCAACGCCAAGCACCGCCTCGACCAGCGCCCGCTCGACCCGACCTGCACCTGCCACACCTGCGCGAACTTCAGCCGCGCCTACCTGCATCACCTGGAGCGCTGCGGCGAGATGCTGGCGCCGATGCTGGCGAGCATCCACAACCTGCACTACTACCTGAACCTGATGCGCGAGATGCGCGAGGCGCTCGAGGGCGGGCGCTTCGCGGCCTGGCGCGCGCAGTTCGAGAGCGACCGGGCGCGGGGCATCGACGGATGACGATGCCGCTGTCGACGCTGGTGGCCGGCTTCGTCGCCGTGCTCGTCGGCTTCACCAGCTCGGTGGTCATCGTGTTCCAGGCCGCCGCCGCGTTCGGCGCCACGCCGGCGCAGACGGCGTCGTGGATCTGGGCGCTCGGCCTCGGCATGGGGCTCACCAGCCTGGGCCTGAGCCTGTGGTACCGGCAGCCGGTGCTGACCGCGTGGTCCACGCCCGGCGCGGCGCTGCTCGCCACCGCGGGCGCCGGCGTGCCGCTGGCCGAGGGCGTGGGCGCGTTCGTCGTGTGCGCGCTGCTGATCACGCTGGCCGGCGCCAGCGGGGTGTTCGCGCGCGTGATGAACCGCATCCCGCTCGCGCTGGCGGCGGCGCTGCTCGCCGGCGTGCTGGCACGCTTCGCGTTCGACGCCTTCGCCGCGATGCAGCGCGAGTTCATGCTCGTCGGCCTGATGTTCGCGGCCTACCTCGCCGGCCGGCGCTGGTGGCCGCGCTGGGCGGTGCCGGGCGTGCTGGCGGTGGGCATCGCGGTGGCGGCGGCCAAGGGGCAACTGCAGTTCGGCGGCGTGCAATGGCAATGGGCCACGCCGGTGTTCGTGATGCCGAGCTTCAGCGTGGCGGCCATCGTCGGCATCGCGCTGCCGCTGTTCGTGGTGACGATGGCCTCGCAGAACCTGCCTGGCGTGGCGGCGCAGCGCGCCGCCGGCTACGACACGCCGGTCTCACCCGTCATCACGAGCACCGGCATCGCGAGCCTGCTGCTGGCGCCGTTCGGCGCCTATGCGCTCAACCTGGCGGCCATCACCGCCGCCATCTGCATGGGGCGCGAGGCGCACGAGGATCCGGCGCAGCGCTGGAAGGCGAGCGCCGCGGCCGGCGTGTTCTACGTCGCGCTCGGCCTCGTCGGCGGCGCGGTGGTCGGGCTGATCGCGGCCTTTCCGAAGGAACTCGTGCTCGCGGTGGCGGGCCTCGCGCTGCTCGCCACCATCGGCAGCGCGCTGGCCACCGCGCTGAAAGACGAGCGCTCGCGCGAGGCGGCGCTGATCACCTTCGTGGTCAGCGCCAGCGGGCTCACGCTGGCCGGCGTGGGGGCGGCGTTCTGGGGCGTGGTGGCCGGCGCGCTGGCGCTCGCTGTGCAACACTGGCGCGCTTCACGCCCTTGATGCCTGCCCCATGGACCTGCTCTTCGTCGCCGACCCGCTCGAGACCTTCAAGACCTACAAGGACTCGACCTTCGCGATGATGGTCGAGGCCGCGCGGCGCGGCCACCGCCTGCTCGCCTGCGAGCCGCGCCACCTGGTGTGGACACGCGGCGGCCGTGTCGAGGCCGCGGTGCGCGAGATCACGCTGAAGCCCGGCGGCGATGGGCACGACTGGTTCGACGTGCGCTCCGAGCGCACGCTCGCACTGGCCGACGCCGGCGCCGTGCTGATGCGCAAGGACCCGCCCTTCGACAGCGAGTTCTTCTACGCCACCCACCTGCTCGGCCAGGCCGAGCGCGAGGGCGCGCGCGTGTTCAACAAGCCCGCCGCGCTGCGCGACCACCCGGAGAAGCTCGCCATCCTCGAGTTCCCGCAGTTCATCGCGCCGACCCTCGTCACGCGCGACGAGGCGGCGATCCGCCGCTTCCACGCCGAGCACCACGACGTGATCCTGAAACCGCTGGACGGCATGGGCGGCATGGGCATCTTCCGCGTCGACGCCGGCGGCATGAACCTCGGCTCGATCGTCGAGACGCTCAACCGCCACGGCACGCAAACGGTGATGGTGCAGAAGTTCCTGCCCGCCATCGCGCAGGGCGACAAGCGCGTGCTGGTGATCGGCGGCGAGCCGGTGCCCTATTCGCTGGCGCGCATCCCGCAGGGCGGCGAGGTGCGCGGCAACCTGGCCGCCGGCGGCAAGGGCGTGGCGCAGCCGCTCAGCGAGCGCGACCGCGAGATCGCCGCCACGCTCGGCCCCGCGCTCGCCGCGCGCGGGCTGCTGCTGGTGGGGCTGGACATCATCGGCGACAGCCTCACCGAGATCAACGTGACGAGCCCGACCTGCTTCGTCGAGATCACGCAGCAAAGCGGGTTCGACGTGGCGCGGCTGTTCGTCGACAAGCTCGAGGCGGCGCTGCGGTGAGCGCGGCGGCGGTTCTGCAGCGCCTGCTCGACGAAGGCGCGGCTCACGACTGCGAGTTCCGCGGCGGCCTCAGCAACCACCGCCCGATGGCGCTCACCGCGCTGGCCGCGCTCGGCGCCGGCGAGGCACGGCTCGAGGCCTTTGCCGCCGCGTACGCGCGCCGCCTGAACAAGGCGCCCAAGCCGGTAGCGTGGAAGAGCGGCGAGCCCTGGCGCGGGCGCTTCGGCCAGCGCGCCGCGTGGCCGCGCTACCGCGACCTGTTCGGCCAGTGGATCGCGCACGAAGGCAGCGGTGCCGTGCTCGCGCAGGCGCTGCCCCCTCTCTTCGAAGGCGCGGGCGCGGCGGCCTTCCACGGCCTCATTCGCACGGCCTACGCGGTGCGTGCCGCTCATCGCGGCGAACTGGTCGACGGCCTGGCCTACTGGAGCTGCCGCTGGCTCGACCTGGGCGCGGCGCGGCCGGCCGGGCGCGTGGCCGATGCGCTCAAGCTGCTCAAGGCGCTGCCGATCGAGCTGCAGCAGGACCACGGGCTGATCTTCGAGCGCATGCAGGGAGCGGCCGCAGGCGCGGAGTTCGAAGGTGCCGTCACGCGCCTGCGCGTGGACGAGGGCACGCTCGAGCGCATCGCGCGTGCCGCGGCGCAGCTGTACGCGTTGAGCGGCAACTTCACCGTGCTGCACCTCGTCACCGGCGCGCAGGCGCTGCGCGTGCTGCTGCCCTTCGTCGACGGGCCCGACGAGACGCAGGCTGCGCTGGGCGCCTTCTGGCGCGCCGCGGTGGCCGGCGCGCTGGCCAGCGGCGCGCGCTTCGAACGCCAGCCGCCGGCGCCGAAGCCGTGGGACGAACTGGTCGCCGCGGCGCTGGCGAGCGACGACGAGCACCTGATCAAGATCGTCGACGCCTGCCGCGAGGAGCAGCGCCATCACGGCGGGGCCGACGACTGGCAGCGCGCGGCCACGCGCGCGGTGCTCGGCGCGGCGCCTTGAGCCGTGTCGTCGCCGCGCCGCCGCCGAGCCGCCGCCGCCGTCTGCTAAGGTGCCGCACGGGAGGCACGGGAGGCACCGGAGAATCGCACCATGAAGCTCTTGCAACGCATCACGCTCGCCCTGGCGCTCGCCGCCGCGTCGCTGGCCGCCCAGGCGCAGCTCAAGCCGAACGTCGGCCCTTACCTGGTGGCCGCGGTCGGGCGCACCCAGTACGACCACGACTGCTGGTTCTTCGCCGACTGCCAGACCGCGCGGGCCACCTTCGGCAAGGTGGGCGGCGGCTACCGCTTCGGCGTCTTCGGCGTCGAGGGCTGGGCGCAGGACTACGGCCGCAGCGACGTGCGCCCCGAGCCCGACAAGCTGCGCCTGCGCGCGCTGGCCGCCAACGCGGTGTGGTACGCCAGCTTCGGGCCGCAGGTGGAAGGCCTGCTGCGCGCCGGCGTGGCCGACGTGCGCCAGGAGCGCAGCCGCGACCGCACCAAGAGCACCTTCTCGGGCCTGTTCGGGCTGGGCCTCGTGATCCACCTCGCGCCGGCGGTGGGGCTGGAGTTCGCCTGGGACATCACCAGCGGCGAGGGCACCGACTCGGGCAGCACCACGGCCAACGCGCTCAGCGTGGGCCTGCGCTTGAAGTTCTAGCCTTGCCGCTGCTCACGCTGGCCGGCGCCCAGCTTGCCTACGGCCACCACGCGCTGCTCGCCGGCGCCGAGCTGGCGCTGGAGGCGGGCGAACGCGTCGCGCTGATCGGCCGCAACGGCGAGGGCAAGTCCTCGCTGCTGAAGGTGCTGGCCGGCCTCGAGCCGCTCGACGACGGCGTGCTGCAGTTCGCCGGAGGCCTGACGCGCGCCTGCGTGGCGCAGGAGCCGACCTTCGCCGGCGGCGCCAGCGTGTTCGACGCAGTGGCCGAGGGCGTGGCCGAGGCGCGCGCGCTGCGCGAGCGCTTCGAACGCCACGAGCCGGGCGACGACCTCGACGCGCTGCAG
>Ga0073934_10011831_pt1 | contig 10440 bp, 8 predicted proteins | sample LarsenN4metaG_FD_76834 | JGI IMG/M metagenome (GOLD analysis project Ga0073934, IMG submission 76834) | Hot spring sediment bacterial and archeal communities from British Columbia, Canada, to study Microbial Dark Matter (Phase II) - Larsen... ... | reverse complement strand
GTGCGCACCCCGGCCGTGCAGAAGATGTCCTTGTGCAGGATCGGCAGGCCGGTCAGCGGGCCGGCCTCGCCGCGCGCGCGGCGGGCGTCGGCGGCGGCGGCGGCCTGCAGGGCCAGCTCCGGGGTGGGGGTGATGACCGCGTTCAGCTGCGGGTTCAGCCGCTGGATGCGCTCGAGGAAGTGGCGGGTCAGTTCCACGGACGAGTAGTCGCCGCGGGCGAGGCCTTGCGACAACGCCGCAAGGCTCAGGGTGTGCAGTGGCTGGGTCATGGGGCAGGCGTTCGGCAGGAAGGGCTTATTCGATGACGCGCGGCACGAGGTAGAGGCCTGCCTCGGTGGCCGGCGCGATGCGCTGGTAGTCGTCGCGGCGATCCGTTTCCGACACCGCGTCCGGCCGCAGCGGCTGCACGGCGTCGAGCGGGTGGGCCATCGGGGCGATGCCGGCGGTGTCGGCCGCCTGCAGGCGGTCGACCATGCCGAGGATGCTGCCGAGGCGGGCAGTGACCTCGCCACGCTCGGCGGCGGTCAGGGAAAGGCGGGCGAGGTGGGCGATTTTTTCCACGTCGGATTCGTTCAGCGCCATGCGCGTCTCCGGAAAAACATCGGTGGGGAACGGGCGGATCGGGGACTACGGAAAACGTGCGAGAGAGGCCGGATTTTGCGGGTTTTCCCGGCATCGTCCTTGCCCGGGCAGGGGCGCATTGCTAGAGTGGCCGCCTTTGATTGCCGGGCCGACCCGCGCCCGCCAACTTGCTTCCAGACCCGCCTGACAGACCCGCCTGGACAGGCCCGCGCAGGACCACCAAGCCGACATGAATTTCTTCAAGAATCTCAGGAGAGCGTTCTCCACCGATCTGTCGATCGACCTGGGAACCGCCAACACGCTCATCTACGTCCGCGACCGCGGGATTGTATTGGATGAGCCTTCGGTTGTCGCCATACGCCACAACGCGAACCAGAAGAACGTGATCGAGGTCGGCACCGCCGCCAAGCGCATGCTCGGCCGCACGCCCGGCAACATCACGGCGGTGCGCCCGCTGAAGGACGGCGTGATCGCTGACTTCGAAGTGACCGAGCAGATGCTGCAGCACTTCATCCGCAAGGTGCACGACCGCGGCCTGTTTCCGCCGAGCCCGCGCGTGATCGTTTCCGTGCCGTACAAGTCCACGCTCGTCGAGCAGCGCGCCATCCGCGATGCTTCCGACGGCGCCGGCGCGAGTGAAACCTACCTGATCTACGAACCGATGGCGGCCGCCATCGGTGCCGGCCTGCCGGTGGAAGAAGCCAGCGGCTCGATGGTCGTCGACATCGGCGGCGGCACCACCGAGATCGCGATCATCGCGCTCAACGGCATCGTGCACGGCGATTCGGTGAAGATCGGCGGCGACCGCTTCGACGAATCCATCGTCGCCTTCGTGCGCCGCCAGTACGGCTCGCTGATCGGCGAATCCACTGCCGAACGCATCAAGCAGGAAATCGGCAGCGCGTTCCCGTCCGACGAAATCCGCGAGATCGACGTGCGCGGCCGCAACCTCGCCGAAGGCGTGCCGCGTTCGTTCACGCTGAACAGCGAGGAGATCCTCGAGGCGTTGCAGGAGCCGCTCACCGGCATCGTCAACGCGGTGAAGAACGTGCTGGAAGCCTGCCCGCCGGAACTGGCGTCGGACATCGCGCTGCGCGGGATCGTGCTCACCGGCGGTGGCGCGCTGCTGCGTGACCTCGACAAGCTCATCTCCGAGGAAACCGGTCTGCCGGTGGTGGTTGCCGAAGACCCGCTCACCTGCGTTGCGCGTGGCGGCGGCAAGGCGCTCGAGTTGCTGGATACCCCGGGCTTCGAGTTGCTGGTGATCTGACGGCGCCGGTTCCCGGCGTCGCCAGCGTGTTGCATTCGTCATCCCGTCCATGCCCACCGCGTCCCCTGTGACGCGGTTTTTGCAGGCGCGGACTCCGTAACAACCAGGTACATTCGCGGCGGTTCGTCACATGGGCAAGGCGCTGTTTGCGGAGGAGCCCGATTCCGGTTATCGCCTGCTGGCTGCCGGGCTGCTCGCTGCGCTGCTGGTGTTCGTCGACACGCGTCTCGACTGGCTGCAGCCGGTGCGCGCGGCGTTGTCCTGGGCCACCGAACCGGTGATCGGGCTGGCAGACCTGCCGCGGCAGGCCGTCGTCGCCATCGACGATGCGTTCACGCTGCGCAGCACCCTTGCCGAGGACAACGCGCGCCTGCGCCAGGAAAACCTCGTCCTCAAGCGCCACGTGCAGCGTCTGGCGTCGATGACCGCGGAAAACGCACGCCTGCGCGAACTGCTGGATTCCTCGGCGCTGCTGGACAGCAGCGTTTCCGTGGCCGAGATCATCGGCTTTGACCCGGACCCGTCGCGCATGGAAGTGGTGGTCAACAAGGGCGCGGAAGCGGGCCTGTTTGTCGGCCAGCCGGTGCTTGATGCCGAAGGCATCCTCGGGCAGGTGCTCACCGTGGGCTCCGGGCAGAGCCGCGTGATCCTCGTCACCGACCGCCGGCACGGCGTGCCCATCGAGATCAGCCGCAACGGCGTGCGCGGCATCGTCGTCGGCGGCGGCCGCAGCGGCATGCTGAATCTCCAGTACATGCCGGTGAGCGCGGACCTGCGCGAGGGCGACACGCTGGTGAGTTCCGGGCTGGGCGGCGTGTTCCCGCGCGGCTACCCGGTGGCGACGGTGGTGCGCATCGAGCGCATTCCGGGCGACACCTTCATGACGGTGACGGCGCAGCCGGCGGCGGCGGTCGGGCGCAGCCGGCAGGTGCTGCTGCTGTTCATCAAGCCGTCGGTGGCGTCCGCGCCCGCGCCGGAGGCAGCGCCATGAGGGGCCGGCGCAACAGCATCCCGGTGGTGGCGCTCAGCGTGTTCATGGCGCTGTTGCTGACGGTCGTTCCGTTGCCGCCGCTGCTCGACTGGGTGCGGCCGTCGTTCGCGCTGCTGGTGGTGATTTTCTGGTCGACCGCCTGCCCGGATCGCTATGGCACCTGGTTCGGCTGGGCGGTCGGCCTGCTGCTCGATGTCCTGCGCGCAACGCCGCTGGGCACGCACGCGCTGGCGTTTGCCGTTGCCGGCTATGCCGCCAACCAGCTGGCGGCGCGCATGAAGGTCTACCCGACGCCGCAGCAGTTGATGGTGGTGGCGCTGCTCGCGGGCGTCGTCGTGGTGGTCATGCGCACGGTCGGCAACCTCACCGATACCACCACCGCCTCGCTCGGCGTTGCCTTGCTGCCGGTGCTGCCGACGGCGCTGCTCTGGCCCTGGGCGCTGGCATTCCTGGATCGACTGCGCCGTGTCTTCCACGTCAGCTGAGCTGCCTGCGTCCGGCACGCTGGTGCTGGCCTCGGCGTCACCGCGTCGCCGCGAGTTGCTGACGCAAATCGGCGTTTCCTTCACCGTGATGGCCGCCGACGTCGATGAGCGCGTGCTGCCCGGCGAGGCCCCCGATGCCTACGTGCAGCGGCTGGCGGTCGCCAAGGCGTGCGCGCTGGCCGCGCGCGGCGTCAGCGCGCCGGTGCTCGGCGCCGACACCACCGTCGTGGTTGACGGCCGCCTGCTCGGCAAGCCGGCCTCCGCCGACGACGCGTTCGCCATGCTGTGCGCGCTGTCCGGGCGCGAGCACGAGGTGCTGACCGCGGTGGCGCTGAACGCCGGTGGCCGGGTGACGGCGGCGCTGTCGCGCACGCGCGTGCGCTTCCGCGCCCGCGACGATGCGCTCATTGCCCGCTACGTCGCCAGCGGCGAGCCGATGGACAAGGCCGGTGCCTACGGCATCCAGGGTTTTGGCGCCGTCCTCGTCGAGCGCATCGACGGCAGCTACAGCGGCGTGGTCGGTTTGCCGCTGGCGGAAACGGCGGCGCTGCTGCTGGCGGCCGGCGTCGGGATCTGGCGCGATGCGTGACACGGACGCGCGCACCCGGGCGCTGATCCTGCTGGCCAACACGCTCACCATGCTGATCGCCGCGGCGGTGGTGCTGGTGGCGCTCTACGTGCTGGCAGCCGGCCAGTTGCTCGGGCTGTTGCCGGAACGCCGCGCGGCGATCACGCAGTGGCTCGGCAACCGCCTGGAGATGCAGGTGGCGATCGAGCACGTCGCCACCGACATGCGTGGCCTGACGCCGGTGGTGCAGTTGCGCGGTGTGCAGATGGCCGTTGCCGGCGAGGCGGGCGAGCCGGCGCTTTCGGCGCCGCTGATCGAGTTGCACTTGGCGCCGTTCCGCTCGCTGTGGGCGCGCCAGCCGGTGCTCGACCTGCTGCGCATCGACGGCATCCAGCTGGTTGTCGAGCAGATGCCCGACGGCCGCTTCCGCATCAAGGGCATGCCGTTCCGCGTCAACGATCCGGATGCCGCCGAGAAACTGGCGCAGGCGCTGCGCGTCCTCTATGCGCAGCGCGACATCGTCGTCGAGCGCGCGCGCGTGCAGGTCGAGAGTGACCGGCTGCCGGTCAGTGCCGTCACCGGCATCACGCTGCGCATGCACAACGAAGGCGACCGGCATGCCGTTGCCGGCGCCGCGACGGTGATCGGGCAGGGCAACCTGCCGCTGTCCTTTGTGCTGGCGTTCTCGGGCAACCCGCTGCTGCCGGCGGACCTTGTCGCCGACGTCTACCTGCGCGTGCAGCCGGCCTCGCTCGAGGGCTGGCTGCCGCGGCGCGACCTCGGCGAAAACCTCTGGATCGACTCGCTGGCCGGCGGCGGCGAAGCCTGGCTGAAACTGGCGCGCGGGCAGGTCGGTGACGTGCGTGGCCGCCTGCAGGTCGACTCGCTCGCGCTCAGCCTGGGCGACGGCAGCAAGGTCGAAGGCCTGCTCGGGCTGAATTCGCGCTTCCACTGGCGTGCCGGCGACGCCGTCCGCTGGCGCGACGCCTGGACGCTGTCGCTGGCGCAACTGTCGTTCCGCCGCCAGGGCAAGAGCTGGCCGGAGTCGGCGGCAGCGGTCGAGTTCCGCCGCGATGCCGACGACAACGTGTCGCTGCGCGCGATGTTGTCGCGCGGCAGCGTGGAAATGGTGGCGGCGCTCGGCGCCTTGCTGCCACCGGAGCGTGCCGCACTGACGGCGCAACTCACGCGCCTGGCACCGCACGGCCAGCTCGCCGACATGCGCGTGCGCTGGCAGCAGGGCGCGCCGGCGGAGACCGCGTGGGCAGCGCGTTTCGCGCTGGCCCAGGCCGGCTGGCGCGCGGACGGCGCCGCGCCAGGGCTGACCGGCCTCAGCGGGCGTGTCGAATGGCTGCCGGATGGCGGTGTCGCCGATCTGCAACTGAAGTCGGCCGCCCTGCAGTGGCCGGCGCAGTTCAGCGAGGCGCTGCCGCTGGACGAGGCGCAGGCGCGGCTGGCCTGGCGCCGCAGCGCCGGCGGCTGGGAGCTGCGCAGTAACCGCTTCACGTTGCGCAATGCCGATGCGCGTGCCAGCGGCCTGTTCACGCTGGCGTTGCCGGCAGACGGCGCGTCGCCGCGGCTGTCGCTGCTCGGCCTCATCGAGCAGGGGCGCGCGGCGGCCACCCCGCGTTACCTGCCGGCGGGAACCTCGCCCGGCGTGCGTGACTGGCTTGCCGCCGCCCTGCGCGGGGGCACCCTGCAGCGCGGTTCCTTCCTGGTCGAGGGGCCGATGCGCGCCGAGCCGGCGCTGCTCGCGCAGCGGACGTTCCAGATGCGCTACGAAGGCACCGGCATCACGCTCGCCTTCCTGCCGGGCTGGCCGGAACTCACCGGCGCCGACGCCGACGTCTTCATCGAGGACGGCGATGTCGACGCGCGCGCGCGCCAGGCGCGCCTGCTCGGCAGCGCACTCGAGGCGATCCGCGTGGGCGTCAGCCACGACGGCGAGCGTGCGCAACTGGACGTGCGCACGCGCATCGAGGGTGACCTTGCCGATGCCTTCGCCCTGTTCCGCGAGCCCTTGCGCGCCGCCGTTCCTGCCGAGCTGCTGCGCTGGGACGGCAGCGGCCGCCTCGCCGCCGAGGTGCGCGTCTCGCAGCCGCTGGGCGCCACCGACGCCGCGCGCGAGCGCGTCACCGTCGACGGCCAGGTCAGTGGCGCGCAACTGACATCGCGCCAGCGCGAACTGACCGTCGATGACGTCTCCGGCCTCGTCCGTTTCGACAGCCGCGACGGGTTCTCCGCGCGCGAGCTGCGCGGCAGCACGCTCGGCACCGTGCTGGCCGGTTCCGCGCGCACGCAGGGCGAGGCCGGCCGCCAGCAGACGCTGGTGGAGTTGCGCGGCCGCCTGCGCATGCAGCCGGTGAACGCGTGGCTGAAGGTACCGGCCCTCGAGGTGCTGCGCGGTGACGCCGACGCCGCGCTGACGCTGCGCTTCGGCGAGGAATCGGTGATGGATGTCCGCAGCGACCTGCGCGGCATCGCCTGCAACGCACCGGCACCGCTGGCGAAGGCGGCGGAGGCGGCGGTCGACACGCGGTTGTCATGGACGCTGGGCACGGAAACCCCGCGCATGCAGTTGACCTACGGCAGGGCGCTGTCGGCGGACGTGCGCATCGAGGGCGGCACGCCGGTGCAAGGGGCCATCTCGCTCGGCGGCGCCCGCCTGCCGGCGGTGGAAGGCGGGCGCGGACTGGCCATCGAGGGCGTGACGGCAACGTTGTCGATCCCCGAGTGGCTGGCGTTCCTGCGCCGCATGCTGCCGCCGGCCGGCGGCAGCACCGCAACGGCGGCCGCCGGCAGCGCACGCGACACGCCGGTGGCGCGCACCGTCGCCGCCATCGCTTCCCTCGGCGACACCCTGGAGCGCGCCAATCTCCGTGTCGGTCGCATGGACACCGGCGTACTCGTGCTCGACGACGCAGCCCTGCGCGTTGCCCGCCAGGCGCAGGGCCTGCAGCTGACGCTGGACAGCGAGCAGCTCGCCGGCACGCTGCAGGTGCCCCAGGGCTACCGCGTCGGTGACGATCGCCTACCGGAACTGCAGGTCAGCCGCCTGCTGCTGCCGGCCGCCGGCGATGGCGGCGGCGCACCCGCGGTGACGCCGCTGGACATCCCCTCGCTGCGCCTGGCGCTGAAAAACGCGCGCATCGGCGGCGAGGATTACGGCAACTGGGCCATGGACATTGCCGCCCGTCCCGACGGCCTGCATTTCAGCAATGTCACTGCCAACTGGCGCGCCATGGACATCTACGGTGAAGGCGCCTGGCTGGTCGACGCCGGCGGCCAGCACAGCCGCTTCAGCGGCATCGCCACCAGCAAGGACATCGCCGCGGTCAGCGAGGCCTTCGGCTTCCAGCCGAACCTGAGCTCGACGTCGGCCAAGTTCGATTTCAGCCTCGAGTGGCGCGGCCGCCCCGACGACCTCGACATCCAGCGCATCGGCGGCAAGGTGGCCATGGACCTGCGCAACGGCCGCTTCGTCACCGCCTCGGCGCGCTCGCAGGCGCTGCGTGCGCTCGGCGTGTTCAACGTCGGCACCTGGCAGCGGCGCATGAAGCTCGACTTCACCGATCTCTACAAGCGTGGCGTTGCGTTTGATACGTTGACCGGCGACCTCGTCATCGACAACGGGCGGCTGTCCACCACCAACCTGGTTGCGAAGGGACCCTCGGCGGTGTTCGAGGTGTCCGGCAGTACCGAGCTGGCCACCGAGGCGCTGGACACCCGGGTGCGTGTCACGCTGCCGGTGAACAGCAATCTCTACGTCGGTTGCCTCGCCGGGCTCGCCGCCTGTGCCGGGATCGTCGCCGCCGAGCAGTTGTGGGGCGACCGGCTCGAAAAACTCACGACACTCGGCTACGAAGTGCGTGGCACCTGGGCCGATCCGCAGGTGAAGCAACTGGAAGGCGGCGCACCGGCTGCCCAGAAACCGCAGGGGTGAAGCATGCAGAACGTGAAGGTGGCGGTGGTGCAGATGGTCAGTGGCCGCGAACCGGCGCTGAACCTGGAAGCGGCCGCCAGGCTGGTGGCTGCCGCGGCTGCCCAGGGCGCGCAACTGGTGGTGCTGCCGGAGAACTTTGCCGTCTACAACCCGGTTGACCTGCCGTCGCTGGCGGAAGTGGCCGGCGACACCGACGCGCCGTTCCAGTCGTTCCTCGCGCGCCTGGCCAGGCAGCACGGCATCTGGCTCGTCGGCGGCAGCATCCCGGTGCGCCCGTCGCGTACCGACCGCGACCCGCGCGTGTTCTCCAGTTGCCTGGTCTACGGGCCTGACGGCGAACTCGTCGCGCGCTACGACAAGCTGCACCTGTTCGACGTCGACATCACCGACGCGCAGGGGCGTTACCGCGAGTCCGAGCGCTTCCGGCACGGTGACAGCGTCGTCACCTTCGACACGCCCTTCGGCCGCGTCGGCCTCGCCGTCTGCTACGACCTGCGCTTTCCGGAGCTCTTCCGCGCGCTGACGGACATCGGCGCGGAAATCATCGTGCTGCCGAGCGCGTTCACGCGGCTGACCGGGCAGGCTCACTGGGAAATCCTGGTGCGTGCGCGCGCCATCGAGAACACCTGCTACCTGCTGGCGGCCGGGCAGGGCGGCCGCCACGATGCGCGTCGCGAAACCTTTGGCCACAGCATGGTCGTGGACCCCTGGGGCGTGGTGCTTGCCGCGCTCGGCGAGGGCGAAGGCGTCGCGGTGGCGACGCTGGAAGCGCGCACCCTGCTCAGCGTGCGCGAGCGGTTGCCGTCGATCGCGCACCGCCGCCTGAATGTCGACCACGGCGTGCTGCGGCCGGTGCCCTACCAGAGCACGGCCACGGCGGATGCGCCGGAAAACGGCTGACGCAACCCCCACCCGGAATCCCTGGCGAGCGAACCCATGACAGACAGGCAGAACGCGTTGTCCACGGCCGAGCGCGACATCCTCGCGCCGGCGGAACTCGACCGCGCCGCACTCGCGCGCGTACTCGACGGCATGCTCGGTCGCGACATCGATCTCGCCGATCTCTACTTCCAGTGGAGCCGCCACGAGTCGTGGTCGCTGGAGGACGGCATCGTCAAGGAGGGTTCGCACGGCATCGAGCAGGGCGTCGGCGTGCGTGCCGTCAGCGGCGAGAAGACCGGCTTCGCCTATTCCGACAGCATCGCGTTGCCCGACCTGCAGCGCGCGGCGAATGCGGCGCAGGGCATCGCCCGCGCCGGCCAGGCCAGGCAGGTGCCGGTGTTCAGCGCACGCGTGCCGGCTGCGCTGTATTCCGCCGCCAATCCGCTCGACGTGTTGCCGGCGACGGAAAAGATCGCGCTGTTGCGCCGCCTCGATGCGCTGGCGCGATCACTCGATGCGCGCGTGAACCAGGTGCAGGTCTCGCTGGCCGGCGAACACGAGGTCGTCCTCGTCGCGGTAAGCGATGGCACGCTGGCGGCGGACGTGCGCCCGCTGGTGCGCCTGAGCGTGTCGGTGCTGGCGGAGGAAAATGGCCGCCGCGAGCGCGGCTCGTCCGGCGGCGGTGGCCGCGTCGATTACCGCTACTTCCTCGAAGGCGAGCGTGCCGAGGGGTATGTGCGCGAGGCGGTGCGCCTGGCCCTGCTCAACCTCAAGGCGGTGCCGGCGCCTGCCGGCCGCCTGCCGGTGGTGCTCGGGCCGGGATGGCCCGGCGTGCTACTGCACGAAGCCGTCGGCCACGGGCTCGAGGGTGATTTCAACCGCAAGGGCAGTTCGATGTATGCCGGCCGCATGGGCCAGCAGGTCGCGTCGCGGCTGTGCACCATCGTCGACGACGGCACCATCGCCAACCGTCGCGGCTCGCTGTCCATCGACGACGAGGGCACCCCGACGCAGCGCACCACGCTGATCGAGAACGGCATCCTCACCGGCTACATGCAGGACCGCATGAACTCGCGCCTGATGAGCGTGGCGCCCACCGGCAACGGCCGCCGCCAGTCCTATGCGCACCTGCCGATGCCGCGCATGACCAACACCTACATGCTGGCGGGCGAATCCGACCCGGCCGACATCATCCGTTCGGTGAAGAAAGGCATCTTCGCGGCGAATTTCGGCGGCGGCCAGGTGGACATCACCAGCGGCAAGTTCGTTTTCTCCACCACCGAGGCCTACCTGGTCGAGGACGGCCGGATCACCGCGCCGGTGAAGGGCGCGACGCTGATCGGCAACGGCCCGGAGGTGATGAACCGCGTGTCGATGGTCGGCAATGACCTCGCGCTGGATGCCGGCGTCGGCACCTGCGGCAAGGACGGCCAGAGCGTGCCGGTGGGCGTTGGCCAGCCGACGTTGCTGATCGACGAGATCGTTGTCGGCGGCACGGCCTGAGGTGGCAGCCATGAAGCGCGCAGCCCTCGACGATTTCCGCCAGTACACCTTCACCCACGACGGCGAGTCCTACCCGGTGTACCGCCGTGGCAGCGGCCCGGCCGTGGTGGTGATGCACGAAGTGCCGGGCATCACGCTGGCGGTGGCGGATTTTGCCCGCCGCGTCGCCGACGCCGGCTTCACCGCGGTGATGCCGCAGATGTTCGGCGATGCCGG
>Ga0073934_10011830_pt1 | contig 10441 bp, 6 predicted proteins | sample LarsenN4metaG_FD_76834 | JGI IMG/M metagenome (GOLD analysis project Ga0073934, IMG submission 76834) | Hot spring sediment bacterial and archeal communities from British Columbia, Canada, to study Microbial Dark Matter (Phase II) - Larsen... ... | reverse complement strand
TTCGAGCTCTACAACGTCAACATCGTCTCGTGCGCTGCGACGTTCAGCCAGCACGGCGCCCTCGAGGCGATCCGGGGGCCGCAGGACGGCGTCGCAGCCATGGTCGCCGAGTTCCGGAGGCGACGGGATTACCTCGTCGGCGAGCTGAACCGGATCCCGGGGCTCCGCTGCCGCATTCCGGGGGGCGCGTTCTACGCGTTCCCGAACATCACGGGGACCGGCCTCTCGTCCACCGAGGCCTCGGGGCGCCTCCTCGAAGAAGCCGGCGTGGCGACGCTGGCCGGGAATTCTTTTGGCCAGGGCGGAGAGGGTTTCATACGATTGTCCTACGCGACCTCCCTGGAGAATCTGCAGAAGGCGGTCGATCGGATGAAGAGGTTCTTTTGCGGCGTGGTGAAAGCTTGAACACATGAACTTCGAGGACAGCTCGCTCAAGGTTCCAGGTTTCCGGGCCGGACGGCTCGGAGGAATCGAGATTTGGATCCACTGGCTCCTCGTCGCCCTCCTCGCGTTGAACCTGCTGTCGAGCTTTCTCGCCAAGCCGCGTCCCCCCTTCCCCTTCCCCGACTGGCTCGTTGGCTCCGGGGCCCTGATCCTCGCGGTGCTCCTCCATGAGCTGGGCCACGCGGGCATGGCGTTTCGGGTCGGCGGCAGGGCCGAGAGAGTGATCCTTTGGCCGCTGGGAGGCTTCGCGATTTGCGACACGCCCCAGGATCCACGCTCGGAGCTCCTCGTGGCCTGGGCAGGCCCAGCAGTGAACCTGATCCTGGCCGTCCTGACCGGCACAGTCTGTCTGGCTGCGGGCTGGAGCGTCCTCCCGACCTATGCGGACGGCGAGTCCTTTCCGTACCTCGAGTCCTGCGTGCAGCACATCTTCCTCTGGAATTCGTTCCTGCTCGCGGTCAACCTCCTGCCCTGCCTTCCCCTCGATGGAGGCTGCATGCTTCGCGCCTTTCTCTGGGCTCGCCTGGAAAGCCGCGTTCAGGCCACGATGCTTTCGCTCCGGATCGGCCAGGCCTTCGCGGTGGTGGCGCTTGTCACCGGGCTCCTGATCATCGCCTATGGCTTCTTCAACAATTCGTTCCGGCTGGGTCACCCCTTCCTGAGCCAGCTCGGCTGGGGGTTCCTCCTTGCTGCCTGGATCCACTTCCTGACAGCGAAGAGCATGCAGCGCCAGATCCTCGAGGGCGACGAGGACGAGGGTGGGATCTTCGGCTACGACTTCTCGCGGGGCTATACAAGCCTGGAGCGCCCTCGAGCCCGCAGGGAGCGCCCCGCCGGCCTTTTTCAGACGTTCCGCGCCCGGCTCAAGGACCGGGCCCGGGCAGGGCGGCAAGCGAATGAGACCGAGATGCGCGAGCGGCTCGACGAGCTCCTCGCCAAGATCCACGAGCACGGCATGGAGAGCCTGACGGGGGAGGAGAAGCGCTTCCTGAAGCGGGCAAGCAAGCTCTTGCGAAGGTAGGTTAGGGCCTATTTCAGTAGTCCCTCCTGGCTTCGGCCGGCTGCACGCCCGCGCTGCGGGCCGCCGCAGGCTACGCTTCTTACGGCACGGCTCGGACTCGTCGTATTCTCCGTATACGTCGTCGTCCTCGCTCCCGGGGTACCCGCGAGAGCGGGTCGCGCGGGCGTTCGTTCGGCCTCGGGCTGACGGATGGACTACTGAAATAGGCCCTGAGCGGTAGGTGGAGGCGGGCGGAGGGCGGACCTGGTTTTCGCAGGAAATGTCAACTTGGGAGTTCACTTTCGCCTCTCCGGTTTATATAACCGTGGGATTGGGTTGTTTCGGGCTCTGTTTGAGCCAGTTCCAGGTCACTTTCGCTGGAGGTTTTCATCGTGAGATTCAGAGAGTTGTTTTCCTCACACATCACAGTCATCGCGGCGGCTGCGTTGGTCGCTTCCCTGGGGTCCCCGGCCTCGGCCGGCACGACGGACCAGGGGTTCTTCGACGAGTACCTCATCCTGGGCCCCTACGCCAACTCGGGCGGGGCTGGCCCCACGCTTGACTACATAGCGTCGGACTTCCTGTGCGACGGGGACGTGAGCGAGGCGACAATCCTGCCCGAGGACCTCCTCGAGCTCGGCGTGCCCGAGGCTCCGGGCGGATGCGCCACCGAGGACACGAGCTACGCCGGCGTCGACCCCGTCGTCCCGACCGTGAAGCGGCAGCTCATTGGAGGCGCGTTCCCGGACATCGTCGACTTCAATGCCAATCTTTCGCCCAACGACCAGATGATGGCTTACGCGTGGGTCTACGTGGAGAACGTCACGAACCCACCGCGCGTGCTGAACTACGTGATGGGCCTTGCCTCCGACGACAGCGTGGAGGTCAAGGTCAACCGCTCACAGGTCTTCAGCCGCAGCATCCCCCGCTGGTATGACCCCACGGGCACGATCCAGGACCGCTTTCCGATCGCCCTCCTTCCCGGCGGGAACCTGATCCAGTTCAAGGTCTTTGAGGGCGGCGGCGACTGGGGTCTGCGCGCACGGCTGGAGAGCACGTCGGACTGCAAGCCCATCCTCAGCGGCGACGGGGAGATCGAGGTGACTGCAGATGCAGTTCCACTCGCAATCCCGCCCGGCACGGCCACGCGCACCATCGTCACGTCGGGAAACACGATCGCCGACATCACGGTCGCGGTCGCCACCGGCGGCGCCGCATACACGCTCAAGGAGAGCTATGACCCGAGCTGGGCCATCTCGAACGTCACGGGCGGCGGGGTCGGAGGCGCAGGTGTCGTGACCTGGACGAACATCACGGCCGCGAGCGTCGGCTACCGCTTGAGCCGCGTGACCGACTACTCCGTCGCGCAAGCCACATTGAGCGGTACCCTGACCGTCGGGGCGATCGGCCTGCCGGTGGGCGGCGACAAGGTGATCCCGGGCGGCGTGGCTCCCTACGTCTCTCAGGTCCTCCTGACGCCGGAGATGAACATCGGCGGGGGCTTCGAGGGGTGCAGCGTGACGCCCGCCGTGATCGAGGGCGGGTGGGTCACCGACGGTATCTTGACCGACGAGAACATCGTCCCCGTGGAGGGGCTCGAGTTCCTTCCCGAGTTCGGGGCCACGAGCCAGGCAAGCGGCTGGACCGACGGAATCACGCCGGCGGCAGCAGACCTCTTCTGGACCAATCCTGCCGACGTCACGGCAACGACCGGCAAGCTCGCCAAGGTCGATTCCCAGCCGGGCGGGCTCTTCAACTACAACGGGGTCTACGGCGACCAGAGCACGTGCATGAACGTCGCCTACTTTTACGTCGAGAATAACACCGGCCAGAACCCGCTCTACCTCTACTGCGGGACAGGCTCGGACGACTCGGTCGGCGTTCGATTGAACGGACGGCCAGCGCACACGATGCAAGCCTGTCGGCCCAACAACTACTTCGGCGACAAGTTCGTGGCCGCCCTCGACCCGGGCAAGAACCTGTTTGCGGTTTACGTCTTCGAGAACGGCGGCGGGTTCGACATGACGTTCCGCTTCGAGGACGAGTCCGGCACCCCGATAGCAATCAAGACAACCCTTGACCCCACGGGCTACGATCCCGACCCTGCGAAACACCCTGTCCACCCGCTCCCGGAGCCGCCCAAGCCGCCGGTCTACACGCTCCAGGGGTTCATCACCCAGTTCCTCGTGCCTCGCCAGCCGTTCGAGTGCGCCCTTGCCGGCTCCACCAAGGCGAGCGCTCTGCCGGAGGACTACATCTCGATCGATGGCAACCCGCCGGACGTCACCAACGTCTTCGAGGGCGCTCCCGCCGGCGCCGGCACCACGCTCGAGATCTCGACCGAGATCCGCGGCGCTGCCGAGTGCGGATTCACTCCGCTCGTCCTCTTCGACAGCGCCACAAGCCGGGCTGCGACAGCCGGCGACCCCGGGCTCTTCAACGGCGAGCTCTTCTACACCGGGAACCCCGACCAGTACTCGTCGACCATGTTCTGCTTCCTCAGAAACAACACGGCCGGTCAAGTCCCGGCCTACATCGGCTTCGCGAGCGATGACGCGGGCACGCTGTTCGTCAACGGCGTCATGGTGCTTGAGTTCCTGACGCCCCGCGGTTACGGTGGGGCCAACACGATCCAGAACGGTCCGGCCGAGGTGCTCCTCGAGCCCGGCCTCAACCTGGTCCAGCTCTCCTACAACGAGGCGGGCGGCGGCTCCGGCGGACGCATCGGCGTCTGGCAGGACTGCACGAGGACCAAGATCTTCGAGTCCAGCGTCGTCCAGCCCTTCGCGGTCCCGCCGGATGCCGGCGGGGGCGTGACCACCACCCGCACGCTCGGCAATGCAAGCTGCGCGGGCAGCGCCAGTGCGACGCTCACCTTCACCACCAAGGACGGCGCCCCCGCTCAGGTCAACGTCCGCGAGGAGCTGCCGGTCGGCACCACGGGCGCGAACCCGTCCAGGGGCTCCTTCAACGCCCAGGGGAACGTGCTGACCTTCACGGGCAATATCAACGACGGCGACACGCTCACGTATGACCTCACGAGCGGCGTGAAAGCCGGCTCCGTGTACTGCCTGGGAGCCGTGAACAACAGGCCCATCGTCGGCGACTCGGTGTTCAAGACGGGCACCGACGTCTGCGACATCTCGAAGGGCTTCTACATCAACTGCGGCGGAGCCCAGCGAACCGACTCGAGCGACCGCCTGTGGCTGGAGGACTCCCTGTCCAACCCGAGCCCGCACCTGACGAGCCCCAACGCGTACACGGCCGTGTTCGGCACCGCCCTTGGCCTGGACCTCGACTTCGATCCCTTTATCGCCGAGCGCGAATACCCGGGACAGGTCTTCCCGGATGAGCGCTGGAACAACGGGCCGATCGAGTACACGTTCACAAGCCTGCCTCCGGGCGAGTACGAGGTCGTGCTCCTCTTCATGGAGGGCTGCTGCAGCGACGGGTGCGACAGCTCGCTCGAAGACCCCGCCCTCTCGGCCGGCGCCTGCCGTGTCTTCGACGCGACGGTCAACGGCGTCTTCCCGACCAACGAGTTCTCGCCGGCGATCGGCGGCGCCGACGGCGATCAGTACTCCCAGTTCATTGCCGGCGGCAACGCCAACCGCATCCCCACCCACCTCGTGGCCCGCGTCCCCGTCACCGACGGCAAGATCGTCGTGCGGATCGAGGACCTCGGCGACACGAATCCGCCGGAGAACGCCTCCATCAAGGCCCTGGGGATCGAGAAGGTCGGCGACATCGACGTCGGGAAGAAGCTCCATCGAGGCGACACGGACCAGAACAACCTGCTCCAGTTGACCGATGCAGTCCAGATCCTGAGCTTCCTGTTCCTCGGCACCCCGACCAAGGTGCCCGACTGCCTGGACGCTGCCGATGCCGACGACAACGGCCTCGTGCAGCTCACCGACGCCGTGCGCATCCTCGCCTTCCTCTTCCTGGGAGGACCGCCGCCCGCTCCACCGGGCCCACCGCCCGAGGCATGCGGCGTTGACAGCACCGAGGACCCCGATGGTGATCTCGGCTGCTTGACCTACATCAACTGCTGATCGCAGCAGTCGTCAAGCGCTCCAGCTCGACGGGCCCCGCTCACCGATCCGGTGGGCGGGGCCCGTCTTCTTTCCCTTCGGGCTCGGTTTACGAGAGCGGGGGCGGCCCCCCGGCGGGAGAAGCAGAGAACAGGGCCGACACCTCGGGCACACGCTCCGCCGCCTCCCAGCCGCTCATTCCGTCCTTCCACACGAGCGTGCTCCGGGTGAGCTTGCCCGACTGAATCTCCGAGCGCAGGCCGCTCAGGTCGAGCGGGCCCACCTGCTGGCCGGCGACGCCGATGTAGTATCTCGGCCCCCCGGCGGGGAGCGGCGGCGGCCCGGACGCCGTTGGGGCGGCCGCGCCCGGTGCAGCGCCCAGGGCCTGGGCCACTTTCTGGCCCATTGCGAAGCCAAGCCCCATGCCCATGGCGTCGGCTCCGCCTCCGCCGGGGTTCGCCGCAGCCTTCTCGATGGCGCTCGCAGCCTGGAACTGGGTGTAACGGCCCAGGTCGCCGACGATGCCCATCTGCGTCCTCTTGTCGAGCGCCTCCTCCACCTGCGGGGGCAGCGAGATGTTCTCGACGAGGAGCTTGGAGAGGTCGAGGCCGTAGTGGCCGAACTCCTTGGCAAGGCGATCGGTGGCGAAGCGGCCGAGCTCGTCATAGTTGGCCGCCAGGTCCAGGACGGGGATCTTCGACTCCCCCAGGAGGTCCGTGAACCGCGAGACGATCATGTTGCGGAGCTGGTTCGAGATCTCCTCGACCTGAAAGCTCGAGTCGGTGCCGACGATCTCCTTCATGAAGGTCTCGACGTTGGACACGCGGATGTTGTAGGTGCCGTAGGCCCGCAGGCGCAGCGGCCCGAACTCGGCATCCCGGAGCATGATGGGGTTCGCAGTCCCCCACTTGAGGTCCACGAAGCGCTTCATGCTGACGAAGTAGACCTCCGCCTTGAAGGGAGAGTTGAAGCCGTACTTCCACCCGAACAGGGTCGAGAGGATGGGAAGGTTCTGCGTGCTGAGCGTGTGAGTGCCCGGAGCGAAGATGTCCGCCAGCTTGCCCTCGTTCACGAAGACGGCGTTCTGCGACTCGCGGACGACGAGCTTGGCCCCCATCTTGATCTCGTTTTGATGGCGGGGGAACCGCCAGACGATCGTGTCCTGGGAATCATCGAGCCACTCGATGATGTCGATAAATTCGCCGCGGATCTTGTCAAAGAGACCCATATTCAGCTCTCCAGCAGGTGAGGGAATTTCGGAAGCAAAGCCGATATCCTTTGAGGTTCCAGCATGAATCCTTTTCCTTTGTCGTCAAGGGGGGCGGAGATTTTCGATGAAATCAAGCGAGAGCGCCCCCGCCTCGGGCTCACCCTCGGCAAGCCGGCGCGTGCGGGAGACAGAATCGCCTGCATGACGGACGAAGAGATCGTTGGAGGGGAGGTCAAGGACCCGTCCCTCGCGAAGGCCGCTCGCGCAGGCCTCCTCCTCTCGGCCGACCACTTCGCGGAGTCGCACTCGGTGTGCCAGGCCCTCGAGACCGTCGAGGGGAGCTACTGGCATGGGATCCTGCACCGCCGGGAGCCGGATCCCTCCAACGCCAAGTACTGGTTTCGACGGGTGGGCTACCACCCGATCTGGCCGGTCCTGGTGGACCCGCCGGCCGGGCACCCGGCGCGGGGGAGCAAGGCGCTCGCCGACGTCACGCAGGTCGCCGGGTGGGATCCGGAGCGCTTCGTGGACGCTTGCGCTTCGCTCTCCCTCCTGAGAGCCGCCGGGGGCAAAGCCGGTCCAGGAGACGAGTACCGAGCCCAGCTCGAGGACTTGGAGGAATGGGAGGTCTTCTGCCTCCTCCGCTTTTGTGTGGAAGGGGCCGCCGGTGGGCCGAGACCTGCGAGGAGGCCGCGATGAAGCGCGTTCCTGGACGGATGGCGCTCCTCCTTGCCGCCATGGCAGCCTCGAGCTGCGCCGAGATCCGCCTTCGCGACGCCATGGATGTCGTCCAGTTGAGACATCACCGCCTTCAGGAGAAGCTGCGCGCCGGCAAGAGCTTCGAGAGCCGCGATGCGGCGATGGAGCTCAAGCGGGCCCTGGAGGCGCCGGCTGTCTCGGAGCGCTCTCCATTCGCCGGCAACGCCGAATACGAGAGGCTGCTCAAGGAAGCCATCGCCACGGCCGAGCGGGTCCGGCAAGCCGCCCAGCGGTTCGAGCCCGGCGCCCTCGACGGCCTCACGAGCGAGGTCAACGCCGCCTGCGACGCCTGTCACAGCACGTTCCGAAAAACGTGACGCAAGGCCTCACGGCTCACATCCGCTGCAGCACGACCCACGAGCGCAGGAAACGCCGCTCGGCAAGGTCCTCCTCGCGGATGAGGACGTAGAGCCGCGCATCCTCGCCCAGCGCCTCGGAGAGGCAGGGCTCGCCGCCGACCTGCCAGAGGAGCCGCCAGGCGCCGCCGGGCCAGAGCCTCGACGTCGCCTCGGCGCAAAGGCCCCGAGCGTCCCCGTCGAGCCAGTCCGCCGGCCCCAGGAGCCGGTGCTCGCAGGGCGGCGCGAGGCCCCCCGCCAGGGCATCGTAGGCCAGGAACTCGTCCTCGGAAAGCGCTCCGAGCCGATACGCCGCATCGACCTCCAGGGGCAGCCTCTCCGAAAGGGCAGCTTCGAGCTCCCAGCGCTGCTCGCTCAACGTTATCGCCCCGGCGGGAGGCTGGATCAACCGCCCGCCGGCGTCATCCGGCGTCCAGATCACCCGGAACCTGTATCGATCCTCCGGCGAGGCGCCCGTGGGAGCCTCGTCGAGGTCGAAGAAGAGCGAAAGCAGCCCCTCCTGCGGCAGGAGGGGAAGACGCTGGAGGGCGTCGCGAGGCAGTTGCGGCAAGTAGATTTGCCCGATGAAGGCGAGCGGGCGCCCTTCCGGGCTCCTCGGCCAATCTCCGACGTGGTGCAGGCAAGGCCACCCGAAGAGGCAGGACGAGAGCGGCTGCAAGCCCCCCTGCGTGCGCACAGGCTTCAGATCCAGGCACGGCTCGAGGCTGGCGAAGATGGCGCCGGCGTGTCGCTCCAGGATGGGTGGGATATTGACCAAGGGCTGGCTCACAGGCTTCGGACGGTCGCGATGGAAAGGGACCACATCTCATCTCGGCCCCCGCCGGGATTCTCTGCACGGATCTGCATTTGCCGCCTCTCTGCGAGCAGCCTAATCTTGACCAGACGATGCAGACGGCCACAGGCAGCAGGGAACTCAAGACAGCGACGCTGCGCAGGCCGCGGGAAGCCTCGAGCCCGGCGAAGAAGGCCTGCAGATCGGCGCCGATAACCGAAGCTGCAGCCGCCGTTCGAGACTTCATCCGCGCCCTCGCCACGGCGGAGAAGTGTTATCAGCTCTACCCCGTTCACGGGCGAGTGGTCTGCGAATCCCTTGCTGCCTGCGAGGACGCCATCCGGGCCGTCTGGAGCGCCGCCCAGGCTCCGATCGAGGTCCACGTTTCGCCCCATGAGCTCATCTACTCGAGCGAGGTCGTCCACGAGGAGGAGCCGAAGGCCAAGGGCATCGCCAACCGGCTCTACACGGACACGGTCCGGAAGGTCACGATTCACCCCGGAGTCGATGCGGCGCAGATCGCGCAGCTCCTGAGCTGCTTCAAGCAGGCTCGAGAGGCCGGAGAGGACGGCGACGACTTCAGCATGATCTTCTGGACCAAGGACATCGCCCACATCTCGATCGAGACGGCCGGCGAATTTACGGCAGAGGACGCCCTGGCGGTCCTGCCTGTCTCCGTCGGCTCGGTGCCCCAGATCACGCCGGAGCGGATCAAGATCTCGGATGCGGAGGAGAGATCGCTCAAGGAGGCCATCGAGAAGCGTGCCCCTCGAGCGGACGGAGGCGACGCCACGCTCGAGCTGTCGCAGGAGGAGTTGGCTCGCATTCAGGAGATGATCTCCGCCGAGGAGGACTTCGTCCCGATGTACGACTTCGTCGACATCCTCTTCGAGCACACGGTGCGGTCCCAGGACTCCAGGGGGTTCGAGGACTGCGTCAAAACCGTGTCCTTGATCCTGGAGCGCATGATCGGCGACTTCGACTTCGAGCACTCCCTGGGCCTCATGGAGCGCCTCAAGGCATCCGGCGGGGTGCTGATGGAGGCAACGCAGCAGGAGGCCCTGAGCACCGTCGTCCGAGGGGTCGCGAACGACAAGACGTTTCTCGCAATGGCCGCCTACTTGAAGGAGTCGCCCCCGATCCCGCGCGAGCATGCGGTCTTCCGGTTCGCGGAGAGCCTCGGGCGGGATGCCCTCCCCCACCTTTGCGGGCTCCTCAAGCTGCCGCAGCACGCAGCAGTGCTCACGGACGTCCTCGTCTCGATGGGATCGGGCGCCTCCGACGTGTTCTCGCAGTTCCTGTTGAACGCGGACCCGCAAGTGGCCCGTTGCGCCGTCCAGATCCTCCTCCGCCTGGAGCATGGCGGGGGAGTGGAGAAGATCGCTCCCGTCCTCCGCCACCCGGATGAAAGCGTGCAAGTCGAGGCCGCCAGGCTCCTCGCCGAGCAGGCGGATTCCAGTGCGGCCCCCCTCTTTGCGCCGTTCCTGCGGTCTGGGTCGCTTCCGCTCCTTCAAGCGGCCGTCGGTTTCTTCTCGCGAGCTCCGTGGCGAGGAGCCTTCGAGGACCTGAGGGCACTGGTCTTCTCCCAGCGGCTCTCCGAGCTCGATCCCAAGCTCCAGGACCAGTGCTTCAAGGCGTTCGTCATCGCCAACGAGAGCGCGGCCCTGCGGCTCCTCTCCAGGCACATCCTCCGGTGGAAGCGGACCTGGAGTCGAACCCGCCGGCAGCGCAAGGCTTCCGCCCTTCGAGCGCTCGTCTTCTGCCGGGACAGGGGCGCCAACGCCGTGCTGCAGAAGTTCGCAGACATCTGGCGCGGAAGCCTCGGAGTTGTGGCACGCCAGGCGCTGGATGCCCGGGCGAAGCGGG
>Ga0073934_10011829_pt1 | contig 10442 bp, 9 predicted proteins | sample LarsenN4metaG_FD_76834 | JGI IMG/M metagenome (GOLD analysis project Ga0073934, IMG submission 76834) | Hot spring sediment bacterial and archeal communities from British Columbia, Canada, to study Microbial Dark Matter (Phase II) - Larsen... ... | reverse complement strand
CTCCCCCTCGGCGGCGAGGATCTCCTTGATGATCTCGTCCGAGTTGGCCTCGCCGGCCTCCAGCCGCTCGAGGAAGCCGGGATAGAACTCGGCGAGCAGCTTGCGCCACTCGACCTCGCCCTCCTCGACCCGGTCGAGCTTGTCCTCCATCCCGCTGGTGAACTCGACGTCGAAGATGTCCGGGAAGATCCGCACGAGCAGCTTGGACACGACCTCGCCCAGATCCGTGGGCTTGAAGCGGCGCTGGTCGAGCTCCACGTAGCCGCGGTCCAGGATCACCGAGATGATCTGCGCATAGGTGGACGGTCTGCCGATGCCCTTCTCCTCGAGCTCCTTCACGAGGCTCGCTTCGGAGTAACGCGGCGGCGGCTGCGTGAAGTGCTGCTTGGGCTCGAGGGACCTGAGATCCGCCGCATCCCCCTGAGCCAGGTCGGGCAGCGGCTCCAGGTCGTCGAGCCGCTGATAGTCGCCCGCTTCGGTCGCCTCCATGTAGAGGCGCGTGAACCCGGGGAACTTGACGATCGAGCCCGTCGCCCGGAACACGTAGTCCTTCCCGCTGAGCCCGTTCAGGTCGAAGTCCACGGTCGTCGTGTCATAGACCGCCGGGGTCATCTGGCTCGCCACGAACCGCAGCCAGATCAGCTCGTAGAGACGCGCCTGATCGGAGTCGAGGTGGAGCGCCACGTCGCTCGGCAGGATCGTCACGTCGGTCGGTCGGATCGCTTCGTGCGCGTCCTGCGTCCTCTGCTGCGCACCTCCGTAGAGGCGCGGGGCTTCGGGCACGTAGTCGCCGCCGAACTCGTGCCGGATCCACTTGCGCGCCTGGTCGACGGCCTCGGGGGAAACGCGCGTCGAGTCCGTACGCATGTAGGTGATCAAGCCGACCTCGCCGCGCTCTCCCAGCGGCTGACCCTCGTATAGGCGCTGCGCGTTCGACATCGTCTGGCGGGCAGAGAAGCGGAGTCGCTTGGCCGCCTCCTGCTGCAGCGTGGACGTCGTGAAGGGAGCGAACGGGTTCTTCTTCCGTTCACGGCGGCGGATGTCGGTGACGGCGAACGTCCTGCCCACCAGATCGGAGACCACGGCACGGGCCGCCGCCTCGTTCTCCAGCGTGAAGGTCTTCCCCTCGATCTTGTGGAGCTTGGCGTCGAAGGGATGGCCCTCGCGCACGAGGTGCGCGGTGATCGACCAGTACTCCTGCTGCACGAACGCGCGGATCTCGTCCTCGCGCTCGCAGATGAGGCGCAGCGCCACCGTCTGCACTCTGCCCGCCGACAGCCCGGGTCGAATCGGCTTCCAGAGCAGGGGGCTCACCTGATAACCCACGAGCCGATCGAGAATGCGCCGGGCCTGCTGGGCTTCGATCTTCTTCGTGTCGAGCGGGCCGGGAGAGGCCAGCGCGCGCTCGACGGCGCTCTTGGTGATCTCCCGGAACGTGACCCGCTGGAACCGCCCCTTGTCCTGCTCGTAGCCCAGCTGCTCGGCCACGTGGTAGGCGATCGCCTCCCCCTCGCGATCCGGATCGGTCGCGAGGATCACCGTATCGGCGTTCGCGGCCTTCTTCTTGAGCTCGGAGATGACCTTCCCCTTCCCCCGGATCGTCACGTACTTGGGCTCGAAGCCGTGCTCGACATCCACCCCGAGCTCCTTGGTCGGCAGATCCCGGACGTGCCCCACCGAGGCCGCGACGTCGTAGCCGCGGCCCAGGTACTTGCCGATCGTCCGCGCCTTGGCGGGCGACTCGACGATCACGAGGTGCTTGGGGCTCATTGAGCTCGGCTTTCCGGGTATTCCCTGGCCAAAATGTCCAGGATTGTGGCCGTCACATCTTCTACGGCGGACCCTTCCGTGTCCACTGTCCAGCGGGCTTCCTCATAGAAAGGACTGCGCCAGGCCAGGAGACGCCTGGCCTCCTCGAGGGCGTCGGGCCTCGCCAACAGAGGGCGGCTTCCGGGCGTCGCGCCGACACGCCGGATGGCCTCCTCCGGTGATACCCTGAGCCAGAACGTTGCCGTGCCCGATGGGACGCCCTGAAGGCGCCTGGGAGCCGCCACCCACCCGCCGCCGCTCGCGAGCACCACGTGGCGCCCGCTCAGGAGCCTCTGCGCGACGCGCTCCTCGAGGGCCCGGAAGTACGGCTCGCCGCGCCCGGCAAAGATCTCGGCGACCGAGGCACCCGCCTCGGCCTCGATCGCGTCGTCGAAGTCCGCGAAGCGCCATCCCAGCGCTTGGGCCAGGGCTCTGCCCACGCTCGTCTTACCCGAGCCCATGAAGCCGATCAGCAGGACTCGGTCGAGCGCCGCAGGCGTCACCGCTCCCCGAAACCCCGTTCTTTCAGGTAGGTGAGGTAGGCGTCGAAGTTACGCCGAATCTCGCCGACGGAATCCCCGCCGAACTTCTCCAGCAGCGCATCCGCGAGAACGAGGGCTACCATGGCCTCGCCCACGACACCGGCTGCGGGAACGGCGCATACGTCGCTGCGCTCCACGGCGGCGTCACCCGGGCTGCCGTCCCTGAGGTCCACGCTGGCGAGCGGCTTCCTCAAGGTGGAGATCGGCTTCATGGCCCCTCTCACGAACAGGGGCTCACCGGTCGTCACGCCTCCTTCGAGTCCGCCGGCGCGGTTGGAGGCCCGGCCGATGAATCCCGTGCGCGGCTTGTCCTCCGCACGCACGATCGGATCATGCACCTCGGAGCCGGGTTTGGCGGCCGCCTCGAACCCGATTCCGATCTCCACCCCCTTCACGGCTTGGATCGACATGACCGCGCCCGCGAGCCTCCCGTCGAGCTTCCGGTCCCATGAGACATAGGAGCCGAGCCCCACCGGCAGGCCGGTCACGACGACCTCGAAGACACCGCCCAGCGTGTCGCCACGCTCTTTGGCGTCGTCGATCAGCGCCATCATGCGTTCGGCGGCGGACTCGTCGAGGCAGCGCACCGGGCTCCCGTCCGAAGCCGCGTTCAGCTCCGCCGGTATGTCGCAGACCGATGCCCGGACGGATCCGATCGAGAGGATGTGGCTTCCGACGCGCACGCCGAACTCCGCCAGCAGCTTCTTGGCTACGGCGGCGCAGGCCACGCGTGCCGCTGTCTCCCGGGCGCTCGCGCGCTCGAGGACGTCGCGCACGTCCCGTCGGTCGTACTTGAGCGCTCCGACGAGGTCGGCATGGCCGGGGCGCGGCAGATAGTGGGGCCTCAGCGCCTTCGGATTCGCGTCCGGCTCCGGCGGGGAGTGGCTCATCGCCACGGTCCAGTTCTCCCAGTCCCGATTCCAGATCACCATCGTGATCGGCGACCCGAGCGTCTCGCCGAGCCGGACGCCGTTCAGCAGATCCGCCTTGTCCGTCTCGATCTGCATCCTTCGCCCCCGACCGTATCCGCCTTGCCTGCGCGCGAGCTCCGGATCGACGTCGCGCGCCATGTCGAGCGAGAGACCGGCGGGAATCCCCTCCAGGACGGCCGTGAGGGCACGTCCGTGGGACTCGCCCGCGGTATGGAAGGAGAGGCGCTTCATGCGCCGGGAAGGTGATCGAGACCCGACGAGCCGGTCAACGGCCCGCACGGGCCCGCCGCGGCATCCACGGCCGTCGCGGGACCGCCGGCGTTACTGGATTGCGACGGTTACGGTGTCTGCGCCCTTATCGCCGAGGGCGTCCGTCGCCTCCACGATGAGACGCACGTTGCCGGTCGTCGTTCCGGTCTGCCTGAGGACGCGCGTGAGCGTCGTGTCCTGCGGGCTGGGCAGATTGGTGACCACCACCTGGGTGAACGCCGCGCTGCCTCCCGTGAAGAGGCCGGAGTACGTGACCGTCGTGACGCCGTCGGGTGACGTGATGTTCGCTGTCACCGTGACGGAGTCGCCAACTCCCAGCGTGAAGTTCGCCTGCGGTGCGGTGATCTCCACCTCGGGCCCGAGCAGCCCGGCGAAGGCGCCGAGGCCAGTGAAGAGGTTGTCACCCGTGCACGCCGGTAGCGCGGCCGCGGCCAACATCGCCGCGGCGAGGCGCAGCCGTATCGAGCGTCCACCCCTAGCCGGACGCGACGTCTGATTCGCGCTCATGGTCGTCAGTTCGAGCCGCGCACGATGTTCGGCGTGACCAGGATGATCAGATCCTGTTGGATCTCCTGCTCACGGACGACGCGGAACAGCCGCCCGATCAGCGGCAGGTCCTGAAGCAGGGGGATTCCCGAACGCGCCTCGGTACGCTCGGACTGGGTCAGCCCGCCGATGACGGTCGTCTCGCCGTCGCGGAGCAGCACGCGCGTCTGGGCGTTCTGGGTGCGGAAGATGAAGCCCGCGTCCGACGGCGCGAGCTCGGCCGCGGAGCGCTCCGCCTGAACCTCGAGGAGGATGTGCCCGTCAGCCGTGACGTGCGGCGTCGCGGTGAGGATGACACCCGTCTGCTGCTGCTGCACCTGCGCGGTGGGAGCGGCTCCCGCACCCGCCGTTCCGGCATCGACGACACGAATCGGCGTGAGCTCGCCGACGTGGATGGTAGCCTGCTGGTTGTCGAGCACCGTCACCTGCGGCGTGGCCTCGATGTCGCTCAGATTGACCGACGCGAGAGCGTCGATGAACCCGATGAGCTGATGCCGGCCCACCACCAGCGACGTGAGCAGCTGGAGCGTGGGCCCGGCGACTCGCGCCGTCGCGTTGCCGAGAGCGGCAACGGAGTTGCCGCCCAGCGCGACGACCGCTTCACCCTGCTGAACCGGGTCGAGCACGCCGTCTCCGTCGGTGTCGGCGAAGCCACTCGAGAGCGCGTTGAACTGGTTGCCGCGCGAGTCCTTGAGCTCGTACGTGACGCCGAACTCCTCGAGCTGCGTTCGGTTCACGAAGATGAGCTTGGCCGTGATCGACACCTGCGGCGTCTCCACGTCCACGTCGCCCAGCAGCTGCGAGATCGCGTTCTGCACGCGGGCGATATCCGACACGATCAGCGTGTTGGTGCTCGGATTGATCGTCGCCGATCCACGCTCGGTCAGGAGCGGGGTGATGGCGGTCTGCACCTCGGCCGCCGTCGCGAACGAAATGCGATGAGCACGCGTCTCGATCGGCTCGATCGCCTCGCGCTCGTTCAGGTCCGTGATGTTGTCCACCCGGATGATGCCGCTCTCGTCCTCCGTGGCGACCAGTCCCTGGCCCGCCAGAATGGTCTCGAGCGCGACGTCCCACGGCTGGTCGTTGATGTCCGCCGTCACGAAGCCGGTGACGTTGGCGCCGGGAACGATGGATACGCCCGAGAACGCGGCGAACGCGAGCAGCACGTCGTTGATGGGCGCCTGCGTCCACGTGACGGAGATCCTCCGCGCCTGGCTCTGGGCCTCCTGCAGCCTGATGGGCGCCGCTTCCGGGACTTCCAGCGCGGCTCGGCTGCTGGCACCCGACGACCACGGCTCGAAATCGCCGCCCGGGTTCTGGAGCGAGATCCTCAAGCCACGAGCTTCGGGAACGATCGTGTAGCCCAGACGATCCTCGAGCACGAACACCACGCGCACGACGTCGTCGGAGTACTGGCTCGACCGGAGGGACCGGATGCCGCCCCTGTTCACCTCGGCGAACTCGCCGCGGGGCAGAGCGTGGCGGGCACCCATGAGGTCGAGGACCAAACGATGCGGGCCTTCCATCGTGAAGTCGCGGTACTCGATGTCCCCGTCGACCGTGATGAGCACGCTCGTCTGCGAGGCCATAGGCGTGATCGTCACCTCGGTGACCGACCCCGCGAGGGCCAAGAGCATGCTCGCCCACAGAGCGAACATCGATGTCATCGGGAGCCTCCTGGGCGCCTGGATACGAAGAGCATGGTCCGTCTTTCAGTCAGTCCGAATTCCTCGACATCCACGATCACGCGGTCCCGCTGGATCTCGCGTATGACCGTGTTGCCGATGCGCTGTCCGACCTTGGCGTTGTACGCGTCGCCCTCGGTGGCCGAGACGGTGCCATCATCGGCGACCGTGACCCCGCCCGTCGTGAGCACCGCGACGCTGGCGGAGGGGTCCGGCGAGTAGACGATGCCGATGAGCGTGAGCTGCTCATAGCGCAGCTCTCCGCCCGCGGCGAGAGCCATGAACGGGTTGCGGCGTGCGAACGTCGGGTACGTGAAGACCTCTCGCTCGAAGATCAGCTCGGGCTCCGGCGGCGGACCCGGTGGCGGCGTCTGCTCGGCGGGTGTCTGCTGCGTTATTGGAAGCTGCGGCACCTGTGCGACCAACGAGCCGGAAGCGGATCCGAGCCAGAGGAGTGCGAGCCAGATGCTGCGCGGAGCACGCATGGTCATGGTCATGCTCCGGGGGCGGGAGCGGGTGCGGGCGTCGCCGCGGCCGTCGAATCCGGCAGCACGTACGTCTCGATGCGGAAATTGGCGACCACCGGCGACTCGAGGTCCGCATACATGGCCGGCTGATCGTAGAGCTCGACTTCCACCTGCACGGGGGTCACGATGCGGTCGAGGCTCGCGATGTCGGTGAGGAAACGAGCCACGGAGTGGTATTCGCCGACGACGGACATGTTGTAAGCGGTGCGGTCGTAGAGCTCGCCCGGCTCGCGCGGCTGCGGCTCGAGCAGGCGCACGTCCACCTGCTGCACCCGCGCCCTCCTCTGGATGTCGTCGAGCAGGACAGGCACCTCCTCCTGCGCCGGGATCAGCTCCTCGAGCTTGTTCACATGCGCCTCGTAGAGCGCGAGACGCTCCTGGAGGTCGCCGCCTCCCTGCGCAGCGAGCACGGAGGCGCGACGGTTCAGGGTCTCCAGGTTCTCGACTTGCGCCTGCACGGTGGCGTTCTCGTCCTGGCGCGGTGACAACAGATACAGGTTGTACGGCACGATGAGGACCAGGGCGACGATGCCACCGAGCATCCAGTTGCGCTGCGTCGGGTCGGTCGGGTTGTACCAGGCCATGGCTCAGTTCCCCGGAGGCGTGGCGGACTGTGCGGCCGCCGCGGCGTCTTCGAACAGCGGCACCCGGTCGAGCTCCTCCAGCGGCGGCTGCTCGTAAGCGGCGAGCAGCTCGAACACCTGTACGAGGTCGGCCGGGTTCGCTTCGGACGGCTGCTGCTGGGTGCCCTGCAGCTGAACGTTCCTGAAGAACCGGGACGCCTCGAGTCGCCGCATGAAGTTCGTCACGGCGAAGATGTTTCCGGCGCGACCCAGGATGCGGAACTGGAGCGGCGCATCGCCTGCGTACACGACCTCACGGAGCCAGAGATACTCGGGAACCGCGCTCGCCACCTCGTCCAGCAGATGCGGCCAGACGTAACGATTCGCGTCGAGGCCCTGAATGATCTCCACGCGCCGCGCGAGGAGGTCCCTTCGCGCCGTGAGCGCGTTCGTCTGCTCGATGAGGGCTGCGAAGCGGATGGAGTCCTGACGCTCCTCTTCCAGCCGGACCTGGAGCTCCTCACGGTCGCTGCGCACACCGAGGAACGTGTATCCGATGTAGCCGATCGCGATGGCTGCGGCGACCGCGAAGAAGCCCATGTAGGGGTCCAAACCCTTACCACCACCGCCACCGCCGGACCTGAGCTTGGCCCCGATGTTCTTGAAGAACGCGAGGGGATCCCCCCTGGGAGCGCTCTTCTTTCCGCCCGGCAGAAGATTGACTTCGATCACGGTCGGCTCTCCTAGGCCACGCGCAGGGCGAGCCCGAGCGGGAGAAGCAGCATCGGAGCAGCCTCGGAAATCGAGATGTCACCTGCCGCATTCGCCTGAACCGGAGTCCGCTCGAACGAATTCACGAGCTGCGTGGGGACGTTCATGCGCCGGCCCAGCGTCTCCGTCATGCCCGGGATCCTCGCTCCCCCGCCGCTGAGAAAGATCTGCCCGACTGAATGTCCGTCTTCCCGCGTCATGAGAAACGCGCTCGCGCGCTCGATGCCGACCGCGATCTCGTCAGCCGAAGACTCGACGAAGTTGGCCAGGTCGTGGACGGTTTCCCGGGCCTGCACGACGTCCTCGGCCTGCTCGGCGGTCAGTCCGCGCTCGCGCTGGAGATCCTCGCGGATCTTCCTCGAGCCGAACGGGATGTCGCGCGTGAGGATCGGCACGCCGTTCTCGAGGATGTTCACGTTCGTCGTCTCGTGCCCGACGTTCACGAGCGCGATGATCCCCTCGGCCGCGGCCGCCGGGTAGTTGTGCTCGAAGGCGTTGTGGAGCGCGAAGGCGTCGATGTCGATGATGACCGGGTTCACGCCGGCATCCTGGAGGAGGCCGACCTTGTTGTCGACCAGCTCTCGCTTCGCCGCGACGAGCAGAACCTGCATCTGGGCCGCCGTGCCCTTCGGGTCGAGGATCTGGAAGTCGAGCTCCACGCTCTTGATGTCGAACGGGACGTGCTGCTCGGCCTCCCACCGGATGACCTCGCGGGCGTCGGACTCCTTCATCCGGTCCATCTCGATTTTCTTGATGATCACGTCGTGGCCGCCGATCGCGGTGACGACGCTCGCGCCTTTGAGCCCCAGGTCGTTGAAGAGGCCCTGGACGGCCTCGGAGACCAGGCCGTAGTCCATGATCTCCCCCTCGACGATGGCGTCCGGGAGGAGGGGGCGCATCGCGACCCGGGTGACCTCGGGTTGGTCACCGGAATGATCGACTTCCACGACCTTCACGAAGCCCGAGCCTATGTCGAGGCCGATGGAGCTTCGCTTGCGTCCGAAGAGGGCCATTCGTTGCCTTCACCCGAGGGGTCGAAAACGAATTTCCGACAAATGTCGCGAGTCAGGTTAGTACCGAAAGTTCCGCCATGTCAAGAAAAAAGTGCCTCTTGGGCGCGACAAAAGAATTGGTAAACATTTGATTTGGAAACGGGGCGAAAAAAGGCGGGCGGAGCCTGGCTCCGCCCGCCCGGTACCGTCCGTTCTCAGTTCACCGCGCCCGTCAGGTCGATCCAGCTCCGCTCGTCGAGCGGCCGTGCCCGGGAGAGCGAGGCGTTGTTGAGGATGGCCCGGTTCACCCCACACCGGGAGTACTGGATCGTGCCGGTCCCCAGGAAGCTCTGGTTCAGGTCGGCGGCATTCGACGCCATGACGGCGCCGATCACTCGGTTGTTGCCTGTACCCGTGGAGAAAGTCCCCTGCACGATGATGATCCCGAAGAACGTGTAGCCGCCCCGAAGCTCCAGATCCCCCTCGACGAGAAGCAGGCCCTGACCGAACCCAGTGCTCTGGATGGACACGTTGTTGGCGTGATAGATCAGCGGGAAATAGGCTCCGCACGGGTTCGTCGGAACGGAATCACCCCAATTGGTCAGCACGCCCACGTCGCAGCGGCCCGCGGTCACGACGGGGGTCGTGTTGTTGATCGTGGGGCCGAGCGACGTGACCTCCTTGCCCTCGATCTGAGCGAAGGTCACGAGCTCGGCCCAGTCCATGTCGCCGAAGTTCGTGAACGTCGAGTCCACGATCGTCGAGTCCTCCGTGAACGGGGGAGTGCCTTGGATCGACCCGCCACCGCTCACGCTCGGGTTGCCTCCGGTGACGTCGTCCAGGAGCACGCCGGTCGTGTCCCAAGCGGTTCCCAGATTCCCGGTGCAAACCCCTCCCCAGCTGGGCGGCGTGTAATTCGTCCCGATGATGTCCGATGTACCTCCGACCTTCACCTGTCCGCGCGTGGTCAGCGCCGCCGGCGGGTCGATGTTCGCGAACAGGATCTTCGTCGCGATTCCGATCGTGCGGCTCGCACCCGCCCACAAGGCGCCGCCCTCCGTGACCGTTCCCGTGGAGGTGAGGAAGTAGACGAAGTTGTTGGCGTTCTGGATCCTCACGCTCCAGATCCCGTTCGAGATTGTGTCGACGATCGTGCTGGAACCCCACACGGGGATGTTGCCGAGCTGATAACCGTTCCAGTTCGCCATCACCTCGTTGGCCCCGGCCTGCGCGATGTTGACCGCCATGTTGGCGTGTTTGCTCGCTACGCCGATGCGAAGCTCCTGGCGCGCCATGTAGAAGCCCGACGTCACCAGGATGCCGATGATCACCAGCGCGCCGATCACGGCCGGGAGCGCGAACCCTCTACGCTCGTGCATCACCATATGGGCACTCCTCCTCACCGATGCTCTCAGTTCCGAGTGTAGACCCACGCCAAGACGGAGTCCGATACCATCTGATTCAGCGAATTCATGACGTTCGAGCCGCTGCGGACGCGGACGACGATCTGGCGTACCTGCGTCGCGTTGGACGTGATGGCTCCCACCGAGTCGCGATAGACGAACTGGAGACCGGTCCCCGAGCGCAGAGGTCCCGCCACGGGCGTGAGCGCAGCTGCTCCCTCAGCACGGCCGAGGTAGACCGAGCCGGAGTAGGTAGTGAGGCCGAAGCGGACGGTCGTGAAGCTTCGAACCGGGGCGCCGATGCGCACCGAGTCGGCGGTGAACAGCGGGCCCTGGCCAGGGAACGGCAGAACCTTGGCGCTATCGGCCAAACTCTGGGGACAGGTGGGAGCGGGGGTG
>Ga0073934_10011828_pt1 | contig 10443 bp, 8 predicted proteins | sample LarsenN4metaG_FD_76834 | JGI IMG/M metagenome (GOLD analysis project Ga0073934, IMG submission 76834) | Hot spring sediment bacterial and archeal communities from British Columbia, Canada, to study Microbial Dark Matter (Phase II) - Larsen... ... | reverse complement strand
GGCCACCACCGCGAAGCCGCGGCCGTGCTCGCCGGCGCGCGCCGCCTCGACGGCCGCGTTCAGCGCCAGGATGTTGGTCTGGAAGGCGATGCCGTCGATCACGCCGACGATCTCGCCGATGCGCGTCGCGCTCGAGTGGATCTCGTTCATGCGGCTGACGACGTCCTGCATGGTGCTCGCGCCGCGGCCGGCCACCGTGCTCGACTGCGTGACCTCCTCGCGCGCCTTCATGGTGTTCTCGGCCGTGTGCCGCACCGACTGCGCGAGCTGCTGCATCGAGCTGGCGGTCTGCTGCAGTGCGCTGGCCTGGCTCTCGGTGCGCGAGGACAGGTCGGTGTTGCCCGAGGCGATCTCGGCCGAGGCGGTGCTCACGCCGTCGGCGGTCTGGCGCACGTCGGCGACCATGGTGCGCAGCTTCTTGCGCATGCCGTTGAGCTCGGCGCGCAGCCAGGAGATCTCGTCCTTGCCGGGCGACTCGATCCTGGTCTCGAGGTCGCCGCCGGCAATGCGCACCACCGCGTCCACCGTGGACTCGACCGAGTCCTTGATGCTGGCGCGGATCACCCAGCCCGCCAGCAGCGCGAGCACGCAGCCGATGGCCGCCGCGACGCCGATGCCCCAGGCGGCGCCGCCCGAGCCGCTGCGCAGCGCGAGCACCGCCGCCGCCCCCAGGCCAGCGCTCCAGGCACCCATCAGCGAGAAGCCGATCACCACCCGGCGCACCAGGCTGACCTTGCGAATCCACTCCATGTCGACCACCCTCCGTTCAGCGCACGGCCCATCGACTGAACCGGCGTTGACGCGGACTATCGGCGCGCAGGCCGCCCGACTTGAGTGCGCCCTGCCCCGGATCAGGGTTCGTCGAGGACGGGCCAGCCCGCGATGCGGCACTGTTCACGCAGCCTCGGATCGGGCCGCACCGCGACCGGGTGCGTGACGCACTGCAGCAAGGCCAGGTCGCTGATCGAGTCGCTGTAGAACCAGCTCTCCTCGCAGGCCGCCAGGGCGGGTGCCCCGAGCCGATCGAGCCATTCGCCGACCCGCGTCACCTTGTGCTCGCGGTAGCAGGGCCGGCCGGCGATCGCCCCGCTCGGGCGGCCGTCCACCAGCACCGGCTCGGTGGCCACGAGATGCTCGATGGCCAGCGCGCGCGCGAACGGCTCGGCCACCAGGCGCGAGGTGGCGGTGACGATCGCGCACAGGTCGCCGCGTTCGCGGTGCCGCTCGACGCGCTCGCGCAGGGCCGGCGAAAGGTGTGACGCCATCGCCTGCGCGAACTCCTCGCGCCAGGCGCGCAGCTCGTCCGGGTCGACACCCGCCAGCGGCGCGATCAGGGCGTGGTGCATGGCGTGGATGTCCAGCGTGCCGGCCACGTACTGGTGGCAGAACTCGAGATGCCGCCGTTCGGCGTCGGCGGGGAGCGCACCGCGTGCCACCAGGTGCCGCGTCCAGGCCGTGCCGCTGTCGAACGGGATCAGGGTGTGGTCGAGGTCGAACAGCGCCAGCCTCATCGCGCAGCCTCCTCGACGGCGAGCGTCGCCGCCAGCGGCCCGCGCAACGCGTTGCAGACCATCAGCGCCTGCGCCGACTCGAATTCGGCGCGCGAGATGCGGCGCTCGCGGGCGCCGAGCGCCGGGTCGTCGAGCAGCACGGCGCGCATCACGCCGGGCAGCGCGCCGTCGGCCACCGGCGGCGTGAACCAGCGGCCGTCGAGCTTCACGAACACCGTGCTTCGCCCGCCTTCGACCAGCCAGCCACCTTCGCTGAAGAACAGGCTGTCGAAAGCGCCCTCGCGCTCGGCCGCGGCCACGCCCGCGTCGTACAGCGCGCGCAGCGTGGTCTTGTGGGCCGCGAGCGGGTTGGCGGCGGGCAGCCGCTCCTCGGCGATGCGCAGCCGCACCGGCCCCCCGGGCAGGGCGGCGAGCACGGCCTGCGTCAGCGCGAGGCGGCCGTCGTGCCCCAGCGCCAGGCGCATCCGGCGCGCGCCGGGCGCCGGCTCGCGCGCCGCCGCTTCGAGCGCGCGCCGCGCGGCCTCGAGGTCGCAGGCGAAGCCGAGTGCGGCCGCGCTGCGCCCGAGTCGGCGCAGATGGCGCTCCAGGTGCGGCAGTTCGCCCGCGGCCGTGCACAGCACCGTCTCGAACAGTTCGAAGCCCGGGTCCAGCCCGGTGAGGAAGCGCGCCTTCAGGCGGCATTCCTCGAACTCGTCGCCCGCGACGCTGTCCTTGACGATGCCGGCGCCCACGCCGAGCGTCAGCGCGCGCGTGCCCTGCTCTTGCGGGCCCAGCGTCAGCGTGCGGATCGCCACCGAGAGGCAGAAGTCGCCGATGCGCTCGCCGTCGCGTGGCGCATCCACCCAGCCGATCGCGCCGCAGTACAGGCCGCGCGGCGTGCTCTCGAACCGCGCGATCAACTGCATCGTGTGGTGCTTGGGCGCGCCGGTGATCGAGCCGCAGGGAAACACCGCGCGCAGCAGCGCCGGCATGCCGATCTCCGGACGCAGCCGCGCCTGCACGGTGGAGGTCATCTGGAACACCGTCGCGTAGGGCTCGATGGCGAACAGCTCGGGCACCTTCACCGATCCGATCTGCGCGATGCGACCGAGGTCGTTGCGCAGCAGGTCGACGATCATCAGGTTCTCGGCGCGGTTCTTGATGTCCTCCGACAGCAGCCGCGCCGTCTCGCTGTCGCCTTCGGGTGCGGCGAAGCGCGAGGCCGTGCCCTTCATCGGCCGGGCGGTAGCCAGCCCGCCTTCGGCACGCACGAACAACTCTGGCGAGCACGACAGCACGTGCGTGACGGCACCGCCGGGCGGGAGCACGATGTAGGCACCGAAGGCCACCGGCTGGCGCTCGCGCAGCCGGCGGTACAGCGCCAGCGGCGAGCCGAAGGCGCGGCCGTGCAGCCGGTAGGTGTAGTTGACCTGGTAGGTCTCGCCCGCGGCGATGGCCTCGTGGATGCGCGCGATCGCCTCGGTGAACTCGTCGCGGCCGACGCTGGCGCGCAGGTCCAGCGTGCCGGCCGGGCCGTCGCCTTCGGGCTGGCTGTCGAGCCAGCGCGTGGCGGCCTCGCGCGAGAGCTTCTCGCAGCGCGCGAACATCAGCACCCGCAGCGCGCCGTGTGCGTCGGGCGTCAGCCGCTCGTGGCCGGCCTTCAGCAGCCGCGCCCCCCACTCGTAGTCGGCCAGCAGCAAGGCGTGCAGGCCAGCGCGTTGGTCGGCTTCGACGGCGGCCCAGGTCGCGTCGAGCCCGGCCGGGTCGTCGTTGCGGTGCTCGCGCACGAAGCCGGTGTACAGCCGGCTCGTGGGGTTCGATGCGCTTGCGTCGCGGTCGTCCAGCAGCGCACAGACCATCGTGAAGCTCAGCGCATTGAGCGGCCGCCGCGGAACCGGCTTCGCCGGGCCGCTGGCGGCGCCCCCTGGGGGGAGCGCGTGAGCGCTCCGGGGGGGACCCATTTCACGACCAGTCGTCCATGTCGTGCTTGATCTTGTGCCGGTTGGCGATCAGCTCGTCGATCGACGGCTCGTTGTTCAGCGCCCGCTTGATCGCCAGCTTGGTCGCCTCGTAGTTGGTGCGGTACATGTCCTTCTTGTCGAGGTTCGGATCCTTGTCGCAGCGCGGGTCGATCCACACCAGGCTGATGATGCACAGCTCGTTGACGAGGGACTTGGGGATGATGCCCTCGGCCACGCAGTCGACCACCGCGTCGGCGGTGGCGCTCTGCACCACGCCGCCGAACAGGTCGATGTTGGCCATGTCCTTGAGCGTGACCTTGGGCACGGTGATGGTGGCCGGGCGGACCATCTGGTTGCAGGCGCGGATCGCGAACATCGCGGTGTGGCCCTTGCTCTGCGCCATCATGTTGGCGAAGGCCTGGCCCACCGGGCCGTTGGTGCGGCCGATCAGGATCTCGGGCATCGCATCGGTGAACTGGCCTTCGGCGGCCAGCACGGTGGCTTCACCGGCGTGAAAGACGTAGTCGTTGCTCATGGCATGGGCTCTCGGGAAGAGGAAAGGGAAAGGGGTTCAGCGCACGACGATCAGTTCGCCCTTGCCGCCCGCGGCCACATCGCCCAGATGGCGATCGATGCCGCGCGTGGCCAGCGAGCCGAACGCGCCGCCGTGCCGCGCCAGGTCGCGCGACAGCAGTTGCCAGAATACCGGCGCGCCGGCCACGGCCGGCACGAAGGTGGCAGAAACCGTGGGCGCAGCCCCGGCAAACACCAGGCTGCCGCGGCGCATGCCATAGCCCACGTGGGCGCCGGCGCGGCCGGCCAGCGCGATGGTGCCGGCGACCATCAGGGAGGCGAGGAAGTCGCCCGCGTCACCGAAGATCAGTGCGGTGCCGCGACGCATGCGATCGCCGAAGCGCGCGCCGGCGTTGCCGCGCACGACCAGCGTGCCGCCGCGCATGCCGTCCATGCTGCCGGGCAGCGTGCTGGCGGCGAAGTCGCCGACATCGCCGTCGATGCTCAGCGTGCCGCCGATCATCTCGCAGGCGGCGAGGTCGGCGGCGCTGCCCTTGACCGTCAGCATGCCAGCTTTCATGGCGCCGCCCGCGTAGTCGCCCACGCTGCCTTCGGCGACCAGCGTGCCGCCGTCCATCTGCCAGCCGATGAAGTCGCAGCGCGACAGGTCGCCCTGCAGCACGAGGCTGTCGTCGCTGCGCGGCGCGACATTGAAGAACTCCCCGAGCGGCACGAGCGCGCTGCCGTGGCCGACGGGCAGCTTCACCACCGCCGCCGCATCCATCGCGGCCAGCGCGGTCGGTGTGATGCCGCGCAGGTCGAGCCGCAGCGCCGGCGCGGCCTTCAGCGTGAGGGTGTAGCCGCTCATGCCGCCGCTCCCAGCAACTGGTGCAGATGGAAGTGGAACGGCCCGAGCTTGCCGCCATAGTTGCCCGCCGAGATGCGCAGCAGGCCCTTCGCCGCGCCGAGTTCGATGCAGGCCTCCATGCCGGCGCGCATCGCGGCGGCCACGTCGGTGTCGGTCAGACCGTCGATCACCACCTCCATCACGCAACGCGTCTGCGAGGTCAGCTCGGTCTTCTTCGCCAGGCCGACGAGGCTGGGGCAGAAGGCATCGTTGGTCGAGGCGCCGAGCGCCGGGTATTTGCTGCCCACCTTCGAGCCCGAGCGCACCACGCCGCCCGGGAAGGGCATGATCACGTTGGGCAGCGTCTTCATCGCCGCCACGGCAGCCTCGGCCGCCGCCAGCGCCGCATCGGTGTCGCGCGCCAGCAGCAGCAGGTTGCCGCCGCCCACGCCCTTGACCACCGCGGTGGTCTCCTGCGCCACGAACTCGCCGTCCATCACCGGCACGCGCCAGTAGCGCTTGCCGCCGATCATCTTGCTGGTCTGCCAGCCGTCGCCGAAGAAGCGCAGGTTCTTGCCCAGGGCGACCGCCTCGCCCTCGTCGATGCCGGCGTAGACGGCAGTGGTCGGGCAGGTCAGCACGCACTGTCCGACGCGGCGCTCGATCTGCTTGGCCAGTTCCTTGCCCGACATCGCGAAGATCAGCACGGCCACGCCGGGCCGGCCGTCGGGCGTCTCGGTGGCCGGCAGCTCGCGCTCGATGCCGGCCTCGCAACCGCAGGCGATCACCGAGGTGGCGAAGCCGGTGGCGGCCACCGCCGCATGCCGCGCCCACTCGAGGTTGTGGGCGGTGATGAGGATGCGCGTGGCCTTCATCGGGAAGGCCTCGGCGAAGGTCTCGTCGATGGTCACGCCATTGCGGTTCATGCTTCACCCCCGGTGAAGCACTCGGCCGGCAGCAGCCTCCCGCCGTTGCAGCAGCTGCACAGCTCGTCGTGGGTGATGGCGACGTTGTCGAAGTTGATCGCGGCGTGGTCCTTCCAGTGCTTGCGCAGCGTCTTCTCGATCGCCGGGTCGTAGCCGGGCTCGACGAAGTGCGTGCCGCCCACCGGCGTGGCCAGCAGCGTGCCGCTCTTGGCCACCAGCGTGCCGTCCTTGAACACCCACTCGGGCGTTCGGAACATCGCCTCGCGGTCGGAGCGCTCGCGGTAGATCGCGATGTCGGCGGCGGCGCCCTCCGCCAGGTGACCGCGGTCCTTCAGGCCGAGCAGCTTCGCCGGGCCGGAGCGCGTCATCACCGCGATCTCTTCCATCGTCAGCTCACGGGTGATCGACTTCAGCGCGCAGCCGGCCACCACGTCGGGGTGCAGTTTCGCGAGCTGCTCCTCGCGGAAGCTGCGATCCATCAGCAGGCGGATCAGGTGCGGGTAGCTGGTGAACGGGCCGCCGTTGGGGTGGTCGGTGGTCAGCACCACCTGCCACGGGTTCTTCACCAGCAGGAAGATCTCCAGCCCGATCACCCACTGCAGCGCGTTCACGTAGCTCTGCTCGCGGTAGCGGAACGGCACCACGCCGCAGCCGGCCATCAGCTCGATGTCGGCGCCGACCCACTTGCGCGGGTTGGCGAGGTCCGACTGCGCATGCTGGCGCATCGTGTCGCCCGAGGCGGTGACGGTCTGGCCGAACATGATCTGGCCGATGTCGATGCTGATCTGCGGGTTGGCGTTGACGGCCTCGGCGATCTGCAGCGCCGCCGAGGAGAACTTCTTCGGCCCCTCGGTGCCGTAGGCATGGAACTGGATGTGCGTCAGGTGCGCGGGCAGGCCCTCGAGCGCGGCGATGGTGTCCAGCGTGGAGCGGATGTTGCCCGGCACGCCGAGGTTGCTGCCGTGGATGTGCAACGGGTGCGGCACGCCGAGTTCCTTCAGCGCGCGCGCCAGCGCATGCACCACCTGGCGCGGCGTGACTTCCCAGCGCACGTGCTTCTCGTCGACGTCGAGCTTGCGCTGGTTGAACTTGAAGGCGGAAATGCCGCCCGGGTTCACCACCTTCACGCCCATCGCCTTGCTGGCGTTGATGGTCCAGGCGGTGTAGTCGCGGATCTGGTCGAAGTTCTTCAGGTCCGGTCCGCCCTGCGCGAGCAGTTCGAGGAACAGCTCGTCGCTGCCGAGCATCACGTAGGCGCCGTGGTCGAGCACCGGCACGTCGCCCATCTCCATGTGGGCATGGCGCGCGTTGCTCGGCACCATCGCCGGCTCGAAGGCCGCGGTGTAGCCCATCTCGACGTAGCGGTAGCCGGTGGCCAGCGTGCCGGGCGCGCAGGTGCCGCACGACGCCAGCTCGAGCAGGTTGTCGGGCAAGGCAATCGGGTTCGCGCCGTCGCGATGGTCTTCGGCCATCAGCAGGCGCGCGAGGTTGACCTTGCCGCCGCCGATGTGGGTGTGCATGTCGATGCCGCCAGCCATCACCACGCAGCCGGTCGCGTCGATGGTCTCGGCATAGTTCTCGCCGGGAATCGGCGCGGCGATACGGCCGTCGCGCACGACCACGTCACGCACGGCGTCGATGCGGTTCAGCGGGTCGATCAGGCGGCCGCCGCGGATCAGGATCGCGCTCATGCCGCGCTCCTCGCCGGCAGCGCGGCCAGCATCCGCTGCGCCACCGCGGCCACCGTGGGCAGTGCATCGGGCCGCGCCGCGCGCAGCGGCATCAGCACCGTACCGTCGGTGCGGAACACATGGCCGGTCGAGCCGATGCCGGGCGTGCTCACCGCGATGAAGATGCTGCCGTCGCGACGGCAGCGGTCGGCCAGCGCAGGGTGCCCGAGCGCGATCATCGGCAGGCTGTTGTCGGGCGGCGCGGCCTCGGCATCGAAACTGGCCACCCACAGCAACGCATCGACCGCGCCTTGCGCGATCAGCCGCAGGCTGCCGTAGCGCAGCGGCTCGTGCTCCAGCCCGCGCGGGCCGGCACGCGAGCGCAGCGGCACGCCCGACAGCCAGGCGAACACCTGGTTGGCGGTGGCCACGCCGTTGCCGCCGCCGATCCACAGCGCCGCGGCACGCGTGCTGCGGTTCAGTTCGTTGATCGTGCGGTACAGCGTCTCCACGATCAGCGCACCCTGCTCCGGCAGCTTGGCCGTCGAGCCCGAGATCACCGCATAGCGCGCCGCGCGCAGGCGCTGGGCGAGCGATCGCAACCCGTCCGGCACGCTGGCGCCGGCCATCGCCGGCCGACCAGCCACCAGGGCGTCGAGCAGCGAGACGGTATCGAACAGGTCTCCGTGCAGCGGCAGCACCTCGACTGTCACGCCGGGCCCGGCCCAGCCCTGCAGCACCGCCTCGTCGCTGGGCTTCGGGCCCAGCAGCACGACGTGCCGCTGCGGCACCTGCGCATCGCCGATGCCCATGCGCTCGCGGATCAGCGGCGCGGCGGGCAGCGGCAGGCCGCCGACGAAGACGATCAGGTCGGCCCGCGTGCGCACCTCGGCCAGCGTGGTGGTGAACTGGCCGCGGTCCTGCAGGGCGCGCAGGCCGTGCATCAGCGCGTCGCCGGGGGCGGCGTCGCAGATGGCCCCGGTGGCGCAGGCCAGCGGGTACAGCGCGCGCAGGCCCGCGACGTCGGTGCCCAGCCCGGCGAACAGCGGCTGGCGGCTCGCAGCCAGACGCTGCACCGCAGCATCGATGGCCGCGTCGAGCGTCACGCAGCGGCCGTCGATCTCGGCCGTCGGCAGCGCCGCGGCACTCGTGAAGCCAGCCAGCGCGTCGCGCGCACGCGCGCACTCGGCACCGGTCAGTTGCAGGGGTTCGGCCCCCGCCCCGACGCGCACGCCGGCATGGTCGCAGGCCAGCGGGCAGAAGGGGCAGGTCCACGCCGAGGCGGCCGTCGCAGATGCACTCATGGGTGACCCGTCACGCAAGCGATGTGCCATTGGCGAACACCGGGCGCACCCGCCTCGCGGCGCAGCCTGCCCGGCCAAAACTGCCACACAGTGTTTCGGAAACGTGGGCCGAAGACGCCCGCAGCCCCCCGTGCGGCGGTGGCATGAATCGTGAAGGCGTGACGGCCATGACCTTCCGACCGAACGTGGCGCCGGGCTGTCATCGCCACACCGGGGGCAGCCGCCCATCGTGCAAGGCGCTCGCCACCAGCCACGCATGCGCGCCGGCCGCCTCCGCCGCGGCGAGGTCGGCGGCGTGGCGTATGCCGCCCGCGCCCACCAGCGAGACGCCGGGCGCGCGCGACTGCACCTCGCGCAGCGTGGTCAGGTCGGGGCCGGCGTCGGCGCCCACGCGCTCCAGCGTCATCACGATCACGCGGCTCGGCCACAGTTCGGGCGCCTCCCAGCAGCCTGCCGCGTCGAGCCGTTGTCCGTCGCGGCGGTCCAGCGAGAGCACGCAGGCCTCGCGGTCGGCGCAGCATGCGGCGAGCTGCGCGCGCGAGCGCAGCGACTCGCTGGCGAAGATCGGCACGATGCGCTGCGCGCCGGCGCCGATGCGCTCGCGCAGTTGCCGCACCGCCGCGAGGTCCGCGAAGGCGGCGTCCACCCAGAACTCGAGCGCCGGCAGCGCGCGCAGGATCCGCCCCAGCACGTCCGCCTGCATCTGGCCGCCGGTCAGCGCGTCGAGGTCGGCAGCGTACAGGCGGGTGGAGTCGCAGTGTTCGCACAGCGCGCGCGCCACCGTGACCGGATCGCTGCCCTCGCACAGCGTCGAGACCACCGGCTTGTACGATGCGCGGTCGCCGCGCACCGCGCGCACGGCGTGGCCGCGCATGAGATCGATCACGGGAATCAGCAGCATGGTGGCGTGGGACCGGGGGGGTGCGGGGCGATGATGCAGGTCTTCGTGCTCGAGTATCTCAGCGGCGGCGGCCTGGTGGACGGCGACGCGCAGGCCACGCAATTGCTGATGCCGCAGGGCCTGGCGATGCGCGATGCGCTCGTGGCCGACCTGCTGGCCAGCGGCGATTGTGAGGTCACCGCCGCCACCTGCGCGCATGCCGGGGCCTTGCCCTGCGGCGCGGCCGAAGCCGCCGCACGCGACGGCGAGACCCTGGAGGCGTTCGCCGCGCGCGTCGCGGCCGAGCACGACGCGGCCTGGATCGTCGCGCCGGAGACGGGAGGATGCCTGGCCGCGTTCGAACGCGCGGTGGGTGCGCCGCGCTGGCTGGGCTGCGACGCGCGCAGCATCGCCATCGCCTCCAGCAAGTCGGCCACGCTGCGCCACCTGGTCGCGCACGACGTGCCCACGCCCTGGTCCTGCGCCGCGGGCGCGCAGCGCTGGGTGGTCAAGCCCGACGACGGCGCCGGCGGCGTGGCCACGCGGGTGCACGCCAACCGGCTCGGCGCGGAGGCCGACCTCGCGGCCCGCGTCGCGCGCGGCCAGAGCGCCTGCCTCGAGCCCTGGGTCGACGGCGAGGCGATGAGCCTGTCGCTGCTGTGCGAGCTCGGCCAGGCGGAGCTGCTGAGCGTGAACCGCCAGCGCATCGTCGCGCTGCAGGACGGCCACCTGCGCTACGACGGCGTCGCGATCGACGTGCTGCCGCGCTCGTCGGCGCGCTGGCGGCCGCTGGCCGCGCTGGCCTCGCGCGTGGCCGCCGCGTTGCCCGGCCTGCGCGGCTTCGTCGGCGTC
>Ga0073934_10011827_pt1 | contig 10443 bp, 10 predicted proteins | sample LarsenN4metaG_FD_76834 | JGI IMG/M metagenome (GOLD analysis project Ga0073934, IMG submission 76834) | Hot spring sediment bacterial and archeal communities from British Columbia, Canada, to study Microbial Dark Matter (Phase II) - Larsen... ... | reverse complement strand
TGGTGAAACGAGCACCCTTTTCTTCGCAAGCAGCAGCAACCCTGTGACAGCCATCGTAGACCTGAATAACGCCGTCGTGGAAAGCGCCGAGCAAAACAATTCGCGCACCGAAATGCTGCCGGTGCCCACCCCGCCGCTGCCGTGTGCCACTCCCACTCCAACCCCCACTACGACGCCCACGGTCAACCCCACGGAATTCGTTCAGTCGATCGTCAATGCATTGAATGCGCGCGATTTCATTACCGCAAGGAGCTCGATGGATCAGTCGTTTATGTTCGCGTACTGGCAATCGCAGGGAGCGCCCGCTCCAGCGGATCAAGCCATCGAGAGCCTGCGGACGGCCCACCTCAGCCCGGGCAGACTTCTGATCCCGGACGTGAACAAGGATTTGAGCACGCTGCTGGGTGAGTTCAATCCGTATACGATCATGGGACTCAATCCCGATACATCCCATGTGTTGTTCGTTTCAGACTGGGGGTCGGATGGCACAGACGAGGCCCTGCTTTACGTTACGCGTCGCCCGGATGCAAGCTGGTACTGGTACGGCGTCCTCATCGCAAAAGGAGGCTTTGGGGCCACATCAGATGGTGTCACACACGAGGCGTTCTGTGCAGATACGCGCATCCCCGCGTTGATTGAGCAGCTGAAGGCAAGCATGAATCAGTCCAACGGCGATCTGTTTGCCGCGCTGGTTAGTCCGGCCCATGGAGTGGATGTGCGTTTGTGGGCATATGGACCGGCAAAGAATTACGATCCCGCGACGGCAAGGACTGCTTTCACGAGCACCGAAGTCTTTGCCTGGGGATCGGGTCCCGCCGGCGGGACAGAATATGGCACGGGCACATTCTCACAGATCATCCAACCCAAGGTTCAGGAAGTCTTGAACGCGCCGAACATGGAAACCTACTGCGATAACCTCACGAAGGTCTTCCCGCTTTCGAATCCGTGGCCGTATCCCAAAATTCGTTACTACAATCTTTACAAACCGGCAACTCCCGGTGTTGTCTTCGACTTCCGTACCTGGCTAATCGGGTTTGAGTACATAAATGGCCAGCCATACTTGCATAGCATGGTCACGATTGTGTGGGAGCCGTAAAGGAATCTCGCGCTGAGCGGAGGGTCGTGACTGTCGACCCGCAGTCGAAGCGCCGCAACCGGAACATCTCGCCTATCCTGTTAGAGATGTCAGCATGACAAAAGAAGAGGAGCAGAGAATTCTCTGCTCCTCTATTTCTCATAAATTTATATCGCGCTCTTAATAAACCTTGCCAGATCCGTTTTCAGCTTCTTGAGCGACGGCAGATGGATATACATCATATGCCCCGCTTCATAATATTCCATGCTGACGTTATGATGCAAACTCTGATTCAGACCAAGATGATTAAACGTATATTCGGTCGCGGAATAGGGCGTGCCGAGATCGTAATACCCATTTGCAACGAAGACTTTTAAATGCGGGTTATACGTCATGGCCTTGCGCATGGTTTCCGCAACGTTGACATACTGGTTTTCAAAGGCCGAATACGACCACGGCCAAACCTTTTCGCTCAAAATCTCATAGGGGAGATCCGATTCATAGTTCAATTCGGCACGCACATAATCATAGAATCCTGCTGTATAGGGACCCATCACATTCGTGAGCAGCGGATCGTATTCGGCTGCTTCCGTCACACCGAGACGGTCGATTCCCAAAAAGCGACTGTCGAGTCGTCCCACAGTACGTCCGCTTTCACGCAGCAGCTCCTTGAAGAAGTGCTGATCGATAATGCGTAGATTCGTGCGCTCGATGAAGTCTGTCGAAAGACCCGTGAAGCGCGCCACCTCTTGCACGATATGAAGTCGTTCCTCCGCCGAGAGCAAATCCCCTTTCATCAACGCAGCCGCGTATTCGCCCTTGGCAAACTCTTCGGCTTCCTTCAAAAATTTTCGGAGGGGTTGACCCACTCCAGCCTTTTTGTGATACCAGGCCGTGGCAGCATAGCCAGGCAAAAACAAAATGAATGGCAACTCATTGTTTGTATTGAAAAGGATCGTCGTGAAATCCAACACGGCCGAGATCAGCATCACCCCGTTGAGATACAGTCCATGCCGTTCCTGCAAGTAACCTGAAAGACCTGCCGCCCGCGTGGTTCCATAACTCTCGCCGATCAAAAACTTTGGCGAGAGCCAGCGGTTGTAACGCGTGGTGTACAAGCGGATAAAATCGCCCACCGACTCGATGTCCTTGCGGAACTCGTGCCATTCTTTCGGCTTCTGTCCGTCCACGGCCCGGCTGTAGCCGGTACTGACGGGGTCGATAAAAACGAGGTCGGTCTCATCGAGCAGGGAATACTGGTTATCAGTTAGCTTAAATGGGGGTGGGGGCAATTCCCCATCGTCGGTCAACACGACCCGCCGCGGTCCCAGCACGCCCAGATGCAGCCACACGGACGATGACCCCGGTCCACCGTTGAACGAAAATGTGATCGGACGTTTCGCGGCGGCTGAGGCTCGATCAGCATTCTTACCGCCGTTGCCATCCTTTGTATAGGCGATAAAGAAAACCTGGGCGCGCGGTTTCTCTCCCTCCGATTCCTTTTCGCGATCGGGCGTTTCCTCTTTGAGGATCATGGTCCCGGCCGTGACCGTGTACTTGATCTCCTTGCTGCCAATCCGCACCCTGTGCTGTGTCATGACAAGGTTATCCTTTGGGGTCGGCTTTTCTTCTTTCCCATCGACTTTGCCTGTGGCAGGCTTCTCTTCCGGTTTCTTTTCATCCTTTTCGGCCATGTTTGTTCCCTTTCACTGATGATTCTTCTGATTCTGAATAAAGTTTGCCAATTCATCCAACGGCAATTGCCCTGTAGTGACGCCGCGATATCCTGTCATCGTCTCCGCCATGCACAGGGAATTATAAATCGCTTCCTCTGTCGCTTCGATGGCGGCTTGAAATAACGGGGACATCAAATCATTCGGCACTTCCGGATACGCCCAAACCTTCGACCTTCTCTCTTCTATTCTTCTCACTTCCTCCGCCGTCGAAAACGCAATGACATAATCCCCCGACCCATTGCTCATGGACGCGCCAGTTCGCGCCAGGCCGGCCAGTCCGCGTTTGGCGAGGCGCTTGAGGTTGCGGTCGGAGAGCGGTGCATCCGTGGCAAGGACAATCATGATCGAACCATCCACAGCATCATTTTCAAGGTATTCCTTCAAATAATATTGATCGAGTTCCTTGCCGACCGGAATTCCGTCCATTTGAAGCACGCCGCCGAAATTCGTTTGCACCAACGCACCGACGGTGTATCTACCCAGTTTTCCCGAGAGGGGAATGGCGCGTGAGCTTGTACCAATCCCTCCCTTCCAGCCAAAGCAGATCGTCCCGGTCCCCGCGCCAACGCATCCCTCCGCGACGGGACCGGAGGAGGCGGTAACCATTGCCTGCATCGCATGTTCTTTTGTCACTGCTATCTTGCGGATGTTGTTTAGAATTCCATCGTTCGTTTCACCAACGACTGGATTCACACTCCGCACTTCTTCATTCCCTTTTTGTGCAAGCGTCCAATCAATGATGGCTTCTGCAGCTCGCGGGGCCGCCAATGTGTTGGTCATCAGAATAGGGGTTTCAATTTCTCCAAGTTCCTCCACTTGAGTAGACCCAATTAATTTCCCAAATCCATTCCCCACAACGATCGCGGCAGGCACTTTCTCCTGGAATAGATTTCTATCATGTGGCAGGATGGCAGTCACACCTGTGCGGATATCCTCTCCTTCGATCAACGTCACATGCCCAACGTTCACTCCATGCACATCAGTGATCGCATTCCATCCTCCAACAGGCAGAATCCCGGGAGCAATGCCCAGCTCACGAGCGCGCTTACGTGAAGTCTCCATTATTTGTTCTGATTAATGAGAGCGTATACTTCTTTTTTACTCCAACCGCTTTGTCTGGCCAACTCAGCCGAAATCTCTTTCGCAGATTTTTCACTCTTCAGTTCGTCGCTGATCGCCCGTTGCAATCGCTCCTCCGGCCATTTTTGAGTTCCGTCTTCCTTATGACCTTCCACCACCAGCGTGAACTCTCCCCGCGGCGGCTGAGACTTGAAATATGCGACTGCATCACTAACCATCCCACGCCAGTATTCCTCGAACATCTTGGTCATCTCGCGCGCCACGCAGATGCGGCGGTCGCCCAGGATCGAGAGGATATCTTCCAATGCCTCTACAATCCGATAGGGCGATTCGAGAAAGACCAGTGTGTATGGCTGGCTTTCCACTTCTTCCAGTCGGCTGTGGCGCTCACTCGTCCTGTGAGGCAGATAGCCAAGATAAAGGAAAGAGTCGGTTGGCAGGCCGGAGACGGTCAGGGCGGTGATCGGAGCGGAGGGACCCGGGACCGGTCTCACATCGTACTTTGCATCGAGGGCCGCTTTCACCAGTTCGTAGCCCGGATCGTTGATCGCCGGAGTCCCGGCATCTGAGACGAGGGCCACATCCCCTGTGGAAAGTTTTTCAAGAATGAAATCCAGCTTGTCGAGCTTGTTATGCTCGAAGTAGCTCGTGATCGGAGTCTCGATCTCAAAGTGCTTGAGCAATTTACCAGTGTGACGTGTGTCTTCCGCAGCAATCAAATTCGCTTCACGTAAAATGCGGATCGCACGCGGGGACATATCTTCAAGATTACCAATCGGGGTTGCAACAAGATACAGTGTGCCCATGAAATGATTTTATCACTTTGAGCAGTTCTCAAGCGTGTTGTGCCTGTTTTCACGATGCTATAATGATTACAGGAATAAACATGTTGAGCTTTCTCTTTCAAAGGATAGCCCGTGCCCTCTTTATTCTGGTCAGTGTCGAGTTACTGGTTTTCCTGCTCGTCCATGCCATACCGGGAAACCCCTGGGATACACCTGACAAGCAGATAGGAGCCAGAAGCGCGTTGACCATGCTTTATGTCGATGATCTCACAGTGGAACGTCTGAGCCAACATTATGGGTTGAACCTGCCGCTCTGGCGACAGTTTACCCGTTATATGATCGGCGATGTTGAGACAGATGGCAAGCTGGTTTGTGGCGTGATATGCGGAAACCTGGGACTCTCCGTCAGACAAGGTGGACGAAATGTGCAAGAGATACTCTTCAGTCCACCCAAAGGACAGAGCCCATGGAACAGCCGTGTCGGTTATACGGTCCGCCTGGTGACGTATTCGTTTGTGATCGTCGCGCTGCTGGGTGTGCCCCTCGGCGTGGCATCTGCCTTCTGGGCAAAATCCTGGTTCGATAAAGCCCTTTCGACTTTACTGACCAGTGTTGCTTCCATACCCATCTTTATACTTGGGCTGCTGAGTTTGATGATCTTCGCCTCGGGTTTGAACTGGATCAATGTGCTCCCGGACTGGACACAACCCAAATACTGGATCATCCCGACGGCCTTGCTCGTGATCATTCCATTGGCGACCATGGTGCGGCTCACGCGTGCCTCCATGCTGGATGCGATGAGCGGAGATTACATCCGTACCGCGCGCGCCAAGGGCTTAACCCGTTCCCAAACAATCTGGAAACACGTTCTTCCCAACGCCCTGATTACGATCCTGACCTTTTTAGTACCCATCTTCGTAGAGTTACTCGCTGCTTCCTTCATCATCGAGGCCATCTTTGCCTTTCCCGGTTTCGGACAGGAATACTGGGATGCGATTCGCGACCTCGATTACGGGCGCATCATGGGGATCACGTTTCTCTACGCCTGCGGCATCATATTTACGAATTTCTTCCTGGAATCAGTCTACAGGCTGATCGATCCGCGCATGAGGTCAGAGTAACATGGAAGCAGGATCGCCAGAGAAGAAATCTCGAATTCACTGGAGCGTCGGGTTGAGCATATTCATCATCGTGCTCATGGCGCTGGCAGCGTTGTTCGCGTCCATCATCTCTCCCTATGATCCGATGCGAATGGAGATCGGTCAATCCAATTATCCACCCGCCTGGTATAACACTCCAGGCAGGGTGGGTCATGCCGATCACCTTTTGGGCACTGATCGATTCGGCAGGGATATTTTCAGCCATCTGCTTCATGGAGCGCGCGCCGCCATGTTCCTGGCATTGATCGCGATCCCATTGACAGCCTTGCTCGGCATACTGGTCGGGATAATCGCCGGCCTGGGGAATAAAACAACAGAAGCCATTTTTTTGCGACTCACTGATATCGTGAGTTCTCTACCCTCCTTTATGTTCGCAGTGATCGTTATTTTCATCGTACGCGCCACACCCACCGGAGAAATCTTTGGCGGGCTGATCACGCTTACCCTGGCATTCGCGTTGGTCAATTGGGTAAACCTCGCCAGGTTGATCTACGCTTCGGTCTTAAAAATCAAGCAGCAGGAATTCATGGAGGCAGCTCGCAGCCTGGGGGCAGGCAAATTACGCCAGGTCTTTAAACATGTCCTGCCGCACATTTCTCACCTTGTGATTGTTTGGATCGTCAGTAACATCCCCGCTGTGATCCTGCTCGAGGCGTTGATGGGATATATTGGCATTCAAATTTTGCAAAGAACAGATGGGAGCAGTTTCCAGGATTTAAGCTGGGGTGGATTGATTTTCATGGGGCGCTCAAATTTGAAACTCAATCCGTTTATGCTTCTGGTACCCACTGTGTGTATCCTTGCCATTTCGATGAGCTTCTCGATCCTGGGAGAATATTTGAGGGAACGGACGAATCCGCAAATTGAGTCAAGCCAGATTGTTTGAATAGTGCCAGTGCTATAATGATTCTATCCAGCAAGGAGGTCCCATGTCTCATCTCATTCCGGGCGAGTATGATGTCATGCTCAACGATGTTCAACTTCACTATACGGTTCGAGGCTCGGGACCGGTGTTGATCGCGCACTCAGGCGGACCAGGCATGGATGCGCGCAACTGGGATGACTTCGGCAAAATCGATGACTTCGTCACGATCGTTGCTGTCCATCCGCGCGGCTCGGGTCTTTCCGGAGCGGCGGAAGGAGATGCCTACCTGCTGCCGGATTACGCCGCTGACTTGCAAGCCCTGCGAGTCCACCTGGGAGTGGATAAACCGACCGTCATGGGCTGGTCGCATGGAGGCATGGTCGCCATGCAATTCGCATGTACGTATCCCGATTCATTATCTAAATTGATTTTGTTCGATACCTCTGCGTACTTCGGCGAATTCCTGAGTGACATTGAAGGCGCCGTTCAGGAATTCAAAAACGAGCGGTGGTTCAAGAAGTCATTCGCGGCGTTGAAGGCCGAATGGGCCGGGGAATACAAAACAGACGAAGACATGTCGCGCTTATGGGCCGAGGAAATGAAGTTCTACTTCAAGAAGTTCGATAAGAGAGCACAGGCATACCATGAACGCACCAGAGATCTGCCCATTCGTATTGCTCCATTGAAGACGTTCAATGACAGGGAAGCGCCAATCATGGATCTACGCTCACACCTGAAGAAGATCAGCGTGCCGACGCTTATCCTCGTTGGCAGGCATGATTTCATTACCAACGTTGCGATGGCAGAAGAAATGGCAAAACACATTCCCAACGCCCGGCTGGAAATTTTCGAAGACTCCGGTCACTATGCCTTTGTGGAAGAACCGGAAAAGTTTTATCGGGTAATCAAGGAATTTGTGGAGAATTAGAGGTTAATTAAGTTATGTCATTCTGAGCGACACTTGCGCCGCACTGCGTTCTGCAGTGCAGGTGAGCGAAGAATCTCTACTACAATGAACGAGACTCTTCGGTCATGGCGCTCCAGCGCCATTCCCTCAGAGTGACATTTGCTGGAGAATTTATGATCGTCATCTCAGACATGATGGGAACACTTACCACCGGCTCACCTGTTCTTGGACTGGTGGATTGGGTGCGACACAATCAGAGCAAGATGCAGGCGCGGCTGTACATGGCATCGATCATGCCTTCGTACTTTGTTGCAAAACGCGGCTGGATCGACTGGCAGAAATGGGCCCAGGGCTTAATGGTGGACAGCTTGAAGATGATCAAGAACGCGACGCCTGAGAAAATGAAAATCGTCGGCGAATGGGCTGTGGAACATGATCTCTGGAAGCAGCGCCGCGACGATGTCATTGCACGCCTCAAAGAACACGCCGCCCAGGGCGCGCAGGTATATATCGCCAGCAGCGTGGTCGAGCCGATCATCGAACCGTTTGCATGGCGCATCGGCGCGCAGACCATCGGTACGCCCGTCGAATACACAAATGGACAGGTGCGCGTCGCGGGCGACCTCGTCGCGCAGGAACGCAAGATCGAGCAAGTGCTCGGCCGTTTAAATGTGGAGCGCGTCGATTTTGCGTATGGCGACACCGAACAAGATGTGCCATTGCTTGAGCATGCCGAGCATCCCGTCGCGGTGTATCCTGATGAGAGATTAAAGGCCGTTGCGCTCGAACGCGGCTGGGAAATTTTTGGCTCACGAGAAAACGAGTAATGAACGAAGACAAAATCTGGGAAATCCGCGCCTTTGTCTATCAGCATTTTGCAGAGACGACTCGTCCGCCGCACGTCGAGGAGGTCGCTTCGCATTTTGACCTGACTCCTGAGGCAGCGGCTTCGGCGTACGAGGAGCTTCATCGACGCCACGCGCTGTATCTCAAGCCCGGCACGCACGAGGTTCTGATGGCGAATCCGTTTTCGGGCGTCGAGACTCCGTTCAGAGTCCGCGCGAATGGTAAGACCTATTTTGCCAACTGCGCCTGGGACTCGCTCGGAATCCCGGCCGCGTTACACGTCGATGCAGAGATCGAAGCCGCCTGCGCTCAGAGCGGAGAGCCGATCCTATTGCGTGTGAGCGGCGGAGAAATCCAGCATTCAGACGCGCTCGTGCATTTCCTCATCCCGTTTCGCGAGTGGTACGACGATCTGACATTCACCTGAACCAATATGCTTTTCTTCCAGTCGGAAGATACACTGAACAAATGGCTTGCCTCTCGAGCCGCCGAGCGCGGCGCGGTTTTGTCTATCTCTCAACTTTGGGAACTTTCGAAGCGCTGGTATCACAATCGAATGCTGCTGGAATATCATGGCCGCACATTGGAACAAGTACAGGAAATTTTCAGAGAAATGAGATTGACCTCTGAATTTTGGCAGTAGGGCGGGCTTGCAGCGGAGCGCCCTGCTGAGGGTAGCTCGCCTGATCGAAATTATCACGCTTTAAGCGTGACCTACTTATTCTTGGAGTTTCTTATGAAAATTAAAGGTATCGTTTGGCTTGGCACGCGCACCGATCGTTTCGATCAAATGACCGATTTCTGCCGGAATCTTTTGGGGTTGTCACAAAGATTGTTCGAACCCGGGTTTGCTGTTTTTGAAATGCCAAACGGAGATCTGTTTGAAGTATTCGGCCCTCAACAGTCCATGAACACATTCATGGAGCATCCTGTCGCCGGGTTTCTGGTGGATGATATCGAGGCAGCCCGCGCTGAAATGGAAGCCAAAGGGATCGAGTTCATCGGGCCCATCGAGAGCGACACAGAGGACTACAAATGGACTCACTTCCGCGCGCCCGATGGCTTCGTCTATGAGCTGACCTATTCGACAACCCACCCCTCAGTTATGGAATGAATCTTGCGGCTTATAAGAACTCATCTGCTTTCAGGAAAGGAGATGAGTTTATTTCAAAAACACTTTGTCTGTCATTGCGAGGAGGTGCTCGCCCGACGAAGCGGCGCCGTGGCGCCATGGCGACACAATCTCTTACTCCATTTTCACAAGTAATTCCTCATGAAATTCCTTCGTAGCGCGTGGTTTCGACTGCTTGCGCTCAACCAGCTATGTTACTCGCAATGACGGTTTCAGGATGTTTTTGCAATGGGTATAAAAACCCTGTTGCTCATCAACCCTTCAAAAACCTTACCACCTGCTCGTGGATCTCTTTCGACTGCAAAGAGCCTCTGTGACCTAATCCATCTGTCTCGATGAAACGCGCCTGCTTCCAGACTCGCGCGATGGCGCGGCTATCCTCCACAGGAGTGACATTGTCCGCCGCATCATGGAACATCAACGCGGGGATATCGATCCGCGGCGCCAGGCTCTCATTGGTGATCGCTTCCAGCACGCCGCGCTCAAAGTTTGAGTAGAGCAGCGCGCGGAAACCCTCCATAACATTATCTGGCAGGCGGGCCTGCACCTGGAACCGCGGCAGAGAGTCTAGAAGCCGATTGAAAGCGCCGAAATAGACGAGTCGCGCGGGCGGTGGAAACTTCCGCTCGGTCAGCGCGTACGAAGCGATCAACGTCCCGAACGAGTGAGCGAGGACCGCGTGGAACGGTCCTTCCTGTCTGGCGATCAGATCCATGGTAGGCGCGATCTCGAGCAGGTTGGTCAACTTCCCCTCTGACTCGCCGTGAGCAGGCTGGTCATAGGCCACGACACGATAACCGGCAAACAACAGTGGATCGACAAAGCCGGTCATCTGGGCACGCCCTCCGCCCCAACCG
>Ga0073934_10011826_pt1 | contig 10447 bp, 7 predicted proteins | sample LarsenN4metaG_FD_76834 | JGI IMG/M metagenome (GOLD analysis project Ga0073934, IMG submission 76834) | Hot spring sediment bacterial and archeal communities from British Columbia, Canada, to study Microbial Dark Matter (Phase II) - Larsen... ... | reverse complement strand
CTGACCGCCTGCCTCGAAGCGGTCGAGGGCGGTGTGCCATACGCCCACATCATCGACGGGCGGGTGCCGCATGCGCTGCTGATCGAGCTCCTGACTAGGCACGGCATCGGCACCATGATCCGGGCCTCGCCGGGCAGAGCAACGCGCAGCACAGGACGATCGGAGGATTCAGCATGACTGAGGCGACGGAGAGAGTTGACGCGGCGGCCATCATGGACCTGGACCGCGAGCACGTCATGGGAACCTACGCCCGCCAGCCGATCGTCTTCGTGCGCGGCGAGGGAGCCCGCCTTTGGGACGCCGGGGGACGAGAATACCTGGACTTCCTCGCCGGAATCGCCGTGTGCGGCATCGGCCACGCCCACCCGGGTGTCGCCCAGGCCGTCGCGCGACAGGCCGCCACCCTCACCCACGTGAGCAATCTCTTTCACAACGCACTGCAGGCGCGGCTCGCCAGTCGCCTGTGCGGCCTCACAGGCATGCAGAAGGCCTTCTTCTGCAACAGCGGGGCCGAGGCCAACGAGTGCGCCATCAAGATCGCCCGCAAGTGGGGCCGGCACCTCCGCGGACCGGACTGCCACGAGATCATCACGTTCACAGGCTCGTTTCACGGGCGCACGCTGGCCACTGTCACCGCCACGGCGCAGCCGAAGTACCAGGACCCCTTTCGGCCCCTGCTCCCCGGATTCCGGTATCTGGAGGTCGGGGATGTGCGGAGCCTGGACGAGGCCATCGGCGAGCAGACCTGCGCCGTGATGATCGAGCCCGTTCAGGGGGAGAGCGGCATCCAGATCATCCCCGCCGACTTCCTGGCGGCCATCCGGGCGCTCTGCGACGAGGCCGAAGTCCTGTTGATCCTGGACGAGGTGCAGAGCGGAATGGGCCGCTCCGGCCGATTCCTGGCCAGCCACCGGACCGGCGTGCAGGGAGACATCGTCACCCTGGCCAAGGGCATCGCCAACGGCGTGCCCATGGGGGTCTGCCTGGCGCGGGGATCCGTGGCGGAGGCGCTGGCGCCCGGCGACCATGGCTCCACGTTCGGCGGCCAGCCCCTCGCCTGCGCGGCGGCCCTGGCCACGCTGGACGCCATCGAACACGAGGGCCTCATGGAGAACGCCGCCCGGGTCGGCGACTACTTCGTGGCACAGCTTCGGCGGCTCCAGGGCGAGAAGCCCATCATCCGGGAGGTCCGGGGAGTAGGGCTTCTCTGCGCCCTGGAACTGAACCGGCCGGAGGCGCGCGCCGCATTGCGCGGCCTGCTGGACCGGGGCGTCGTGGCCAACGCGGTCGGGAACACGATACTGCGCTTCCTGCCGCCGCTCTGTGTCAAAGAACAGGACTGTGACCGAGTTGTTGCCGCTCTGGCGGAAGTGCTTTAGGGCGGAGAGCCGGAGTGGTGGAGCAACGAGGGCACGTGCCATTGCTCCACCACTCCGCGGCCCCGCCCCGGGAGTCCTAGTCTCCCACAGCGATCCAATTGAATACGACCGCCAAGGGCACGTGCGCGATGGAGTGGGTGTGGCCTCCTGCCGTGCCGGTCGCCCCCCCATGGTTGTGGCCCCCCGCCAGGCCCGTGAGACCGCCGTGGTCGTGGGCGCCGGCCAATCCGGTGAGCGCGCTCACCAGCGCGAACGGATGGGTGTGGGCGCCCGCGGTGGAGGTCGCCGCCGTCGCTGCGAGGACCGCGTGCGCATGTTCCAGGATCTTGTCGATCACCACCTTGTGGGTGTGGATGCACGCCGGGTACGTGACAGCGTCCGGCCGGGGCTGCACGGCGCTCACGGCTGCAACCGGGATGCAGTCCTCCAGCGGCGGAGAAGTAACCACCTCAAACGACCCGCCCGCCACGGGAGCGCCGGTCACCCCGCCCACCCCGGTAACCTTGTCGTAGTCGTGGGCGTGTGCGCCGGCGGAATCCACCGACGACAGCTTGTCGTAGGTGTGCTTGTGGCCCGTGTCCTTGGCGATCGTGTGCCGATGTGCGGCCGCGGCCGCGATGCTGTGCTTGTGCCCCGCCACCGCGGCGTTCAGCGGCGCGGTCGCCTTGACAGTGAACCCGGTGGCCGTCACCCCCACCAGGGTCATGGTGACGCCGCCGGCGGCCGTCACCGCCGTGCATGTGACGGCGGGAGGCGCGGAGTAGGTCTTGGTGAAGCTCACCGAGAGAGTGCCGTCGGGGAGGACGGTCGTCCCGCTCCCTCCCTCGACCGGCGAGGCACTCGCGCCAGCTGCTGCGGCCAGCAGCAGGGTGGCACCCGGAAGCTGAATCGATCTGCGCATTGTCTTTCCTCCTCTTCGCGGTGCGGAAGACGGGCGTTGTATGTGTGGGCCGGGCCGGCCCGTGAAGATTGCTGCCGCGCAGCCGTTGATCCTACAGCCAGGATGGTACGCCGCATCGCGCAAGACGGCAATGCAGTTCTTCACACACAAGCCGTGATCTGGCAAACATTGTGCCAAACCATACCACCCGGCCGCGGAGGCAGAGATCCGCGTGGAGCCGACTCACGCCGCGGACAACGACCGCGGTCGCGTTCGACCAGGAGGCCCGCCCAGCCCGGGCAGGCGTGCGCGCGTGCCGTGGCCCTGCCGCGCGGCCTGACTTGCGATGACGGCACCGCCTCCGCGCCCCGCGGGCGTCAGCCCTGAGAGCACGGGCAGCGATATCCTCGCGCGGACCGAGCGAGGGGAGGATGCGCGGGGACCGGAAGTCATGCTGACGCCCGGGCGAAGCGCCCGGTCGACCCGCCAGGTGCGGAGACCTGCCAGCGAAGCAACACATGCATCCGAACAGGGCACCCATTGCATCCAGCGATCCGCGGGGAACAGGGACTCGCCAGGCGCATGCTGCCAAGCCTGATGCTCCATCTGCGATGCGTCCGAAGGGAGGTCATGCAATTGCACGAAACATCAGCCCATATGCCCGCGCCGTGCCACAGCACGGAAGACGTCACGGCAGCCACTGCCGCCGCCAGGGAGCTGCTGCGCGAGGACAGGCTGCGGCTGCGGGGCGCCAGCCTGCTCTCCGTTGCCGACCTGAGTCAGAACCAGATCGAGTCGCTCCTCACCGTGGCGGATGGAATCCTGGCGGCTCACAGGGCTCGCCTGAACCTCTTCACCTGGACATATCCCCGGTCGCTGGCCATGATCTTTGAGAAGCCCAGCCTGCGCACACGGGTAAGCTTCGACCTGGGCATGCGCCAGCTGGGGGGGCACGCCATCGCGCTGGGTCCCCAGGACATCGGCCTCGGCGTCCGGGAGTCCATCCCGGACGTGGCCCGGAACCTGGAGCGCATGACCGACGCAATCATGGCACGCGTCTTCGAGCACGCCAAGCTCGAGCAGCTGCGCATCAATTGCAGCATTCCCGTCATCAACGGCCTCAGCGACCGGGAGCACCCGTGCCAGGCGCTCGCCGACCTCCTCACCATCCGCCAGAAGAAGGGCAGGCTCGCAGGACTCAGGCTCGCCTGGATCGGCGACGGCAACAACGTGCTCCACTCCCTGCTCCTCGCCTGCGCAGCCGTGGGAATCGCCGTGACGGCCGCATGCCCGCCGGGCTACGAGCCTCTCCCCGAGATCGTCCAGCAGGCGACGACCTCCGGCCGCCCGGAATCACCCATCCGAATCGTCACCGACCCCATGGAAGCCGCAGCAGGCGCAGACATCGTCTACACCGACGTGTGGACGAGCATGGGCCACGAGGAGGAGCAGCTGGCGCGCATCCGGGCGTTTCGCTCCTACCAGGTGAACGCCGCGCTCATGGCCCGCGCAAAGCCCGACGCCCTCTTCATGCACTGCCTGCCCGCCCATCGTGGCGATGAGGTCACCGACGAGGTGGTGGACGGCCCGCAGTCCGTCGTCTTCCATCAGGCCGAGAACCGCCTCCACGCCCAGAAGGCCCTGCTCGCCCTCCTTCTCGGCCCGTAACCAGCAAGCATGTCCTGCGCCCGGACGGCCCGGAGCCCGGGATCGGCGCAGAGAACCCGTCCCGGGCAGGCCGGGCCTGCCCGCGGCACCGCACCCCGGCAAGAACGCCCTTCGCCGGACGGGGCGACTAGAATCAGAAAGGAAATGGTCCATGGCCACAGTGGTGCTCGTCTACTCCGGCGGGCTGGACACGTCGGTCTGCATACCGCTCATGCGGGAGGAGTATGGATTCGATCGCATCGTCACAGTGACAGTGGACGTGGGACAGCCGGCGGAGGACATTCGCCAGGCTGAGGAGCGCGCCCGCACCCTGGGAACCGAACACTACACAGTCGACGCCAGGGCCGAGTTCGTGGAGCAGTACTGCTGGCCCGCTGTGAAGGCCAACGGTGACTACCAGGGCTACCCCATCTCCACCTCCATCGCCCGCCCCCTCATCGCCCTGAAGGCTGTGGAAGTGGCCAGGCGCGTGGGCGCGCGCGCCTATGCCCATGGCTGCACGGGCAAGGGCAACGACCAGTTCCGAATCGAGTACGTCATGCGCACCCTCACGCCGGACCTGGAGATCATCGCCCCCATGCGCGAGGGGCGCAGGCTCCCGGATGGGCGCCGCGAGCCCTGGACCCGCACCGAGGAGATCGATTACGCCAGCGCCCACGGACTCCAGATCCCCCAGACCAGGGATCGAATCTGGTCCATCGACGAGAACCTGTGGGGCCGCTCCATCGAGGGCGGCCGACTCGAGGAGCCGAACTTCGCCCCGCCCGAGGAGATCTTCCAGTGGACCCGCGGCCTGGCCGACACCCCCGACGAGCCGCGCATCCTCCGGATCGGCTTCGAGGGCGGGGTGCCCGTCTCCCTCGACGGGGCGCGCATGGCCCCGCTGGAGCTCGTGCGGACAGTCCATCGCCTCGCCGGCGAGCACGGAGTGGGCCGCGTGGACATCATGGAGGATCGGATGCTGGGCCTCAAGGTCCGCGAGAACTACGAGTGCCCGGCGGCCGTCGTGCTTCTCACGGCCCACCGCGCCCTGGAGGCACTCGTCTGCACCGCCGCGGAGCTCAAGTTCAAGTCCCTGGTGGACCGGGAGTGGGGCGAGCTCGCCTACAAGGGGCTGTGGTTCGACCCGCTGAAGGAGGACCTGGAGGCCTTCATCAACCAGATCCAAGAGCGCGTCGAAGGCACCGTCACGGTGCGCCTCGCCAAGGGAGCCTGCACCGTCGCCGGACGCGAGTCGCCCTGGGCGCTCTACAGCGAGGACTTGGCCTCCTTCGATTCCAAGACCTTCGACCAGGCGGAATCGCTGGGCATGGTGAAGATCCACGGCATGCAGGGCCGCATGTACTGGTCCCTCCGCAGCCGGTGACCAGCGGCCAGCGCATCCCGGCATGAGCGCCTCGCCCAGCGTGGCGGCGACTGAATGCCCCCGCCGCTTGCTCCCAAGGGCCATGAGTGAACCGCCTCACCCCTCACTCATGGCCCGGCCGATGCGGCTGGAACGCCGCGGTCCGCACACATCCCGCGGGAAACAGTCTCCTATGACAGCGGACCGTCCACCGTGCGGGACCAATGCGGCACCGCTCCGAAGCGCGGCCGTGCGCCTCTGCGCGCTCCTTTGCGCCGCCACAGTGTGCCCTGGCCGCTCCCACGCGCGGGAGCCCATCCACATCCCGCCGCCGCCCCCCGCGGCGGCCTATGTCCCGTTCCCGAACCTGCCCGCCCCGCTCAACGAATTCACCAACGGAATCGGCGTGGCCCACAACACCGCCCGGGCCAGGCGGCTCCAGGCACCCATCCTCTGGGTAGACGGCACCGCCAACCTCAACCGCATCAACGCCGCCGGGAAGATCGCCGCCGTCGTGGACCGGGCGAACCGCGCCGGATTCAATATGCTTGTCCTCGATGGCAGGCCCATCGTGGGCTATACCCTGTACCGCAGCCGACACGCCCCCAAGCTCACGAACGGCTCAACGACCGCACCCTGCCCGCCGAATTCGACCCCCTGGCCCGCTTCGTGGATCGCCCCAGGGCCGCGAACATCAGGCGCGTCGTCAACCGGAACGCCTTCAGCGAGGGGCATCGCAATGGAAGGGCCCCGGCGGCGCCAATCGCCACTGGCTGACGGTGCTCCATGAGCCCTTGCCCCAGGTGCGGCCCCGGGCCCAGGGCGAACCCTTCCCCCAACGGACAGGGCAGACCAGCCCGCCCGCGGCGAGCGCGTGCTGGCCGTCTGCAGCACGCTGGCCGGCCTCAAGCCCCCTCGCGAAGCGCTGGCCGCCATCGTCGCCGGCGACGGGCGCGTCCTCGCCCAGGTGGAGCCCGCCGCGCTGCCCTCCCCGGGAATCGACCTGCCGGCAGGCGTGGGCGTCCTGCTCGGCACGGGCGCCGGCGCCCACTTCCTGCGCGCATCCGCCTGCCCCGGAAACCGGCTCGTCTTCCAAACCACCGCCGCCTGCGTTCCCATCGAGGAGCGGCCGGAGCAGCAGATCCCCCTCATGACCAATCCCCGCAGCGCCCAGGTGCGGCGGCACATCCTGAGCAGGGTGGAGGAGATCGTCCGCGGCTATCCCATCGACGGGACCATGTTCGACGACCGGCTGCGCTATGCGGGAATCCACGCCGGCGTCAGCGAGGAGACCCGAAGGCAGTGCGATCAGGACAGGGGACTCGGCCCCACAGGGCCCGACGACGTGTTCCGCTGGGAGATGGGCTTCCCCCAGATCGCCCGCCAAGTGGTCCCCGGATCCCACTACGATGCCTGGCTCCTCTGGAGGGCGCTCACCATCCGCAACTTCGTCGCCCAGGCCGCCCGCACCGTTCGGTCCATCCGCCCCACGGCAACGGTCAGCGCCGACGCCGGATCCTGCTATGGCGTGTACTCGGAACCGGCAGGGGATTCCCCTTCCCTGCCGGCCGACGCCGGGTCCTGGTATGGCGAGTACCCCGCCTGCGGTGCCAACTGGGCCGCCGACGACTCCCGGGCGGGCTTCCGCTTCCTCACCGACAGCTGCCGGCGCACAGGCTTCGCCGGCCTGCTGGACTGGCTCGCCACCGGCCGCGCCAGTCCCGCCATTGCCCGGGCCCTCGCCGCCGGGGCCATCCCCGGAGCCTCCGTGGAGGCGGCTGGCCAGCTCTCCAATCCCGCGGCCAGCGACCAGACTTGGACCTGCGCCGGGATCACGCTCACCGACTACAGCGGCCGGCCGGAGGTCCTGCGCCACGCGCTCCAGGCGGCCGCGGCCACCACCCAGGGGATCATCGTTTTCGACCTCCCTCACTGCGAGCTGCCCGCCACCGCCAGCGAGCAGTTCTGGGCGGTCTTCGGGGAGGCTTTCCGTGAGCCCGCGGTCCCGCCCCACGCCGTGCCAGGCCTCCCGGTGCAGGTGCGCCGTGAGAAGGCCGAACGCAAGGCACGCGGTGTCGCCGACCCGCCCGTCATCATCCACGGAGGCATTCCCGGAACCGGACTCTGACCCCGGACCCACAGATCGCGCCGCCAGTGGATTCCGCCCAGAGCAAGGAATCCACGCTGCAGTCCGCTAACCCCGATGACGCCAGCCTGCCGTGCTGCGCGCTCGGCATGCGCGCCCGGACCCCGCTGTGGATCCGATCGCTGGGGCCGCGCGACAAGTCTCGCAAGCCCCGGGATGCCGTCCCAGGACGCCCAAACGCCACCCCGGAAAGGAAACGCCCGCATGCGCCCGGTCCTCGCGCTCCTCGCACTCCTCGCTGCCGCGGCAATCGCCCGCGGACAGCAGCCGGAGGAGGTGCCCCTCGTCACCGGCCAGCGCATCACGCCGCTGGGCCGCCAGGTGGAGGCCGGCAGCTTCCCGGTGAACCTCGCCCTGAGCCCAGACGGCCGATTCGTGGTCTCCACGGGCACCGGCCGCCGCCAGGTCCTCACCGTCATCGACACCCGGACCGGCGCCGCAACGGACCGTCGAACCGTGGGCGGGCCGCGCCTGGACGGATCCGGCGACCTCCAGGGCACCTACTTCGGCCTGGCTTTCGCCCAGAGCCCCGCCGAGGGCTGGACCCTCTTCGTCTCCCGCGGCGCAGAAGACCGCGTCGAGCAGCTCCTCCTCCGTCCCGACGGCACCTTCTCCCCCACCAGCCTCTACCTCCACAATCCGTCGCCAGTCCCGGACCGCCGTTCCCCCCACCACGTCGCCGGCATCGCCCTGTTCGACGGCGGGGCACGCCTGTGCATGGTGAACAACCAGACCACAACCCATACCGGCCTCAAGGGCTCGCTCTCCCTGTTCGACCGGTCCGCGGAACGCGTCACGCACAGGGTGGAGCTTCCGGGATATCCCTTCGATGTGGCAGCCATCACCCAGGGACCCAACGCCGACCGGAAGGCCTTTGTCACCAGCGAGCGCGACAACCTCGTCTCCGTCGTGGACCTCCAGGCAGGCCGAAAGATCCGCGACATCCCCGTGGGCGCACAGCCCGCCTGCCTCCTCCTCAGCCGCGACCAGTCGCGCCTCTACGTGGCCTGCACCGGCAGCGACACGATCAGCATCATCGACACCGCCCGCGACCGCCAGACCGCCACCATACCCCTCCGCCCCGGCGACGTGCGCGGAATCGCCGGCGCCACGCCCAACGGAATGGCACTCTCCCCCGACGGAGCCCGCCTCTACTCGGCCCTGGGCGACATGAACGCCGTCGCCGTGGTGGACACGCGCCGCAACGGCGTCCTCGGATACCTCCCCGTCGGGTGGAACCCCACCGCCGTCGCCGCCTCTCCAGACGGGCGGCGCATCTTCGTGGCCAACGCCAAGGGCGTGGGCCGCCGAAACCCCAACGCCACGGACCGCGGGCACGGCCGCCACCCCCTGGACATCCTCGAGGGCACCGTCTCCCTCGTCGACCTGCCCGACGACAACACGCTCGCACTCTACTCCCGACAGGTGATCGCCAATTGCAGGATCACCCGCACGCTGCAGCGCGACGCCCGCCGCCTCCTCCCCAATCCGGGCATCAAGCACGTCATCTACGTCATCAAGGAGAACCGGACCTACGACCAGGTCCTGGGCGACCTGCCCCGGGGCAACGGCGACCCCGCGCTCTGCCTCTTCCCCCGCGAGGTGACCCCCAACCAGCATGCCCTCGCCGAGCGCTTCGTCCTGCTGGACAACTTCTACTGCTGTGCGGAGGTCTCTGCCGACGGATGGCAGTGGTCCACTGCGGGCATGGCCTCCGCCTACACCCAGCGCAACATGCCCACCAACTACAGCGACCGGGGCCGCTGGTACGACCAGGAGGGACAGAACAGCGGAGTGCCCGTGGACCTCCTGGGCATCCCCGACGTGGCCCGCCCTGCCGGCGGCTACCTCTGGGACCTCTGCCTCAGGCACGGCGTCTCCTTCCGCAACTACGGCTTCTACCTGAACTTCGTGGACGGCCAGGAGATACGCCTGCCAGATGGAGAGGTGGTGCGGGAGAACACGCCCAACAAACGCGCGCTTGTGGGGCGCACGAATCTGAACTACCGCATCTATGACATGGACTACGCGGACTCCGACGCCTGGGTGCTGCACAATGCCCCCGCGCCCAGGCAGAAGCGGGCCTACGGACGCAACGCCGCACCTAGCCGTATCGCCGAGTGGCGGCGGGAGTACGAGGATTTCGTCCGGAGAGGCACCATGCCCCGCCTCATGATGGTGCGCCTGCCCAGAAACCACACCAGCGGGACAGCCCCTGGAACCCACTCCCCGCGCGCCATGGTGGCGGACAACGACTATGCCGTGGGACAGCTCGTGGAGACCGTCAGCAAGGGACCCTACTGGAAAGAAACCGCCATCCTGATCCTCGAGGACGATGCCCAGAACGGCTACGACCATGTGGACGCCCACCGCTCCATCGCATTCGTCATCAGCCCCTACGTCCGGCGAGGGACGGTGGACAGCCGGTTCTACAACACCGACAGCATGCTGCGCACCATCGAGCTGCTCCTGGGCCTGCCCCCCATGAACCGCTACGACGCCATCGCCCGGCCGTTGACCGTCTTCGAAAGAACACCCGCCAACGACGCGCCCTACGAGGCAATCCTGCCCGCCCGCCCCATCATCGCCGAGGTGAACCGCCCTTCCGCCTACCGCGCGGCGGACAGCGCGCGCCTCCTGAGTCCCCTCAAGGAGGAGACCGGGCCGGACGAGGAGCTCAACGACATCCTCTGGCGCTCCATCAAGGGGCAGGACGTCCCGAACCCGCCCGTGCGCCACGGCTTCCTGCTGGACGCGGAGGCCCGGGAGCGCCGCGAGCGAGCCCGCCCCGCGCGCCGCTGACCCGACCGGAGAACCCGCTGGGAGGCCGGATCCCCGCGCGCTGTCCGCGCTGGCAGGCGCGCCCCGCCGGCGCGCCCGCCGGGTGCCGGGCAGCCCCCGCGACCGGGTTCAGGCCGGCAGAACCCGCTGGGAGGCCGGATCCCCGCGCGCCACGGCGTCCTGCTGGACGCGGAGGCCCGGGAGCGCCGCGAGCGAGCCCACCCCGCGCGCCGCTGACCCGACCGGAG
>Ga0073934_10011825_pt1 | contig 10447 bp, 13 predicted proteins | sample LarsenN4metaG_FD_76834 | JGI IMG/M metagenome (GOLD analysis project Ga0073934, IMG submission 76834) | Hot spring sediment bacterial and archeal communities from British Columbia, Canada, to study Microbial Dark Matter (Phase II) - Larsen... ... | reverse complement strand
GCACTTGGCCGCCTGGGCGGCCTCTTCGTCGATCTCATCGCCCCGCAGGGCGGTATCGGCAAGGATGGTCACCTGGAAGGGCTGCACCTCCAGAAATCCACCCGATACATAGACGAACTCCTGTTCGCCATCCTCCTTGAGGATGCGTGCCTCACCGGGCTTGAGAAAGGTCATCAGTGGCGTGTGGCGGGGCAGGATGCCGAGTTCGCCCACCACCGATGCCACCGAAACCATGCGCACATTGCCGCTGAAGACCCGACCGTGGGCACTCACGATCTGGAGTTGCAGGGTGGCGTTGCTGCGCAGAAACTCAGCCATGGGGTCCCTTCAGGCGGAAGCCCATTTTCTGCATCGCTGCGAGCACGATCCCCGTCGCGGCCTCCCAGTCGGTCACCTTGTCGGTGTTGAGTACCAGGTCAAACAGCTGCGCCTCGGAGAGGCGGCGCTTGAACAGGCCGAACAGCGCCTCATCACGTTCCGCATTCACCTGGCGCACCTTCTCACGCGCAGCGCCGAGGGTGGACCCCTCGCGCGCGGCAACGCGCTCCGCGCACTTCTGTTCGCTGCCCACGATGCGCAGGCGGAATACCTCCCGCGTACCCAGGATGACGTGGGCGCCACGCCCCATGATCACGCCACCCTGCTGCGCCAGACAAAGAATGACGCTCACTAGATGATGACGGTAGTTGGTCAGGTGGGCGCTCTGACCCGAGAGAAGGGCGTAGATCCAGGCATCGCGCAGGTCCGCGCCTTTTTCGTCCAGGCGTGCCACGAGCCCGGGGTCCACCTTCGCCCGCTCCGCCACGGCATCGAGAATCTGACGATCGTACAGGGGTACATGGAGCGCAGCGGAGAGTCGCTGCGCGATCTCCTCGCCGCCTGACCCCAGGTCACGCGACAGGGTAACGACGGGACGGTACTGGGGCTCGTCGCGGCGGTAGGTGCGCGTGGCCTCGGTGTGGATGAGCGTCTGGATGAGTTTGTGCGGGTCCATGGGCAGGTCTCGAGTTCCCCCCTCACCTTATCCTTTTGCGCCGGCCCGTCAAGCGTCCGGCGGGGTTCGCGTGACTCGCCTCGCGTACAATGGCGCGATGGAATACCGCTTCCGGCCCATTGGCGTCATCCATTCCTGCTTCAAGGAGAAATTCGGCATTCCACGTCAGCCGGGATTGGCTCCGGCGGCCACCGCCACCCTGGAGTTGTTGCCCCCCTTCGACCGGGACGAAGCGGTGCGCGGCCTGGATGGCTTTTCCCACCTCTGGGTGATCTTCCTGTTCCACGCCAGCGCCGATCAGGGTTGGAGCCCCACCGTGCGTCCGCCGCGCCTCGGTGGTAACGATCGCCTCGGTGTCTTCGCCACCCGCTCCACCTTCCGCCCCAATCCCATCGGCCTCTCGGTGGTGGAGCTAGCAGGTGTCGCGCGTCATTCTGGGAGGCTATTGCTGGAACTCAAGGGAGTAGACCTCCTCGACGGCACGCCGGTTCTCGATATCAAGCCATACGTGCCGTACGCCGATGCCCTGCCGCAGGCACGCGGCGGTTTCTCCGCCGCGCCGCCCCCGGCCAAGCCGGTGCGTTTCACCGCCGAGGCGGAGGCTGCCTGTGCACGCGAGGAGTTTCGCCTGCCGGGCCTGCGTCGCTTGATTGAGGAGGTGCTTGGGCAGGACCCGCGCCCCGCCTACCAGGGAAAGTGTGATCGCCGTTACGGTGTCTCAATCCACGACCTGGACATCCGCTGGCTGGTTCAGGACGGTGGCTCTGCGCTCGTCACAGGGATTGTTCGCAAGGAGACCTGCTGAACGCGCACACGCAATGGATCAAACGGAGAATTGCCCGATGCCGAACAGAATCCACCTTTCTTGCCCGCAGTTCTCGCACTCTCCCTGACCGCTTGTGGCGGTGGCGGCGGAGGTAGTTCCTCTTCCGTCGCCGCCGACCTAGCCTCCGCCGGCGAGGTGCGGGCACTCCAGGAATACCAGGATGCTCTCGGCGATGGAGTTCTGTCGGATACCGCATCCTCCGACGCCATAGCCGCACTCGCAGTCGCCGGACCCGATATCAGCGAAACGGGCAGCGGCTTCAACAAGTCCGCTGGCGCTGAAATCCTGTTCGCCTTTCTCTCCGCCACGGCTCTGGACGCAGCCCGCGCCCCTCTCACGCGTAGCAGCGTTGCCGGAAAGACGCAGAGCGCCTCCAATGAACGTGGAAGCTACTCGGGTAAGAGCAGCATTGCGAACGAGTATGAACCCACCGCGGGCGGTTACCTCACCATCACCTTCAATCAATGCGACGGGGGGATTTCTACTTCGATTGCCGCATGGCCTTCACGATTGATAAGGTGACAGGGACGCCGGACAACTATTCCAGCTCATGGAGCTACACCATACCTTTGCCGCCGATGCTTACCTGGCCAGGTGACCGCCTACGACACCAATTTCCGGGTCAACGGCAGCTATAGAATCGAGATCGGTTATGACGTCGACACCGACAGCGACACGGTGCACGTAACGGGTACGACGCTTGGCATGGAGGTCACGGACGGGTACTCCGGGGAACAGATGGACGTGCTGTGTCAGGATTTCTACCAACGTCGCCAGTTGGTCGGAACTAACCTTCGGCACCGACGGCAAGATTTCAAGCAAATCGCTGGGCGCCAGCTACACGATTGACACCACGACCGGCTTCTTTTTCGACTTATACTAAGACGATTACCCCACGTCCGGTTCGTTCACGGTAACCGGGCCAACAATGCCAAGGTCCGGCCACTGCCCTCGATGCGACGCAGGTGAAGCTCGAGTGCGAGTTCGAGTTCGATGGCGATGACAGCTACGAGACCACTGCAACAAAGTTCTGGTCTGACTTGGAGGCTGCAGCGCCTTAAAGAGACAGTCGCACTCGTGAAAAGAGCGCCGCACGGGGCTTTTTCCATTTACAGACGTGCAAGCAACTACTGGATGATGAAGTCGGTGAAGTAAACCGCCTCGACGGGCGGCACGGCCGGCGCCGGGGCATTGGGGTCGGCGCCGGTGAGTTGGGCGAAGACCTTGATGGAGGCGGTGAGCGCCTCGGCACGCAGCGCCTCGCGGGCCTCGATGGACTGCAGCGTCTCGGCGTTCTGGTGCGAGAGCAGCATGAGGATGGCGTCCCGCAGCGGCGGGAGGTTCGCCTTGAGGACTTCGAGCACCTGGGGATTGGTGGACATGAGCTGCACCTTCACCTGCATGAAGCGCAGCCGCGCGCCATCCTGGACATTGACCACGAAGGGTTCCATGGCGAGGTAGGGACCGGAACCGGTTGATTTGTCGGTGTCGCCTGAGCGCGGCGCGGCGGAGGCCGCGAGCGGCAGGAGGAGCATGAGCAGGGCGGCGAGATAACGGCGCATGGAAGGTGTTCCCGTCGAATCACTGGTTGGAATCATGCCAGAACCTCCCCGGCGATTCAGCCGCCCCGGTCACTCCTTGCGCCGCTTGGCGCGGGGGTGGGCCTGGTCGTAGACCCGGGCCAGGTGCTGGAAGTCGAGGTGGGTGTAGATCTGGGTAGTGGCTATATCGGCGTGGCCCAGCAATTCCTGAACCGCGCGCAGGTCGCCGCTCGATTCGAGCATGTGGGTGGCGAAGGAGTGGCGCAGCATGTGGGGATGGACGTGCATCTCGATCCCCTGGGCGATGGCGCGTTTCTTGAGCTGCGTCTGCACCACCCGGTGGGCGATGCGCCTGCCGTTCTTGCCCACGAAGAGCGCCTTCTCCTCCAACGCCGCCCACTGCACCCGCACCTTGAGCCAGGCGGCAAGCGCCGCCAGCGCGTGGCGCCCCACCGGCACCACCCGGGTCTTGGCCCCCTTGCCCACCACCCGCACCGTGCCATCGGCCTGGTCGACGTCGCCGAGGTCGAGGGAGACCAGTTCGGAGAGGCGCAGCCCCGAGGAGTAGGTGAGCTCCAGCATGGCGTGGTCGCGCAGCGATTCGGGTTCCTGATCCGCCGGCGGCGCGAGGAGGCGACCCGCTTGATCGACGCTCAGGGTCTTGGGTAGACGGCGCGGCGACTTGGGGCTTGCGATACCCACGGCCGGGTTGTGGGTCGCCGCCCCCTCTCGCAGCAGAAAATGGAACAGCCCGCGGACGGCGGAGAGTTCGCGGCCGATGCTGTGGCCGTTCATCCCCTCACGGTGGCGTTGTGCCGCATAGTGGCGCACCGCGTGCGCATCCAGTTGCTCCCACTCGTTAATGCCACGGCTCTCGCAATAGCGATCGAGGTGGCCGAGGTCGCGGCGATAGGCGGCGAGGGTGTTGGGGGAGAGGCGCCGTTCGAGGCGCAGGTGATCAAAGAACCTGACGAGCCACTCGCTACGCGGCATGATTGAGACGGGCGCGGATCACGCGCGCAGCCACGGCGCCCAGGTGGGCGAGAAAGACGGTGCCCATCTCCGCGTGATAGCGCTTGGGATCCACGCTGCCGATGGCGATGAGGCCCAGGCATTCGCTTCCTTCACCTTCGCACAGCGGGATGAGTGCAGCCGAGGTGACGTCGGTGTCTTCACCGAAGAGCGCCGCCAGCTGATCCGCACGCAGGGCACCGCAGGCCGGCTTGCCTTGTTCCACCAGGCGCTGGAATACCTTGCGCGCCTGTTCGCGCGGCACAAAGCCGCCCGCCACCGCGTCGCCGAAGAGCCACACCGTCACAGCATCGGCGTGGAAGTCGCGCCGCATGGCGGTTTCGAGCAGATCGAGGGTGGAGGTGAGATCCTGGCTGTCGATGAGATCGAGGATCAGCTTTTGCAGCCGCTCCAGCAACTGTTCGTTGCCGCGCGCCACCTGGGCCAGGTGTTGCAGCTTGTGTTTGAGTTCGAGCTTCTGCTCGCGCAGCAGACTGACCTGACGCTCCACCAGGGAGACGGTCTTCTCATGGGTCGGGTGCGGCAGCGTCAGTTCGCCCACGAGTTCCGGGTGGCGATGGAAGAAGTCGGGGTGGGCAGCCAACCAGGCGGCGACGGTCTGCTCCAGGTCGTCGTCGCGCGGGATGGAAAGGTCTTTGGTCATAGGTCGATGGTGCCCTCAAAAACCGTGGTGGCCGGACCGGTCATCCATACCGGCTCACCCATGCCTTGCCAACGGATGACGAGCGGCCCGCCCGGCAGGTCCACCCGCACCGTCTCGTCGAGCGCCCCCCAGCGCCGCCCCACCACGGCGGCGGCACAGGCGCCAGTGCCGCAAGCGAGGGTCTCGCCGGCACCGCGCTCGAAGACGCGCAAGCGGATGTGGCCGCGGTCGAGCACCTGCATGAAGCCGACGTTCACGCGCTCAGGAAAGCGCGCGTGGGATTCGAGTAACGGTCCCAATTCGGCAACCGGGGCGAGATCCACGTCTTCCACCAGTAGTACCGCATGGGGATTGCCCATGGAGACCGCGCCGATGGTATGGGGCTGTTGCGCCACTTCGACGGGATAGCGCTCGGCCTCGCCCTCGGGTGCGCGAAACGGAATGCGCTCTGGCGCAAAACGCGGTTCGCCCATGTTCACGCGGATCTGACCGTTCGCTTCCACGTAGAGACGGATCACGCCGGAGGCGGTTTCCACCACGATCTCGTCCTTTTGCGTGAGCCCCTTGTCGCGCACGAAGCGGGCGAAGCAGCGCGCCCCGTTGCCGCACTGCCCCACTTCGCTGCCGTCAGCGTTGAAGATGCGATAGCGGAAGTCGACCCCGGCTTGCGTCGGGCGCTCCACCAGCAGGAGCTGGTCGCACCCGACGCCGAAGCGGCGATCGGCGAGGAAGCGGACCTGATCGGCCGTGAGTGCCAGGGACTGGTTGATGGCATCGAACACGACAAAGTCGTTACCGAGGCCGTGCATTTTCGTGAAGCGCAGTTGCATGAGGGGAGCGTACTGGTTCCGGAGAGGGTTTTAAAGAGCAGGGAAAAACCCGCCCCCGAGGCCACAGAGATCACCGAGGCGAGAGGCGCCGTTCTTGGCCCTCCGTGTCCTCGGTGGGCTCTGTAGCTAGTCCCTCCTCTTTCCCGGGATGAGCGCCATGTAATCCTTGTAGATGCAGCGGTCCATCACCACCGTGATGCCGGCGTCCTGGGCGCGACGCGCCGCCGCCTCGTTCACCACCCCCTCCTGCAACCAGAGAACCGGCACATTGAGGGCGATGCAGGCGTCGACAATCGGCTCCACGTGCTCGGGGGCACGGAAGACGTCGACCAGATCGATGGGTCCGGGCACCGCGGCGAGGTCCGCATAGGCCGGCACGCCGAGCACGCTCGCGGTGGCCGGGCGCACTGGCACCACCTCGTAGCCAAAGCGTTGTAGCTGTTCCGCCACGAAGTAGCTGGGGCGATCGGGTTTGGGCGAGAGCCCCACCACGGCGATGCGCCGTGCGCGGGTCAGCAGGGCGCGAAGCGCGTTGTCGTCGGGATTATGGAAATTCATGGCATCACTCCACTGACCAGAAGATGACGATCGCTGATGGTCCGGACGACCAGGCGGTCGAGCCCCGCAGCGCGCAGTTGCGCCGCCACCTCCTCCGGCCGGTACGCGGCGCACAGGGAGTGTTGGAAATCGCGGCGCAGGAGCCCGGGTTCACCGGCGGCATAGTGCGCCACCAGCGCGTCAACCTCTCCCGGCGTCGCCGGTCGCTGCAGGTCCATGACGAAGATGGGTGCGCCGGGTGTGGCGTGTGCGGCGATGGTGCGCCACAGCACGGCGGGATCGGCGAGGTGGTGCAGCAGGCTGTTGCTGATTACGGCGTCATACCGCGCCGCGGGCAGCACCGCGCCCGGGAGATAGCCCGCCACGAGACGCACCTGCGCCGCGCATCCGGCGGCCGTCACCGCCGCCTCGCCGAGGCGCAGCATGGCGGGGGCGCCGTCGACGCCGTGAACTACTGCATCGGGGTAGGCACGGGCGAAGCGGAGGGTGACGTCGGCGGGACCGCAGCCGAGGTCGAGCACGGTGCCGCGATGCCAAGCGGGAAACGTCTCGCGAAAGAGTGAGACGAAGCGTTCGTGCGGCTCGGCGAAATCGCCGCCGGCGTAGGCCAGCGCCTGCGCCGCATCGTCCATCAGCTCCGGTTCGGGGACGCGCTCCACGTCAGGGCAGCGGATGCTCGCCCGCGAAGAGGTCGGCGATACGTTCGCGCTCGCGCACCAGATGCACGGCAGCGCCGTCCACCATCACCTCGGCGGCGCGCGGACGGGTGTTGTAGTTGGAGCTCATGGAAAAGCCGTAGGCACCGGCGGAGCGCACGGCGATCAGATCGCCCGCCTCCAGCGCGAGTTCGCGCTCCTTCCCGAGGAAGTCGCCCGTCTCGCACACGGGCCCCACCACGTCGTAGAGCTTCGCCGCCGCCGGCTCCCGCGGCACCACCGGCACGATGTTCATCCAGGCGCCGTAGAGCGTGGGGCGCAGGAGGTCGTTCATGGCCGCATCCACCACGGCGAAGTTCTTGTGTTCGGTGTGCTTGAGGTATTCGACGCGCGTGAGCAGCACGCCGGCGTTGCCGATGATGGCACGGCCGGGTTCGATCAGGATCTCGAGGTCGCGACCCGCAAGGCGCGCGAGCAACGGTGCGGCGTAGTCGCCCGGCAGCGGCGGGGTTTCGCTGCGATAGGTGATGCCGAGGCCGCCGCCAAGGTCGAGGTGGCGCAGGGCAATGCCGCGTTCAAGGAGCGCGTCCACCAGCACCAGCACCCGATCCAGCGCATCAACGAAGGGGGTCGCCTGAGTGATCTGGGAACCGATGTGGCAATCGACCCCCGTGACCTCGATCCAGGGTAGCTCGGCGGCGCGCAGGTAGACGCCGAGGGCCTGGTCGATGGCGACGCCGAACTTGTTCTCCTTCAGCCCCGTGGAGATGTAGGGGTGGGTCTTGGCGTCGACGTCGGGGTTGACACGCAGCGACACCGGCGCGCGCACGCCCAGTTCGCCCGCGATGCGGTTGAGGCGATCGAGTTCCGCTTCGGACTCCACGTTGAAGCAGCGGATCCCCACCTCCAGGGCCCGTCGGATCTCGTCCGCGCGCTTGCCCACACCCGAGAAGACCACCTTCGCCGGATCGCCGCCGGCGGCGAGCACCCGCTCCAGTTCGCCCACGGAGACGATGTCGAAGCCGGCCCCGAGGCGCGCCAGCACATTGAGCACCGCGAGATTGGAGTTGGCCTTCACCGCGTAGCAGACGAGGTGGTCCTGGCCCGCCAGCGCGGCGTCGAAGGCGCGGAAGTGGCGCTCGATGGTGGCGCGCGAGTAGACATAGCAGGGCGTGCCGAACTCCTCGGCCACGCGGGAGAGGTCCACGTTTTCGCCGAACAGGCGACCGTCACGATATTCGAAGTAGTCCATGGCTCAGCGCTTCTGCGGCTCGGATTGAGAATCGGATTTGGGCAGGTAGAGATCGCCTTTGGCGCCGCAGGCGCTCAGCATGCTGGCAAGGCCGAGCACGACGATCACGGCAAGCAGCAGATAGTGGGCACGGCAAAGGCACATGAACGGGGTCCTGGATTGAATCGGGGTCAGAGCGCCAGCCGTAAGTGCGGCTATGCGCCATGGCTCGCGCGATTATACCGGCCAACGGGGAGGGACGTCTTGCGCCCCTCCCCGGCCGGCAACTATCTTGTACCGCAACCATTTGCTTCCACCTTCCAACACTCACGCAGGTGCGCCGCTTGGGGCCACCCTGCCTGTGACGCCGGTTCGCTCCTAATCCTCTCTGAGGAAGGGCGGAACGGGCGCGCCGAGGGCAACTGACATGACCGAGTCGGAGTTCCACCGCCGGGTGGATGCCGTACTGCTGCAGATCGAAGAGACCGTGGACGCGAGCGGCGCCGACGTGGATTACGAAAACGCCGGTGGCGTGCTCACCCTGCGGTTCGACAATGGCTCCCAGATCATCGTCAACCGTCAGACCCCGGTGCGACAGATCTGGGTCGCGGCCCGAAGCGGTGGTCACCACTTCGACTACGACCCGGCCCGGGACGGCTGGTTTCACAGCGGCGTTGGACGCGAACTCTTTGACGCCCTCGCGGAACTCGCCTCGGCCCAGGCGGGGATCGGGCTCCGGGGCTGAAGGGCGTCGTCGAGGCGATATACTCGCCTTTTGAGTGGGATTGGGGGAGATTCCATGAGCTGTGCACGGTTGCTGGCGGCGGTGCTCGTCATCCTGGCGACGCCTGCCTTTGGCGCGCTCAGTGGCGAGCGCCTCTACACGCAACACTGCGGCGCCTGCCACGGTTCCCACGGCGAAGGAGGCGTGGGCGTGCCCCTCGCCCTGCCCGACTTTCTCGCCGTGGTGGACGACGAGTTCCTCTTCAAGACCATCCGCCATGGCCGCCCCGGCCGCGTGATGCCGGCCTTCAAGAATCTCAGCAGTGCCCAGGTGAAAGCGATCGTCGCCCACATCCGGGGTTTCGCGCCGCAGGTGAAGGCCCCGGTGTTCGACCGGATTGGGAAGGTGCATGGCGACGCGAAGCGCGGCGAAGCCCTTTACGCCCTCCATTGCGCCGCCTGCCATGGGAAAAGTGGCGAAGGGGGCCACGGCACCGGCGTCACCTTCTCGCGCCCCCGCGACTTTCCCATCATGCCGCCGGCCCTCAACAATCCGGGGTTCCTGGCAGCGGCTTCCGATCAGATGATCCGGGCCACGCTGATCAAGGGACGTCAGGGGACCCCCATGGTCTCCTTCCTCAAACAGGGCCTCAGCGAACGGGAGATCGACGATGTGGTGGCCTACGTGCGCAGCTTCGCCCACCGGCCGCAGCCGCCGTCGATGCCCGATGAGGCGATGATCCTCGAAGCAGAATCCTCCTATTCGCTCGAAGAGACGGTGGAGAACGTCAAGCGCGCCGCCCTGGGCAAAAACTTCCGCATCATCCGTGAGCAACGCCTCGAGAACGGCCTCTATCCGGAAGGTGAGGAGGACGGCCGCCAGGTGATCGTCTACTTCTGCAACTTCAGGTTCATCGACCAGGCGCTCCGCCTCGACCCGCGGGTAGGGCTCTTCATGCCCTGTCGCGTCACGGTTGTGCAGCAGGGCGACAAGGTGAAGGTGATGTCGATCAACCCCAAGCACCTGAGCCGGCTCTTCAACAACGCCGAGCTTGATGCCGCCTGCGAGGAGATGCAAAAGGTCTATCTGGGCATCCTGGAGGAGGCAACGCTATGAGCCTCGGCCGCGCGCTGGTTTTCCTGTTCGTCGGCGCATGGGTGGGAACCGCCCACGCCCAGGAGTTGCTCATGGCCCGCTCACCCGAGGACTTTCCCGAAACGATGCTGCGGTTGCAGGAGTCCCTCAAGGACCACGGTTATACCGTCTCCCGCGTGCAGCGGGTCGACATCGGGCTTACCGAGAGCGGCTTTGCCACCGACAAGTACCGCATCGTCTTCTTCGGCAAACCGGAGGAGGTGCGGGACCTCGCCCAACGCTACCCGCAGATGATCCCCTACCTGCCGCTGCAAATG
>Ga0073934_10011824_pt1 | contig 10448 bp, 4 predicted proteins | sample LarsenN4metaG_FD_76834 | JGI IMG/M metagenome (GOLD analysis project Ga0073934, IMG submission 76834) | Hot spring sediment bacterial and archeal communities from British Columbia, Canada, to study Microbial Dark Matter (Phase II) - Larsen... ... | reverse complement strand
CTTTGAGTATTCTTCTGGTGCAAATGTAATCATGAATATTCACATTAAAAAATTGCTTGAAAACCCTGCTGAGGTATGAATAGTTGGTATAAAATTTTTTTGCTATTATAGTAAGTGTCAGTTCATTCTGCAGATTATCCTCAATATAATCAAGTATTGACTGCAGTTTTTCAGGAATACTCTGTTTATTAAGTACCCTGGCATACATAAACAGGGTTTTGATATAGATCAGAATTTCAATAAGCCCTAAAAATACGATAACATCTCTTTCATAATATGATTGCAGCTTGATATTTTTAAGTATATTGTTCATATGAATATAATCCAGTTTATTGAACAGTCTGAATAGAACTTCCCTTTCGCAAGGCTGGATTTTAATTGTGTTCCTTTCAACCGTAGGCCTATTACTGAAAAAATGAAGCAGATCAGCATCAAAATTCATAAACCCCAGTGTTGTACCGCTAAATGCCATTATTATACTCTCAGAACCGTGTTGAATATCAAAGCTCAAGGCCGGTGTCTCCTTATCATTGAAGACAACCAAATCACCTGATTTAAATGGCTGAGGCTTACCGTTAATAGAATAATATCCATTTCCTGATACTGTGTATATGAACATATACCTGCCCTTTATTTCAAACGGGAGATAGCCGGATGATAATGATTCATTGTGGATGTGCATATATTCAATGTCGAAAATTTTGCTGCCGTTTATTATAGCTGCCATAATTATACCCTCCCCCAAAATACTGATAGTCCAATACAAAAACCTTACAACATGTAAGTACGGAAAAAAAGATTATAATTATACAAAAAATATAAAAATCGTATAAATTTATATCGTGTGAGTAAACATCAAGCCAAAAAAACAAAAAATCAAGTGGGAATATTAAACCACTTGATTTTTTGTTTTTTTTAAGATTTCAACCGTTTACTTTCCTTCATTCCACTGCTTCCATGTAGCAGCCAGATCCTTGGGCTTAAGGAAAACATACTTGCGTTCTCCAGGGGCGCTATTCAACCTGTCCATTACTTCCTTTACTTTCAAGGTGATCTCACCGCCGCCGTAAGCAGCCCTACCGTCACCTACAGCTACAAGAAGAAATACCGGCTGATTTCCGGAAGTATTATCAGCGTTATTCCTTATATCATACTCTATTAAAGCAGCGTCTTTTATTTGTGTCACCCCGGTTATATACGATACTACAGTATCGCCTACCATTTTAAATTCGCTGGGGCAGCCGTTAGTTCCTGTATAGCCCTGTATCAGATAAAAGGGTTTTACTTTCCGGGCGAAGTATACATCCTTTTCAAAGTCGTTGGCTGTATATAACCCCATTGGCCCTAAATATTCCTGCATTTTATCGCAGTAGATCTCCCAGGCCTCCTGGTTGCTTTTTCTGAGTGTACCGTAGTTCTGGTCATTCCAGTCTGAAATCATTTCATAGTTCCCAGGAGCATATTTCCAGGTCCATTCCATAAGAGACGGATATAAATCCAGCAGTGTAGGATTTACTGACCACCCTATAGGTAATTTTCCAGCACCCGGAAGGTTTTTCATGTCGTTATAGTGGAATACCGTTGTGAAACCCATGGAATCACCATCTGTAACATAAAATGCTACATAGACCGTGTTGTCTTCAACGGATACAGCATTTGGCTCCGGCTGAGGATGCAGTCTTGCAGGGTCTGACGGAAAAGCACAGGTACAGGACATATTCTGCACGTTGGCGATGGAGAAGAAATAGCCGTTATTTTCTATGGTAGTCAGGCCTGCTTGTTCATCAACCGGCAATCCTATAACCGGCGTTGCCAGAGGGTAACAGTCTGTATTAAGTATCTCGGGCAGCTTGCACTTCTCCTCTTCCACATTTCCGTTCAGGCAAAAAACAAAAGCCCTGTGTGATATGAAATAGTCGTACATGATGGGAAACTGGTTGTGAACCTTTCCTCCAAAGGCTGTGTATGAATGCTGTCCAATAAATGCTTTTGTTGTTTTATCCGTAAAATAGTTTTTCTTTGCCCAATCGAAGGCATCTATATTGTTTGTAAATACGCTGGTGTCTTCCTTTAATGCAAAATTATAGCCTTCGCCCTTTATATATTCATCTATCGCAGATGATACGGGTATTGAATCGGTTTGGCCGCATACTGTTACAGCTGCCATTACAGCACCGTCACACACCGTATCCGATAATGAAGGATATAACACTTTACCCTCTATATACGAACTGTAATTACTTAAAAGGTATGAAAGTGCAGGATATTTTTTCTCCATTGGCAGCTTGGCATAAGTATGTTTTACAGGAAAAAACCCTTCTGTTTCAATTTGCTGCAAATCTGTAGCCGGAGGATTCCAAAAGTGCTCATTTGGGTAATTCACAAAGTATATTTTCTCCGGACTTGTACGGTTAACAAGCCCCTGAATGACTGTTGCAGCCATTAATGCCTCTTTGGCCTCCCAGGTCTTATATGATTTATCCTTTGCCAGATCAATAACAATAATACCGGTACACGGTACGGTTTTTGGAAAAATTGGTGTGTATGTATTGCCGCTCATTTTTACTCCCCTTTAGATAATGAATTTAATATGCTATAGTATATACAATACTAATACCTGTTTCAAGTATTGTATTGTTCCCTTTCTATAATAACTTCGGCCCCTGCAGGCAGTGCCAGTTTTTCAGGCAGAACAAGCCTTACCATGCCTCCGGCTTCCGTGATATCGGCTTTTAGCGTTATGCCGTTGCAGCTAAGCTTGATTTCAGTACCCCAGAAGGAAGGCAGCTCTATCTGGCTAAGCTCCAGCTTTCCACTCGTTATATAAAGAGAGATATACTTTTCTCTTCTGGTATTCTTCTGCTTGTAAGTACCCCAGACTCCGGGAACTGCAAACAATATATTAAAATCCTTTGGGCTGACAAAAGGATTAAAGGTAATACTTTTTGATACTCCATCCCATTTAAATCCTGCAAAAGCAACCATTATGCTCCACGATGACAAAGCTCTGTAGTAGTTTTCTCCACATTCCATATGTCTCCAGAACTTGCCTGAGTAGAAATATCTTTTATGAATGTTTTCGATTATTTCATAGGCTTCGCCTACCAAGCCGTTTTGTATCATAAACCCGGCCATGAGATATTCTACGCCGCTCCATGGGACAATAGCATGGAAGGACTTATAAGTATGGATGCTGCACTGTCTGTCCTTGAATACACGGGCATTCATCAATCCGTCTTCAACGCTATAGTTGTATTTAAATATTGTAGCTAACAGCTCCTTAACATGGTTATCGTCAAGAAAAGAGCCAATTCCGTTTATACGCAGGAAGCCCTCTCCGCTTATCTGGTCGGCCATACAGCTTTCATCTTTTTTACCGGTTTCAGGGTCTACCCAAAGGTTATAATACTCTCCATTCCAAAGCAGCTTTTTAAAACTATCTTTACCTTTCTCATAAATCCGGGACCATTCGTCGGCTTTTTGTTCATCTCCCATTAAACGGGCCACCTTTATTGCACAGTACAGGGCTCCAAGCCATAAGCTCCCTATATATGAGGGGCACCCGCTTAAATTCCAGACATCATAGGTCTGTTTTTCACAATCCTTATCAGGCAGGCCGTCTCCGTCGGCGTCCAGCAGGGCTGTATTATTCATAGCCTTTAATATATAAGGCCACAACCTTCTTATGTACTCTTCATCCCCGGTCAGAACATAATCCCTGTAAGCCATCATTACAAACTGAGGGTTCATGTCCACCCTTTCGTAGCTGTCAATATCCACATGGAAAAAGTCATCAAGGAAGGTATGATGAACCCTTCCGGCTTCATTTTGGTATTTTGCTCCTTGAAGCATCTGGGTCTTTTGCAGGTCCGGAAAAAGGGTAATAATAGGATAGGTTCCGTAATAACTGACATCGGTGGTGTGGAAACCACAGGATCCGAGACCCTCCCAAATACCGAACAAACCATCCTTCAACCACCATGAGCTTTTAAACAGGGTAGTAAGCTGCGAACCTATCGCCTCAACGGCAATTTCACCTATTGTGGAACAATACAGGGAATCCCTGAAGGACAAGGTTTTATTATAAAACTCTACAAAGTTTTCAACAAGATACCTGTTTACCTCTAATGAATCGGCAAACCAATTCTCGTACATATGTCCCATATTTCCTACATTAGGACTGTAATGGTTGGGATAGTACCAGCTTACGGTAAAAAGTATTTCCTCACTTCCCATGGGGCTAAGCGTAACCTTGCTGCAGAGTACCGAATCCCATCCCCTTTCTTCGACTTTGGGCCACCTGGTAGGAGATACTACCAGGGCATGGTGCAGAAACCTATCGATAAAGTCCTTGCTTTCCACCTCTGCAGGGGAATATTCCCTTATCCTGTCATAGAAATTTCTTATGAGGGCATCAGTTAAAAGTTCCTCTAAAAGCCTTTCCTTATCTTCCGCAGATAACCCCGTTAAATCGCTTCTGTAAAGATTTTTAACAGGAGATGTGCGGTCAGAGGAAAAAATATTTCCCTTATCTCTAAAATCGTAAAAATATGAAACCAGAGCACTGCCCCAATCGTTCCAAAGCTCCCTGTCCGCTCTTCTGCCATGCCAGTTGCATATGTTTATATTGCCGATCTCACCGCCTGTGACTGCAAATGTCATATCACCGTAGTTAGGAGCATCCTTCATAACATTATCACTGCAAAGCTTTATATATACGCTGTCTCCGTCCTTATAGGAGTAATGCCTTAAAAGCTCGTCACTGCCCATTTTGGACGCAGGATTCTTTAATATACCCATAATGGAAGCTTCTACACGTTTTTTTGCCATGTTTTTCAGTTTGAAGTTCATATAGAATCCCGGTATACCGCTGTTTTTCTCGTCACTTGGTAAAAATGAGGAGAAAACCTCAGCCTGTACCTGAAGAGGAAGTGAACTATCCTTGTATGTAAGGGTTGCAACCGGAAACCTTCCGTCATACTCAATGACTTCCACGCACTGCCTCCAGGAAGCTACGTGCATTTCCACTATCTCGGGATCATGTCCCAAATATCTTACAACAGGCTCCTTCCCCTCTTCCTTTACCCTGATTGCAAAAATAAGATCCTGTGGAGCCAGTATCTCTGATTTTATAGCCTGTTCAGCAACTTTAATTCTTTCGGAAAACAACAGATCCCTTTCATCGGTTTCCCCACATTTATTTACTCCGCGCTTAAAAAAACACTCCTCTGAAGCCGGAGACCATCTCCCCATATTAAATATCTGCCAATCGTGAAACATTCCATCGTCCCATATCTCAACGGTTCCCGTACCTATGCCCCCCAATGGTATGCCGCTGCCATGCCTTGTAGTACCTACTATTTTTGCCATTTATCTTCCCCCTGTAAAGTGTTCGCTTATGCAATATAACTTATTTTACTATATATACATTCCAGTTGCCTATCCCCAACTTTTATAAAAAAACAACCATATAATTGCATATTTTATTCATATAAAGTGCTGTTCCATCCGGTCCTTTTCAAGACCAGCACCCAGTCTTCATCATCGGGCTTTGTGACAGTCCACCTCCACCAGCTTCCGTACGGAGCAAATTCCCCTGCAGCTTCACTCCATTCGCCTGTCCGCGGATTAAACCATTGGCCCTTATATTCTTCTCCGGTTCCTCCAGGAACAAAAACCATGAATGTATCCTTTTTACCTACAGCGTATACTATATACTGGCATCCGAATATACATGTGCAATAAACATCAATACCCAATGGACCTGTTACAAGATCGGGACGCGGTTCGAGCTCCCACCACCTTACTTTGTCCATCAGTGTACGCAAATGCTTCATCTGTGAGGATACGGGAAGCTTTAAGTCGTGCTGCCAGTGAAAAGGCCTGAAGTAATCCTCCCACACACCGCGTCCGTCATACACTGACCATATGCCGTGAGCACCATATGACTGACCTATACACCCTTGAAACAAAGGTATGTAAGTTGCCATTCTTATCTCCAGCTCCGTCAACCTCCGCTCTTCTCCTATACAACTGGGATGGTTTTCGTACCAGGACTCCGACATAATAGAGGGTTTCACCGGCTTTGCATGGTAATCGTCATAGGGAAGCGTTTCCAAAAGCTTTTTAAAAAGCGCCACGTGTCCTACTTGTACGAGATTAAAGTCGTACCATTCCTCCGACTGGTAGTGGCGGCTTCCGCTGTGAGGTGCCGTTGAATGTACAGTCGTAGGATGCCGATACGGATCAAACATGTGCATATCCTGCCCTATTTCTCTCCACCACTGCTCATTGGGAGTAAAGAAATATTCTCCCGAAATACTCCATAAAACGTTATAAGCAGAGTAACGGGCAATAATATACCTCCAGAATTCCTTGGCATTATCTACTCCGATATATTCCAGATCTTGTCCCCACATGCCCATGATACAGGGAACAAAACCTGCCTCCAGCAGCATGGAAATTTTTCTATCTATATATTCGAAATACTCCGGGTTTATGAGGTCATAGCTTCTGATATACGGCGCCCCTCCCTCACCCATAAAATCCTCCGGAGAGAAATGGGTTTCATCACCCTTACTTCTTTTCATTTCATCAAGACTTGGCCTTCCTATACATACCTGTACAAGGGTAAAGCCTTTTTCCTTTCTGTCCTCGATATAAGCGGGCAGAAAAGTCTTTTCATCACACCTCTCAGTATACATCATCCAGAGAGTATCACCCAGCCAGTAAAATTTTGTACCGTCTGCATATGTAAAATAACGTCCTGATTCATGTACTTTCAAAAAACCGTGCCTGTTTGGATTGGTAGATATATCAGTTGCAGCCCACGGTGAAGCTATTATTTCACCTTCCTGGCAGTGTAGGCCGCTGTCGCCGATATCCGAACACATGGTTTTCCAGGTCCAGCAGCCCTCTGTTGTAGGGGCAAACCTTATCTTCCATATGTTATCTCCATCCCAAAAACCGGGAATGTTAATATACTCCCCCCTGGGACCAATAAACTCCCCTCTCAACGTTACATCCCTGAAAGCATTACCGTAACTTTTTGAACTTTTGAACTTCAACTCAATACAATCCCATACATTAGTATTTTGTGGCCTCACTTAAAATAACCTCCCCCAAGAAATAAATTGACATAAATTTAACACAAATCATTATATGATAAATATATGATATAAACTTATCAGTAATTGCTAAACTATTACTATTTTTTGCTTATAAATACTTCCACATTCGAATTACGATTTAAAAAATATTAAATTTCAAAAACTCTTATACCATATGGTTCAATTAAAACTTCAAACTCATTTAGGCAGTGTACGGTGATATTCCTGCCTCCGAATAAATCCTTCAAGCTGACATTTTGCATCAGCCTCAACCAGTCTTCCTTCATATAGACGCTTGTGGCTGCTTCCTTTCCATTAACGTTTACAAGTATTATAACAGCTTTATCGTCCAGTATTCGCAATACGGAAAAAACATAGTCGCTGCCGGTGTCAATTGACTCATAATCACACCAGCCGTCAATTAAAACAGGGTTTTCCCTTCTTATATCAAACAGCTTCTTATAAAATCTGTAATCTTCATCCGAAGGGCCATCCCAGTGCCGCTGCCCTGAAAACATAAGGGGAATTCCCTTAATAAAGCAGTGGATAGCCTCATAACAGAAAAACTCCGGCGTGTATCCGTCAAATCTGTAAAACCATGCGGTGTCATGGTTACGGACATAAAACACGCGGAGGGCCTCTTCAGGAAGAGCGTCCTGCATATCGCTTAAATGATTTTTGTAGTCCTTTATGGAATAGCTGTTTCTAATGTTTTCATCACTCAAAACCTGATAAACAAAGCTGAAGTTATGGCATATATCACAAACATGGAAAAACGATGGTCCACCAACTTCATCCAGCAGTATGGCATCGGGTTTTATTTTCTTCATAGCACGGTTGGCTTCTTCCAGTATGTAATAGGAACCCATAGTCGTTTTCCACGGGGCTTTACCGCAGTGAGGGTACCAGTTTGGACTCTTGGAAACCGGAGAATCTACTCTGAAACCGTCAATATCGTACTCTCTTATACAGTGGACAACAAAATCAACAATATATTTTTTGTACTCATCACTTCCATAATCGGTAGAGGCATTGCCCCATACGTTATGCGGCATTATTCTTCCGGATTCATCCCGAATAAAATATTCAGGGTGCTCGCCTAGCAGCCCGGACTCACTTGAAAGTATTACTACCAGAAGGTCGAAAAGTATACGGATTCCCTGCTTATGAGCTTCCCTAACCATCTCCTTCAGTTCATCAACTGTTCCCAGCTCGGCATCAATGCTGTAATGGTCGGCAATCCTATAGCCACCTTCGTTTATGGGCATAAGATAAAGAGTATTGAAGCCGGCTTCTTTTAATACCGGAAGCTTTTCCTTCAGGTCTTTAAATCCTCCGAAGTAATGGGTATCTACCTCCATAATCACCGCATCCCTAACCCAGGATGGAATATTTCCCATGGGCGCTGCGGCAGCCTTAACATACTTCGCATAATTCCGTAGTGCTTCCTTTACTTTGCCTTCACCAAGCCTTATGATATTATCGTGGGATGAAAAATTACATGTATCGAAGATATAATTTGCATACTCTTCGTTAACTGCAACGGTGACAGCCTCACCGTTTCCTATGATATGTGTTCCGTAGCACGTCTCAACAGTTTCCGTCCATACACTCAGGTTCTTTCCTTCATACTCGTTGGCAAGTACTGCAATACCTGTGTCGAAATCCGGAGCTGTGCCTCTGCTGCTGTATATGTTCTTTGCATTTGTATACTCAAGCCTTGGTTTTAGAACATTGCCTATTACAATTGGTCCGGGTACGTCAATGGTGCAGTGTTCCTCCTGCCCTAAAATAACCCCGGGCAGCTTGAATAAGAAGCTCTCAAACTTTAACACCCTGACACCTGAAAAGTTATCTTCCCTGCTGCGCTTCACTTCAATTCTCCTTCTCACTTCCGGTGTATCGGGCTCGAGGGTATAAATGCAATTTACCGTATATTCGTAATCCTTTTCTATAAACCTTTCCTGTCTCCTGTCTGATATGGGACCTGTTTTTGCCATCAGATTACCGCCATCTGCAGGTATACCGGCAACAAGACTTTCAGGAAGAGCTCTGACATAAGGGTATCTGTTTACTCCAAGCTTCACAGTAAGTGAGACCACTTTTGCTTCCTGATTATAGGCATATCCTATATATTTACAGCCCAGTTCCTCAATCATCCACCTGCCTTCAACCTTGAAATCAACAGGAACCTGAGGCAAAGCTTTGTAATTTATAAGTTCGTATCCGTCTATGCGGAATTTTTCCCATTGTCCGCGGTCCTTGGAAATACTAATATCTACTCTGCCGTTATTTAAAGCAATTCTATCATCATATTCCCTGATCACTATCCCGTTTTGAAAGTCGGTTTGAAAATGCAGCATGCACGTTGCTCCTTATAATCGTTGAATTATTTTGTATTAAATGTGGTTCGTAAATATTTTACTCAGGAAGATGTTTTCTTATTTTCCGATTTTGTTTAAAAGCTCCTTGGCTTTTTTCATTCCGGGACTGTATTCAAGCGCTTTGTTAAGCTCATCCCTGCATTCCTTTTCCTTGCCTTGGGCACCATAGGTAATGGCAAGGTTAACTCTGGCCATGGCAAACTCCGGAGTAATGTCCAGAGCCTTTTTTATCTGTTTGGCCGATTCATCGTACTGCCCCATCTGGGAATATATAACCCCAAGATAATTAAGTGCCCATACATTTGTAGGATTAATATCAAGTGCATTTGTAAACGCAATTATCGCATTCATCCAATCTTTATTGGCAAAGTACATTTGCCCCTGGTCATAATATTTGAAGAACTCAGCTTCCTTCAGGAGATATTGTACCGCGCTGTCATCAGGATTTACCTTCAGAGCTTTTTTGTACAGATCCATGGCCTCCTGTACTTTTCCCTCAAAGTACTGTGCAAGAGCGTTAAAAGCTATGTCCCTTCCGTCGGTATATTGTTTCAGCTTTTTAAGCTCGTCACCGGCATCACCGGTGTTAGTAAGATATTGAGATATTGAAACATTGAGCTTGCCCATATACCTTAGGTTCTCCGGAACGGTATCTTCGCCTTTCAGTTTGTTTTTGGGGATTCCAAAGGGTATTATAAGATTGTTGTCGGTATTCACAGGATAGTTTTTTACACTTGGAGTAATGGTAGTTTCATCTGCAATAAAGCAGTTCAATACGCTTGCAACACTGGTTAAACCCACCTCTGCCATACTTTCCTTGATTTTGGGCTTATTCAGCTCATCTTCCATCAACTTGTAGTCAATATCCAGCTTTTTCTTCATACCTATAATTATGGCATGCTTGTTTTCATAGTTTGGCGTGTACCAAATAGATACGTATGGAAATACTGAATTT
>Ga0073934_10011823_pt1 | contig 10448 bp, 10 predicted proteins | sample LarsenN4metaG_FD_76834 | JGI IMG/M metagenome (GOLD analysis project Ga0073934, IMG submission 76834) | Hot spring sediment bacterial and archeal communities from British Columbia, Canada, to study Microbial Dark Matter (Phase II) - Larsen... ... | reverse complement strand
GTCGAGCATCACAACTCCGACCCCAAGGGCTTCGTCTGGACCAAGTCCGCCCACCAGATCCTCGCCAAAGCCGCCCGCGCCCGAAACGCGCTGAATAAGAACCCAACAGCCTGAGACGCCACAGTAGCCCCAGGCGTCAGCCTGGGGTGTCGTGACCCCGGATCACACCAGCCCCAACGGGGCGACAGAAGGCCGAACGCGCCCCGCCGTTCTGTCGCCCCTCCGGGGCTGCACCACGATACGTCACTGTTCCCCCAGGCTGACGCCTGGGGCTACGATCTTTCGCCGCTCCGCGGCTCAAGACCATAGCCCAATGAGTATCCATTTTCGATTCCACCCAGAATCGTGCTACTCGCCCACCGCGAAACCGCAGGATCGAAGGTGACTCGGCAGCCACATCTTCGGTACGATTGTGCGTGGATGGTAGTCCATTCGACGGGAATGGCGATACCCAAACCATGACAACCATCTACCGTACCCTGCGCGCCGACGAGATTTCCCTCGAAGGACTCGACGCCGAAGAACGAGAGTTCATCGCGCAGTTGCAGGCGCGGTACCGGTCGCATCCCGACTGGAACGACTTCGACAACTTCCGCATGGCGGAGATGGCCCGCTTCTATCTGCCGCGCGGGTTGACTCGCCAGCAAGTCCTCCAGACGGCCGGGTATCGCATCGCTGCGGACTTGTCATCCCGGCTGGCGATCGCCGGCGGTTATGCGCGGATGCCGGATTATCGGGACGAACTGGAAGACCTTGTCCGGTCCCGGTTCAAAACCCGTCGCGCGTTTTGCCAGGCGACCGGGCTGTCGGAGGACATGCTCAGCCACGTGCTGGCGAAGCGGAAGCAGCTTGGCATCGACACGCTGGCCAATCCGCTCGCCAAGATCGGGTACGAATTGAAAATCGTCCCGATGCAGCGGCCGCAGGAACCAACGCCGACCGCGACTCACTGAGCCGGCGGGTCCGGCTCCGCTCCGCGCAACCCCAGCGCCTCCATCCGCCGGTACAGTCGCGCCCGGTTGATCCCCAGCCGTTCGGCGGCGAGCGAGACGTTGCCCCGCACCTCGGCGAGCGCCGCTTCGATCTCCTCGCGCTCGACCTGTTCCAGACGCTGATCGAGCGGCACGACGGTCCGCTTCGGCGGCGGGCCCAGCCGCTGGGCGTCCACGCCGGTGCGGAAGCGGAACGGCAGGTGTGCGGCGGTGAGGAACTCGCCGGTGCAAACCGCGCGGGCCTCGTCGATCACCGCGGCCAGTTCGTCGAGGTTGCCCGGCCAGTGATACCGCTGCATCTGCTGCCAGATGTCGTCGTCGAAGCCGGAAATCTGCTGCGGCGCCTCGCGGTTCCGCTCTTCGAGGAAGAACTGCGCCAGCGGCCGCAGGTCGTCCGGGCGGTCGCGGAGCGGGGGGAGCGTGATCGTCAGCGGCGACAACGGATACCACAACGCCGCAGGAAAGCGGTCCTCCGCGACCAGCGGCTCCAGCGGCGTCGTTGCTGACGCCATGATTCGCACGTCGTCCCGGGGCGATGCCAGCCATTGCTGCAATCGTTCCCACACGTCGGCCGGGGCAGCGGCGATGTCGGCGAAGAACAGCGTCCCCGGTTGCAGTTCGGGGTCGGTGTCACGCTCCGCCTGTTCGCCAGCCAGTCGCAGGGCGCGTTTCATCTCGAAGGACGGCGTCCGTCGGCCATCGAAGCGGACGAACACACGCCGCGAGTGCGGGCCGCCGTGATGGATCACGCGGGCCAGGTGCTCCTTGCCGACGCCCGCTTCGCCGACGATCAGCACCGGGGCCGACGTGGCCTGGGCCAGGCGGACCTGTTCCAGGACGCGCTGCATCGCCGCGCTGCGGCCGATGAGCGAACCGGTGCCGTAGCGCTGCCGCCATTGCTGCCGCAGCGCGGCCAGTTCCGCGTGCATCTGCTGGGCCAATGTGAGCGGCGCGGCGAGCGGCGCGGCTGGCTCGCCGACGATCCCCAGCACGACGTGAATCGCGCCGTCCGGATCGCGGATGGGCCAGAACTGCACCGGCCGCGTAACCGCCTCGTCCCCGCGGCGGGGCATCAGCACCGGCACCTGCGACGGCGTCCCCAGCCAGACCTCCCCCGGTGGCGCGAGCGCGGCGAGCAAGGCCTGCGGCGAGTCGGGCTGATCCTCGGTGACCGCTTCGACCCGCCGCCCCAAAACGTCGGCCGCCGTCCAGCCGGTGAGTTGTTCGCAGCCACGGTTGAACGACGTCACCTGTCGCCGGGCGTTGAGCACGAACAGCGGCGTGCTGGAATCGCGAATCCAGACGAGCGAACGGGGGGCGCCGGGACGTCGGCCGGCCATGCGTCGGCTCCGGAGGTGGTGCGGGGTCGGGAGTGTCACCGTACCGCCTGGGGGGACAAAGCTGAAGCGAGTCGCCGTGCCGCATGCCTGTGAAAAGGGTGTTGCTTCGTCTCACGTCGCGGGATAGTGTGCCGGGAATGACGAATCGCCTGACGGGCAATGGGTTGCTGTTAGGGGCGGCGGTCGTATATCCCGCCGTGACTTTCGGGATGTTGTACTCGGCCCGCGGCCCGAGTGGGTTGATGGCCTACGAACCGGCAGTGTTCGTGTTGTTGCTCCCGGCGATCACAATCGGCGGGGCCTTAGTATTGAAGTGGCGCGGGTGGACATTCGCCAAGGGGACGATTCTCGTTTTCTCATGCTGGATCGGTCTGATGGCCTTCGTTCAGATGCTCATGTTTGCCGAGGCCATGGCTGGGATTTAGCCCCTCTTTGCCTATCTCCGGCCCCTTCCCCCAGCCCCCTATTCCCCCGACTCGTCAGTCGCCGCTTGACGCTCTTTGCAACCGCAACCTATACTGGCCCACTTCGTTACAGCGACACAGGGTCCGCAAAATCACGGCCGGGATGCGAAATCGGGCACGATGGACAGCCAGCACCGACATCAATTGCAGCAAAACGACTTGGGACAACTGGCCCTGAAGGCCAAACCGTGGCTGGAGCGGTACGGTGTCCCGGTGCTGATCGGCGTGGTCGTCGTTCTCGTCGTCGTCATCGGGGTCACCGTCTGGCTCAACACCCAATCCGCCAGCCGGTCCGAGGCCTGGACCCAGCTGTCCACGGCCCAGACGGTGGACGAATACGGCAAGGTCGCCGACGAATTTCCCGACACGCTCGCCGGGGCCTGGGCCCAGTTGCGGATGGGGGAATTGAGTCTGGAAACCGGCGTCGCCGCGCTGTTCACGGACCGGGAACTCGCCCTCAAGGACCTGGAGACCGCGAAGAAGGAGTTCGAGAAGGTTCTGGCGACAAAAGTGGATCTGCCGGACAACGTCCGCGAGCGGGCCATGTACGGCCTGGCGCAGACGATGGAAGCGCTGTGCGATGGCGACACCGCCACGGTGGTGGCGGCCTATCAGGCGCTGCTGTCGCGGTTTCCGAGTTCGATCTTGAAGCCGCAGGTCGAGGAGCGGATCAAGGAACTGGAAAAGCCCGGCGCGCGGGAGTTCTATGCCTGGTTCCACAAGCAGAACCCCAAGCCGCCCGAGCTGCCCCGCCCGCAGGACGGCGCCAAGCCGGGTGCGTCCACGACCCCCGCGGGGGATCCGTTTGCCCTCCCCCCCGCCGCGACGGACTTGGAATCGACCACACCGCCGGATGACGCCCCCAAGTCCACGCCCGAAGCCCCGGCGGACGGCGAACCGAAGTAGATCCGTTTTCGTCATCTCGACTTGTGTGCCACGGCTGTGTCAGCCGTGCGAGCGCTCCGAGTCGCGTGTATCCTCGCACGGCCGACACGGCCGTGGCACACGCCCATTGACGGCTTGGGAATTCCCCCGCACCGCATGGCCGAACCTGCACCTGACGCCGAACTCGACGCGCCGCCCCCCGGCGATCCCACGCAGGAAACGATCCGCCTCACGGTCGAATCCCGGGCGCATGGCTGGCGCGTGGACCACTATCTCAGCCGGTTGTACCCCAACTTCAGCCGGGCGGCGTTTCAGCGGGCGATCGAAGCCGGGGCTGTCCTGGTCAACGGCCTGCCGGTGAAGATGTCCCGCCGGCTGCGGGTCAACGACTGTCTCGAATTCCGCCTCCCCGAAGCGGCCGACCGGGCCCTGCCCGCAGAGGACATTCCGCTCGACGTGATGTACGACGACGAGTCGCTGATCGTCATCAACAAGCCGGCCGACATGATCGTCCATCCGGGCCGCGGCAACTATCACGGCACGCTCGCCGGGGCGCTGCAGTTTCATTTCGATCAGCTCAGCGACGTCGCCGGCAAGCACCGCGCGGGGATCGTGCACCGGCTGGACCGCGACACGTCGGGCGTGCTGGTGGTCGCCAAGGACAACACGATCCACCATCACCTCAGCAAGCAGTTCGAGGAGCGGAGCGTCGAGAAGGAATACCGGGCGCTGGTGTGGGGCGATGTCCAGTTCGACCGCGATTACCTGGAGACCCACGTCCGCGTCAGCCAGCGGAACCGCGAACGGATGATGGTCTGCCCCCCCGGCGGCAACGCCCGGCACGCGGCCACGTTCTACGAAGTGCTGGAGCGCTTCCGCGGCTTCACCTGGATGCGGCTCTGCCCGCAAACCGGCCGGACGCACCAGCTCCGCGTGCACATGCACCATCTGGGACACCCGATCGTTGCGGACAAGTTGTACGAGGGAAAGACCGCGCTCAAGCTGTCGGACCTCATCGAGAACGTTGCGCCCGAAAACGACGAGGTGTTCATTTCGCGACAGGCGCTGCACGCGCTGCGGTTGTGTTTCAACCACCCCGTGACCGGCGAGCGGATGGAGTTCGAAGCCCCGCTGCCGGCGGACATCCAACGCGCGCTGGATGCCGTCCGGCAATACCGGCCGCGCAAGAAGTCTTAGCCCCCCGTCATTGACGGGGGGCCGAACGTCCACGGTCCTCCATCGAAGCACTCGGCCCCCGGTCATTGACCGGGGACTAAGACGAAGCGGCGACTTTGCGACCCATCATTGCGTTGTCCCGGCGTCGCCGCTCATACTCTTCCTCGATGCACACGCCCCACCTGCCGGAGCACCCTCCTTCGTGACGGTCCAACACACGGTTCTCGACAACGGGCTGCGGATCATCGCCGAACCGCTCCCCCAGGCCCGCAGCGTGGCGTTCGGGTTTTTCGTCCGCACCGGCTCGCGCGATGAAACCCCGGCGGTCAGCGGCGTCAGCCACTTCCTGGAACACATGGTGTTCAAGGGGACCAGCCGCTACTCTGCCGAGGACGTCAACCGGCTGTTCGACGAAGTCGGCGCCCAGTACAACGCCGCCACCAGCGAGGAAGTCACGCTGTTCTACTCCGCCGTGCTGCCGGAGTACTTCGCCCCCACGTTCGCGCTGCAGGCCGACATCCTGTTCCCCGCGCTCCGCGACGCCGACTTCGACACCGAGAAGCAGGTGATCCTCGAAGAAATCGGCATGTACGACGACCAGCCCAGCTTCATCGCCTACGACCACGCGATGCAAAGGCACTTCGCCGGGCATCCGCTGGGGAAGATCATCCTGGGCACGACCGCATCGGTCGGCGCGCTCACCGCCGAGCAGATGCGGCAGTACCACGTCGAGCGGTATCGGGCCGGGAACATCGTGCTCGCCGTGTCCGGCCGGTACGACTGGGACGAAGTCCTCGCGCTGGCGAAGCAGTGCTGCGGCCAGTGGCCCGCCGGCGACCCGCCGCGAAGCTGCCCGCCGGTCACGCCCGCGGTCAGCGAAGAGTGGGTGGTCAAGCCGCAACTGCAGCAGCAACAGGTGCTGCAACTGATGCCGGCCCCGTCGGCGACCGACCCGCTGCGGTTTGCGGCGGAGCTGCTGTCGGTGATTGTCGGCGACGACACGAACAGCCGGCTGTACTGGTCGCTGGTCGATCCCGGCCACGCCGACGCCGCCGAGCTGCAGTTCCACGAGTTCGAGGGAGCCGGCGCGTACCTGGCGTTCCTCGCGGGCGAACCGGACGCCACGGCGGAGAACCTCGCGCGGATGGCCGACGTGTTCGCCGACGTCACCCGGAACGGCATCACCGCCGACGAACTGGAGCTGGCCCGCAACAAGGTGGCCACCCGGCTGGTGCTCCGGGGCGAACGCCCGATGGGCCGGCTGTCGAACCTCGGCCACGACTGGCTGATCCGCCACGAATACCGCAGCGTCGCCGATGATCTGGCCCTGCTCCGCCGCCTGACGCTCGCCAATCTGCGGGACGTGCTGGAGCGGTTTCCGCTGTCCCCCGTGACCACCGTCGGCGTGGGACCGGTGACGAAGTGAACCGCATCGAAGCCCACCCATTGCACTGGGTGGGTGATAGAAACGGCGCTTGCAGCGCGCCGCACCCGCAGCGACAATGACGTCATCCAGCAGACAGGAATCTCAGGATGACGAAGACTGCTCTTGAACGGCGCGTAGCCGCACTCGAACAACAGGTCGGCGACTTGTTGGCCCGCCAGGCCGGCACGGCGCGAGTCAAAGATTGGCGCCGCACACGAGGGGCCTTTACCGGCGACGAACTGATGCAGCAGGTGTTCAAGGCCGGCCGCAAGATTCGCGACGCGGAACGGAAGCAAGTCCGGCCGCGGAAAGCGACAAAACGGTCGGGCCGGCCATGATTCTTCTCGATACCGACCACCTGTCCGTGTTCTTGGACGAACGTGATCGGCGGCACAAGTTATTGAATGCGCGGTTGGAAGCGGCCGCGAACGAAATCGCTTGCACCATTGTCAGCGTTGAGGAACTGCTACGCGGATGGTTGGCCATCATCCATCGGCTGAACAGCGTCCAGCAACAGCTTCCTGCTTATGAGCGTCTCGGAAGACTCTTTGATGTGTTGAGCGATTGGGAACTCGTGCCGTTCGACCGGCCTGCTGCCGACCAATTCGCCGGCCTGAGACGGCAGCGTATCCGCATCGGCACAATGGACCTCAAGATCGCGTCAATCGCGCTCGTCCACGACGCGCTCCTCCTGACATCAAACGTGCGCGACTTCGCCTTGGTTCCGAACCTGCGCTGCGAGGACTGGTTGGAGCCATAAGCTGGCTCACGCCATCTTTCAATACTCCCCCAGCACCTCACCGCCCGCGCGGGAACCCAGCCCCTGCCACACCGCGAGGTCCACGTTCTCGCTCACGAACCGCACCGCCCCGTCGCAGAACAGGGCGTGCACGCCGCCCGTGTGGCGGCTGCGGGCGGCGACGTTCAGCGACAGCCGGTCCCACCAGTAATTGGTGCGGATGCTGTGCGGCAGGCCGCCCCGGCAGTCGATGTCCCGGTCGTTCGGCCCGCGGACGTGGTTGTACATCGAATGCCCCGGTGCGCCGTACAGCCAGCGGCTGCCCCGCGTCTGCTGCAATAACAGCCCGGCTCCGTGACATTGCGTGGCGTAGTCCGTCAGCTCTGGCCCGTTGGCGGTGTTGTCGTTCCCCTGCGTGAGCACGAACCCATTGGTGGGAGATACGCCGTCCCAGACGTTTGGCCCCCCGTCGGCCTTGATCGTCTCACTGATGCAGACCGTGCTGCTCGACCCGTCGACGAGGTCCGCCAACCGGGTCTTCGAGTTCTCGTAGAACACCCCGGTGACCGGCACGCCGCCGGGATTCCGCGGCGACAGCGGATACGTGGTCCCCGTGCACAGCGGGTAGTTGTGCACCGCGCTGTCCACGATCACGCCGTTGACGTTGTTGGATTGCAGCACGCGGTACGAATCGCTGGGACAGAGGAAGAACGGAATCGTCTGCCCCAGCGGCACGCCGTTCTTCGCGGGATTGTCAGGATCGGCATTGAAGTCGATCCGGTGGTACAGCGGGGCCGCGTCGAGCATCGGCAGCAGATGGGCATACGCCGAGAAACAGCGGCCCGCGCCGTCGACCAGGCTCCGCATCCGCCCCGGCGGGAACGTGGCGTGGGCGTCGTGATAGTTGTGCAGCGCCAGCCCGATCTGCTTCAGGTGATTGCGGCACTGCGTCCGCCGGGCGGCCTCCCGCGCCTGCTGCACCGCCGGCAACAGCAGCGCGATCAGAATCGCAATGATCGCGATCACCACGAGCAGTTCGATCAGCGTAAACGCGCGGCGGGCGGACGGCATCGACATGATTGTTGATCCTACAAACTGAACAGTCGCCTCCACAACTACGCCGCGGGCGACCTCCAATGGTCGCTTCGACGTACGGAGATGACGAAGTCACAAGAGGTCGCCGTCAAGGCTGGAGCTGCCTCTCGCTACTACGGGGCAACGGCAGGCGAAGCGGCAATCGGTGCTGCCCACTGAGCGTGCGGCAGGAATCGTACGACATCGTGTACCGCACCGACGCCGCGAACGAGCCACGGTTGCGGTCGCTGGTGACGGTCATCCGCTCGCCACAGTTCCGCCGGCTGCTGAGCGAGTTCCGGGGTACGACACGTCGCAGACGGTGGCCATTGCGGAAAGTCAACTGTGAAAGAGCCGCGCACGAAGTAAGCGGGGCCTTCGTTTTCTCAGGAAGAGAAGACCCGCTGACATTCGTGCGCGGCGCTTTGTGCATCTCGCGCTTACTTCGTGCGCGGCACTTTGAGGCCGAACACCCGCCGCGACAACCGCGCGACCGGCAGATCCGGTTGCAACAGCCGCGCTGAAACTCCGCGGCGCCTGAGCACATTCTCCGCGGCGAGGTAGCCGCTGCGGACGGCCCCTTCCATCGTGCCGGGCCAACCGGTTTGCGTGTAGTCGCCGGCGAGCTGCAGGTTCGGCAGCGGCGACTGCTGCGCGGGCCGCAGCGCGTCCACGCCCGGCGTGACCGAGAACACGGCCCGGTGCTCGGTCACCAGTCGCGACGACACGAGCCGAGCCGAGCGCACCGCCGGCCAGACCGCGACCAGTTCGGACAGCACCTGCTCGCGGACGGCGTCGGAGTCGCGCTCCGTCACCTCCCGGCTGGCGCTGATCACCACCTGCACGTACCACGGCTCCCCCGGCGACGGCGTCCGGCCCGCGAGCATGGTCCGGTTGAACGCCCACTGCGACAGCCCCTGCACGAACACCGCGTGCGGCCATGGCATCACCGCCCGGTCGAACCACAGATGCACGCTCGAAATCGGGGCCGACTCCAATCGCGACAATCCCGCCAAGGCCGGATGTTCCCGCAATGCTTCCGGCAGCAGCGGCAACACGCGGTGATACGGCACGGCGACGATGAAGTCCGCACCGGTCACGACGTCGCCGGTCTTCAGCCGCACGCCGGTCACGCGGTCGGCGTCCACATCGAGGGATTCCGCGGCGGTGAGCAGGCGGATCTCGACGCCGCGGTCGGTCAGCCATTTCGTCAATCGGCCGCCGTACAACTCTTCCAACGAAACCGTCGGGATCTCGACACGCCAACCGTCGCGATTCGCCAGGAAGGCGTCGACGAACACTTTCCGTGCGTGGGACACGCTGATCCGGTCCAGCGATTCGCTCAGCGCGCTCACCAGCACCACGGTCCAGAACCGCTCGATCGCCGCGCGGGTTTGCCCGGCGTGCTGCAGCCAGTCGGCGAACGACTGGCCGGTGTCGGGGCCGGTGGTCCGCGCGAGTTGCTTCAGTCCCTGCGCGAGTTTTCGTTTGTCATTCCATGACAGATACGACAGCCTGGCGAACGCCCCGGCGAGATGCAGCGGCGCGGGCCACGGTCCGGCGGCGAAGCGGTTCACGCGGCCGTCGGGGGCGAGGAAGTGCAGGACCGGTTCCGTGCGGAAGAACTCCCGCAGGCCCGTCCGTTCGCAGAAGTGGCGGAAGTTGGTGCAGCAGCCCATCGAGACGTGCTGGCAGTTGTCGATCCACTGCCCCGTCGCCGCATCCTGAAACGTACTGGCCCGCCCGCCCAGCCTTGGCCGGGATTCCAGCAGCGTGACCGGCACGCCGCGGTCCCCCAGCGCCGCCGCGGCCGCCAGCCCCGCGAGTCCGCCGCCGACAATCACCACCCGTTCCGAGTCATTCATGAGGGGGACATCTTAGGGGAAGAAGCCGGTTGGCCGCAAAGAGGCGCAAGAATCGCAAACAGGCAGACGAAGACTTGGTCCACAAGAGGCACACAAGACACAAAAGGTCAGGCAGGTGATAGCACCTCTTTTCTGTGGCTTTTGTGCCTCTTGTGGCTGACCATTCCCGGATTTTCCCTTTGCGCTTTCTGCGCCGTTTTGCGGCCAGGCCTCTTCGGGTCTTCCTGCGCGTCCTTCGAGCCTTCGCGGTTCGCTGGCCTTGGGGTTGCGGGCCCGGCCCGCGCTGGGCCTCCTCTGGTACCGTTCTGCCTTTCCCTTTTGCGTCTCTTGCGCCTCTTTGCGGCCACCAGGATTTCCCTCCGTGGCCAGGGCGATCGCCTATTTCACATAGCCGAACATGGCGAAGAGTCGTTGAGAATTCCGTGTGAAGCTGCGGAGTTTGGAAGCGAAGTTGTCGGTGCCGATCTGGCGGAGCCAGTTCAGGGCC
>Ga0073934_10011822_pt1 | contig 10449 bp, 6 predicted proteins | sample LarsenN4metaG_FD_76834 | JGI IMG/M metagenome (GOLD analysis project Ga0073934, IMG submission 76834) | Hot spring sediment bacterial and archeal communities from British Columbia, Canada, to study Microbial Dark Matter (Phase II) - Larsen... ... | reverse complement strand
TCCTAACAAAGGAGGCTTCAATGACGAAAAAATTTGCAGTGATCGGCGCGGGGCATGGAGGGAAGGCAATGGCTGCCCATCTGGCTCTGATGGGCTTTACAGTCAATTTGTTCAACCGTACACCCGAACACGTGGATGTGATCAAAAAGCGCGGGGGTATCGAGCTGGAGAGTCCAATGGGTGGACCTCATGGTTTTGGCAAGCTGGCTCTGGTCACATCCAATATTTGTGAGGCGATCAAGAAAGTGGAGGTCATCATGGTCGTCTTGCCATCGTCGGCTCATGCCGACGTTGCAAAAGCCATGGCACCTCATCTCAAGGGTGGACAGATCGTTGTGCTGCATCCTGGACGTACCTGCGGCGCCCTGGAATTTGTCAAAGTCATTCGTGACAACGGTTGCAAGGTGGATGTTACGGTGGCAGAAGCGGAAACTTTTATTTACGCCTCACGCTCGGATGGCCCGGCGCAGGCGCGTATCTTCCGCATCAAAGAGGCAGTTCCACTGGCGGCTCTCCCATCCACGCGTACGCAATGCGTCCTGGAGGCGATCTGCGAAGCCTATCCACAATTTATCGACGGTGTGGATGTTCTCAATACTGGCATGAATAACATGGGCGCGATCTTCCACCCTGCGCTGACCTTGCTCAACATGGGGTGGATCGAAGCCACCCATGGCGACTATCAGTTCTATATTGATGGTGTCACTCCCTCCGTCGCGCGCGTGCTCGAAGTGCTGGATCGCGAGCGTGTGACGGTTGCCTCGGCGTTGGGTATTCGGGCTCGCACCTCTCTGGAATGGCTCAAGCTCGCCTACGATACGACTGGTGTCGATTTGCACGAAGCCATCCACAACCAGCCGGGCTATTACGGCATTAAAGCACCTACCACCTTAAATCATCGCTATATCTTTGAAGATGTACCGATGAGCCTGGTTCCAATTGCATCTCTGGGGATGCGGTATGGTGTCTCTGTGCGCGGCATGGAAAGCATGATCAAGATTGCCAGCTTTATCCATCGCACCGATTACTGGCGGCGCGGCCGCACGGTCGAAAAACTGGGTCTGGAGCAATGGAGCGTCAGCGAATTGACGCGCTTCGTGCAGGAAGGAAAAGTCGATTAAACTGGAACAAAAGCAGTTGAGCGATAACTGCCATTTATAATGTATCGTATGCAGACAATTGATTGGTATACCTGGGTGATCCTGCCTCTGATTATCTTCCTGGCGCGCCTCGCCGATGTGACGTTGGGAACGGTCCGTATCATCTTTATTGCGAGAGGCAAAAAGTTTCTGGCTCCCCTGCTCGGCTTTTTAGAAGTATTTATTTGGATCACGGTTGTTTCCCAGATCGTGCGCGGCGCTCAGAGCATTGTGGCCTATCTGGCGTATGCAGTTGGGTTTGCGGTGGGTAACTACGTGGGTATGATTGTTGAGGAGAAGCTGGCGATCGGGCAGTTAGTTGTACGTGTTATCCTTCCCAAAGATGGAGCGTTATTGATCGATCGCCTTCGTACAGAAGGATATGGAGTTACCTTTGTAGATGGGCAGGGCGCCAGTGGAGCGGTGATGCTGATCTACACCGTGGTCATGAGGAAAGAACTTCCCCGTGTGGTCGACCTGATCCAACAGGTCCATCCAAAAGCATTCTTTACCGTGGAGGAGCTGCGCACTGCGCAGCAGGGTATTTTTCCCGTACGTTCCTCTCCGCTGGATCGCTTCACCCGCAGGAAATCAAAGTGACCAGGCGGCCATCTCATTTTTCTTGCGGCATGAAGCGAGTGATTTGCCGGGGAGAACGCAAAGGTTGTTAGACGGAGTGCAAAATCTCCTGACTGGCGTAGCCGTGCGCCAAAGTCGGGAGACTTTGGACTCCCCAGCAACTTTTTAGCACACCCATTGCCGGGCCTAATCCTTGGGAACCAATTTTGTGGTATAAAAAATGTGGGGTTGACGTCCGTTCGTGGGGGGAAGCATGAGAAAAGACATGATCTAATGAATCGAAAAATTATTGTCCGCTGCCCGGATCATGGTACATCTGCAACTGACGGTCGTCTCTCGCAGGATGTTTGCTTGTCTTCATCTTTACTTTATAAGTCGCAATCATTTCTTTCGAGTCACAATGATACAGCCTGATCTTTCCACGATAAATTTACACTTAATAGAACTTTATGGCCAATCTGCTGGCAATGAAGCGTTTGAGCGCCTGCGCGTCATTTTGGATCGATATCAAAATCTTCATGCACCTCAGAAAGCAGCGGGAGACGAGATTCTTTCTGAGCGCGACAGTATCCTCATTACATATGCAGATCAATTAAGTGAGCTCAATGTCTCTTCTCTGCAAACGTTAACCCGTTTTTGCGAGCGGCATCTTCCTGGACTTGTCAGTAGTGTACATCTGCTCCCGTTTTTCCCCTACTCTTCGGATGATGGGTTTTCGGTCATTGATTATCAAGCGGTCAACCCTGCGTTCGGCAGCTGGGAAGATGTTTCTGAACTGGGTCATAGCTTCCGTTTGATGTTCGATGCGGTCATTAACCATGCCTCCGTGCAGCATAAATGGTTCCAGGCGTTCTTACATGATGATCCGCAATATCGAGATTATTTCATTGTTGTGGATGGTAACCCCGATCTTTCTCAAGTAGTGAGGCCGCGCACTCTGCCCCTATTAACCGAGTTCGACACGAGCTCAGGTCCCAAAAAAGTATGGACGACGTTTAGCGCGGATCAGGTCGATCTCAATTTTCAAAATCCAGATGTGCTTCTGGAGATCACCGATACGCTCCTGTTCTATGTTGCAAAAGGTGCTCAACTGATTCGCCTGGATGCCATCGCCTATCTCTGGAAAGAAATTGGAACCTCCTGTATTCATCTTCCACAGACCCATCGCATCATTTGCCTTTTCCGCTCGGTGCTGGATGTCGTCGCGCCGCATGTATTGCTCATCACAGAGACAAATGTCCCGCACCGCGACAATATTTCTTATTTCGGGAATGGAACAGACGAAGCACAAATGGTTTATAACTTCGCCTTACCGCCGCTAACACTGCACACGTTTTACACAGGGAACAGTCGTGTTCTCTCGAAATGGGCCGCTGAGCTGACATTGCCAAGCGGCCGCACCACGTTTTTTAATTTCCTGGCCTCCCATGATGGGATTGGCGTGAATCCTGCGCGCGGCATCCTCTCGGATACCGAGATCGATGCAATGATCGAGCGTACCGTCCAGCACGGCGGTCTGGTCTCCTATAAGAATGACCCGAGCGGCGTGCAACTCCCATATGAACTCAACATCAACTATTTCGACGCGCTCTCCAACCCAGGCGCGCCAGAGCCTCTCAAGCTCCAGGTGGACCGCTTTATGTCTGCCCAGGCGATCATGCTGGCGCTCGTTGGTGTTCCGGGGATCTATTTCCATAGCCTGTTCGGCTCCCGCAGCTGGCGTGAAGGTGTTGATCTGACGGGACGCAACCGCACGATCAATCGACAAAAGTTCGATATCGCAACGTTCGAAAGCGAGCTGGCGGATGAGTCGTCTTTACGCTATCAGGTCTTTCAGCGTTACGCTCAATTACTTCGCGCGCGCAGCTCCTCCGCGGCCTTTCACCCGAATGGCACCCAGCAAATATTGGACTCTGGGGATGCGATCTTCGCTCTGCTGCGGCTCTCACCAGATAAAAGTCAGCGAGTACTGTGTCTCCACAATGTTTCAGATCAACCTCAGCCTTTGACGATCATCAACATCCTTCCTCCCGGCTCTACGCGGGCCATCAATCTTATTACCGAGGAATGGATTGATTTCGATCCGAACAGTGTACTGGTTTTGAAACCGTATGAGATCTTATGGTTACAGACTCCTGAACGTTGATGGAACTGTCCTTGAAAAGGAGGCCCTTCATGAAACAGTTCAAACTAAAAATCTCTTCGTTTTCTATCTGTTGGTTGAGAGCGTATGACTTTGGTTTGGAGAAGCAGGAATTAGAACAGAGTATTGAAAGCATAAAGAATTGCCAGCTTGTCGATCAAGTGAAGAGAATTGCCAGTCCAGAAGAAGTCGATGAGATCGACCGTCGAATGTTCGATATCCGTTATCAGGAACGATCAGAATTGATACGCATTCGTTTTTATCCCTGTAATTTAATCCGTCAACGTTTGGAAAATCGTCGAGTTCTTTCCGCCAGCCTGATCGTAGACCTTTTGCTTGATATGGGCAGCGGATTCGGAGTGTTTAATGTCACATTGCATCCCTCCACCCGGAAAGGCACGGCTGCCTTCGGCATGGAAGAGATTGTGTTCCTGACACGCCAATGGTTTCTTGTAGAAGATGAAATGGGCGAGCCGGTTCGGCTAAATATTCTTCTTCCTCAGAGCGATCAGGTCACATCACTCTATATTCGTGAAATCATGAATTTTTACTATCTCCATTTACATCGGACTCTCTGGAATATCACCCACTCTGAACGATATTCACCCCTTCAAGATATCGAGAATTTACAGGGTTGGGTGGATGCGAGCCGGGAAAAAGATCCAAGAGGCTGCGCCGTTTTTCATGAACTATTGAAAGGGAAATTCATCCGTACAGTATTTCCAACCAGCTTTGGGCCAGTTTTGGATATTTGGAGAATGGAGGGTATCCATCCAACCCGCTTTGATGCAGACAAGTTCTCTGAAAAATATTCGAAAGAAATCTCCTGGTTTCTGACAGATGGTCAGCGAACCACACTGGGTACGAGTATCCAAAATCAAAGGCAGGCCAAGATCCTGGCCTTATATGTTTGGCCAAATCATGCGCTTTACATTAACCAGAGTCCAAAGGCCATTTCACATGAGCGCGCTCTGCGTAGAGTGAAACAATATGGCTGCTTGGATGTAGAGATCGTCCGAATTCTGGAAATCTTGAATCTGCAAAGTGCATTAAATCACGCCTACGACAATATCCTGGATCATCAATTGGAGCAGGTAAATTTCCTGCCTGCCAGGGAACAACGGGCTCTCGTCGAAATTACCGAACAACGCCGCAATATCTCTCGTTCCCTGCGCAGCCTGGATTTCTATAACCTGTTTCATACGGCTTACTGGGAGTCCTTATATGCGAGATTGCTTGAGAATCCGCACCTGCGGTTTCACGATGTCGCGGCCCTGATCGAAATGAAAACTGCAAGACTCGACGAAGAAGTGCAGCAAGCGGTCATTATTCAGGATCGAACGCGACAGCAACATCAACGCGAACAGGAACTGGATGTTCTGCGGGGACTGCACCGTTTGGGTCTGTCAAATGATATTCAGAACAATGTCCTCATGACGATTAATTTCATCGTCTCGGCCACGGCCAGCTTTGCGGTTCTGGAAGTTGTTGAGCCTCTGCTCGGGCAAACCTATTCACCGGGAATTCCTTATCGGGACGCTTACCCGCTGGCCTGGTTTGGTTTACATGTGGGAGCTCTCATCGTTTCAGCGATGGTCCTTTCGCTGGTGAGTACCTACTTAATTCGCAGGAAAAACAGGGTCATCGAATTTGACGGCCAACTCAATTTGCCCTATGAATCACGTCAATTGGAATATTATTTGACGCATCAAAAAGCACTGGATTATTATTATTTGGATCGAGGGGATAAAGGAGGCTTCTTGAGAATTCTCCTGCCGCGCGGCACCTTATTCTTTGAATTTGACCAGCGCAAGTTCACGCGATTCATCCTGCTGCTTCAAGGCGCGAAAATATATGATCCAAGGAAATTGAAGACGATCTATGTGGATGCGGCAATCAATAAACTGCAGGAAAATGGAGTGCTTCTTCCCTTCGAGGAAATTTAATCTATTGCATTGAGTGAGATGTTAAACTAATTAACAGTAGGTGTAACGGAATGTCAGAAAAAAATATTGCAAATGTAAATTCTCAGTATCTAAATCTACTAAAAAACAGAATCAATTTGCGGGAGATTCCTTTCAGCGAACGCGGCTCACGGCTATTGATATTTCAAACCAATCAACACTTTACGATCAAGCTCGCCGAACGCTGGTTTAAACGCGAGGGACAGCTGGCTGCCTATCGGACGCGTCCGCCGTTGATCGATCAATGTGTTTTTATCGACGGGGAAGGCGTTCCTCTCCAAACTGAGCTCACCACGTATCCCGATCGGATTTACTTTGAAACCCGCATTGGAACGTTTACTCTGACTTTTCTGGATACGGAAACATTATTGATTACATTGCCTGCTGCTCCATGTGGTATCAAATTCAATGCCAATCTGGATAAAATCCAAACGGACCGCCGCGGCGGCGTGCTTCGTCTGACGGGTGATATCCGCCGGAATGTGGCCTATACGACGAACGCACGGATCGTTTCGCATGCAACCACTGCTGTCGGTGTAGACCACCAGGCTGTGCATCTGCATCTTGATGCTTCAGAGGGAAGAAAAGCACTGCTGCTAAATATTACGCCTCGGCTTGGCTTCAATCGTTATATCCCTGATCCCGCCGAAGTTCTCAATGCTGCCGCGCAGCGCTGGCACGAATGGTTTGCACGCGCGCCGCAGGTGGAGGATCAATACCAGTCCCAATATTATTACGCGTGGTGGATCATGCGCGCGGGACTAATCTCCACTCGTTTCTACACCACTCGCGAGGCGATGACTCCTTCCATGATCCACTATGTCGGTGTCTGGCAATGGGATGCTTTCTTCCATGCCCTCGCCTATCGCCATGTGGAAAAGCACCTGGCGCACGATCAAATCCGCATCGTACTGGATCATCAACGGGAAGATGGCATGATCCCGGATGCCATCCACGATGAAGGCACGGTCACACATCTCGATTTTCCTGTGGTCGCCGATGTCACCAAACCACCGCTGATCGCCTGGGCGGCTTACAAACTCTATGAACACGATGGCGACCGCGAGTTCCTCGACGAAATCTACGAGCCAGTGGTACGCTGGAATAATTGGTGGTTCGAGCAAAACGATGTGGATGGGAATGGTCTCTGCGAATATCAGCACCCCTTTTCCTCGGGCCTGGACGATAGCCCATTATGGGATGATGGGATGCCGGTCGAATCACCTGACCTCAACACATATCTTTATCTTCAGCAGGAATCGCTCGCAAAAATCGCAGATGTGATCGGCAAGCAGGAGGATGTTGAGATGTGGCAGAGCCGCGCACAGGCCATGGCGCAACGATTGATCGAGCGCGCCTGGGATACAAAGAGCGGATTCTTCTGGGCGCGCCGCAACGGGTCCCGCGTGAACGTTCGGACTCCTTTCAACCTGTTCCCGTTGATCACAGGCCAGATGCCGCATGAGATTTCCGATCGCCTGGTTGCCCATCTCACCGATGAGCGTCAGTTCTGGTCGCGTTATCCCGTACCGACGGTGGCGCTCGATGACCCGAAATATGATCCTGCGCAAATGTGGCGTGGCCCAACATGGGTCAATGTGAACTATCTGCTGATCGAAGGCTTGCAGCGCTCCGGTTATCAGGACCTGGCGCGTGAACTGCGGCGGCGCACACTGGACCTGATCAGTTCGCGTGATGATATTTATGAATACTATGATCCTGTCAATGGACAGAATCCGCCGAGCGCTGCCTCGATGTTTGGCTGGTCTTCGGCTGTGTTCATCGATTTGGCGATCCAGGCCGCGCGGGAAAAATCACAATGACAAAAGTAGCTCTCCTCCATTACTCAGCGCCTCCTATTGTGGGCGGCGTGGAAAGCGTTCTGGGTCATCAGGCGCGCTTGATGGCCACTGCCGGACATCAGGTTCAAATTGTCGCCGGGCGAGGTAAGCAGACCGATCCACGTATTCCCTTTGTTCAGCTTCCAATGGCCGACTCGCGCCACCCGGATATCCTCGCGCTCAAGGCTGAGCTGGATGCCGGGCATCTCCCGGCGAAATTCAACCGCTTCGCTGATGCACTCACTGCAAACTTTAACGAAATCCTGGACGATGTTGATGTCCTGATTGCTCATAATGTTTGCTCACTGAACAAGAATCTCGCGCTGACTGCCGCGGTGCGTAATCTTGCAAACTATAGCCATCTGCGCATTATCCTGTGGCATCACGATCTGGCATGGACAACGCCGCGTTATCGCGCTGAATTACATGATGGCTATCCGTGGGACTTACTGCGGCAGGCCTGGCCGGGCGTGAAGCAGGTCACCATTTCTGAAATGCGTCAGCATGAGCTGGCAGCGTTGTTTCAGATGAGTCCGGAGGAAATTGTCGTAGTTCCCAACGGCGTGGATTTTGCCCGGTTCCACAAACTGGAAGAACAAACTCAGGAGTACGTGAAGCAGTTGGATTTGCTGAACGCTTCTCCTTTGCTTCTGCTGCCAGTGCGCATCACGCCGCGCAAAAACATCGAGTTAGCATTGAGAGTTTGTGCGAGGTTCGTACAACAATTCCCTGACACAAAATTGGTGGTGACCGGCCCGCTGGGCCCTCACAACCCCGCCAACGTAAAGTATTTCGAAAAGCTGGATGCCTTGCGTAAAGAATTGAAGGTAGGGAATGTGGTGCATTTTCTGGCGGAGCTTACGACCGAATATATTTCCGATGAGGTGATCTCGGATTTTTATCACCTCGCGGATGCATTATTTTTGCCCTCCCGCGAAGAGGGATTTGGTATTCCCATCCTGGAGGCAGGACTCGCCGGTCTGCCTATTTTCTGTTCAGATATCCCTCCATTGCGAAGCCTGGGCGGCTCGTGTGCCACTTATTTTTTACCCGATGCCGACCCGAAGGAAATTGCAGAGTCAATTGCACAGGTCCTATCCTCGGATCCTGTGTTTCAAATGCGTGCAGAGGTGCGTCGTCAGTATACATGGGAACGCATTTACACGCAGAAGATCGCACCTCTTCTCAAGGAGTAATGTAAGGAGGCGATCATGACTCCGCTTAGAAAGAGATTGTTTAAAAAAGTTCTCGTTCCGATTGTGCATGGCTGCGAGCAGAACTCTGCGATCCACGCGGCCCGCGCGGTTGCCGGCCAGAGCGCTATGTTTGTAGGCCTGGTCTACGTGCCGGAGGGTGAATCGCTCAGCAGCGCGGCGGTACATGCGCAGGAGGTCCGTCAGATTTTGAGAGGACTTTCAAACGTCAAGCATAGAGCCGAGGTGTATGCCACCCATCATCCCTGGGATGAGATCGTGAGAATTGCAGAAAAAGAAGAAGCCGATCTTTTGATCCTGGAATATCCCTGTCAATTCGATACATTGCAGACAACTCCCGTTGAAGTGCTAACCCGTCCCCCGTGTGATATTGCAGTTGTCAATTCCTATGTCTCGGCCCATCTGAATAGTGTTCTGGTGCCGATTCGGGGTGGTCCCTATGCCGAACTGGCATTGCGCATTGCTTTGTCCATTGGGCACTTCGGCCAAGTCAATATCACTTCCCTGCACATGATCCCTACAACCCCCGATCCCAAGCAGGACGCGGCGTTTCGTGGGATCGAACGGGTCCTGAAGCATTTACCCGAAGTGAATGAACGTATCGTGGCGACCGACAACTCGGCAGATGCTCTCTTTGAAGCCTCTCGTCAGCATGATCTGATCGTGATGGGTGCGAGTGCGCGCCCGGCAGAGGAGGTCACTGCGCTCGGGCCGGTGGCTGAACAGATCATGCGGGAAAGCCAGCATGGCGTGATCGTCGTCAAGACTCAGCAGGCTCCCCAGGTCAGCCTGGAGAGTGAAGAAGCCGGCCAGAGCGCCATCTCGGTGCTGGTAGATAAATGGTTTGCGGAGAACACCTTCCATGCCGATGAATTCGAGGATCTCAATTATCTTCTGAGGCTGAAGCGTGAACGCGGACTTTCGATCAGCCTGGCGCTGCCTGCTCTCAACGAAGAGGAAACCGTTGGGAATGTGATCCGAACGATCAAGCAGACCTTGATGCTCGAGGCACCGTTATTGGACGAAATTGTGTTGATCGATTCCAATTCTGAGGATCGGACCAGAGATATTGTGCAAGAGTTGGACATCCCTGTTTACATTCATCAGGCTGTTCTGCTGCAGTACGGCTCACGGCGCGGCAAAGGAGAAGCTCTTTGGAAGAGCCTGTATTGCACCCATGGGGATATTGTCATCTGGCTGGATACGGACATTGTCAACATTCATCCGCGGTTTGCATATGGTCTGATCGGTCCCTTGCTTCTTCGACCAGATATCCAGTTCGTCAAAGGTTTTTATCGGCGTCCGTTGAGAGTAGGAGACAAAATCCAGGCAGGAGGCGGGGGCAGAGTCACGGAGTTGACTGCACGTCCGCTGCTCAACCTGTTCTTTCCTGAGCTTTCCGGCGTCATCCAGCCTCTTTCGGGAGAATACGGTGGACGACGCGCCGCGCTCGAACAAATCAGTTTTTTCTCGGGTTACGGCGTGGAGATCGGGATGTTGATCGACGTGCTGGAGAAGTTTGGGCTGAGCTCGATTGCCCAGGTCGATTTGCAGGAACGCATACATCAT
>Ga0073934_10011821_pt1 | contig 10450 bp, 9 predicted proteins | sample LarsenN4metaG_FD_76834 | JGI IMG/M metagenome (GOLD analysis project Ga0073934, IMG submission 76834) | Hot spring sediment bacterial and archeal communities from British Columbia, Canada, to study Microbial Dark Matter (Phase II) - Larsen... ... | reverse complement strand
GCTCGTCGCTGAGGCCGAGCGCCTCGGACATGCGGCGGAGCTGCTGCGGGCTCCACGGCGCGGGCAGCTGGTTGAGGCCGCGGCGCTCGGCCATCTTCTTGACCGCACCCAACGCCACGAAGGCGCCGGTGGCTGCGCCGGCCACGAAGATGCCCAACATCGCGAGGATGATCTTCCACTTCGCCATGTCAGGACAGTTCGTAGTCGGTGTTCACAAACTCGATCAGCGCCTCGTCCTCGCCCTCGACGGTCAGTTCGCCGGTGGCGTAATGGAAGGCCACGCTGGCCGCGCACAGCGCGCAGGCCGCCAGCAGGCCGCGCAGGGCCAGCCTCTCCACGCCGAACCAGGGCCCGGCCGGCGGGGCTTCCAGGGCCAGCGCCGCGATTCGGGTGGCGAAACCCTGCGGCGCCGCCTCGTCGCCCGCGGCGGGCGCCCGGCGGGCGGCGGCGGTCAGTCGCTGCCACTTCTGGTCAAAGTTGTTCATGATTTCTCCTGTCGTTGTAGGTCTCGGAAGAGTTTTTGCAATTTCCGACGCGCGCGGAAGGCCCGCACCTTGATCATGGACTGGCCCCAGCCGGTCAGGGCGGAGATCTCCGCCACCGATTTCTGCTCGAGATCGAGCAATTGGATGACGGTCCTGTCCTCGGGACCGAGCTGGTCGAGAAGCTTGCGGACCAGTTCCCGCGCGGCGAGGGCGTCGTTGGGCGTCTCGTCCCGCTCGTCGCTCAGCACCTGGTCGAGCACCTCGGCCTCGTTCTCCGAGAGGTCGGCCCAGCGGAACTCCGGCCGGCGTTTCTGCGCGCGCAGGTGGTCGATGCAGGTCGTCACCGCGATGCGCGAGACCCAGTGCGGGAAGGGCACGGCGCCCTGATACTGTTCGAGGCGGGTGAACATCTTCAGGAAAATCTCCTGTGCGAGGTCTTCCTCGGCCACCCGGCGCGGGAGGTGGGAACGCACGATGCGGATGACCAGGGGATGCAGGTGCTCCACCAGCTGGCGGGCGGCTGATTGGTCGCGCCGGCGCACCGCGGCAAGGCAGGCGGCCAGGTCGAAGGCGTCGTCAGGCATGGACTTGTGTGGTTGTCAGGCACAACCCACGAGACGCGCGCGACTGCGCCCCAGTTACCTTGCGCCCCCGGTTTAACCCGCTGTTGTCCAACGCGGCGCGCACGATGGTCAGGCCCGGTCGACCTTGCGGAACATCCAGATGCCCAGCGCCTGGAAACCGAGGTTGGGCAGCCACATCAGCAGGTCGGGGCGCAATTCGGGACGGTTGTCGAACCAGCCCACGACCACGGTCGCGAAGTAGTATCCCATCGCCAGCGCGAGCGCGACGCCGAGGTTGGCCGAGGTCTCCTTGCGCGACACCTTGATGCCGAGCGGGATCGCGATGAGCGCGAAGGACAGGATCGAGAACGCCGTCGCGAACTTCTCGTGGATGGCGATCTGGATCTTCATGCGCTGCTTTTCGCGCTCCGCGGTTGCCACGGCCGGGTCGGGCCGGCCGAGGCGGCGCCATTCGGCCATCAGCTGGTCGAAGGTCATCCACTTGGGCTTTTTCCGGACGGAACGCTGCCCGGTCATCTTGTCGAGCACGAGGTCGAAGGTCGCGCGGTCCGACGCGCCCATGCCGCGCACCTCGCCCATCGCCTCGGGATCCCGGTCCGAAAACGCCATCGCCTGCATGTGCTCGATGGTGAGCACGAGCTTGTTGGCCGCCTCGTCGAATTTGATCCGGCCCGAGCGGGCGCGCACGAAGGTCTTGGCCTTGGCCTGCGGGCCCAGTTCCCACACCCAGATGTCCTCGAGCAGGTCGCCGCGCTTGTCGCCCACGTAGATCACCAGGCCCGGGAAATCTCGGGTGAACGTCCGCGGCAGGATCAGGCTGAGCGGATCGCGGCGGATCGCCTCGGCCAGCTCGCGCTGGTATTCCATGCGCGCCGCCGGCATGAACTGGAAGTTCACCAACACCGCCGCCCCCACCCCCAGCAGCGCGAAGAAGAAGATCGGCGCCGAGATGCCCGCCACGCTCACGCCCGCCGCCCGCATCGCCGTCAGCTCGCGGTCGGACGACATCCGCCCCAGCACCAGCAGCACGCCCGCCAGGATGCCCATCGGCAGTGCATACGACACCACGAACGGCACGAGCAGGGCGACCAGCTTCACCACCGTGCCCGGCTCCAGCTGCCCGGCCAGCAGGTAGCCGAGCAGGTCCTTCAGCGCGTTGCCCAGCATCAGCACGAAGGCGAACAACCCCACCGCGGTCAGGCACGTCAGCGCGACGCTCCAGAAGATGTGCCGGTGGATGAGCTTCATGCTTGGGGCGACCCTTGGGGGCGCGCCCGGCGCGGGCAATCCGTTTTGTAGGAGCGGCTTTACGCCGCGATTGAATCTGTTGCGATGCTTGTCGCGGGATCAACCCGCTCCTACATTCCAGCCACCCTTGTGAAGTTCACCCCCGCCAAGCCCGCCCTCCACGGCGAAACCAGCGACTCGCTCACCGCGCAGCTCACCGCCGCGGGCCATCCGGCGTTCCGCGCCCGGCAGATCCTCGAGTGGCTCTACAAGAAGCGCGTCCGCACCACGGACGAGATGACCAACCTCCCGCGCGACCTCCGGGCCTGGCTCGACGCCACCTTCGACCTCGAGCCCACCGCGTTCGTGCTCGACCGCCAGTCCGGCGACGAGACCGACAAGCTCCTGCTCGAACTGCGCGACCGCTCGCTCATCGAGACCGTCATCATCCGCGCCCCCATGCTCGGCGTCGGCGTCGAGAAATCGCGCAAGACCATCTGCATCTCCACCCAGGTCGGCTGCGCGATGGGCTGCAAGTTCTGCGCCTCCGGCCTCGAGGGCCTCAAGCGCAACCTCAGCGCCGGCGAGATCGTGCACCAGCTCATCCAGGTCTGCCGGCAGGAGGACGCCCGCACGCCCCGCGCCCGCGCCGAGCTGGCCTCGTTCGACAACATCGTCGTCATGGGCATGGGCGAGCCGCTGCACAACTACGACGCCGTCATCCGCGCGCTCACCATCGTCAACGCCCCCTGGGGCCTCGGTTTCGGCGCGCGCCGCATCACCCTTTCCACCTCCGGCCTCGTCCCGAAGATCCGCCAGCTGGCGGACGAGCCCCTCGGTCTCCGGCTCGCCATCTCCCTGCACGGCGCCACCGACGAGGTGCGCGAGCAGATCATGCCGGTGAACAAGCGCTACCCGCTTGCCGAGCTGCTGCCCGCCGTGCGTGAGTTTTCGGAGAAACACGGCCGCATGGTCACCCTCGAGTTCATTCTCATCGAGGAGATCAACGATTCCCTCGCCCAGGCCGAGAAGCTCCGCGACATCGCGCGCGACCTCCACGCGCACGTGAACCTCATCCCCTACAACACCGTCGAGGGCCTGCCTTGGAAACGCCCCTCGATCACCCGGCAGGAGCGCTTCGCCGACGTGCTCCGCGCCGCCCGCGTGCCCGTGACGCTCCGCCGCGAAAAAGGTCACGACATCGCCGCCGCCTGCGGCCAGCTCCGCCTCCAGACCGAGAAGCAGCGTTCAGCTTCCCTTAGTAGAAGATCTAATGCACTAACTAGAATCTAAGCATGATTCCTCGCGCTTACAGGGTGGTGATTCTCTGTGCGGCCATGTCAGTTCTGCTGTTCATCATAGGGCGCATCATATTTCGCCTGTCGGGTGCTTCAATGGACGAACCCAGAATTGCTGCATTTGAGCAGCAAGCAGCAAAGGGAGAGCGCCTGACATTCGAGAATTTGAAAGTCAATGAACGTATCGTGATCGAGCATCTCGGTATCGACCACGCGACAAGCCGGGCTTGGACTTACATCTACGAAGGCACGATGCGCTCATTTCTGATTGTCACCGAACATGAGGTAAACTGGGAACCCAATAACGGCATCGCCGCGGGCAATGTAATAAGGACCGATTCACTTGGTCTGTCTGAGGGTCATGGCATTGCATTGGATGTCTACCTCTCAAGTGTCCGCGGATTGCCTAAGTCCAAAGCTAATTATTACGATACTTACCGAATAGAATATTATCGTGACAGTCAAAAGGTCGGGGAAGAATTTCTCATCGACTGGATTATTTCTCGAGAAGAATATTTCACGGATTCGAGAGATGAGATTCCAGATCGATTAAGAGGATATGTTACCTTCGATCACTGGTCGGGCATGATCTCTTTTCGCCGGTTAATCGCTCGTTGGCAGGAATTGAAAAGCAAGCAGTCGCCTGATCAGTAGCATGGACTGGCTGCAACTTCTCGTCCTCACCCTCCGCCTCGCGCTCCTGCTGGCGGGCCTGCTGGGACCGGGCGCCCTGATCCTGAGCGCGCTCGGACTGCCGCGCTCCCTCTCCGGGGCGTTTATCGTTTCCGCGGTCGCGCTCCACGGCGTCATCCTGGCGCTGGCGTTCACAGGACTGCCCGTCGGTCCCTACTCGCTCGCAGGCAGTCTGGTCCTGATCACCACGGTGGCGTTCATCGTTGCGCGCGGAAAGCCGGCCGTGGCATCCGCCGAAGAAGGCCTCGGGGTGATGTTCACCCGCTGGAATCCGTGGACCTTGCTCTATGCCGCGGTGTGGCTCGTGCTGCTCTACCGCCTCGGCGCGCAGCCGCTGACGGGGCCGGATGTCGGTTTTCGCTGGAGCTGGCTCGCCGAGCAGATGTTGCGGCAGGGCTCGCTCGACTTCTATCCCCCGCACGACGCGGCCGACTTCACCAGATATTTCTGGGTCGAGAGCATCCCGCCCGGCGTGGCCGGCCTCTACGCGTGGAGCTATGCCTGCGGCGGCGGCTTTGCGCCGCTCTGGACCTCGCCGGTCGTGCTCCTGCAGTTCCTCGCTCTGCACGACCTCGTCTGGCGGCTGGCGCACCGGATGGGCGGCGAGCCCGCCGCCCGCCTCGCGGTGTTGCTCCTCGCCGCCACCCCGCTGTTCAACTGGTCCGTGGTCATCGGCCAGGAAACCGGCCTGACGGCGCTCGGGGTCTGCGGCTTGGTTTACGGCCTCATCGCTTGGGGAGCTGACCGGAACCGGGCCTGGCTGCTGCTCGCAGGTTTCTCCGCCGCCCTCGTGGCCGGCGCGCGCGAATACGGTGTGGCCTTCGGTGTCCTGGGCGCCGTGGTGCTGCTCCTCTGGCGCGCGCCGCGGCGCAACCTGCTCACCTACGGTCTCACCGCGCTGCTCCTGCCGGCCGCCTGGCTCGGCTTCGTCTGGCTCAGGACCGGCAACCCGCTCTACAGCCTCAACCTCGCCGGCCTGTTTCCGGTCAACGAGGTCTTCGACCGCTACACCGCCTTTGTGCGGCTGCTGCAATCGGCCGGTCTCTTTTCCACCGACGGTCTGTATCAGCTCGCGCGCTATCTGCTGCTGTTCGCCCTGCCGACCTGTGCCGGTTTGATGCTGGCGGCGTGGCGGGCGCAAATCACCTTCACCCTCGCCGCCGCTTTCCTGGTCGCCACCGTCGCGCTGTGGATCACCTCGATCGGCTATACCGCGGGCGGGCTGTTCTATTCGATGCGCGTGCTCTCGCCGGTCTTCGCGCTCGCGGCGGTGCTGGGCGGCGTGGTCGCCGCGCAGGCTGCGGGTAATCTCCTGTTCAGGAGCATCGGCGCCGTGCTCCTGCTCGGGCTGGGTCTCGAATCGCTGCCCAAGACCCTCGCCCTGCCCGTCAACCCCTACCGGGCCGCGCCGGTGGACTGGCTGCAAGCCGGCGGGGAGTTTGTCGGGCGCACCGCCCGCGCGGATGCGGAACTGCTCCCGGTCTTGCGGGCCTTGCCCGGCCGGCCCGTCATCATCACCGAGAGTGCCGGCCTGCAACGGCTGCTGGCTGACACCGGCCTGACGGTCGTCCCCATCTGGAGTCCCGCCGCCAGCTGGCTCTTCGACCGGCAGCTGCCCGCCGCGGAATTCGCCTCGCGTCTGCGGGAACTAGGCGACTGCTGCCTGATCCTCACCCGCGACAGCCACGGCGCGCGCTTCGTGCAGGCCTATGCGCATCCCGCCCTTGGCGCTCATCTCCAGCTTCATCAGGTCTCCGGCCAATACGTGGTCTACCGCGTGCGCGCCGACCCCGGACCGTAGGACTTATTCCGCACTTGTCGCCACCGGCAATCCCCGCCCAATAGACCGCGCATGTCCGCCGACCGCCCCATCTCCGAACTCTTCGCCGGCAGGAAACTCGTGCGCTCGCTCGAGTTTTTCCCGCCCAAGGACGAGGCGCAGATGGCGATGCTCCATGCCTCGGCCGCGGCCCTCCAGCGCATCGCGCCGGACTTCGTTTCCATCACCTACGGTGCCGGCGGCACCACCCGCGAGCGCACCGCCCGCGCCGCCGCGCTGCTGAAGAAGGATTTCGGCTTCACCGTCATGCCCCATCTCACCTGCGTCGGGCATAGCCGGGCAGAACTGAACGACATCGCCGACCGCATCCACGCCGAGGGTTTCCGCAATATCATGACGCTCCGCGGCGACCTGCCGAAGGACAACACCGGCTACCAACCGCCGGCCGACGGTCTCCGCTACGCCAGTGAGCTGGTAGCCTTGCTCAAGGCCCGGCACGCCGACTTCTGCCTCGGTGTCGCCGGCTACCCGGAGAAGCACCCGCAGGCCCGCTCGCTCGAGGCCGACCTCGACAACCTCAAGCGCAAGGTCGACGCCGGTGCCGACTTCGTCACCACCCAGCTCTTCTTCGACAACTCGCTCTATTACCGCTTCGTCGAACAGTGCCGCGCGCGTGACATCAACGTGCCCATCATCCCCGGCATCATGCCCGTGCTTTCGCTCAAGCAGATCAAGCGCTTCACCGAGATGTGCGGCGCCACTTTGCCCCCGAAGCTGGTCACGCGCCTCGAGGCCGCCGCCGAGAACCCCGATGTCGTCGAGATCATCGGCCTCGACTGGGCGCTGACGCAGATCCGCGGCCTGCTGGCCAACGGCGCGCCCGGCTACCACCTCTACATCATGAACCGCGCCAAGAGCGCCCTCGCCCTCGCAGCGGGCCTCGCAGCCTGATCACCCGCCGGCGAAGACCGGCTTGAAGCCGGCCTCGGCGAGGATGCGCGCGATGGTGTCGCGCTGGTCACCCTGGATCTCGATGGCGCCGTCCTTCACCGTGCCGCCGCAACCGCAGGCCGAGCGCATCTTTTTGCAGAGCGCCTCCTTTTCCGGCAGCCCGATGCCGACAAAGCCGGTTACCAGCGTCACCGTCTTGCCGCCGCGACCGGCCTTGGTGCGTTTGATGTCCACCCGGCCACGGTTCCGGGCCGGCTGTGCGGCGGCAGGCACGGCTGACCCCAACCGTCCTTGGTTCTCCGGCAAATTCGGCAATCCCGCTCCGCTCAGCGCGCCAAACGGTTTCTGCCCGAGCGCCTGCCCGCCATCGGTGGGGATCTTGCCGGAAGTATTCATATCCTGTCGCATGTCATTCTGAGCGAAGCGAGGAATCCAGAGCCGCCCGGAGGTCAGGCTCCACCTTTGCACCCGTCCGGCGGCGTCGCGGGTCGGCCGAAATCGCTCCGCTCCCCCAGCCACGCCAAGGCCTTGGCATAGCTCCGTCCCTCCAAAAAGTGCTCCAACCTCGGATCGATCCGCCCCCGGTGCTCCGCCAGCAATCCGTCCAACTCGGCCAAGGCCGCCGAGAGGGCCGGTCCATCAGATTTCGTGATGGCGGACTGGAAGCGGATGAGAGCGGCTTTGACCTGGGCCTCGGGCATGGGACGAGTGCGGATGTTAAGCAGAATTTATCAGACTCACGCGCCGGATAATTGCCATTTCAAAACTAGGCGCCAGTCCGGAATCGGTTTGAGCGGCCAACCCGCGCTTGTGAACGTGACCTTTCCCTGCGACTCTAATCCTCCCGCCATGTCCACCTTCCCCTCCGTCAACCCTGTTCAGGTCGCCGAGCGCGCCAACGCCCACCTCATCGAGGAATACTACCAGCGGTGGCTCGACAACCCGGAGTCCGTGGACCCGACCTGGCGCGCGTTCTTCCAGGGCTTCAGCCTCGGCTCCGAGGGCCGCCCGGTCGGCGCCGCCCCCGCCGCCGGTGTGGCCGTGGACTCGCTCAAGCAGTCCAAGGTCGACAGCCTGATCTTCCATTACCGTTCCATCGGCCATCTCGACGCCCACCTCGACCCGTTGGGCGAGCCCCCGGCCCCCACCCCGCGCCTCGCCCTCGCCGAGTTCGGCCTGAAGGAATCCGACCTCGATGAGGTCTTCGACTCCGGCCACTATCTGGGCGGCGGCCCGATGAAGCTGCGCGACATGATCGCCGCCCTGCGCGAGACCTACTGCGGCACCGTCGGCGTCGAATACACCCACATCCAGGAGACGGAAATCCGCCGCTGGTTGCAGGAGCGCATCGAACCCAACCGCATGAAGCCGCGCTTCACCAAGGCGCAGCAGCTCCGCATCCTCCGCCGCCTGCACAAGGCCGAGCTCTTCGAGAAATTTCTCCACACGAAATACGTCGGCCAGAAACGCTTCTCCGGCGAGGGCGCGGAATCCATCATCGCCGCCGTCGACGCCGTCATCGATTCCTGCCCCGACCAGGGCGTCGAGGAGGTCGTCATCGGCATGGCCCACCGCGGCCGCCTCAACATCCTCTGCTCCGTCATGCGCAAGTCCTTCGACGAGCTCTTCGACAAGTTCTCCGAGAACTACATCCCCGACACCGTTGCGGGCGACGGCGACGTGAAATACCACCTCGGCTACGAGTCGGTGCTCACCACCACCGGCGGGAAGAAGGTCGAGGTCCGGATGGCCACGAATCCCTCGCACCTCGAGATCGTAAACCCCGTCGTCGAGGGCGCCGTCCGCGCGCGCCAGCGCGTGCGCGATGACATGAAGGAGCGCAAGAAGGTCATGGCCCTCCTCATCCACGGCGACGCCGCCATCGCCGGCCAGGGCATCGTCGCCGAGACGCTCCAGTTCTCCCAGCTGCCCGGTTACAAGACCGGCGGCACCGTCCACTTCGTCATCAACAACCAGATCGGCTTCACCACCGACCCCGCCGACGCCCGCTCCTCGCGCTACTGCACCGACGTCGCCAAGATGGTCGACGCCCCCGTCTTCCACGTGAACGGCGACGACGCCGAGGCGGTCTGCTTCGTGTCGTTGCTCGCCCTCGAGTTCCGCAACCGCTGGAAACGCGACGTGTTCGTCGACCTCGTCTGCTTCCGCAAGCACGGCCACAACGAGTCCGACGAGCCCTCGTTCACGCAACCCCTCCTCTACCGCAAGATCGCGGCGCATCCGCCGGTCTCCGCCATCTACGGCCGCCAGCTCGTCTCCGCCGGCGTCATCACCGCCGCCGAGAGCGACGCCATCAAGGCCGAATATTCCGCCGCGCTCGAAGACCACCTCGCCAAGGCCAAGGCCCGCGAGCCCAAGCGCGCCGACAAGCTCAAGGGCGCCGACTCCGTCCGCGCCGTCAGCACCATCCTCCACACCAGTTACAGCCACGACCCCGTCAAGACCGCCATCAGCGCCAAGACCGTGGACAAGATCGTCAAGGCCCTCACCACCGTGCCGGAGGGCTTCAAGGTCCACGCCAAGATCAAGCGCCTGCTCGACCAGAAGACCGAGGCCCACAAGTCCGGCGGCCCCTACGACTGGGCCTTCGGCGAGGCCCTCGCCTTCGGCTCGCTCGTGCTCGAGGGTGTCCCCGTCCGTCTCAGCGGCGAGGATTGCGAGCGCGGCACCTTCAGCCACCGCCACGCCGTCTTCAACGACACCGAGACCGGCGCGAAATACTGCCCGCTCAAGAACCTCGACACCTCGCAGGCCCAGTTCTGCATCTACAACTCCCTGCTCTCCGAGGCCGCCGTGCTCGGCTTCGACTACGGCTACTCGCTCTACTACCCCAACCTCCTCTGCCTCTGGGAGGCCCAGTTCGGCGATTTCGCCAACTGCGCGCAGGTCATCATCGACCAGTTCATCGTCAGCGGCGAATCCAAGTGGGAGCGACCCAGCGGCATCGTGCTCCTCCTGCCCCACGGCTACGAGGGCCAGGGGCCCGAGCACAGCAGCGCGCGCCTCGAGCGCTTCCTCCAGCTCTGCGCCGAGGACAACATCCAGGTCGCCAACATCACGACCCCCGCCAACTACTTCCACGCCCTCCGCCGGCAGGTGAAGCGCGATTTCCGCAAGCCGCTCGTCATCATGTCGCCCAAGTCCCTCCTCCGCCACCCGGGCGCCGTTTCCCGCCTCGAGGACTTCACCGGCGGCGGTTTCCAGGAGGTCATCGACGACCCGGCCGCGCCCGCCCAGGCCGCCCGCGTCATCCTCTGCTCCGGCAAGATCTACTACGAACTCTGCGACTACCGCGACAAACACAAGGTCACCGACACCGCCATCGTCCGCATCGAGCAGCTCTACCCGCTCCACCCGCAGAAGATGGCCGCCCTGGCCAAGCGCTACGCCTCCGCCCGCCTCGTCTGGTGC
>Ga0073934_10011820_pt1 | contig 10450 bp, 9 predicted proteins | sample LarsenN4metaG_FD_76834 | JGI IMG/M metagenome (GOLD analysis project Ga0073934, IMG submission 76834) | Hot spring sediment bacterial and archeal communities from British Columbia, Canada, to study Microbial Dark Matter (Phase II) - Larsen... ... | reverse complement strand
CCGCCGCCGAAGCCCCCGCCCCCGCCGCCCCCGGCACCGAAGATGCCGCCGCCGGCGGCTCCGAACTGGGTGAAGTCCAGTCCCTGGTAGGTGTAGTGGTAGAACTCGGGGCTGGCTTCCAGGGCGTGCTTGCCCGGACCATAGGCGTTCGAGACGAACGTGCGGTTGTTCGCGTCCGGGTTGCCGAAGTCCGTCAGAATTTGCGCCACAATCGCGCGGCGATGGGCGTCGAGTTCCGGATCGGCATTGTTCCAGGTCCGTTCCACGATCACCGGAAACGGCGCGCTCCGCATGCGGGCGGCAATTTCCAGGATCCGGTCCTTGCCGTCCGGCGTCAGCTCCGCCGAGTCCAGGACGAAGTCCCGCTGGAACAGGACGAAGTCCATGGCCTCGGCATTGGTCTGCATCTGGTGGAAGTGCGCCCGCTGGACCGCGCCCACCGGATAGATTTCGGGGATGGCCAGCGAGCGATGGGCGAGGCAACTGCTGCAGCAACCGCCGCTCAGGCAGCCGGACTTGGCGCAGTCCTTGCACTTCCCCCAGGACTTCTTGAGTTTCCCGCCGTCATCGCACGACGGACAGTCGCCGTAGCCGTCGGCGAACGCGGCATCGCAGTGGCCGGAGTCGCACTTCTTGCTTCCCAGTCCCAGCGGCGATTTGCAGCCGGCGACGACGAGCACCGCGCTCAGCCAGAGCGTGAGTCGCGCCGACGGCGAAACGGTCGAAAACATGCGGCCCCCCCCGGGCGTTCGATGCCGGGAAACGTGGCTCGCCAGACGGCACGGTCCTGCGCGGTGCTGGCGAATTCCGAATCCCGATGCGCTGTTCCATTCCTTATCGGTACCCCGGCCGGACGCTCCGCGACGCTGGCTGAGCGTTGGGCGAGATCGGCCCGCCGGGCTGTGCGTAATTGACCGGTTGAATCGTTTGCGGGGACCCTGCCGGCCGCGACCACCCCGGTCCCGGTCCGGGCGCCCATTGCGCGCTGCCGGGCAGCGGCTGGGGCGAACTGGCCGGCGGCGCGGACGGAACGCTGTACGGCGGGACGGCGGTTGCCGGGCCGCTCGGCATGCCGTTGGGAACCGGTCCCGGCGAGCTGAACCCGGTGCCGTACGGATTCGTCGGCTGCGGGGAGTACATCGACCCGGCCGGTCCCGGATTGAAGTGCTGGTAGCCGACGTTGGTCCCCACGCTGCCGCTGCCATACGGCGGGGTCTGGTAATAACCGGTGTCGGGCATCCCCTCGGTCATGTTGTGCTTGTAGAGCTCGTGGTCCATGGGATGCGTGACTTCAAAGCCCGGCACGGGCGGGACCTCGTGCGGGTCCATCGGCCGGACGATCTCGGGCGTGATCAGGATCAGCAGTTCGTTCTCTTCCTGCGTGGCCCGTTTGGTGCTGAACAGCAGCGGTCCGATTTTGGGAATGTCCCCCAGTCCCGGAATCCGCGTGACTTCGGTGATCGTGCGGTGCGACAGCAGCCCGGCGAGCGCCAGCGTCTGCCCCTCGCGGAGTTCGACGGTGGTCTCCACGCGGCGGGTGCTGGTGCCGGGAATTCCGCCCACGGTGGCGCCGTTGTTGAGGTCGCTGTACTCGGCATTGGCGGTGATGCGGATCAGGTCGCGGTCGATGACGGTGGGGGTGACCAGCAGGGACGTGCCGAAACCGCGGAACGACGTCGTCTGTCCCTGTGCGCCGCCGATGCCCACGGTGGTGGGGACGGCGAACTCGCCGCCGGCGAGGAAGCGGGCCTCGCGTCCGCTGATGACGACCACGTTGGGCTCGGTGAGGATCTTGGCCGTTCCGTTGGAGGCCAGCCAGTTGAGCAGGACGGAGATGTCCCCTCCCTCAAAGATGCCCCCGATCGTCGCGGCCGCGCCGGCTCCCAGGTTGGTGAAGAGGAGTTGCGTGTCGTTGAACAGGACGCTCAGGTCCACGCCCATCTCGCGGGCCTGCGACCGATTGAGTTCGGCGATGCGGACGCGCAGCGAGATCTGGAACTCGCCGGGCACGCGGAGCTCGTTGATGATGTAGCTGGCCCACAGGCCGCCGCCGTAAACCCCGCCGAACCCGCCGTACAGGGTGTCGTATCCCGAACCCACGCCCCCCACGCCGCCGTAGGCAAACGCCCCCGGGTCCACGCCGCGGGGCTGCGGGCCGAACAGCCCCCCTTCCTGGTTGATGATCTCCCCCCGGACGATGGCCAGGATGTGCGCGGCCTCTTCCTGATCGCGGGCCTGACCCCGCACGATGATCTTCCACGACATGGGAATCAGGTACACCTTGCTGTTGGGGAACAGCGTGTTGATCTTCTTCTCGAGTTTGCCGTAGTCGATCCGCCGCTGGTTGTCCAGATTCGGATCGCGGATGGTCTTCACCAGGTAGATGATGGGTTCGTTGAAGCCCTCGAACCACAGCATCAGCGTGGTGCTGCCGCGGGCCAGACCGATCAGCGACAGCTCGCGGGGACTGTACTGCACGACGTCCACAATGGCGGGGTCGGCGATCTGGATCCGGGTGATGTTGGCCCGCGTGGTCATGAGCTGACTGCGGCGCTCGATGATCTCCAGGTCCTCATGCGTGTCGGGCAGCGTCTCGATCAGTTGATGCACCCGCCGGGCCGATTCGGGCGTGTTCTGCACCGCCTGAATCACCGGCTCGGCGGGAGCGCCGGCGGCACCGTCCACGGCCGGCGCGCCGAACGACGGCCCCAGCAACGGGCCCCCAGACGCCGACGCGGCGGCCGGTTCATTTCCGTAGGCGGGGGGAACCGTCGGGAAACCCTGGGCGCATGCGGCGGAGACCATCAGCCACCAGCCGAATGCCGCGCGCGAGATCAGACCGAGCACGCTCTGCCTTCTCGGCTGACGCGATGGCTTGGCAATCATCGACATGCGATCCCACCCCTCGCGGACCGCCCGGTTTGGCCCCGGTTGGTCCTCGTTGTGCTCGCGCAATGGCCGCCTGGCCGGCAGGCCGTTTGCCGGCGCGGTCAGGCGTGGCAACGCAATTCCGGCGCAGGACGCCTCGCGCGATCCATTGGTATCGGTGGTATCGGGTCTGACGGGTTTGCGGGTTGAATCGAACTTGCCGGACGAATGAGGCACTGGAAGCTTGGAGAACTTCGGACGATGACAAGAAAACGCCGGGGGGATATCCCCCCGGCAGCATGTCGCTGGTCTTTGGGCCGGGGTGTCGGCTTGCGGACGGGAAGCGGCGTCGGCGACCGGCCTGCAGAGAGCGGCAGATTCCGCCGCTGGACGGCGCGCGCCGTAGCCCACGGGTCAGCAACCCGTGAGCGTCGTGGGGGTGCCGTTCGCGGCGCTACCAGGGGAGATTGGTGTCCCGGTTGTAGACGGCGCGGCCGGGGTAATACCACGGTGCGCGATAGGTGTAATACGGGAACCGGTAATGGCCGTGCAGCGAGTGCCGGTGGAATCCCGGTCCGTAATGGTCATAGTACGGATTGCCGGTGTTCGAGAACTGTCCGCCCATGGGATCGTGATAGTAGTAGGGAGAACCGCCGCGGGGCTCGTAGCCTCCCGGCGCCCAGAACGGTCCGATTCCGGCGCCCGGACCGGCGCCGGGGGTGGAGTACGCCGGATGCGGCCCGGCGGCCGAGGGCGCCCCCTGATGGGCCCAGGCCTGCGTCGCCGGCGCCAACGTTCGCGTCGCTGCGAGATCGGCCGGTGGCGGGGGGACGAACTGCGGCGGCGAGACTTCGGGAATCGGGGCGATCGGTGTCGGCGCCGTTTGCGGCGGGGGAGCGTCTCCCCAGGCCGTGGGAGTCATCGCCAGCAGTGCAAGCCAACCAGCGGCGGAGACCGTCCAGCGGATCATGACCGGTTCATCCTTTGGAAGCATCAACGTCGTCGCGGCAATCGCCCGCTGCGCGGACGATTCGCCCTTGTCCGAAGGCTACCATCCCGTGGATGCGATGCGGCCGGCAACGGGGCGGCGACGCCGGAATCACCGGCGGACTTTGCCGGTGGTGACCGCCGCAGCAGTTCCGGTCGCGGGGAGAATTCGCGGAGAACCCCGGCAGGAACCGGCGGGGGGACGTCGATAACATTGGCAAGCGGTGCGCTGGGCGCACCCGATCCCGGCGCGCAGGGATGCCGCCGTTCCGGAGAACGTCCGATGCCGAATGGATTCCTCACGCTGGCCGTCGCCGCGGCGATGCAGGTCGGGCAACCCAGCCCGTCCGAGGCGCCCAATGCTCCCCCCCTCCGCAACGCCTACAACCAGTACGGCTTCGAGGGTCAGTACGAACAGCGGTATCCCTTCGACACCCAGCAGAACTGGGTCCACGGCTATCACCAGGAGATCCCGGCCTACGGCGGGTATTCGGCGTATCGGCCGTACAACTACAAGGACGTGTTGTCGCAGTCGCAGACTGCCGCCGGCTGGGGGATGTCCCCCACCATGCCTTACTCGCAACAATTCTGGCACCGCTATCACGACCAGGCGACCATGTTGAAGCTGTCGCAGTCCGCGCCGGCGGCCGCGCCGCAGACTGCCCCGGTGATGATGCCGTCTGCCGGGGCGTCGCCGGGCCCGTGGTCGCCACCGATGCTGCCCGCCCCGCCGGCGATGGCCACCGGTGCGGTCTATGTTCCGCAGGTGTGGCCACAGCCGACGATGCAGCCACCGACGTACGACCAACCGTACTACGGTCAACCCTCGTACGGCCAACCCTCATACGGGCAAGTGTACGCTCAGCCGGCGGAGACCGTAGTTCCCGCCGGCCGCGTCTATCCGCCGCGGCCGCAGGATCGTCCCTTGCAGGTCCTTCCCCCCCGTCCCTGACCGGCGGCTAGGATTTGCCCGGAACGCGCGACAGCGGCAACAGCAGTTGCACGATCAGGAAGATCACCAGCGGCGCAAACACCAGCGCTCGCAACACCAGCAGCACGCCGCTGGGCAAGGGAACGGCGGCGGCGATCGCCAGGTAAGCCAGCAGCAGCAGCAGCGTTCCCATCAGCACGCCGCAGCCGAGCGCCGTCATCTGCGTCTTGAACACCGTCCGTTCCGACACCGGTTCGGAATGCAGCTCGATCGTCCGCCGCCGCTCCAGCGAATGCTCGCAGGCATCGAACCATTCAAACACCCGGACCACGTCGGCCCAGGGGGTCGCCGTGGCCAAAACCGGCGGAGCGGCGGGGGTCGTGTCGGGACCGGACTCGGCGCGCCAGCAGCCGGCGGCGTCTTCAACCAGCACCAGCGTCCCTGCCGAATGACGCAGTTGCAAGCGCGCCGTGCTGGTCGTCCCGGCGACGATTTCCCCGGTCCAGCTTGCGCCCGGACCGTGGTCCGCCGCGAGCAGCACCGACTGCTTCCAAAGTCGATCGCCGGGTCCCGTCGTCCGCAGCGTGGTGACGCGGGCGGCTTCGGCCCCGAGCCAGCGAAGCAGATCCAGGTCGGGCAGTAACCCGCGCTGCAGCGCCGCGGCCAGCTCCGCAGGAGCAAGGTTGTCGCCGCAGATCTGGCGTGTCAGTTCGACGTGCTCCAAGCCCGCCAGTTCGCCGCCTTCCCGTTTGGCGTGGACCCCGGCCAGAACGGGGTCGCCGCGATGCCGCCAGATGCCCCACAGGGGGCTGGTCCGTTCGTGGGCGATCAGGGCCACTTCGTAAGCGAAGGGCAGTCCCTGTCGGGCGTCGGGCCAGACCCACACCGGGCGATCCTGCTCGGCGAGTTGCCGGATGGCGGCCCGGCGTTCGTCGCTGTCGCCGGCGATGAGGACGGCCTCGATGGTGCGGTCGGCGAGCAGCGCCGGCCAGTCCGGGACGAACGTGACTTGCGGAATGCCATGCCAGACTGCGTCGTCAGCCGGCGTGGCCCGGACGGCGACGAACGACGGCGCGGGCTCCCTCTGCGCCAGCCGCCGCAACCACGGCCCAGCCGCCGGCTCATCGCACCACACACCCCAGCGCATCGCCCAAGACTTTCTGCCATCGAACAAGAGAGGGCATCGCCCGCGGGCATTCTAGCGGTTCCCAGCGGTGAGCGTGACTGTTCGCGGCCAGTCGTGGGCAATACCCACTTACTCCCCATTTTCCATCAGGGGATATGCTCCAATCTCCCTGAATGGGAGCTGCACTCATGGAAACGAAAACCGTCGGCAGCCCGGGGCGACTGACGTTGGACTCCGAATTCGCCGGGAAGACCATCGTAGTCCGCAAGACCAGGACCGGACTCGAGATCGTGCCGGCCGTCGTGATTCCCGAGCACGAGGCCTGGCTGTTGCGCAACAAGCCTGCAAGGACCGCGCTCGGACGGGGGCTCACGCAGGCCGTGGCCGGCGAATTTGCCGAGGCTCCACCCGCAATCGACGACGCTTGGGCCGACGAGTCGCTCGACTGACGTCGGCCCGCCGCGGTCTGCCGGCCTGGCGAAGCAAGTCAACGAGATGCTGGCGCTGCTGCAGCGCGACCCGCGGCATCCGGGGTTGAATTTGCATCCCTACCGCAGCTACCGCAATCCGTTCGATCCGCAGCAAACCGTGTGGGAGTCCTACGTGCAGAATCGAACCGCGAGCGCGTATCGGGTCTTTTGGTGTTATAGACCGAACAAAGGACAAGTCAAGCACCTGACCATCATGCTGCATTCGTAAGCGCTTGCGGTCTCACGGCAACCTCGGTGTTCCGGCGAATCGATGCCGATTGTGCACCGGTCATGCGAAGAGCTGAGGCGCGGATGACTGTTTCGGCGGCCAGAAGACGCCCAGAACAAGCCACGTGTTGTAGGGAAAGTGCGTCCCCATAAAGAACCGGGTGTCCTTGTCCTCGCGACATACTTCTGTCAGGAATCTGTCGCGGACACTTTCTGCTGCCGCCTGATCGCTCCCCAGGCGGTCTGCTTGCTTCAGGAAGAGCGTTCCCAGTTCCCAATCTTCGCACATCGCCCTGTGCGGTTTCCCACCGCTGTCCTCGCATTCAAACACATAGTGAAACGTGTACGGTATCTTCCGCAGCGGCTTCTGCGGCGGGCCGAACAGTTTCAACTGCTTGAAGAGCGCCTGCCATTCCGGTTTCCATTCGGATGAAGCAGCACGGATTTCCAGATCGAGGACGCGCGCCGGCCTGACGACACCGAGAGACGTTTTGTCTTGGTCATAAAGTGCCATGAGCTGTTTGCAGGTCCAATGTGGCAGTCGGTCGATGACGGCGCGTCTCTCGCTCCAGTTGGACTTGGTGCTCAGGGGTTCGCCGAGCAGGCGGATGGTGTCCAGTTCGGGCCGTCGGCTTTCTTTTCGCTGATCGTTTCCAATGCCGGTTGGTCCCAGAACTACCTCGATCCATTGATACTTGCGAAATCTCTGCAGTTGGGGACGGTAGCGGTAGTCAATGGGATAAAGACGAACCCACTTACCCGATTCCGTCACTCCTGCCGTGCATACCAACTCCTGATAGCCGCGCGAGGGATGCGGATAAGTCATGACTGTGATCAGCACTTTGGTGGGGCTGTTCGGATGCATGTGCTGGCTCGTGCTTGGTGGTGGTCAGCCGAGGTGCACAACGGGCAGACCAGTGATGCGGCTGACCGGATCGGCCAACCGGCCGCGATGGCAGCAGTGGGGATCGGTCTCCCTGCAAATCAGGACACTGGGGGAGCGGGTCACCCAGTTGGCCACCGTACCGATGGCGACAGTTTCGGTCTGAAGCGTGGTGCCTTCATAGTCTTGAAACAGGGCCTGATAGTCCTGGGCGGTCTCCAGTCGACGCCTTTGTTCGGAGGCGATGCCGAGCGCAGGGACGTGGCTGTACTGCAGCCCCAGCCGCTCCAACAGGCGGGCCAGTGTGGAACGGTGGAAGCCGTAACGCCGGGCCACGGGATTGCGACGAACGTCGATCACGTGGGTGATGCCCGTTCGCGTCAACAGATCCAAAAACCCGTCGATGCACAACCCCTCGTAACCGGCTGTATAAACGGCTAGCGACGCCGTGGGACGGGTGGCCAGGCGTCGCCGCTGGCTGTTGATGGTGAACCTGGGATACCGCTCGTAGACGTAATCCAGCAGTGCTTCGACCGACAGCCTCCTCAATCGGTCGGTTAGCCGCTTGAGTTCGTTTTGAAGATCTGGTTCCGGCAACGGAGCCGATGCCGGACCTCGCCCCCAACCGCTGTCGGTCTCTCTCAGATACCCCTGCGCGACCAGCTTGGCCGCTTCATGGTACAAGCCGAACGAAAACGGACCGTAGTGGTAGGGCACGAAATCGTAGAATGAACCCCCGCCCCTCGATTCAGTTTCGCGACGGACCAAGAAGGCCCATTTGGTTAGGACCAGCCGATCAATCGTGCCACCAGCAAGTTCCACCAGATGCAGCACCGCTTTTTGCCGATTGAACACGTTGTCTGCCTCCGTGCCTGTGCGCTGGCCAGTCTAACATTGCGCCGTCGGGCATGGAGTTTCACCCCCGGACGGCCCCAATGCCGATCCGCCTGACTGACCCCTGAGTGATTCTGAGACGTCCAACAGCCCAGCGGCAAGCGTCATCACCCCAGCTTCGGCTTCTTGCCCGTCAGCCGGTACACGTACGCCAGGATCTCGACGAACACCTCGTACAGGTCCACAGGGATCGTCTGCCCCACCTTCACATCGCGATAGAGCGCGCGGGCCAGCGGCTTGCGTTCCAGAATCGGCACGCCGTGCTCCGCGGCGAGGCGGCGGATCTGCGCGGCGATCTCCCCCATCCCCTTCGCCACCACCGTCGGCGCGGGCATGGTCTCCGGGTCGTACTGAATGGCGACGGCGATTTCCGTCGGGTTCGTGATCACCACGTCCGCCGACTTCACCGCCCCCAGCTCGCGGGCCTCGGCGAGCTTGCGGTGCAGTTCCCGCCGTCGCGAGCGGACGTGCGGATTCCCCTCCATCTCCTTCATCTCTTCGCGCAGTTCCTGCTTGGTCATCATCAGGTCCCGCTCGTGCTGCCAGTACTGGTAGCCGTAGTCGAGGATCGCCAGCCCCACCAGCGTCATCGCCAGGTAGAAGCCGAGCTCCACCACGGCCCGGCCCATCGTCGCCAGCAGCACCGACGCCTCCTGCTGCGGCAACGCGAGATACTGATCCTGATGCGTCGACAGATACAGGTACGCCACGCCGGCGACCAGCAGAATCTTGGCGATGCTCCCCCCCAGCCGCACCACCGACGCCAGCGAAAAGATCCGCTGGAATCCCTGAATGGGATCGAGCCGCTCGATCTTCGGCGTCAGCACCTCCGGCGACCACAGAAACCCGATCTGGATCAGATTCGCGGCCAGACTGCCGGCGGCGACCAGCAGCATCAAAGGCAGCACCGTCCGACCCACCACGAAGGCCGTCTGCCACACGAGCTGCGCCGCCGAACGCTGATCGAGCTCCAGCAGCGGCTCCGCCGTGGTGGCCCCGCGGATGAGCTGCAGGAACATCTCGCCGCAGCCGGGACCGAACAGGTACAGCCCCCCCGCCGCGGCCAGCAGCACGATGGCCGCCGTCAGGTCGACGCTGCGCGCGATGTTCCCCTGCTCGCGGGCCTGATGCCGGCGGCGCTCGGTGGGCAGCTCTGTTTTATCGCCGGTGTCGTCGGTGGACATGGATTGGAGTTAGATCGAATGGTTGGTTTTGGTCCCTTCTCCCCCGCGGGGGAGAAGGTGGCCGAAGGCCGGATGACGGGGTGAGCGCTTCGTCGGAAGTTCAACAGAGCGCTCGCCCCCTCACCCTCACCCTCTCCCCCGAGGCGGGGGCGAGGGGACAAGAAGCGGTCACCCCGTGGGATACACCAGCACCTCCCGCAGCGAATCCAGCGCGTCCCCCATCAGGCTCACCAGCACGTCGGTCACGCCAGACAGCAGCGCCGCCAGAATCAGCAGGCACAGCCCCGCCCGCGTGGCATACCCCACCGCCTGAATGTTGACCTGAGGCACCGAATGCCCCAGAAACCCCAGCGTCAGGTCGATCAGCGACATCATCACCACCATCGGCGCGGCGACCCGGATGCCCAGTACCAGCGACTGCTGCACTAGCCCGCCGACCAGTTCAATCGCCGATCGCGTGACCACCGCCTCGCCCACCGGAAGCGTCTCGAACGTCTCGACGAGAATCCGCAGCATGCGGATGTGGCCGCCGAACGGTTCCATCAAGAGAAACGCCGTCAGACCCAGAAACGACAGCGCCTGCCCCGAGACCGAGCCGGTGCTGTCCAGTTCCGGGTTGATGATCGAGCCGAGACCGAACCCCGCCTGCTGGTCGACAATCTGCCCGGCGATCTGCAGCCCCGCCAGTATCGCCGCCACCCCCAGACCGAGCAGCAACCCCAGCAGCAGCTCTCCGATGGCGACTGCGGCGTAACCGACGAGGTTCTGCGGCAATGCGGCGGCGGACTGGCGGGCATAGTCGGCGCGCGACAGGCCCAGCGCGGGAGATTGGTGCGCAACCTGCTGCAACTCGTCGAACCGCTCGCCGAGCGCCGGGGG
>Ga0073934_10011819_pt1 | contig 10452 bp, 7 predicted proteins | sample LarsenN4metaG_FD_76834 | JGI IMG/M metagenome (GOLD analysis project Ga0073934, IMG submission 76834) | Hot spring sediment bacterial and archeal communities from British Columbia, Canada, to study Microbial Dark Matter (Phase II) - Larsen... ... | reverse complement strand
TGATGTGGCAGCAGCTATGGTAATGCTTAATTATGCCAAGGGGTTAGGAACTAGCCTCTCAAACGTCGATGCTGATCCTCTTTCTAAAAACCCACAGCTTTGTGGAGGTTTTAGGAAAGTTCAACAGTTGAAGCGTCAGAAACCTCGCACGTAGCTTAAGCAGAGTGCGTAGGTAGTTCATAGCCTTACGAACGCTGTATCCTTTTTTAGTGAGGAGCCAGGATAAAATCCGCAAGTTATCTGGCGTGTCATCTATGATGAGAATATCTTTTTTATCGGATTGTAACCGTTCGTAATTCATCCTGCACTTGCTCTGCGATCGCAAACTTTATTTTGTGATTTAACTACGCTGTAAATGCATAGGCATTCCTAGCATATCTTTTCATCATGAGCGATTTAGTACTGGAAATCACTTGAATGCACTGATTATTGTTGATTCTTATCTTACCTCTCAATAAAGCTTATTTATAAGACTTCAGTTTACTTAGATTAGAAGTATTAGTTTTTGAACATACTTTACAGAAAAAAGGTAAAATCATTCACTTTTTTTAATATTCATATTTAAAAAAACATATCTTGCATTATTCTCAATTAGCCCAATGTTCCGCCTGAGAATAAATTCTCTGGCTAATAGCATAAGTCCGTTTCAACGGACTCAAATATTGTTTGAGTCAGATTTATCTGACTTTAGTTATGAGCTTTTGAAATTTATTTCTTGGCGGGCTGAAAAGTTGGTGCAAAATATAAGTGAACGAACACCGATGCACACCGATGCACACAGATAGATTTTGGTGATTGGCAATTACTGATTGCTGTTTTTTACTAATTACCAATTACCAATTACCAAATTTTTATTTTTCCAAAATTTCTACTTCATCACCAAGTTTTAAATTGCTGTCTACAGAAGAAGGTGATAATCGCGTATTTACATTTAATCTATAAAAGTGATTAAAGCGGGATGAAGCCACCCAACTGGGTAATGTTTTTTGTCGCTTTGCGACAAATACTTTCTGAAAATTTTTATAAACTTCGGTTGGTTAGTAGTTAGTAGTTGGTGGTTAGTGGTTAGTTAATGATCTACCACTCCCCACACTCCCCACTTACGGATACAATGGTGATTTATCGATACCACCAATATTATTTAGGGGCCAAAAACGAATTACGGCACGACCAATAATATTTTCTCTAGGAACAACACCCCAGCAGCGACTATCATAACTGCTGTTGCGGTTGTCACCTAATACTAAATAGGAATCCGGAGGTATAGTTACAGATTTAGCAAGAAAAGGCGGTTGTGGCCCAGAAGTACAAACATTGACTACTGTCTGCTGCGAAGGAGAAAGATACGTGTTTTCTGAGAGGGGCTGGTTATTAATATATACCTTGCCGTTTTTGAGTGCTACTTGTTCTCCTGGCAAAGCAATAATACGCTTAATAAAAGCGTCTTGGTAGTCTTCTTTTTGTAGCTCTTTTGTGGGTGAAAATACTACAATATCTCCCCTTTGGGGATTAGAAAATTTATAACTTAACTTATCAACAATAATTTTATCTGCTTCCCATTGATTAGGTGAACCATGTAGCGTTGGTTCCATTGATCCGGATGGAATCCAACGGGCTTCGGCTACAAAGGTACGAATACCCAAAGCCAATACAATACTTAATACAATTGTTCTACCTAGTTCTGCTATCCAGGAACTGTCAGGTTTTTGAGTCGAGTTGTTGTTATCAGTCACTTGATTTTGCATGAAATTAATTGACTAATGGCCCAAAAAACAATTTCTATTTTGTCAGTTTAAAGATGTTATATCTGTTGATCTTAACCGTACTAAGTAAGTCTTTTGAGTTACGTTGTCCTATTGACAAGTTTGAAATGGAAGCTGGAGATAGAAACTCAGGAGTTTACGTAGTTCATAAATGAATTATTCATTCATGATTAAAAAATAAACTTGTTTGTGACCAGTAACAAAAATTAACAGCTAACAACCTCATTCAGTTTAACCTAAAGGGACAGTACTTGCTAATTAGGGGTATAAAGGAATAGGGGTGTAAGGGTATAGGTGAAGTCCACATAACTTGTGTTATTCATGATTTTATTTTTTTCCTTACACCCTTACTCACCTACACACGGCTCCTAAAGGGAGCTTAGTTAAAAATCGCTCTTGCTTTAACCGTTGAACATCCATGTCATCTTCCACTAGTTTACTAATTCGGCGCGCTCGGATAATCTTACCCGATGGAGAATTCATGATTGGGGATGTGCTGACGCGCGATCGCTTAATTGTCGCAGTCGCACCAGAAATATCCACAGATCAAGCATCAGTTAGAGAAATTGACGCAGAAGGGTTAACTTTGTTGCCAGGAGTCATTGATCCACAGGTACACTTTCGTGAACCGGGGCTGGAACACAAAGAGGATTTATTTACTGCGACTTGTGCGTGTGCTAAAGGCGGAGTCACCTCTTTTTTGGAAATGCCAAATACACGTCCCCTGACAACTACCCAGCAAGCACTTGATGATAAATTGCAACGCGCCCAGAATAAATGCCTAGTTAACTATGGGTTTTTTATTGGCGCAACAGCAGAAAACCTACCGGACTTGCTGTTGGCAAATCCCACTCCAGGTATCAAAATTTTTATGGGATCGATGCATGGTCAGCTGCTTGTAGATCAGCAAGAGGTTTTGGAGGCGATATTTGCTAAAGGAAAACGCTTAATTGCCGTCCACGCCGAAGATCAAGCCAGAATTAACCAAAGACGCCAAGAATTTGCTGGTATTCATGATGTTGCTGTTCATTCTCAAATCCAAGATAATCAGGCGGCACTCTTAGCAACACAGCAGGTATTAAAATTGTCAGAAAAATACCAGCGTCGTCTGCACATTCTACATATGTCTACGGCTGAGGAAGCAGAGTTACTGCGTCAACACAAACCAAGTTGGGTGACAGCAGAAGTCACACCACAACATTTATTTCTGAATACTAGTGCCTATGAAAAAATTGGCACATTGGCCCAGATGAATCCACCTTTGCGATCGCCCCACGATAACGAAGTTCTCTGGCAAGCTTTGCACGATGGTGTGATTGATTTTATTGCCACCGATCACGCACCCCACACCTTAGAAGAAAAAGCACAACCTTACCCCAATAGCCCCTCGGGAATGCCAGGGGTAGAAACTTCTTTACCTTTAATGTTAACAGCTACAGCCCAAGGGCGATGTAGTGTTGCCCAAGTTGTCAATTGGATGTCTACTGCTGTAGCCAAAGCCTACGGTATTCCCAACAAAGGAGTGATCGCACCTGGTTATGATGCTGATTTGGTGCTTGTAGATTTGCAAACCTATCGCCCAGTTTTGCGCGAAGAAATCTTAAGTAAATGTGGTTGGAGTCCTTTTGAAGGTTGGAATCTCACCGGATGGCCTGCTTACACTATCGTCGGTGGTAAGCTTGTTTATGAAAAAGGTAAACTGCATACACAAGTACGCGGACAAGCCTTAACATTTACTACGTGAGTTCGATAAATATTATTTACATAGCTTCTCATGCTGTGAGCGCGGCTTCTCTTGTTGCAAATACCTACATACACCAAAGAGAGCGGATAAGGAGGACAAGCCAGACAAGGAAGAAAAAGCTTTGTTAGCATCATCTTAGTATTAGTGTTGCCAAATACTCGCAACAGTTTATAAATTATTGCAGGAAAGGCTATGACTACAACGCTAGCAACGCCCTATTCCATTGAGTCTTTACTAGGCGAAGAAGCAGAAGACTTACTGACTTACAAAGCTAAAGTTGCTAAAGATTTATTGCATTTACCAGGCCCCGACTTTGTAGATCGAGTATGGATAAATAGCGATCGCAATCCTCAAGTCTTGCGTAATCTGCAAACATTGTACTCTACCGGCAGACTTGCTGATACTGGTTATCTTTCCATATTGCCAGTAGACCAAGGGATTGAACACTCAGCAGGTGCATCGTTTGCACCCAACCCGATTTACTTTGACCCAGAAAATATCATCAGACTAGCGATCGCCGCTGGTTGTAATGCTGTAGCTACAACTTTAGGAGTTTTGGGTGCAGTTTCACGCAAATATGCTCACAAAATTCCTTTTATTGTCAAACTCAACCACAACGAACTCTTAACTTATCCCAATCAATTTGACCAGATTATGTTCGCTTCTGTCGAACAAGCTTGGAATTTGGGTGCTGTAGCAGTGGGTGCGACAATTTATTTTGGCTCAGAAAACTCTACCAGACAAATTCAGGAAGTCAGCCTTGCTTTTAAACGCGCCCATGAATTGGGAATGGTGACAATTCTGTGGTGCTACCTACGTAATAGTGCTTTTAAGCAAGACCAAGATTATCACCTGGCTGCTGACCTGACAGGACAAGCGAATCATTTAGGCGTAACCATAGAAGCTGACATCATTAAACAAAAGCTACCAGAAAATAACAATGGTTATGCAGCAGTAGCCCAAGCAACAGGTAAGAGTTACGGTAAAACCGACAAACGAGTTTACACAGACTTGACCACAGACCACCCTATAGATTTAACTCGTTACCAGATCCTCAATTGTTACTGTGGACGTGCAGGTTTAATTAATTCTGGTGGTGCATCAGGTAAAAATGACTTTGCAGAAGCAGTTCGCACCGCAGTCATTAACAAACGCGCTGGCGGTACAGGCTTAATTTCTGGACGCAAAACATTCCAACGTCCCTTTGAGGAAGGTGTGCAATTATTCCACGCCATCCAAGATGTTTATTTATCTGAAGCAGTAACAATTGCTTGATCGGGGAGGTGGGGTGGTGGGGTGATGGGGAGTAACAATGCTCTCTATAATTGTCTTCCTTGTCCCCTTTGTCCCCTTTCCCTTTTCCCGATCCCCTACTTCTGGGATATTCTGGAAGAGGTGAGAATTGGCTGAGTGACGATGAAGCTGGCAGGAAGAGTGAGTCAAGTAACGCCTTCTATAACTTTAGCGATCGCAGCGAAAGCAAAGGCTATGAAGGGCGAAGGTATAGATGTTTGTAGTTTTAGCGCTGGTGAACCAGATTTTGACACCCCAGCACATATTAAAGCTGCTGCTCAAAAAGCCTTGGATGAAGGTAAAACTAAGTATGGACCTGCTGCTGGAGAACCAAAATTAAGAGAAGCGATCGCCCGCAAGCTACAAAATGAGAATGGTCTTGCTTATAAAGCAGAAAATGTCATCGTCACTAATGGCGGTAAACATTCTTTGTTCAATTTAATGCTAGCAGCGATCGAACCAGGTGATGAGGTGATTATCCCTGCTCCCTACTGGTTAAGCTACCCGGAAATGGTGACTTTGGCGGGTGGTATTTCCGTAATTATCCCTACAGATGCAACAACAGGATATAAAATTACGCCAGAGCAATTACGAAAATCTCTCACACCCAAGACCAAGTTATTTATCCTCAACTCGCCATCTAATCCCACGGGTATGGTGTACACGCCGGAAGAAATCAAAGCCTTGGCGGAAGTAGTAGTTGAAGCAGATATCTTTGTTGTCTCCGACGAGATTTACGAGAAAATTCTCTATGATGGTGCAACTCACCTCTGTATTGGTTCCCTGGGAGAAGAAATATTTGCCCGCACGATTGTCAGTAATGGTTTTGCCAAGGGTTACTCAATGACGGGATGGCGTATCGGTTATTTGGCGGGGCCAATAGATGTAATCAAAGCCACAAGTACTATCCAAAGCCATAGTACTTCAAATGTATGCACCTTTGCTCAGTATGGTGCGATCGCAGCTTTGGAAAGTTCGCAAGACTGTGTAGAACAAATGCGCCAAGCTTTTGCTAAACGCCGCCAGGTAATGCTAGAGCGACTCAACGCTATCCCTGGCTTGACTTGTCCTAAACCAGACGGTGCATTTTATCTGTTTCCTGATATCAGCAAAACCGGACTGAAATCTCTGCAATTTTGTGACGCTTTACTAGAAGAGGAACAAGTAGCAGCCATTCCTGGGATAGCTTTTGGTGCAGATGACAACATTCGCCTCTCCTATGCTACAGATATGGCAACAATTGAAAAGGGGATGGATAGGTTAGAGAAGTTTGTCAAGTCGCGGATTTAGTTAGTGAGAAACAACACACAGATCCCCGACTTCTCTAAGAAGCCGGGGATCTTATCTTTACTGATCGCGCTATGATGCTAAGACAGGGGCGTCAACCTTCGTAATTATTTGGGGTAAGATGGTACGTATTGGTGTAATCGGTGGCGGACAACTCGCCTGGATGATGGGCGGTGCAGCAAAAAAATTAGGTATAGAATTGGTGGTACAAACCCCCAGCCCTTATGATCCTGCTGTAGCGATCGCTCATGAGACTATTTTCGCTCCAGTCAACGATGCCGCAGCTACAAAAGTTTTAGCTACTAAATGCGATATCATTACTTTTGAAAATGAATTTGTTGATATCGAAGCTTTATCGATTTTAGCAGAGCAAGGCGTTTGTTTTCGTCCACCTTTACAAGCATTAGTTCCGCTTCTAGATAAATATCATCAACGCTGTTATTTACGAGATTTAGGTTTACCAGTTCCCCATTTTTTCGATATTAAAGGGATCTGGAGACAAGACTCGCCAACAGAAAATAAACAGTTAGCTATTGAAAGTCAAGAGTTAGGAATAGAGAGCGAAAATCTTCATAATTTTTCACTTCAAAGTAAATTAAAGTTTCCAATAGTTTTAAAAGCCCGTCGTCACGGTTATGATGGTCAGGGTACTTTTGTTATTCAAGATATCCAAACTCTTCAGCAAAAATTAGAATCTGCAAATAATCTAGCTTTTTTATTAGAAGAATTTATTCCTTTTGAGCGAGAACTAGCAGTAATAGCAGCGCGTTCTGTGGATAGTAAAGTAGTAATTTACCCAATTGTAGAAACCCAACAAGAAGAACAAGTATGTCGGCGAGTGATTGCACCAGCGGAGATACCATCACATATTCAAAAAGAGATTGAGAATATTTCCCATACACTCCTTAATAGCCTCAAAGCAGTGGGAGTTTTTGGGATTGAATTATTTCTTAGTGCTGATGACAAAGTGCTAGTAAACGAGATAGCACCTCGCACTCACAATTCTGGACATTTTTCCCTTGATGCCTGTGAAACTTCCCAATTTGAGCAGCACTTAAGGGCTGTTTCTGGTTTGCCTTTGGGCAATCCTAATTTAACTTGCTCATGTGCTATTATGATAAATTTGTTGGGCTACGAAATATCAACAGACGACTATATTACTAAACGCCAAAAAATAAAACAAATTCCCCGAAGTTACGTCCATTGGTACGGTAAAACAGAATCTCGTCCAGGGCGAAAATTAGGTCATGTCACCGTTTTGTTAAATGATCAAAATCCAGATGAAGCAATGGCGATCGCCCGCAATATAGAAAATATTTGGTACGCCAATTAAATCGGCAAAAAAATCTCATTAGGCATACACAAAATCATTTTTAAAAGCTATAATCAATTCATAGCACTGCGACGTTGGTGACTGCCAACAAGTTTTGTGATCTATGACTTGTAAAAGTAAGGGAACCGAGCATTTTTCGTGGCAGTAGACCGGGCTTGTACCCGGAAACTTTAAACGGAAAACATGGTACCCACCTGGCTTACTCCAGGTCAAAAACTTAGGTAAAACGGCGTTGCGGTGAATAAAAATCAAGGCCCCTTAAGTCTAATTGGACTAAGGGGCTTTAATTATTTCAGAAGGTAAAAAGACCAAGAATTTTAATTTTTCAAAATCACAGGAATTAATATAGCATTCCTAAATTATTCGTGAACAACAAGATAGAAAATGTATGAGAAGTGATAAGGGAAACCCCATACATTAATTTTAGGGGTTTTTCTCCTGCCCTCTGCCTCCAACATAGCTGCCTTTCCAAAAATATGTATCAATTGATTCTAATTTGTGTTCACACAAGAGTTAGGATTGCAAGATTGCGATAAATTGTGATTAAATCTCTCAAAATATTGTTACAAAAACCCATAATTACCGTGTTTCCAACCTCGGTCCTTACACTAGATAATGGTTTAACCTTTATCCATCAAGAAATTCCCGACACTCCTGTGGTTGTGGCGGATGTTTGGGTACGTGCAGGTACTAGACTTGAACCAAGCCCTTGGTTTGGCATGGCTCACTTTTTAGAACACATGATATTTAAAGGAACCGCAAACCTGCCACCAGGAGTATTTGACCAAAAAATTGAAAACAGGGGTGGGGTAGTTAACGCGGCTACTAGTTATGATTATGCCCATTACTCTATTACTACAGCTGTTGCTTTTATTGAAGAGACTCTTCCTTACTTGGCAGAACTATTGCAGAATGCGGCGATTCCCGAAGATGAATTTAACCGCGAACGAGATGTGGTGTTAGAAGAGATTCGCTCTTGCCAAGATGATCCTGATTGGATAGGATTTCAAGCATTACTTCAGAGTATTTATCAGCACCATCCCTACGGACGTTCGGTGTTGGGTACAGAACGAGAACTGATGCAGCACTCACCAGAGGATATGCGCTGCTTTCACCGCACTTATTACCAACCCGAAAATATCACGGTGGTAATCGTTGGCGGAATCAGCCAGGAAGTAGCTCTAGAATTAGTTAGTCGTAAATTTAACAGTTTTGGCGATCGCTGTTGTGAGTGTCCACCCACAGAGGAAGTAGCAAGACCGATCATCGCCGGAATTCGCCGTCAACAATTAGAGTTACCCCGCTTAGAACAAGCGCGATTGTTGATGGCGTGGACTGGACCAGGAGTCGAACAACTCCGCAGCGCTTACGGATTGGATTTACTCTCAGTTTTACTAGCAGAAGGGCGGACATCACGCTTAGTCCGGGACTTGCGGGAAGAACAACAATTAGTGCAGGGTATATGCAGTAATTTCTCCCTGCAAAAAGATGCAAGTTTATTTACGATTACTGCTTGGTTAGAACCAAAAAATCTGGAACGTGTCGAGTCCTTAATTCGTCTACACCTAGAGGATTTACTAACTAATGGTATTTCCCCTCAGGAACTAACTCGCTGTCAACGCCTGTTATGTAATGATTTTGCCTTCTCCACAGAAACGCCCAATCAACTAGCAGGACTGTATGGATACTACAACACCATCGCCAAAGTAGAATTAGCGATGATATATCCAGAAAAAATCCAGTCTTATGATGCCCAACAACTACAAAAATTAGCACAAGAGTATCTTTCACCTCATCATTACGCAGTTACCGTATTAAAACCTTGTTAGGTGTTAGTTGTTAGTTGTTTGGAACAACCACTAACAACAAACTACCAACCACCAAACACCAATCACCAACAACGAACCATCCAGAAATGACCACTTCCCTCAAAAAATCCCATATTCACCGTACCGTCTTAGATAATGGCATAGTATTACTCCTGACAGAAAATCCCACAGCAGATATCATTGCAGCGCGGATTTTTATTCGTGCTGGTAGTTGTTACGAAAACCGGGAACAAGCAGGATTGGCACATTTGCTGTCTGCGGTATTAACAAAAGGATGTGAGGGACTCTCCAGCTTGCAAATAGCTGAACAAGTGGAGTCTATAGGGGCTAATTTAAGTGCAGATACAGCTGCTGATTATTTTCAGCTGTCTTTGGAGACAGTCACGGCAGATTTTGTTGATATTTTGACACTAGCAGCAAAGATATTGCGATCGCCTACTTTTCCAGAAGCAGAAGTCGAACTAGAACGACGCATCGCCCTGCAAGATATTCGTTCTCAAAAAGAACATCCCTTCACTGTCGCTTTTGATCAACTACGCCAAGTGATGTACCAAGATCATCCCTATGCTATGTCAGCATTGGGGAATGAATCGACCATGAGTCGCATCACCCGTGCGGATTTAGTCCAGTTTCACCAAACTTATTTTCGTCCAGATAATCTGGTGATTAGTATTGCTGGTCGTATCACTTTAGATGATGCTGTTGCAGTAGTAGAAAAAGTATTTGGTGATTGGCAACCACCTGCTGCTAAACCATTGCCCACACTGAATTTACCAAATCTCACCGTCCAGCCGGAATACGTAATTATACCCCAACAGACACAACAATCAATCGTCATGCTGGGTTACATGGCTACAGCAGTCAATTCCCCTGACTACGCTGCTTTAAAGTTATTATCTACATACTTGGGCAATGGACTTTCCAGTCGATTATTTGTGGAACTACGAGAAAAGCGCGGCTTAGCTTACGAAGTCTCCGCCTTCTACCCCACACGGCTTTTTCCTGCCACATTTGTAGTGTATATGGGAACGGCTCCCGAAAATACTCAAATTGCCCTGTCTGGATTGCAAGCAGAAGTAGACCTACTTTATACCAGTCCACTTACAGAAGTAGCACTACAAGCAGCAAAAAATAAAATTTTAGGACAATACGCTTTAGGCAAGCAAACTAATGGACAACTAGCCCAAATATATGGCTGGTATG
>Ga0073934_10011818_pt1 | contig 10453 bp, 6 predicted proteins | sample LarsenN4metaG_FD_76834 | JGI IMG/M metagenome (GOLD analysis project Ga0073934, IMG submission 76834) | Hot spring sediment bacterial and archeal communities from British Columbia, Canada, to study Microbial Dark Matter (Phase II) - Larsen... ... | reverse complement strand
GTTGTACCGGGAAAATAAAAAGGTCCTGGGGCTTCTTCTGGCCTTTATAGGGACGCCTCTGGGTTTTTATGCGCTGACCTTGTTACTTTACGAACTTCCCAAATCCATGGTCTCCTCCCATCTGGCCTTCGTGATCCCTTTTTTCTACCTGATCCTAAGCGCCGGCCTGTTGGCCGGCAAGGACGTCACGGATCGAAGTCTTCTCCGAGGAAAACCGCAGATTTTTCTTGCGGGAGCGCTGATGTTCTTGGTGGGGTATTCGGTGAAGAATTACTATGCCGGAGAGGAGTTCCATAATCCCAACTTTGTCGTTTCCTGGCAGAACATCATCGCTGAGCTTGAAAAAAAAGTGGAGAAGGAGGATCTGGTCGTCTCGGTGGATGAAATTTCGTTCGATTATTACGAAAAGTCCTTTAAGGTCGTCTCCCTGGAAGAAGACCGGCTCGACCAGATCCTCCAACTGGTCCATACCAGCCTCCCGCGTAAGATATGGGTGGTATGGAGAGATCGGGGAGATCGATCCGCAGTTAAGCTGGCAGAGAGGTTTCAAAATGCCCTGACAGGGTATAGGATCCAAAACCAGCATAAGTATCTCAAAGAGGATCGCCGGACGCTTTTCTGGAAAAGCCATCTCTTAAGGCGAGAAGTGCCTGAGTATAAGGTTACGGTTTCTGAATATGCCGCCCTAGAGAGGGTTAAGCACGATGAGTAACAGGATTTTCATGCCCATGTCTGTCCCGTTTAAAGGGCCCTCCAAGGCCGCAGAGGGGAGACTGAGCCTGCTCGGGGTCATCGTTCTTAGCGGATTGCTGGGACTGGCAACCCTTGGGTTGGATCGATGGGCTTTAGTGATTATCCCGGTTGCCGTTATCACCTGGCTGTCCATCCAAAAGCTGTTCTACGCCCTCCTCTTTCTCGTCTGCTTCCTTCCGCCGGAACCCGGAGACGCCGATATCGGATTTATTGGCACCATGTGGTACATTGCGTTCTCTGTGTTCTGGGCTGCCTGGCTGGTTAAGCTGATCACGCAACCTAAAAAGATTTTTCTTCCCGTCAGCTACCTGCTCTTATGTGGAGGGTTCCTGGCCACCTGTATCTTATCCCTTTATCTAGGGGCGGATATTCATATGTTTTTAACGTCGCAGGCGGATCGTAAATTGTACGCGCAGAATTTTGTTCTTAGACCGCTGCTGGATAGCCTTCTGTTTTTCCCCGTCGTCAGCGCGATAGAGAATCCCAGGCAGTTGAAACAATTATTCTGGGCTATCGTCCTTGCGGGGATCTTCCATACCATCCCGGTTTATTTCGTCGGAGGGGTTCCTGAAAGCGCGACCGGAGAGGTTTTTAGGCGGAGCGGGCTGATGGCCACGGCGCCCCATGCTGCTTTTTATACGATGTTCTTTCTCATCGCAGCCACCTCCCTTTACGGCTGCGAGACCTCGAAACGCAGAAAGGGATTTCTTATAGGGGCCATCGTCCTGTTTGTCCTCGCCCAGCACTTTACTAAATCCAAAACCGTTCTGGCCTCCCTTATCCTGACCTATTTGCTCTTTATCCTGCTGCAGGGAAAAGCCGATCGCATCTTGAAAAGCCTGATCGTCTCCGGACTATCCTTCCTGATCGCCCTTCCTTTTCTCCCAACGGCGATGATCGATTCCATCAAAATCATTCTCCTGAGCATCTTTGTAGACCCCAATATTAATGCCTTAACAAGCTCAAATATCGGCTCCCTGGGAGGAAGGCTCCTGGTCGTCCAGGCCGGGCTAAAGCTATTCTGGACGTATCCGGTGTTTGGCGTCGGGTTAGGCAAGCATTTCTTTCTCATTCAACCCTTTGCACCTCCCATGTATAATGTGATCCATACCCATTATGTAACCGTTTTGGTAGAAATGGGCCTCGTCGGTTTAGCCTTATTCTTGGGCATTATCGGGTTGACCTTGTGGGATTTAACGAAATCTTTCTTCCAGTTTAAGCGACAGGGGGACCCCCAGATGTATTCCCTCTCCAGGGGATTGTTGTTAACCTTCTTCGGTATGTTAATTGTTTATCTGACCTTGTTTGACATTAGCAGCAGGGTTTTTTGGATGATCGTCGGGCTTGCACCGGTTGTCCGAAAAATGACCAGAGGGGGTGAGCGTTGAACTATCAACGATTAACGTAGAGATGGGATTGAAACCGGCCCTACTTGGATTGTGGATAGTTAAACGCTTACAGAATATATGAAAAAGCCTTCCTTTATCATAGTAGCCCTTGTTACACTGGTTTTATCAATTATAGCAAGCTGTAGAGACCACCCTTTCTTTCCCCCGTCGACGCCTCCGGCGCCTTCGAAACCGGTTCCTGCGAATCCAACCCCTGCTGAGTTTCCGGCGCCTTCGAAACCAGTTCCTGCGGACCCCCCCTCTGCCGGGCTTCCACCGGAGAATCCGCCATCGGCAAATCCGGCTCCGGGTTCGAGCCTAAAAATTCTCCCCCCCGATCGAGGGGTTTATCTAGGAGCGTACGATCAGTTTAATGGATTAACCAACTTTGAGAACGCTATTGGGAAGAAAGTCGCCATCGCCCACCCCTCCTATCTGAAGGACGTAAACAACTGGTTTGATGGCCAGGGGCAACCCCATTTTGATATTGCGGGGCATGACCGGGCCTGGAACGAAGGGTACCTCACCTTCTATGGGATAGAATACTCCTCCCGGTCCCAGGATCCTTCCCTGCGCACCACAGCTCAAGGGATTCTGGAGGGAAAGGTCGATCAGGAGATCCTCAACGTCGCTAACCAGATTAAGCAGTTTGGTAAACCTTTGTTCTGGGTTTATCAACGGGAGCCCAGAAATCAGCCGAATCTCTCCCCCAATCAATTTTTTGGCTACGACTGCGGAGGATATGGACCTCGGGGGGATTTAACCTTTTCAGAAGCTTTACAAAGGGGAAGCGATGGAAAGTCCGATTACGGAGATCGAAGCAAATACGACGGCCCTGAGCGGTGCCGGGATGCTTCCAGATATATCCATGATCTGGTGGAGAGGGTTACCCCGGGTCAGGTGACCTGGGTGATGAGCGCATTGCTCGTTCAGGACGCCGGTATAGAATATGAGGAAGCCGTCAAGAAAAAAGCAGCCCCTCGAACCACGTATGAGGATTTCTATCCCGGAGATGCCTATGTAGATTGGCTGGCCCTGGATTTTTACACGGGCAATCCCAATGGAAGCTTTTACAATGACATCACCACGACCTGGTCCGAACTGCAACGGATCTCACCCACAAAACCCGTCATGCTCGTAGAATTCGGCGTGATCCGCACCAGATTTCCGGATTTCGATCGGTCCGCCTGGTATCAGAACTTCTTTCAAAGCCTCAAGAGCACCTACAAACAGATCCATGCCCTCCTACACTGGCAGGATAAGGATATCGCCGTGCTTCCCAACGAGCCGGCGGCCCTGGCGTGGCGGCAAGAGATAGCCTCGAATCCCAATTACTGGTTATCTTGTGCCCGCTCGGCCAGCGCGACCAGCCTTCCTCCCAATTGCGATCGAACGATTTCGCCGCAAACCCATACGCCGTTCAGAATACAACACAAGGACGCGCCGGCAGAGGCGCGCCGCTGGACCGCTCCCCCCCTTGAAACCTCTGAGTCCCAGCCCAGAGCCCGTACAACCCAGGAAATGGCCCTGGAAAAAAGGGCCGGAGATCCGCCTGAACTAAAATCCTATGCGGAATCCCGACCGGCGGAAGAAACGGACTTATCCCTAACCACCGAAGATGTGATCAAAATTATTCGGGTGGACCGGCGTGCGGCCCCCATCTTTAAAAAATATCCGGACGCTAAAATCAACGTCCTGTATTCCAATATCTATAAGCTTTGGCTGGCGGATATATTGGTCGGCAAACGGAAAATTGCTTTCCTCAGTATCGATGATAAAACAGGGACCCCTGTTGAAATCAGTGTAAATAGATGAAACGATGGTTGGCGCCCGCGGGACTCCTGCTCGGCAGTATATTTACCGTTTTCTTGATCATGGAAGGGATGGTCAGGATCTTTGTACCACAACCCTTGTTTCGGTTTAGGTTTAGTCCCACCCTGGTCTGGGAGCAGGAGCCCGGGGCGGCTTACTGGTATATCAAGGACGAGTTCCAAACTTTCGTGAGGTACAATTCGACCGGGCTGAGGGACACCGAGCATAACTTGAAAAAAGAGAAAGGGACCTTCCGTATCGTAACCCTCGGGGATTCTTTTACGGAAGCCCTCCAGGTAAAATTAGAAGAGGGCTACCCCAAACAACTGGAAGAGAAGTTGAACCGGGCATCGAACGGGAGAAAGTATGAGGTCATCAATTTCGGCACCACCGGGTATGGACCCGACCAATACTTCCTCCGACTCCGGGATCAGGCTATGCTTTACGAACCGGACCTGGTCCTGGTCGGCGTCTTTATCAACGACCTGGATGATCTGGCGGAGCTCGACCTCTTGCACCTCGAAGGGGGCGCCCTCCGCTTCAAAAGCTTTGGCCCTTTGGAGGCCCTTTCAAAACAAATCAAATTCTTTGCCAGGGGACATTCCCACTTCTTCACCTTTTTAACTTTCCGATTCCAACAGCTTTCTGCGTCCCATCTCTTAACTAAAGTCGGGCTGGCCGCCGAACCGGCTAAGGGCTCCCAGATGCCAGAGCTCCTGCGGCGCTACCGTAAAACCTATGCTGGGAAGATGAAGACCCAGGTGGACCTGGCAGAAGCTTTATTCAAGGGGATGCGCCAGGTCGCCGAACAGGGCGGGGCCAGGATAGGCGTAGTTATTTTCCCCGCCCAAGAACAGGTCTATGAAGATCGATTTTTAGAATTACAAAAAAAGTGGGACATCCCCTTGCCCCCCGAAGAGCTGGACCTGAACCTTCCCCAGGAATTGATCGGTCGCAGCGTTCGTAAAGCCGGGATTCCTTCGATAAACCTCCTCCCTGAACTTAAGAAGGTCGCAGAAACCGGAACGGAATTATATTTTCACAAGGATGGACATCTTAATAGCCTGGGAAATAAGAAGGTTGCAGAGATCTTGGCCAGGGAATTGAATGAAAGAGGATGGTTAGAAAAAGCTGAGGAGCCATGATAAAAACCAGCACCTTTTCGAAAAAACCTTTTTTTCCGGCCCCGGACGTTCCACAAACAAAAGCCCTCCGTCTATTAGGACTTCTCTTGGCGCTTGGAATTACCCTCCGGGTTTATCAGTTGGGTCAGATCTTCATCCACCCTGACGAGGTTCTATGGGCTTATTTCCCCTTAAAGCTACATACCCATTCCATCTGGACTCCCCAGCTCCTGGAAAACCCCCTGGCGCAGCTTGTGCGTTGGCATTACGGTTACTTCTATGTGACGCTGCTTTACCTGTACACCGGTCTTTTATCTTTCTTAGGAATCCCTATCAACGAGTTCACCCTGGTTCTTCCCTGCGCTATTTTCGGAAGCTTATCGATCCTACTTATTTACTTGCTGGGAAAAGAGCTACACAGTGCGAAAATGGGTTTGCTGTCAGCTTTTTTTATCGCCATACTTCCGCTCCACGTGGGGCTGTCCAGAACCATGGAGGTGAACCGCGTTCCCGCTTCCTTCCTCCTTCTTCTGGTCCTTTATCTTTTCATAGGCTATTTTAAATCTGACGGAAAAAAGTATCGGCTCCCGGCTGCTATAGCCCTCTCCATCTACGTAGTGAGCCACCTGGAGTTTCCGGGCATATTCCCCCTGCTCTTTTACACCGGGCTTGTTTATGCGGGAAGCGGAAAGCGTGAAAGGGAGAAGGGAAGAAGGGAAGAACCGGCCTTGCATTCCCCGTACCCCGACCCCCCCGCTCCCTCACCCTCGAGGGCTCCCTACTATCTGCTGCTTGCCGATATGAAGGGCCGGGTGGCAAAGACTTTCTCCTTGCTCCTTAAAAAGGAAATCATCCTTTTTCCTGTGTTGACGCTCCTTCCCAGCGTAATGGTTTTAATATACGGGGTATACGCCGGCAAACTGGGCGGACATTTAGGATATATGCTCTCGAAGCCCAAACAAACCGGCTTCTACCTCCACGGCGTTATCTTTCACTCCGTCACCAATGTGGGATGGCCCCTGATTTTGATGTTTCTGCCCGCCCTTTTCTACGGAATGGCCGGCCTCATTCGATTTCTGAGATGGGAAGCCGGAGGCCAACAACCGGCCTCCAGCCTTAAGCCCCCGGTTTCTATTTTACTTGTCTGGGCCTGCATTTATCTGGCTCCCTATATCTTTTTCATCCCCGACGAAGTGACCGGAACGAGGGAGTACCTCCTCCACGGTACGATCCCTTTGGTGATGCTCACCGCGGGGCTCATAACGGAAGTACTCGGTCGAATCCCGAGATGGGCCGGATTCGTTGTGCTGGTAGGACTGGCCCTCCCCACCCTGTCTGCGACCCTCTACCACGTCTTTAACCTTCAGCCTGACGGTCGAAGGGTCCTGCCCAAATACGCAACCCTCCATTTAGGAAAAAACAACCATATTTTTGGAGGAACCCGGCAGGATAATGGAATCAAGGCCGCCGGGTACTTCACCCGGGAACAGGTGGGGCCGTCCCTCAAAGTGTTTACCGATATGACCCCCCTTCATGGAGCCTACTACCTCGGAAGAAGGGTCTTTGCCGTTTATGATGCGGGCCTTGAAGAAATTATGGCGTACTTCCGGCAAGTCGAAGATAAAGTGGACGTTGTCCTCGTTAATGACTATCATCTCGCGGCCTTTGAAACCTATTTTAAATCTGATCAAAACTCTAAAACGTTTTATAGAAATGTCGAGTTTCGTACAGGAAACGATCCTGTCATGCACCTGTTTTCGACCCAGGACAAACCTTTATTAGTTCTTAAATCCGAGGAGTTGAACCCTCTGTTTGATAAACAATACGGGAAGGTAAGAAGCCTGGTCACGGAATGGGGGCGCTCTTTCTACGTAGGGCCCCCTACCCTAGATCTGCCGGACGATAGCAGTGAAGAATAGATTGAATTGGGTTCTTAAACACCGTAAGATGGCGTTATCGGTCATCTTCCTTATAGCTCTGGCCCTCCGGCTCGTCGTCGCGTTTCTGTACAGCCGCCTGGGGGAGGACTTCTGGTTTACGACCGATTTTCAGTACGATCTCATCGCTTCGAATATCGCAGCGGGGAAAGGGTATTACATCGACGGGGATTATCTGGAGGGATTAGGTCGGGCCTTCACGGGAAGGGAGAAAATTTACTCCTTCCGATCGCCCCTTTATCCCTATACCCTCGCCGCTGTGTATAAAACTTTCGGCAGAGATCCTTTGGCGGTTGGGATTTTTCAAGCCCTGATCAGCTCGCTGACGGTGCTTCTGCTCTTTTGGATAGGACGAAAATTCTTTGACGAGAAGGTCGGGCTGGGGGCGGCCTTCGTGGCAGCGATCTACCCTTACAGCATCTACCACGACGTCCGGGTGTTCGACACCTTCCTGTTCGAGTTGCTTCTGGGCTTGCTGATCTTAGGCATCCTCCGCCTGACAGAGAGCCCAACCCCTCTTAACGGGATGTTGACCGGCCTGCTCATGGGGTTAGCCATTCATTGTAGGTCTTCCTTTGCCACGTTTACAGCCTTCCTTTTCCTTCCCTTTCTGATTTCCTATCGGTTCCGTTTAAGGCAGATAGTCCGGATGGCCCTCCCGCTGATTCTCGCCGAAGTGCTGGTCCTCTCCCCATGGCTCCTTCGGAATTATCTCATCCACGGCAAATTCACCCTCTCTACCTATGGGGGATGGAATTTTCTGCTGGGGAATAACGAGCTGACCCGCCGGGAAATCTTGGATGGAGGCGAGATCGATCAAGCCCTCAGCCGCAGCCTGAGGGACTCCTCGATCACCCTGGCGAATTTAACGGAGCCCGAAATGGATCGGTGGTTCTATCGAAAAGGCATCGAATTTATCAAAAGTCATCCCGGCGATTTCCTCGAGCTGCTCTGGCTAAAAACCCTTAACCTCTGGAGTATCCGGTTAAATCCCCCCACAGATCCCCCCTGGAAGGGTCTCATTTATTCCCTCTCCTACGGCACCGTCCTGTTCCTGAGCCTTCCGGGCATCGCCATATCCCTTAAAAAATGGAGAAATTTCTTTCTGCTCTATCTGTTGTTTATCTATTTTACCGTCAGTTACGTCCCTTTTATAACCCTTTCCCGATACCGTAAACCTCTGGACCCTTACCTGGCCATGTTCGGCATTTACGGGTTGATTCATTTATACCAAAAGATTTCATGGCGAAGGAGCTATGCTAAAGTTTATCCAACATAACCTATTTCCCGGCGGTCAATGGGGATGTCTCTACGGCGCCCTGTTCGCTCTCCTGGAAAGCGTTTGGATCGCCGAATCCAAAGGATTCTGGCAATATCCCCTAGATATTTTCCTGTTGACCACGTTCGCCGTGATTTCTTATGGCCTGGCAGGCCTTCTGCTGGGGACCGCTTTCCAAGCCCTCCTGGGAACCCTACCCGGCAAAACGTCCCGGCGCCCCGCCGAGACCTCCTCACAGTTACAAACATCCCGGCAGAACATCGGGATTAGGATCGGCCAGAAGGGAAAGGTCGTTATGGTTTTGGGATTATTTCTCTTCTCAGCCGGAGTCCTGGGCTTTCTACACCCGTCCCCTTTCCAGGCAACTACGCCGGATAGATCTACGGCGAGCTCCCCGGGAGCTCCGCCTCCGCTCGTGAACATCTTATTGATTACCATCGATACCCTTCGACCGGACCACCTGTCGGCCTATGGGTATACCCGACCGACCAGCCCTCGCATCGATCAGTTAGCCCGAGAAGGAACCCTTTTTTCCCAGGCCATCAGCCAGGAACCCCAAACGGGCCCCTCCCACGTCTCCATTTTTACCTCGCAGTACCCCAACACCCACGGCGTTTTAATCAATGGGGACCGCTTCGAGGGCGCTGCCGTAACCCTGGCAGAACTTCTCCAAGCAAGGGGATACCTCACAGGCGCCTTTCTGAGCGGTTACCCCCTCGATGCCAGGTTTGGGCTTAACAGAGGGTTTGAGACCTACGACGACGATTTCTCCCCGATCCGAGGTTTATATCAACTGGCGGGCTGGAAGATGGCTCAAAAAGTGGGAATTCTCTCAGCAAGCCACACCGATGAACGGAGGGCGGAAAAAACGAACCGGCGGGTCTTTAAATGGCTTGAGAACCACCATGGCGATCCTTTCTTTCTTTGGGTTCATTACTTTGATCCCCACGGCCCGTACAACCCTCCCCCTCCTTTTGCCCAACGGTATGATCCCTCCTACCAGGGGAGGTTCAAGAACTATTATAACTTCGATAGCGTCCCAGATACCAGCGGCCTCAGTCAAAAAGAAGTTCATCATATTATCTCCCTTTACGACGGAGAAATCCGTTATACCGACGAACAGGTAGGCTTTTTGCTGGATAAGCTCAAGGAGCTAAACGTTTACGATAAGACCCTTATCATCCTGACAGCCGACCATGGCGAAGATTTAAACGAACATAAGCTCTTTGAGCACAGCGCCGTGGTTTATGATACGACCGCCCGGATCCCTTTAATCTTTAAGGGCGCAGCAAACCTCGCCGCCGCAAAAGCTATTCCTCCGGGGCAGATCGTTTCCGGCCAGGTACAGAGCATCGATATCGTCCCTACGATCCTCGATCTTTTGGATATCCCCCCGGGCCCCCGTATGCAAGGGGAGTCTTTGCTACCCCTGATCGCCCGGAGGGATGCCGACCGTCGCCAGTTTGCGATGGATGCGTCGAAAGCGATGGACGTCGCTCCCCCCATCGCTACCTCAAAGAAAGCTTATATCCAGACCCACTCCCCGGCTGTGCCCAAAACCAAGCTGGCTATTCGGGTAGAAGGATGGAAGTTTATTTACACGTGGGATGGAGGGGAGGTGGAACTTTACGACCTCGGGAAAGACCCTTACGAGCAGACCAACCTGGCCCTTGAGGGGAGCGTCCAATCCATGGTTCGGGATTTTGAGAAGGAACTGTCCTTCTGGAAAGAGCCCGGAACGGAGGGTAAAAGGGAGAAGGGAGAAGGCAGGGTGTCGGAGGAAGTTAAAAAGAAGCTGAGGAGCTTAGGATACTTTCAGTGAGTTACCAAGAGGTTAACGGTGCCGGAGCCCAAGCGCCGGGCTGAAGCGCTATAGTTATGCTAGTACCTTGTTTACTTAGTTTTGACTTCACAGTTCTTCTCTCACCCCCGGCCCCTCTCCCACGCTGTGGGAGAGGGGAGGAAGCGAATCTCCGGCCAGCTCCCGGGAAGCCCCCTCTCCCACGCTGTGGGAGAGGGGAGGAAGCGAATCTCCGGCCAGCTCCCGGGAAGCCCCCTCTCCCACAGCATGGAAGAGGGGGTGGGGGGGGAGGGCAAAGTCGAACCGATTGCTTATGATCTGGAGTCCTTTGCAACTGGCTCCTGATAAGGGGCGGGGAT
>Ga0073934_10011817_pt1 | contig 10453 bp, 8 predicted proteins | sample LarsenN4metaG_FD_76834 | JGI IMG/M metagenome (GOLD analysis project Ga0073934, IMG submission 76834) | Hot spring sediment bacterial and archeal communities from British Columbia, Canada, to study Microbial Dark Matter (Phase II) - Larsen... ... | reverse complement strand
GTGCTACACGATCGTGCGGGGAGCGTTGAGCACCAACACAATCCGCCGCGCCGAGGTTCCCAATCACTGCGGTTTCGGCGTGGTAGAAGCCATCGGACCGATGGTCAAACGCGTGCAGGTCGGGGATCGGGTGGTCGTCGCCGGCACCTCACAGTGCGGCCAGTGTTATCAATGCCTCCATGGCCGGCCGGACTACTGCCAGTTCACGTTCTTCTCCAACGCGCCCGGCGTCGAGCCGTTCGCGCCATTCGCCGAGTTCCTCGACGGCACACCGGTTTATGCGCAGGCCGGCATCGGCGGCATGAGCGAGCTGATGACGGCGTTCGAGGAGTACTGCGTGCCGGTCTTCACCGACCTGCCCGCCGCGCAGCTCACGCTCCTCGGCGACCAGTTGGCATCGGGCTTTGCCGCCGGTCATGCCGACATGCACTTCCAGCCCGGCTCCGACGTGGTGGTCTTCGGCGCGGGGCCGGTCGGTCTCGGCGCTGTGCAGGCCGGACGCGTCATGGGCGCGGGCCAGGTCATCGTCGTAGACCCGATCAGGTACCGTCGCGAGTTCGCGATGAAGGTCGGCGCGACAATGACGCTCGACCCGGTCGCTGAAGGCGACGGCATCGTGGAACGCATTCGCGAGCTGTGCAGGGGACCGAATGATCGACGGTTCGCCGGTGGCGCGAGCTGGGGCCGCGCTGCCAACGCCGTCATCTCTCGCGGCGCTGACTTCGTCGTCGAAGCGGCAGGTTACCAGGCCGTTCGGCCAAAGGTCGAGCCTCAACCCGACCCGACCAACGTGAAGACCGTGCAACAGGCATGGGACTGCACACGCGCGGGCGGTCACGTGATGCTGATGGGCTTCACGCCGCAGCCGGTCTCGTTTCCCGGTGCGTCGCTGGCGCTCTTCGGACGGACGATTCACCCCGGGCAGCAAGGCGGTCTTCACGTCATGCGCGACATCCCGCGCTATGTGAAGCTCATGGAGAAGGGAACCATCGACTCGACGTCCGTCATCACCAGACGCTATACCCTCGATCAGGCGCGCCAAGCCGTCCAGGACACCGCCGACCGCACGATCATCACCGGGGTCGTCGAGTTCACGTAGGCGCGGACGTCGACACGCTTTGAATGGCAACAGCGCGGCAGCCGGGGTCGCGCTGTCGCCACCGTTATCTGTCAGCGGCGCTCCTTTGCCCTTTCTCCCGATGCGCTGCCGCTGTCCTGCGCGATCTCGATGCGGCGGCCGCGCCTGACCTCCTGAGACGGCGCCTGCATCACGATTTCGAGGACGCCGTTCTTGAAGCTTGCTTTGGCGCTGTCGGCAACGGCGCCCTCCGGCAGCGGAATCACGCGATAGAAGCTGCCGTAACTTCGTTCGCTCCTGAAAACGCCCTCACGCTCCTCCTGGTGCTCGGACTTCTTCTCACCCTGAATCGTCAACGCATCCTCGCCGATTTCGACGGAACAGTCTTCGGGAGAGAGCCCTGGCACTTCCGCGCGCACGACGAACTCGTTGCCCCGCTGAAAGGTCTCGATCGCCGGCGTCCAATCGGCACGCCCTCCCTGGCTGAGGAGTGACGGCCACTGCAGCCGGCCGCCGCCCCACATATCTCCAAACAACCGGTCCATGTCTTCCTGCATGCGACGCATGAGGGAGAACGGCCCCATGCCAAAGCTGCTCTCGAACGGATCCCGCCGCCTCAGGCCGGACGCTCCGCCCTCTCCCCGCTGGAGGCCGCGGCTCTGTTCCTTCTGTTCCGCGCGGCCTTGAGTTTCACGTGTCTCTGCCATCGCGCGCTCCTTTCATCTGGCGAGGCCTGGGCTCCGGTGTGGAAGACCCGGCCTGCGCAGGTTTGTTGCAATGCTTGTGGTGCATGGCGCTGCAAGTGGGAAACCACTGCAACCTGCTTCATTGACGGGGGGCAGCCGCGATCACGTCCGAACCGCTCACGTCCGAGCGTGGACCCATTTACACCGGTCCAGGTTGCGATCGGTCCGGCTGAGGATGAAGACGCCCGCACCGTGCCACACTGACACGTGGCCCGCGCGCAGCAGTCGCTGTTCGGCGAAGAGGTCCCGCGCGGATTCTTCTATCGCGACGAGTTCGTGAGCGCAGACGAAGAACGAGCGCTCGTCGATGAGATCTCGCGTGTCGGGTTTTCGATCTTCGAGATGCGCGGCGTCGTCGCCCGGCGGCGAGTCGCATTTTTTGGAAAGTCGTACGACAGCACGACCGTGGCGCCACCGTTACCCGCATTTCTGATGCCGCTGCGGCGACGGGTTGGTGCGTGGGCACAAGTCGAGGCCGACGCGTTCGCGATGGCGTTGATCAACGAGTATCCGCCTGGGGCGCCAATCGGGTGGCATCGGGACGCGCCCCAGTACGACATCGTCGCCGGCGTTTCGCTCGTGTCGGCATGCCGCATGAAGCTGCGTCCGTATGTCTCGCCGCCGGCGCAGGGCGGCGGCCGGCGGGCGGCCACTCACGAGATCGCACTCGCGCCGCGATCGGCGTACCTGATGACCGGCCCGTCCCGGACCGACTTCGAACACCATATTCCGGCGGTCGAGACGCTGCGCTATTCGATTACGTTCAGAACATTGCGGCGATGAGTCAGTCGCGCTGATAGACGCGATCCAGCTTCTGGATCTCGCGGTCGCCGTCCTGCTCCACAGCGCGAAGAATTCGATCGACCTTCTCCTCGAGCCGATCGTGCCCTTCCTTCGACTGCGGCGAGCCCACGTGGTAGAGAATGGCGAGCCCCGAGACCTGCCAGATCAATTGCAGGAACTCCGATTGCCAGTTCTCGAGCGTGTCACGCCCGATTTCGACCAGGTATTCGGTGACTCGTGGCGATTGGGCGTGCTGCGCCTGTTCATTGACAAACGCGTACCAACCCAGCACCCAGTGACCGGTGATGCTGAGAGCGAAAAGCGCGAGCGTCATCCACAAGTACCCGTATCGCGACCAGACCGATTTCGACGGCTTGTGCTGAGACACCTGTACACCTCGCTTCGGGATCGGGGACGCGTTTAGGGGTGACGCTCGAGCGGCCTTTCTGCAGGGCCGGAGATCACGTCGCCCTCAATGCCAAAGCGCGACCCGTGGCACGGGCAGTCCCACGTCCGTTCTGCGTCGTTCCATCCAACGACGCAACCCATGTGGGTGCAGGTGGCCGAAAGCACCGCCAACGAACCACCAGGCCGCCGGTACACCGCAAGCTGTGTCCCGCTCTCTTTGACGACGGCGCCCTGGCCTGGCTTCAACGACCGTAACGTCCGCATTTCACCCCCGGTGAAGCGGCTGCGCAACACGTAGTACGGGTAGTCCGCGTTCTCCGCGACGTAGTTCCACAGACCGTGCCGCAATGCTGTTCGACGTGGATCGAACAGATCGGTCCAGGGATTCTTGCGCCCCTGGATGGCGTCCGCAATCATCATCGCGCCGAGCGTTCCGAACGTCATGCCATTGCCGGCAAACCCGGTGGCCGCGTACTGATGCTCCGCCGTCTGGCCGATGTACGGCAGGCCGTCGGGCGTCTCGATGACCTGTCCCGACCATCGACGGGTGAACGCGATGTCCGGAATCTTCCTCTGAAGCGCCTGCTCCAGCCGCGCATAACACGCGTTGGTGTCTCCAGCCTGACCGGTCTTGTGATCTTCTCCTCCGAAGATCACGAGTTCGTGGTCGTCTTGCGGCGCGAGCCGCAGGTATCGATACGGATCCGCTGTGTCCCAGAACAGCGCGTCCGGCACAGATCCACGAGCGACCCGTCCGGCGACTGCGTAGCTCGTGTAGAGGGCGAGCTTCGTCTGAAAAAGCGTCGCACTCATGGAACCTGCGATGCCGGCCATCGGGTTGTGCGTTGCGATGACGATATCTTTGCAGCGCGCGCGGCGCCCGGCTGCTTTCACACGAATCGGGTTGGTGAAGAACTCTTCGGCAACGCTGTTCTCGAAGATCCAACCACCTTTCGCCGTGATCGCCGCGGCCAACGCGGCGAGGTATCTGCGCGGATGGAAGCGGGCCTGGTCGGCGAAGCAGATGCCGGGGCCGCCGGCAAACGGCACGTCGCCTACGAGCGTCGCGTCGAACCCGAGCCCGGCGGCGAGGGCCGCCTCGTCGCTAAGCTCGCGGGCCTGCGCGTCATCCGATTCGCCGCCCGGCGCGTGCAGGTACCCGTCCACGCGCTCGAATCCGCAGTCGATTGCGTGCTCGTGGACGATGCTTTCGATCTGATCGATGGCGGCCGATCCCGCATCCCACACTGCCTGCGCGTGCGATTTTCCGAAGTCGCGGCACAACTCGCTCAAACGGGCGTCGGTTACCATCGTCACGTGCGCGGTGGTGTGACCGGTGTCAATCGAGGCACATCGCGTGCGCTCGAGTACAGCAACGGACTTCCCGGCTGACACGAGCAGATACGCCGCCGTCAAGCCGGTGATGCCGGCACCGATGACGACCACGTCGACATCGATGTCGCTGTCGATTGCTGGAAAGGAAGGAAACGGCACTCCGTCGCCCCAATACGGCGCCGTTCCAACGTCCAAGCTAGTGTGTTTCGTCGTCATAGCACATGTGATCGAAGCAAATGGCCCGCCACCGGCGCGTGCGTGAGAGACGGCGTGTTCCCGGTTGAATCGTTCGCTGTGTTGACGAGGTAACTTCCCGGGAGGGAGTACGCTAGTGCCAATGCCGCCCCTGCTTGGCGGTCACGTGACCGCGTTCTTCCTGTACGATGCCGCCGAGGTTATCGACCTCGCGAACGTCGCAACGCTCATCGAGGGCACGACACGTGTGCGCCTCACACCCAAAACCACCACACCGCCGTACGTGCAGTATCAGCAGCCGCCGCTGACCATCGACGGCGGCGCGCTCGGCCTGCCTGAGGCGCTCGGCTTCAGCGTGCGTTTCAAGCTGTTCGACTACGGTGTCATTTCGGTCGCGCTCACGCGCCCGCTGCCGCCAACATGGGCCGAACTGGTCGATTGCGGCATCGCGCTGCAGGACGACGCGCGTCTGGCGCCGGCCAGTGAATCGCTGTGCCGCGATCTCGTCGCCAGACTTCGATTGGCCATGACCGCACCGCGCGACGAGGTGGTCAGCGAGGATTACCTGGTCTTTTCAGTCACGTCTCTGCCCGATCGGCCGACGGCGCAGGCGTTGATCCAGCAACACGGAGACGAGATCGTCCGCCTGCTCCGCGGCGAGCGCGACGCCCTGAGCCGGCAGGAGTGTGAGGAGGTGCTGCGGCACAGTATCTCGTATTACGAGCACGACCTGCTGGTGCCCACCTGGAACGCATCGTTCGTGTACGACAACGAGAGCGGCGCGCGTGCCGCCACCGAGATCCTGGAATTCGCCAACTCCCAGCTCCTCGAGTTCCGCTATTACGACAGCGTGCTCACACGCGAGCTCTCGCGCATCTACGCGGAGCTCCAGACGCCGGCATGGTTCCGGGGCTGGGGCGGGCGGCGCTACACGCGGGCCGCGCAGCAGGTGCACGCGCTGTTCATCGACGTCAACGAGCTGACCGATCGCACCGAGAACGCCCTCAGAGTGGCGGGCGACATCTACACGGCGCGCGTGCTCACGCTGGCCGGTTCCCGAATCGGCCTGGAGCAGTGGAAGGCGAACGTCCGGGAGAAGCTGAAAACGCTCGACGACATCTACCGGTTCGCGGTGGAACAGACGGGAATGGCCAGGGGCGAGATGCTCGAGCTGATGATTGTGCTGATTCTGGTGTTCGAGCTCGTCCTGTTCTTCATGGGCATTATGCGCTGACGCCAAAGACTCCCGTATTTTGACCTTTGACTTTTGACTTTTGACCTTTTAGAGTCCGCTCTCATACGCCGATGGACCCGATTACTCGCCGCAATTTCATCAAGGGCGTCATTGCCGCCGGCGCCACCGCTTCATCGGTCGCCTACCTGTTCCGCGGCCCGGGCGCCGTGCTCGGGCAGTCGACGGCGCCGGGCGCGGTCGAGCGCCTGATTACGCTGAACGTCAACGGCCAGATGCGCCGCGTGGACGTGCTGAAGCAGGAAACGCTGGCGATGACGCTGCGTTACAAGCTGGGACTCACGGGCACCAAGCTGGGCTGCGACCGCGCCGAGTGCGGCGCGTGCACGGTGCTCATCGACGACGTCCCGCACTACTCGTGCTCGGTGCTGACACACACCGTGCGATCGCGGGCGGTGGTGACGATTGAAGGGCTGGAGAGTCCGAGCGGCGAGCTGCATCCCGTGCAGCGCGGTGTGCTCGACGAGCAGGGCTTCCAGTGTGCCTTCTGCATGCCCGGGTTCATCATGTCCGCGGTCGGATTTCTCAAGACGAATCCGAACCCCACGCGACAGGAACTGGCGCATGGCGTGTCGGGTAACCTGTGCCGCTGCCAGGACTACGACAAGATCCTCACCGCGCTCATGAAGGGTGCGGAGTACATGCGGAGCGCGCCCAATGCCTGACGGGAAACTGGTCGGCGCCAATTACCTGGCGCCGGATCACCTCGCGAAGGTGACCGGCCGGGCGAAATACGCCGAGGACTTCCGCGCCGACGGCATGCTGTTCGCCAAGCTGCTGCTCAGCCCGATGCCGCATGCACGCGTGCTCTACATCGACAAAGAGGGCGCGCTCGCGATGCCGGGCGTGAAGGCGATTCTCACCGCCGACGATCTGCCCGACTTGAACGGCGCCGAGAAGGCGCTGACGAACGAGCCGCTCTACGTCGGTGAACCGATACTCGCGATCGCGGCCGTCGACGAAGAATCCGCGGCGGCCGCCATCGAAGCCATCCACGTGGATCTCGCACCGCTTCCATGGGTCGTCGATCCGCTCGACAGCCTGCGACCCGATGGACCGAACGCGCGCCGAAACGGAAATGTCTGGGGAGCGCCGCAGCCCCCCGCGCCTGGTGCACCGCCTGCGCCGCCAGTGGTCGAGACGGTGAAGTGGACCGAGGCTGATTTCGCTGACGATGAGGGCGGCGGTGGGCGCCTGCCGATGGGCCGCGCGATCGAGGAATGGTCGTTCGGCGATCTCGATGCCGGCTTCGGCGAGGCCGACCTCGTCCTCGATGAAACGTTCGTAGTCCAGTCCACCGGGCATCACCCGATGGAGACGCGCAGCGCGATGGCGTACTGGCAGAACGGGAAACTGTACCTGCACGGCTCCACGCAAAGCGTCGCCTTCACCGTCGCCGGGCTTGCGCGCTGGGTCGGCGTCGATCCGTCTGACGTCGTGTTGATCTGCGAGTACACGGGTGGCGGCTTCGGCAGCAAAGGCGCCGGTGCCGTCTCGATGGCAATCCCTGCCCTGCTCTCGAAGAAAGCGAATGCGCCGGTGATGATGCGCATCAGCCGTGAGGAGGAGAGCTACATCGGGCGCGCGCGGACGAACATGTCGGGACGGGCCCGCGTCGGCTTCACGAAGGAGGGCCGCATCACGGCGCTCGATCTGTTCATCGTGCAGGACTCGGGCGCCTATGGACCGATGGGCGATCATCGCTCGGCCGGCAACGCGGCATCGCTGGTCTATCAACCCGGCGCGATGCGCTGGCGCGCGATCAACGTCATCACCAACACGCCTCCCCGATCGCAGCAGCGCTCACCTGGGCCGATGCAGGCCGACGGCCTCATGGAGCCGATCGTCACGAAGGCGGCCAGGCAGCTCGGTCTCGATCAGGTGGCGATTCGCCGCATCAACGCGCCCGAGGGCAAAGCGATCTACGGCCCCCCCGGCCCGAACGGCATGCGCCCGCATGTGACCAGCGCTTTCGTCAAAGAGGCGCTCGACAAGGGAACCGAAGTCTTCGCGTGGGAGTCGCGCAAGGCGCGCAGCGGCCAGCGGCGCGGGCCCAAGGTGCGCGGCATCGGCGTGGCGGTCGGCCCGCACGGAGCCGGCTCGATCGGCTGGGACGCGATCATGACGCTCCGGCCCGATGGCAAGCTTTACGTCCAGTCAGGCGTCGGCAACCTCGGCACGCACTCCGTCTTCGATCTCGCACGTGCAGCAGCTGACGTCCTCGCGATGCCGTGGGAGAAGGTCGAAGTCATCTGGGGCAACACCGGCAAGCACCTGCCATGGACATGCCTCTCTGTCGGCAGCCAGACGACCCATGCGATGACGCGCGCCAACCACGCAGGCGCGATGGACGCGAAACGCAAACTGCAGGAAATCGCCGCGATGGACCTGGGCGGATCCCCCGACGATTACGAGCTCGGAAACGAGCGCGTGTTCCGCCGCGGCAACGCCGGGCGCGGCCTCAGCTACGCGCGGGCCGCGCGCCGCGCCATCGAGCTCGGCGGCCGCTACGACGGTCACGTCGTCCCGGACGATGTGAACCAGATGACGAAGACGTCGGCTGCCGCGCTCGCGGGCCTGGGACTGATGGGCGTCGCGAAGGACAACTATCCACGCGACGGGAACACCTTCTCGTTCGTCGTCGGTTTCGCGGAAGTGGAAGTCGATGTCGAGACCGGCAAGGTCACACTCGTTGACTACTTGTCGGTGGGAGACGTTGGAACGGTCGTCAACCCGCGCAGCCTGATCGCACAGCTGAATGGCGGGAGCTGCCTCGGGATCGCGCACGCGCTCTGCCAGAAGTGGGTGATCGATCCGCAGTACGGCGTCACCCTGGCGCGCCGCTTTCACCACAACAAGCCGCTGTCGATTCTCGACATCCCGAGCCAGTTGCAGGCACTCGCGCTCGACATCGCCGACCCCGAGACCCCGGTCGGCGCCCGCGGAGTCGGAGAGCCGCCGGTCGGAGCCGGGTATGGCGCGGTGCTCAACGCAATTGCGGACGCCATCGGCGTGGACGCGTTCCGCCGCGCGCCCGTGACCCCGGACATCGTGCTGATGTATGTGGAACATGGGCGGAGGATGCACGAGCCCTTGCGGGCTCATTTGTAATTTCGAATGCAGACTGCTGAACGCAGACACTTCGGATCGGACGCGACAGTCGTCGAGCGTCGTATCTGAATTCTGCGTTCTGAATTCTGCATTACACGGAAAGAGAGTCTATGCCCGTCATTCGTGACGTCATGCCGGCTTTCGAGTTGTATCAGCCAGCGTCGATCGACGCCGCGCTGGAGCTTCTGGCCAGGCACGGCGCGGGCGCGTGGGTTCTCGCCGGCGGGCTCGACAGCTTCGACTGGCTGAAAGACCGCATCAAGCGTCCCGGCGTGGTCGTCGATCTCAGCGCGATCGCGGAGCTCAGGGGCATCAAGCCGATGGGCGACGGACTCGAGATCGGTGCGATGACGACGCTGACCGAGGTCGTGAGACATCCGGCGATCAAAGAGCGTTACAGCATCCTGCTCGACGCCGCGGAGGCGGCGGCATCGCCGCAGATTCGCAACCAGGGAACCATCGGCGGCAACGTGTCGCAGGACACGCGCTGCTGGTACTACCGCGCGGGCTGGTCGTGCTATCGGGCGGGCGGCAACATCTGCTATGCAGACACGCCGACAGCGATCAATCGGGAACACGCGATCATCGGCGCCGACCGCTGCGTCGCCGTCAATCCCTCGGACACGTCGCCGGCGCTGATTGCACTGCAGGCCGAGATGGTCATCCGGAACGTCGACGGCGAGCGCGTCGTGCCGGCGGAGGAGTACTTCGTCGGCCCCGGGATCGATATCACGCGCATGACGGTGCTTCGACCCGGCGATCTGCTCACGGCGATCCGTTTGCCTGCCACCTGGGCAGGCGCGCAGTTCTACTTCGAAAAAGTCGCCGACCGGAACGTGTGGGATTTCCCGCTCGTCAACGTCGCCGCCGCGACGATGATGTCCGGCAACACTATCGAGCGCATGCGCATCGCGGTGAATGGCGTCGCGCCTACGCCGCTCCGGCTGTCCGCCGTCGAGCGCGCCGTGCGCGGCCGGACGCGTGACGAAGCCACCGCCGTTGCAGCCGGCGACCTGGCCATTGCCGGGGCAGTGCCCCTTCATCACAACGCCTACAAGGTGCCGCTGCTGCGAAATCTCGTCCGCCGCGCGGTTCGCGGCACGTCGCCCACCGTGGCCGGGGGCTCGGCATGGAACTTCTGACCTGGGGACGCAGCCCGTGGGGTGAGCTGATCCTCACTCACATCTCCTGGGATCTGCTGTGGGCATCGCTCTTCGCCGGCTTCGCGTTCCTCCTCGCGCACGCCAGCTACATGTTCTTCTCGGCGCACCGCAAGCGTGACGCCGCCGAGACCGACCGGCTCGAAGCCGCGCGCACCGATCTGCCTCCGCGGATCCCGCGGCACTCGCTGGTTGCCCGCGTCTTTCACTGGGTGATGGCGGCGGCGATGTTCGTGCTGCTGTTCACGGCTTTCCTGCCGATCGTCGGCGTGCAGTTCGCGTGGGTCACGTGGCACTGGGCGGCCGGCCTCGTGCTCACTGCGTCCATCGTCTTCCATATCATCCATGCGACGGTCTGGATGGACTTCTGGTCGATCTGGGTGGG
>Ga0073934_10011816_pt1 | contig 10454 bp, 6 predicted proteins | sample LarsenN4metaG_FD_76834 | JGI IMG/M metagenome (GOLD analysis project Ga0073934, IMG submission 76834) | Hot spring sediment bacterial and archeal communities from British Columbia, Canada, to study Microbial Dark Matter (Phase II) - Larsen... ... | reverse complement strand
TATAGTTATAACTAAAAGGCCCGACGGGTTTTATATCGAATCGTACAAAAACGGGATGACGGTGGATCAGATCAACAAGCTCTTGGGTCAGCATCCTGAGATAGCTATTACCAGCTTTATGGCTATAAAGGACGCTGTATTGTTTGCTCCAAAGCCTCCTGTCAAATTTGGCGAAGTAAAGGACAGGATTTCTGTAGAAATATCCAATGATGAACTCAGGGCATATGTAACACTCTGTGTTATGGAATCGGAGTTTACAGGTGATAAGAAGATCAACCTGGTAAAGGAAATAATCAGGAAGCTCACGGAAAAAGGCGTTGTTTTCGGAATTAAACACAATATGCTCTTAAATGAACTGTGTAATAACAGGAAGATAATGGTGGCAGAAGGTGTTCCGCCTGTAAATGGTGAGGATTCCGTTATAAAGATGTATGAATTGAAAGACCCAAAACCTGAAGCTAAGCAGGACGGCAATGTGGACCATTACGAGCTGAACCTTATAAACAGGGTAAATGCCGGGGACTGGTTGGGAACAAGAATAGATCCTACTCCGGGCAGTCCCGGGAAATCGGTTAAGGGAAACGATATAGCACAGATGCCCGGTAAGAAATATCCTCTTTTTTACGATAGAAACTCTGTAAAGGAGGTTTATGAAAACGGTGTTACAACACTGTACTCCCAAAGAAGCGGTGCAGTACACTATGACGGGGACAGAGTAAGCGTTTCAAACCATCTGGAAATAAACGGTGATATAGATTTCAGAACCGGCAACATAGATTTTGACGGATATCTCACGGTAAAGGGTACCATAGAGGATAACTTTGCAATTGCCGCCGACAAGGATATTGAAATACTTGGGGATTACGGCGTGGGAAGTGTAAAGGAGATATTGAGCCGTGAGGGAAGTGTTTTTATAAAAGGGGGCATAGCCGGCAAAAACAGGGCTATTGTCAGGTCAAAGCATAACATATACACAAAATATATTTCCGATGCCACAGTCATATGCGACGGAAGCGTACATATAGGCTTTTATTGTTTAAACAGCAATATAACTGCCAAGGAGGTAATTCTTGATTCTCCAAAGGGGCAGATTATAGGCGGAAACATACAGGCTGAGATCAAGGTAATATCTTCAATCATAGGTTCTGCCAGTGAAAAACGCACCAGTATTGTAGTTAAGGGCTTTGATAGAAAGGCATTAAAGGAGAGACTGGAAAAGCTTATTGTGAAAGTGGAGGATATAAAAAACAGTCTTGCGCGCAGCAAACAGGAAATTGCCATATACAGCAGTGCTGCAGAGCTTACAGGTAAGCAAAGGGCTGATTATGAAAAAGCCAAAGACAGGTTTTTTGATCTTAAAAACGAGTTAAAGCTTTTGGAACAGGAAAGGAAAGCCCTTGTCAATTATCTTAAAACTCATGGTGAAGGTGAGGTTGGTATTCTTAAGAAGGCTTATCCCAACACACTCCTGGAAATCAAAAAAATTGTCAGGGAAATAGACAAGATAGTACTGGGTACCAGTTTTTACTTTCAGGATGGTGAATTGAAGGAACTGTAACCGGTAAAAGTATCAAATAATACTGAATATCCGATTCTCTATCTTTCAGGGAGGCAGCTTTATGGAATACAGTTCTATACTAAGGAAAATTGAAAAGCAAAAGAGGGATAACAAGCTTTCGGCCAAGCTGTTCAGATACAGCGGCCTTCTGCAGGCCATTGAGTTTTTATCGCAGAAACTGACTCTGGAACAGATAATCGATGCGGCATTTGATTTTGTCAATGAGCTTTTGACATTGGAAAAATCGGCCGTTTTTGTTTTAAATGGGGATGAGTATGTATTAAGGAAAGTAAAGGGCATTGAAAATGGAATAGTCAAAATAAAGAATAACGACAGCCTTAAGGGGTTTGCCGTGTTTTACGGAACTCTGGTTTACGACAGGGAGCAGTTGGAGCGATATTTTGACAAGGAAGCAATTGACGCTTACCAGGTGGAAACCGTTATACCTTTGATTGCTGAAGATCATTTATACGGCTTTATTTTTACGTCTATGAAAACCGAATCCAGCAGTGATGACTACATAATTGCAGAAGTACTGATGAAGCTTATAAACAACGCCATAGAAAACAACCAGCGTTATGAAGACTTACAGAAGGCAAACAGGGAACTGGATGAGAAGATATTCAACCTGTTTGCGATCAATCATTCTTCAAAAGCCCTTTTAAGCCAATTGGACATTGATGAATTATACAGCCTTTCGGTGGACGTGTTTTCAGAACTGACCCAAAGCTGCATAACGGGCTTTGTTCTGTACGATGAAAAAAGTGAGAGGTTTAATTTGAAGGCATTTAAGGATACCTTCTGTAAAATAAACGATATAACTCTGGACCTCGAGGTAAACCGTGCCGCTGCAGCCGATCCGAACAAGGTTATTATCGATACGTCAAACGAGTGGGATTTGGCTTACTTCACAAATGTTTTTCCCGGCGCAATAGACCAGCTAAGGGTGCTGAAGCCCGCATATATTGTAATGATGCTGAAGGGCAGCAGCATATTGGGCTTTGTAACTCTTGGGGAAACTGTTACAGGGCTGGCGTATAACAAAAGTATATTCGAACTGATAGAAAGCCTGTCGTCCGCTACTTATATAGCAATATCCAATGCCTGGCTTTACAAGCAGGTCCTGGGCCAGAAAGCAGCAATACAGAAGAAGCTCGAAAAGCTCATATCACTTAACAGGCTGACCAGGAACATCAACAGCTCATTGGACATGGATACTCTTATGGGGCTTACGCTTAAAACACTGGAGGTTTCCTTTGACGTTGAAAAAGCTTTGATAGCAGTGTACGATGTTGGTAAAAATACGTTTAACATCTCCAAAACGTTGAATATAAATACCGGCAGGAAGCGGATAAAGGTCAATGACAGCTGGCAAAAGGTTTTTGAAGGAGATAAAGTGTTTGAAGCCAGAGAGGAAGGTATCCTCAAATTCATAAGCGGCCCCCTCTTAAAGGATATTGGTAATAACGCCGGAATACTGATACTCCCCATATATATCGACAGGGCGGAAATTGAGGTTTTTGGGGTTCTTATCATATTCAAGTATAAAAAGCTTCTCATAGATGACGAGGAGAATATGCTGACCATGGAGGCAATTGCAGGTCATATAGCACCTGTAATGGCAAGTTTTTACAGGCTGGAAGAACAGAGCAGGCTCACTACACCTAATTATACGGAGCTGTTCAAAAGGGATTTGAAGGCCGAAATCAGTGATGCACTTGATTATTATCTTGACCTTGCCGTAATACACATAGTAAGTGAGGAAGAGTTTAATTTTAACGGCTGCAGGCATATAGACAACATAAGAAGAGCTTTTAAGCGGGTTTATGCCCTGTCATATAACGATATTTTTATAATAACCGACGACAGTGATAAGAAAATTGACGCGGGTATCAGTAAGATAAATAAAACAGGCAGCTTAAAGGTTAAGGTATATAAGCTGGGCCGTGAGTTTACAAGCTATGACGGGTTTTTTAAGCTTTTTGCCTGAAGCTCTAAAACACTATTACGGGAGATGTTTTTTGAAGGTGCTTTTCAACAGCCTTTGATTATGTGTATAATATTGTAGTCCGTTATTCATACATAGTTAATACGGGTAGGTGTATAATTTGGGAGTTTTGTGCGGTACCGATATCATCGAGATAGAAAGGGTCAAACAATCAATAGACTCTCTGGGAGATGCATTTAGGAACAAGGTATTTACAGAAAATGAAATAAAATACTGCGAAGAAAAAAAGGCGGTTAAATATCAGAGCTATGCTGCACGGTTTGCCGCAAAGGAAGCCGTGTCAAAAGCTTTGGGTACCGGGATAAGCAGAGGTATCTCATGGCGTAATATTGAAATCCTTAATAATGAATACGGTAAGCCCTACACTGTTCTATCAGGGAAGGCGCAGGAGATTTATGCCGGCCTCAGGGGCACGGATTTATCCATAAGCCTCTCCCACAGTGAAAATTACGCAGTTGCTTATGCGGTTATCATCACACAGCCATAACGGTTAATCCTCCCGCCCGCTGTCTTTCCCCTTTACCCGGAATATTAAACCATCAAGCCAGAAGAAAATAATTCCTCCGATAAGATTGGCAATTACCGTTTTAACAAGGTAGTTTTCCAGACTCAGGAATGATATGACAAGCCACAGGATTGGTGTTGAAAGCTGCCATCTCAGAAGGTATAAGGAGTATCTTTTTAACATACTTTTTTCCATATTACAGTTTCTCCTGCAACAGCCTCTAATATATACTACTGCCTTACTCCCGGTATTGTGCATGTCACAGATGATGTACCGATGCCCGGAATATAGATTTTATGTGGGTTTCAACGGTTTAGAGGGCTAAAGAACCACCGTGATAAAAAAAGATTTAAAACCTTGTGAATATGATGTAAAATTATATTGAAAAAAAGTATATGCCTGTAAAACCGGCAATAATCCTTTTTAGGGGTGTATAGATTGAATAAGCTTAGTTTTGTGCACTGTGCCGATATTCATACGGACATGCCTCTTACCTCCCTTGGCGGATCGGAAAAATCATCTCTTAGAAGGCGGGAGATAAGGGAGACCTTTGGCGGGATAATTGACATTGTCAAAAGACAAAACGCCGACCTGCTTTTAATAAGCGGGGATCTTTATGAGCACAATTATACTACAAAATCTACCATCAGCTTTATCAACAGTTGTTTTGAAGAAATACCCGGTACAAAGGTGTTTATCCTTCCGGGGAACCATGATCCCTATGCAGCCAACTCCTACTATGCATCCTTTAAATGGAGTGCCAATGTAAATATCCTTACACCGGACAACCCATATTATTTGCTTGAGGATATGGAAGCCTGTATTTACGGAATGGGCTTTAACAGCTCTTATGACAACAAGCCGTGGGATTACGGTATTAAAGCCATTAATACCGATCTATACAATATACTTCTGGCACACGGAACGGTAGATATGGAAATCAGCCGGAATGCCTATAACCCCATGAGAAGTGAAAATCTTGACTCCCTGGGGATGGATTATATTGCCCTTGGACATTTCCACAATACAATGGAAGGGGTGGGCAGAAGGCACTGCATATACAACCCGGGAAGCCCGGAACCCCTTGGCTTTGATGAAACCGGCGAGCACGGTATTTTTACAGGCGGTATTACCAGGCAAAAAAACGGTCAGAAACTTCTGGAGGTCAGCTTTGTCAAGACAAATAAAAGATATTATGAAAATCTTGAAATAAATATTAGCGGGCTTGACACAGACGAACAGGTTATCACGCGTATTAGCAATATTCTAGATAATAAGGATGCAGCAAAGGGATTGTTTTGTATTACGCTGAAGGGCTATCTGGAGGCGGGCTTCAAGGTAGATACCCAGCTCGTAAAATCTAAAGCCGAAGAAATTGCCTTCTTTGTAAAAGTTAAGGATGAAACGGTCGTAGATTACAATTTTAACGATATTATGAACGAGCCGGGGCTTAAGGGCCTTTTTACCAGCAAGATTTTTGCCCGTATCGGCAAAACCGAGGATGAATATGAAAAGAGGCTGCTTTTAAAAGCGCTCTATTATGGAATAGAGGCAATTGAAAAGGGAGAAATAAAGTCAATTGACATATGAAAGGGGAAAGCCTTTATGAAGGCTTTCCCTTAAGAGGTGATATATATTAAAATCGACAAGCTTGAGCTGAAGAATTTTGGAAAATTCAACAACCTGACTCTTGAGCTTTCCAGGGATCTTAATATAATTTACGGAGAAAATGAAGCCGGCAAAACTACCGTACAGTGGTTCATAAAGGGCATGCTTTTCGGGCTTAAGGGAGGTAAAGCTGCCAGAAGCGGTGAGCTGTCGCCCCTGAAACGATTCAAACCTTGGAACGGTAATGACTATAACGGTTTCATCTCTTATTCCCTGGATAATGGAACAGTCTTCAGGATTGGAAGAAATTTTGCAAGTAATGCCACAAGCGTTTTTGATTCGTTATTTAACAATATTACCCCCACATTTGAAGTGTGCAGGGAAAAGGGCGTACAGTTTGCCGAAAGGCATCTGGGCCTTAATGAGACCTGTTTTGATAAAACGGTTTTTATAAGGCAGATGGATTTGAAGGTTGACGGCGACGGCAGCAGGGAACTGATAGAAAGGCTTGCAAATGTGGGGCAGACAGGTTTTGAGGATGTTTCGCTCCGTAAAGCCCAGGAGGCTCTGAAGGAAGCCCTTAAAAACCATGTAGGTACCGATAAGACAACTACACGCCCCCTGGATAGAGTGATAGCAAGACTTGAAGAACTCAGAGCGTTGAAAAGTCACCTTACAGACAGGAGGAACTCCCTGCTGGAGATAGAAAGAGAACTTGGAAGCGCACTTACCGAGCACCATAATCTTGAAGTTAAGAAGGGCATTCTGGTTAAGGTTAAGGAGCTGTTTGAACTAAGAGAAAATATGGATGAACTTACCCGCCGGAAGCTGCAGTTAATTGAGATGCGGGACACTATAAAATCCATACAGGAAGAGATTTATACAATTGATGACCGTATCAGGGAAATAGAAGCTATCCGTGAGGAGTTTATAGGGTTTTCCAGGTATGAAAGCGAGGATGTTGACAGGCTGAATTTGGAATATTACAGGCTGATTAATATTGAGGAAGAAAATGGGAAGCTTGAAAAGGAACTAGTTTCCAAAAAAGCCGAGGTTGAAAGGATACAGGGTGAAATAGCGCCTTTGAAGGCATTCGGCAGCATGGATGGCGGTGCTGATTTAAATGCACTGGTATTGTCCAGAGATATTGATATCTTAAAGAGCAGCAATAAAACTAACAGCCTTATAGTGCTGGACAGGCAGATTAAGGCTATGAAACGGTGGATTGGTTTGACTTTGGGAGGGACAGGACTTTGTGTCCTTTTACTGGTGTCTTCCCTGGCCCTGGGTATTTCCAAAAGCACGGGCTCCCTTAAGCTGCCGGCATTGGCAGGGATACCGCTGTTCGGAGTGCTGACCGTTATACTTCTTTTTATACTCCGCATATTGTCCAGAGACCTTGGAGGGCTGAAAAAGGAAAAAAACCATTTGGGTTCAGCTGCCGGCAGTATGGCTGATGAAATAAGCAGGAAGGAAAATGCCCTGAAGTCGATGCTTGAAAGCGTAGGCGCAGGGAATGTAGAGGAGCTTATAAAGCTTAAGGCTTTATTTGACGGCAAAACTCGGCAGCTAGCAGCTTTGAACGCCGATGTGAGCAGGCTGGAAAGTGAGATTGAATCTAATACTCAAAGGGTATTGGTACTTAAAAGCTCTATTCACGACAAGCTTTTTGAGGCCGGAATCATAAGCTGCGATCAGCTGGCAGCGGCTCAGCCTGAAGGTACCGGCAACCCGGAACAATTTAACGGCGATCATATAAACAGATTCAAATACGGTGTGAGAAGATATAAGGGAATTGAGCCCAGCAGTAATTATGCCGTCCAGCGGCTGACAGACCTGAAGGCCAATCTATTAAATATCTGCGGCAAGGCGGCGCCGGCATGCGGACTGGAATTTGACGAAGGAACGTTTTCCGGCGACTATGTTGAGAAAATAGCTGCGGGACTCGATAGTCTTATTAAGGAATTGGATGTATCCCTGGACAGCATGATGCAGGTGTATTCCCAAAAAAGCCGTGATGCGGATAGTTACGTGCACAATGAGCAGTACAAGGAGCTGTGGGCATTAAAAAGCAGGGATATAGTTGAACTTCAGTATTCAAAAACTGTTGATGAATTAAACGGTGTAGTGCTTAAAATAAAGGAATATGAAACCACATTAAACAATCTTTCGGTAGGGGAAGAGGAAATTCAAAAAACCGATGAGGAAATAGAAGAGCTTGAAGCCAGGAAAAGCAGGCTTGAGGATACCAATATATCCTTAAGGATTGCCTGTGATATACTTACCGAAGCCGGAAATGAAATACAGAGGAACTTTGCTCCTGCGCTGAATAATCTTATGACTGCCATAATAGGAAGGATATCGGGCGGAAGGTATGAGAACCTGAAGGCGGACGATGATTTTTCCCTGAAGGTAATGGCGCCCGAAACAGGTGATATTGTGAGCGCACTGGTATTAAGCGGAGGCACTATAGATCAAATATACCTGGCATTGAGGATATCCATGGCAAAGCTTATATCGCGCAACAGGGAAAAGCTGCCCTTCCTTATGGATGAAGTTTTTGCACAATACGACGACACGCGGGCAGGTAATACCTTTGCTTTCCTTAATGACCTGGCACTTGAAAACCAGATATTGTTCTTTACCTGCAAACGCAGGGAGGTTGAGCTGGCACGGGAAGTGTGCGGTGATGGAGTTAATATTATAAGGTTGGCTTAGCTCTTATGCAAGTGTAAACAAAGGAGTTTACTATGAAAAGCAAGACATATTTGTTAATTTTATACCTGTGTATACTGCAGTTCCTTTTTACAGGGTGCTCAAAAGAGGAGGAGCCCCGTGTTCAGGCAGTATGGGGACAGGCCGATATAGACCGGGCTGTCATGGAAGGCAGCAATGTCGCTGTTGTCAATGATACGGTTGTTGATATTTTCAGCAGGCCTGAAACCAGGGCGCAAAAGGTAGTGACCCAGGCTTTATATAACCAGCCGGTTCAGATAATAGAAAAAAAGGAAGGCTGGTTTAATGTAAAGGTAGTGGATGGAAGTACCGGTTGGGTTAAATCGGCATTTATAAACACCACCATCTCAAGTATAAAACGAGAGGATTTTATAAGCAGAATTGTTATCACAGCAAAAACTTCATATATTTTCTCTCATTCCAAAGGCGGCATAGTTATCAGGGAAGTAGTGATGGGTACGGAGCTTTTTTCCATCGGGGAAAGGAACGGCAGGTTTGAGGTCGTACTCCCGGACGGCGGTACGGGCTGGATAAGCGGAGGGGGAACCATAGAGCTTTCCCTGAGTGAAAAAATACCTCAGACCAGTGCAGAGGATTTTGCGACTACTGCCGAAAGATTCAAGGGTGCCATATATCTGTGGGGAGGAACAAGCTCCTGGAAGGGTGTGGACAGTCCGGGGCTTGTGTACATATGCAGCAGGATAAATGGTGTGGATTTGCCCAGGAACATAGCCTCGCAGATGAAATATGGGAAAAAGATTTCTATAGCAAATGTAAAAACAGGAGATCTGATTTTTCTCGGTGCGGATGAAAACTCCAGCTCTCCGTCGAGTGTAGGTATTTTTATAGGAAACAGTCAGTTCATATATGCAAACATGACACAGGCAAAGGTTATTACAAGTTCCCTTGATGATGAGTTCCTCAGAAAGAGGGTACTTGATGTGAGAAGAATTTTTTAGTTCGGCAAAAACCCTCCATATTTGATTTTTTAACCGTTTCCGGATAACTTCTGCAGTAAGCAGACTATATCACGGCTGGCGTTGGGTTTTGCGAAGAAGCGGGCCATTTCCTTCATGTATTTTATCCTGTTTGGGTTGTCATATAACTGGAAAAGTACATTGTCCAGGTTGTCAGCCGATAATATACGGGCGGCAATTCCGTTATTAATCAGAAAATGAGCGTTCTTCTCCTCCTGGCCGGGAATTGGCGACATTACCAACATGGGAAGCTCTTTAATAAGAGATTCCGATACAGTCATGCCTCCGGGCTTTGTTATTATGAAGTCGGCCATATCCATGAAGTCTGAAACCCTGTTTGTATAACTCAGTACTAAAATCTTCTTATTTGTTTCCGAAGAGTATTTTTCAAGCTGCTGAAGTAATTTCCTGTTGCTGCCTGTAATGGCAATTATCTGAAGATCCTTTTTGCAACCCATCAGGGCCTTAAAGGTGCCGTGAACCTCCCCGTAACCAAGGCTGCCTCCCATAACAAGTGCTGTTGGTTTGTCGTCAAATCCGAATTCCCTCAACAATTCCTGCCGGTTCTTTTTATGCAGAAAACACTTTGATACGGGTATACCGTAGGGATAAACCAAATCTTCCGGGGCACCCCTGTTGATCATTTCATATTTTATGTATTCATGTGCTACTACATAAGCTTCAATATTATCATGAAGCCAGAAGGAATGGGTTGCATAATCGGTCAATACTGCAACCACAGGTACCTTTACCTTGTCCTTCTTTTTAAGAGTTGACAGCATCTGAAGAGGAAAAGGGTGTGTGCATACAATAACAGAAGGCTTATATTCGCTTATCAACCGCTTAAGCCTGAAGGATAGCAGTTTGTTTACGGTTTTGGTAAGATCGGTGAGGTTTTCCCCCGATTCCGACATTTCATACAGCTTACCGTATATCATTGGAGTGTTTTTGACAGTATTAAGATAACCCCCGATAATTAGCTTGTTAATTATGGGGTTGACGTATTTCATGGCATCTATAATATGAGCTTTTGAGCCCGGGCAACTGCGTTCCAGTTCCTCT
>Ga0073934_10011813_pt1 | contig 10455 bp, 8 predicted proteins | sample LarsenN4metaG_FD_76834 | JGI IMG/M metagenome (GOLD analysis project Ga0073934, IMG submission 76834) | Hot spring sediment bacterial and archeal communities from British Columbia, Canada, to study Microbial Dark Matter (Phase II) - Larsen... ... | reverse complement strand
GCCAGCGCCTCGGCGACGAACATGCGCTCGCGCTGCTCCGGCCGCAGCGCGTGGAAGCGCAGCTTGAAGGTGAAGCGGCGCAGCGCCGCCTCGTCGAGGTCGTCGAACAGGTTGGTGGTGCAGATGAACACGCCGGCGAAGCGCTCCATGCCCTGCAGCATCTCGTTGACCTCGCTCACCTCGTAGCTGCGCTCGGCGCGCTGCCGGCTGCGCAGGAAGCTGTCGGCCTCGTCGAGCAGCAGCACGGCCTGCTCGGCCTGCGCGTCGTCGAACATGCGCGCCATGTTCTGCTCGGTCTCGCCGACGTACTTGCTCACCAGGTCGCTCGCCTGCCTCACCATCAGCGGGCGCTGCAGTTCGCGCGCGATGTGCTCGGCCAGCGCGGTCTTGCCGGTGCCCGGCGCGCCGTGGAAGCACATGGTGCCGTGGCCGCGACGGCGCAGCGCCTCGACGATGCGCGGCACCTCGAAGCGCGACTCGACGTTGAGCAAGGACAGGTCGTAGGCGGTCACCGGCGTGCGCGCGCCGCGCTCGCCGCCGCTGCTGCCGAGCGCGCGATCGGCGTTGGCGAGCTGCCGCTCGATCAGGGTCTCGATCTCGGCCGGCTCGCCGGCCAGCCGCGCGAAGCGCACCGCGGTGCGGATCTGCGCCGGCGTGAGCGCGCGCCGCTCGGCCAGCCGGCCGGCGAATCCCTCGCTCACGCTCGCGCCTTCGAGCGCCTTGGCCACCAGCGCGACGCGCGCGCCCGGCGGCGGCGACTTCAGCTCGAGGTGGTACTGGAAGCGGCGGCGGAACGCCGGGTCGATCTGCTCGATGCGGTTGGTCACCCAGATCACCGGCACCGGGTTGGTCTCGAGGATCTGGTTCACCCAGGCCTTGCCGCTCACGCTGCCACTGATCGCGCCGTCGCCGGAGTCGAGCCGCGCCATCAGCGCCGCCGCGTCGGTGGAGATCGGCGGGAACACGTCCTCGACTTCGTCGAACAGCAGCGCGACGTCGGGGCTGCCCTTGAGGAACACCTGGCTGATCTGCAAGGAGCGGTAGCGGTCGCGGCCGGTCAGCGAGTTGCCGTCGCGGTCGGCGTACTCCACCTCGTACAGCTCCAGCCCCGCCTCCTGCGCCGCCACCTTGGCGAACTCGGTCTTGCCGGTGCCCGGCGGCCCGTACAGCAGCACGTTGACGCCGGCCGCGCGCTGCGCCACGGCGCTTTGCAGCAGCCGCGTGAGCACGCGCATGTCGTCGGCGACGAAGCCGAAGTCGGCGCTGGCGAGCTCGCTGCGCGAGGCCGGCCGCGTGAAGACGGCCATCAGGTCGCGCGGCCCCTGGTACTCGCGCATCAGCACCGGCGGCAGCTGCTCGCTCACCTTCATCAGGTCGGCGAGGTCGGTGATGTTGTGCTCGGAGATCAGGTTCTCGACCATGCCGATGCGCTCGAGCCGGGAGCCCGCGCGCAGCGCTTCGGCCACTTCGCGCTCGTCGACGCCGGCCACCGCGGCGATCGCGGCATAGGCCTCCTGCGCGCTCGACACCTTGAACTCGACCAGCAGCCCGCGCAGGTCGCGCTGGTAGCGCGCCAGGGTGCCGTACAGCAGCAGCGCGCGCTCGGCCGGGTTGAGCTGCAGCAGGCCGGCCAGCGCGTCGATGTTCTTCTGCACGAGGGTCGACTCCTTCTTCAGGCCGTGCGCCAGCCCCTCGCAGGTGGCGGCCAGCACCGCCATCAGGTCCTTCGGCGAGTCCTTCACGTACTCGTCGATGTAGAAGAACAGCGTGCCCTCCTCGTACGGCCCGCGCCAGTGGCCGTGGCGTTCGAGCCAGGCGGCGTCGGCGAGCGACTCGTGCCCGCGCCAGTGCTCGTTGCCGGCGCAGCGGCGCGCGAGATAGCCGCGCAGCCGCTGCAGCACCGGCGCCGGCCACATCAGGTGGCGGCCGACCAGCGACAGCAGGCTGTTCCAGTCGCGACGCAGGTTGAAGCGCGCGGTCGGCGCGAGCGTCAACGCCAGCACGAAGTGCGAGCACAGCCGGTCGAGCACCGGCGCGTCACGCAGGTCGGGCGAGGGATACACCCGGCCGTCGGCGTGGCTCCTGACCATCGATGCCTCCATCGCCGAACCGAAGGTGGCGGCGATCTTGGCGCAGCAGGGGCCCCGGGGCAAGCCCCGGGCGATGCGTCGTGCGAGCCCGCCGCGGGCTCAGTGCAGCACCACGGGCTGCTGCATCAGCGCGGTGAAACGTCCGATGTACTCGTCGATCGCGTCTTCGCTCGGATTGCCGTCGATCAGCGCCTGGACGCCGTTCTTGAAGCTCTCGGCGAGCGCGCCCTGCAGGAAGATCTCCTTGCGCGCGAACTTGTCGACGATCTCGTAGCCGCCGCGGGCTTCGGCGCCCGCACCAGGACTGCCGGCGTGTTCGGCGGCCGGCACGTCGATCTGCACGACCGCGTAGTTGTCCGAGTTGTAGAGCATCAGCATGGCAGGAACTCCTGCAGCGGCACGTGGAGCCCGCAACGCGGATTTCAAGTCGGCGGATGACCCGGCGGCGGCGACCCTGCCGCCGGTGCGGATTCGCCGCGCGCCGGCCGCGAGCGACGGCGCGACCGCGGCGGGTCACGGTCGCGCGACCGGCGCCGCGGGCGGCGCCCCGACGCGACGCAGCTCCAGCGCGTCGCGGCCGTCGTCGCGCTGCGTCAGCCGCAGGCGCGCGGGCAGCCAGTCGTGCGCCGGGTCCAGCCAGACCTCGGCGCGCGTGTCGTAAGGCCGTCGCGGCTCGCGCACCAGGTGCAAGGTCGCCGCACCGCCGGGCGCGTCATCGGCGGCGCGGCCCGTCACCTCGAAGTCCCACCAGTCGGCGTCGCCGCGCGCGCCGGCCACGAAGACGCGCAGGCGACGGCCCGGCACGAGGCCGGCAGGATCGGCCGCCGCGATCGCGGCGAGCTGCAGCCACCAGCTCAGCCGGTCCTGCGCGCCCGGCGGCAGCGCATGGTCGAGCCGGGCAGCGGAGAAGCCGATGCGGCCGGCCTCGCGGTCGAAGTTGGCGGCCTGCGCGCCACGGCCGCGGCGACGGTCGACGAAACGCTCGGGCGCGATGCCGGCCGCATCGAGGCGACCGCGGCTGGTCCAGCGCAGCCACGGCAGCTCGTCCACGTCCGCGTCGAAGCGCGCCTCGTAGCGGTCGCCGTCGCGCTGCCACACCAGCTCGGCCGTGCCGCGCGCGGCGCCGCGTTGCAGCTCGTAGTGCAGGCGGCCCGACGGCGGCGGCTGCGTCGGGTAGACGGGCGAGGGTTCGCGCGTCGCGAGGTCGGCGTCGCTCGACGCGGGTGGCGCCGCCGTGGCTGGCGACGGGGCGGCCGCCGTGGTCGGTGCCGCTGTAGTCGGTGCCGCCGTGGTCGGTGCCGTCGCAGTTGGTGCCGCCATGGGCGGAGCCGCGTTCGGTGGCGGCATCGCACGCATGCGCGCCGCGGCGGGCGATGCGCTGCGTGCGTCGCGACCGACGGTCGCCGTGCGCGGCACGGGCTCGGCGCGCGGGGGCGGCGACGCGTCGTGCGCGACGGCGGAGTCGGCCGCCTCCGCGAATTCGATGCGCACCGTGAGCGGCGCGCGAAGGTTCGGCCGGCCCGGCTCGCGCGGCTCGAACCCCGTGAGCCACGCGAGGTGCAGCACGACCACCGCGGACGCGACGAGCAGCGTCGCGCGCCAACGCGGCGCGCGGGCCCCGTGTCTCGAGCACGGCACGCGCGGCGTCTGCGCTGCACGCGCGTCGCGCGCGGCAGCCGCCACAATGCGGCCCCCTCCTCCCCGATCGATCATGAAGCTCGCCACCTACAAGGACGGCACTCGCGACGGCCAGCTCGTCGTCGTCTCGCGCGACCTGGCTGCGGCCCATTATGCGACCGGCATCGCCACCAGACTGCAGCAGGCGCTCGACGACTGGAACTTCCACGCGCCGCTGCTCGACGAGCTGTACCAGACCCTCAACGGCGGCAAGGCGCGCCACGCCTTCGCGTTCGACCCGCGCCGCTGCATGGCGCCGCTGCCGCGCGCGTACCAGTGGGCCGACGGCTCGGCCTGTCTCGCCCACGCGCGGCGCGTGCTGGCCGCGCGCGGCGTGCCGCTGCCCGAGGACCTGGAGACCGTGCCGCTGCTGTACCAGGGCGGCAGCGACGACCTGCTCGGGCCGTGCGACGAAGCGCGCTTCGCCGACGAAGCCTGGGGCATCGACCTCGAGGCCGAACTGGCGGTCGTGACCGGCGACGTGCCGATGGGCGCGAGCCCGGAGCAGGCACTCGAAGGCGTGCGGCTGCTGATGCTCGCCAACGACTGGACCCTGCGCGAGCGCGTGTCGCCCGAACTCGCCCGCGGCTTCGGCTTCTTCCAGAGCAAGCCGGCCACCGCGTTCGGCCCGGTCGCGGTGACGCCCGACGAACTGGGCGACGCCTGGCGCGGCGGCCGTGCGCACGTCGTGCTGCGCAGCGCCGTGAACGACCGCGAGCTCGGCCGCTGCGACGCGGGCGCGGCCATGCACTTCCACTTCGGCCAGCTGCTCGCGCACGCGGCGCAGACGCGCCGGCTGCGCGCCGGCTCCATCATCGGCTCGGGCACCGTGGCGAGCGACGACGAGCGCGCCGGCGTGCACTGCCTCGTCGAGCGCCGCGCGCTCGAAGCCCTGCGCGACGGCCAGTCCTCGACCGGCTACCTGAAGTTCGGCGACAGCGTGCGCATCGAGGCGTTCGACGCCGACGGCGGCAGCGTGTTCGGCGCGATCGAGCAGCGCGTGGCGCGGGCCGGGCACTGACGCGCGCGATCAGCTCGCGTACACCGCGTCGAACGAGCGGAAGCCCTTCACTTCGATCGGGTTGCCCGACGGGTCGCGGAAGAACATCGTCCACTGCTCGCCGGGCTGTCCTTCGAAGCGCACGCCGGGTTCGACGACGAAGCGCGTGCCGGCCGCGCGCAGCCGCTCGGCCAGCGCCTGCCAGTCGGGCAGTTCGAGCACGACGCCCAGGTGCGGCATCGGCACGAGCGTGTCGCCGACGCGGCCGCTGTCGGTGGTGGCGAAGGGCTCGCCCAGGTGCAGCGAGAGCTGGTGCCCGAAGAAGTCGAAGTCGACCCAGGTGTCGGTGCTGCGGCCTTCGCGGCAGCCCAGCACGCCGCCGTAGAAGCGGCGCGCGGCGTCGAGGTCGCGCACGTGCAACGCGAGGTGGAACAGGCTCTTCATGGCGATGTGTCGGTGTCGAAGGGCCGCTGCCCGGACCGCGGCGCGCGGCCGCGAAGGCTGCACCTGGCGCGATGCCGTCGATCGTACGCGCCGGTCGCTTGTCCCGCTGACATCGCGTGCCGCGGCGGGTACGATGGTCCGCACGCCGCACCGGCACCGCGGCGCACGCACCTCGAGGAGACCCGCCATGGCCGACAGCGCCGCCCAGTTCGCCAAGCTCGTCCCCGGCTTCGACTTCCTGCAGGGCCTGGTGAAGAACGCCGGCTCGGCGCTGCCCAACATCGGCCAGTGGGTCGCGCCCACCTTGAACCCCGAGGAACTGGAAAAGCGCATCGAGGAGCTGCGCACGGTGCAGTTCTGGCTCGAGCAGAACGCGCGCATGCTGGGCGCGACGATCCAGGCGCTCGAGGTGCAGCGCATGACGCTGTCGACCTTGAAGACGATGAACGTGCAGATGGAGGACCTGCGCGAGAGCCTGAAGATCCGCATGCCCGGCAAGGCCGACGCCGACGGGCGTGCCGGCGAGTCCGCCGCGCCGCCGGCGAGCAAGCCCGCCGCGGCGAAGAAGCCGGCGCGCGGCGGCCGCAAGCCCTCGCCCGCCGAAGCCACGGCGCCGGCCGGCGTGGTCGACCCGATGCAGTGGTGGGGCGCGCTGACCAAGCAGTTCACGCAGCTCGCCGCCACCGCGATGAAGGACAGCGCGACCGACGCCGCGAAGAACCTGGCCGGCGCGATGGTCAAGCAGTCGTTCGACGCGGCCGGGCAGACCTTGAGGAAGGCCGTCGGGACGCCGGCCAAGGTCGCGCGCACGGCGGCCTCGGTCGCGTCGGCCGCCACGTCGGCGGCCGGCTCCGCCGCGTCGTCGACGGCGGCCAGGGTCGCGGCGGGCGCCACGCCGCGCGCGCCGCGCAAGGCGCCCGCGCGCAAGCGCCGCGCGCGCTGAGCGCGCCGCCGCCCCGCCGCATCGCGCACCCCGGCGCCTGCCCCAACGCCGCAGCCGAACCATGCCGCACTTCGCCCACGCGCACGCCACGCATCCCGACGCGCGGATGGCGTTCGCGCTGGCGGCGGCGCAGATCGACGCGCAGATCGGCGCCGAGGCGCCGACGCCGCGGCGCGGCTTCGCGCCGCCCACGCTCGGCTGGCTGTACCTCACCGACCACCTCGCCGGCCATGCCGAGGCGGTGCTCGCGCTCGCGCGCGAGCGCTGGCCCGGCGTCGCCTGGGTGGGCGCGGTGGGCGTGGGCATCTGCGCCAGCGGCGTGGAGTACTTCGACGAGCCGGCGCTGGCGCTGATGCTGGCCGACCTGCCGCGCGAGAGTTTTCGCGTGTTCTCGGGCGCGCAGCCGCTGCCGGCGGCGTCGGCCGCGCGCGGCTTCGTGGCGCACAGCGCGCTCGTGCACGCCGACCCGTCCACGCCCGAGCTCGACGAGCTGATCGCCGACCTCGCCGCGCGCACCGCCAGCGGCTACCTGTTCGGCGGTCTGGCCAGCGCGCGCACGCGCGTGCTGCACATCGCCGACGACGTGCTCGAAGGCGGCCTGTCGGGCGTGGCGTTCGCGGCCGACGTGACGCTCGCGTCGCGCGTGACGCAGGGGTGCCAGCCGATCGGCCCGACGCGCGAGATCACCGCCGCCGAAGGCCAGGTGGTGCTGCAGCTCGACGGCGAGCACGCGCTCGACGTGCTGCTGGCCGACCTGGGCCTGGCCGACCTCGAGCCGCGCGCCGCGTTGCCGAAGCTGCGCGCCACGCTCGTGGGGCTGAGCGATGCGCGGCGCGCCGACCGGCCCGCGCGGCCCGGCGCCTTCGGCCCCGACGTGCGCGTGCGCCACCTGATCGGGCTCGACCCGGCGCGCCGCGGCGTGGCCGTCGCCGAGCGCATCGAGGTCGGTCAGCGGCTCGCGTTCTGCACGCGCCATGTCGACGCGGCGCGGCGCGACCTGACGCGCATCTGCGCCGAAGTGCTCGACGAGTTCGAGCCGGCCGACGCGCTCTCGCCGCTCGCGCCGCACGTCGCGCCTCCGGCGCTGCAGCCGCTGCCCGGCGAGCCGGCCGGCGGCGGCATGGCGGCGCCCCTGGCCGGCGCGGTGTACGTGAGCTGCGCCGGACGCGGCGGCCCGCACTTCGGCGCGCCGTCGGCCGAGCTGGCGATCGTGCGACGCATGCTCGGCGACGTGCCGCTGGTCGGCTTCTTCGCGGCCGGCGAGATCGGCCACCGCCACCTCTACGGCTACACCGGCGTGCTCACCGCCTTCGGCGCGGCATGAGCGGGTCATCCCGTGCCCTTTGCGCATCTCTGACTTGCGTCGCGGCAAGGTCCGGCGCGCCCTTCAGCGGCTAAGCTTCGCAGCCGCCGCACGAAGGTCCACGCCGCGATGAACGCCCCGTCCGATCCCGAAGCCCGCGCCGTCGACGAGGCCGAGCGCGCCCGCCGCCAGGCCGAGGTGGTGGCCGAGCTGTCCACGCACCTGCCCGCGCACGCGCTGCTGTGGCAGCGCGAGGACACCGTGCCCTACGAGTGCGACGGCCTCACCGCCTACCGCGAGCTGCCGCTGGCCGTGGCGCTGCCCGAGACCGAGGAGCAGGTCGCCGCCGTGCTCGCCGCGTGCCACCGTCTCAACGTGCCGGTGGTCGCGCGCGGCGCGGGCACGGGGCTGTCCGGCGGCGCGCTGCCGCACCGCCTGGGCGTGACCCTGTCGCTCGCGAAGTTCAACCGCATCCTGAAGATCGACCCGTTCGCGCGCACGGCGGTCGTGCAAAGCGGCGTGCGCAACCTCGCCATCAGCGAAGCCGCCGCGCCGGCCGGGCTGTACTACGCGCCCGACCCGTCGAGCCAGATCGCCTGCACCATCGGCGGCAACGTGGCCGAGAACTCCGGCGGCGTGCACTGCCTCAAGTACGGCCTGACCTTGCACAACGTGCTGCGCGTGCGCGGCTTCACGGTCGAAGGCGAGGCGGTGGAGTTCGGCGCCGAGGCGCTCGACGCCGCCGGGCTGGACCTGCTGGCGGTGGTGATCGGCAGCGAGGGCATGCTCGCGGTCGTGACCGAGGTGACCGTGCGGCTGACGCCGAAGCCGGCGCTCGCGCGCTGCATCATGGCCAGCTTCGACGACGTGCGCCAGGCCGGCGACGCGGTGGCCGCGGTCATCGCCGCCGGCATCATCCCGGCCGGCCTGGAGATGATGGACAAGCCGATGACCGCCGCGGTCGAGGACTTCGTGCACGCCGGCTACGACCTCGACGCCGCCGCCATCTTGCTGTGCGAGAGCGACGGCACGCCCGAAGAGGTGGAAGAGGAGATCGGCCGCATGACCGCCGTGCTGCGCCAGGCCGGCGCCACGCGGCTGCAGGTGAGCGAGTCGGAAGCGCAGCGCCTGACGTTCTGGAGCGGACGCAAGAACGCGTTCCCGGCGTCGGGCCGCATCAGCCCCGACTACATGTGCATGGACTCGACCATCCCGCGCAAGCGGCTGGCCGACATCCTGATCGCGATCGCCGGCATGGAGCGCAAGTACGGCCTGCGCTGCTGCAACGTGTTCCACGCCGGAGACGGCAACCTGCACCCGCTGATCCTGTTCGACGCGAACGACCCCGACCAGCTGCGGCGCGCCGAGCTGTTCGGCGCCGACATCCTCGAGACCAGCGTGCAGCTCGGCGGCACCGTCACCGGCGAGCATGGCGTCGGCGTCGAGAAGCTCGCCTCGATGTGCGTGCAGTTCTCGCCCGAGGAGCGCGAGCAGATGTTCGCGCTGAAGCGCGCGTTCGACCCCAAGGGCCTGCTCAACCCCGGCAAGGTGATCCCCACGCTGCACCGCTGCGCCGAGTACGGAAAGATGCACGTGCGGCGCGGCGTGCTGCCCTTCGCCGACATCCCGCGCTTCTGAGCAACGCGGCGCGACGCATGGCCCTCGATCCCGCCCTCGAACCGCTGGTCGAACGCGTGCGTGCCGCGGCCGCCGCCGGCGCGCAGCTCGCCATCCGCGGCGGCGGCACGAAGGACTTCTACGGCGAGGCCGTCGCCGGCGAGCCGTTCGACGTGAGCGGCTTCTCCGGCATCAGCAGCTACGAGCCGACCGAGCTGGTGGTCACCGCGCGCTGCGGCACGCCGCTGGCCGAGCTGGAGGCCGCGCTCGCCGCGCAGGGCCAGTGCCTGCCGTTCGAGCCGCCGCGCTTCGCGTCGGCGTCGGGGGCACGCGGCACCGTGGGCGGCACGGTCGGCGGCATGGTCGCGGCCGGGCTGGCCGGCCCGTCGCGCGCGGCGATGGGCTCGGTGCGCGACTACGTGCTCGGCGCCACCCTGCTCAACGGGCGCGCCGAGGTGCTCACCTTCGGCGGGCAGGTGATGAAGAACGTGGCGGGCTACGACGTGTCGCGCCTGCTCGCGGGCTCGATGGGCATCCTCGGCGTGATCCTCGAGGTGTCGCTGAAGGTGCTGCCGATCGCGCCGGCCACCGCGACCCTGCGCTTCGAGATGGACGAGGCCGAGGCGCTCGACCAGCTCGCGGCGTGGGGCCGGCAGGCGCTGCCGCTGAACGCCAGCGCGTGGTGGGACGGCACCCTCGTGCTGCGGCTGCGCGGCGCGTATGCGGCGGTCGACGCCGCCATCGCGCGCCTGGGCGGCGAGCTCATCGAGCCGAGTTTCGCCGGCACCTTCTGGCAGGGCCTGCGCGACCACCAGGACGAGTACTTCGCCGCCGCGCACGCGGCCATCGGCGCCAGCGCCGGCCACGCCGCGCCGTGCGCGCTGTGGCGGCTGTCGGTCGCGCCCACCGCGCCGCCGCTCGGGCTGTCGGGCGAACAGCTCATCGAGTGGGGCGGCGCGCAGCGCTGGCTGTGCACCACCACGCCGGCCGCGCAGGTGCGCGAGGCCGCCGCGCGCGCGGGCGGGCACGCCACCTTGTTCGCCGCGGCCGTCAAGACGCCGGGCGTGTTCGCGCCGCTGAAGGCGCCGCTCGATCGCATCCACCGCGAGCTGAAGAAGGCTTTCGACCCGGCCGGCGTGTTCAACCCCGGGCGCCTGTACCCGGGGCTCTGACCGGACCGTCCTCCGCGCCGCGCACGCACCGCATGCAGACCCACCTCGCTCCCGAATTCCAGGGCACGCCCGAGGGCGCCGAGGCCGAAGCCATCCTGCGCAAGTGCGTGCACTGCGGCTTCTGCACCGCCACCTGCCCGACCTACCAGCTGCTCGGCGACGAGCTCGACGGCCCGCGCGGGCGCATCTACCTCATCAAGCAGGTGCTC
>Ga0073934_10011812_pt1 | contig 10456 bp, 5 predicted proteins | sample LarsenN4metaG_FD_76834 | JGI IMG/M metagenome (GOLD analysis project Ga0073934, IMG submission 76834) | Hot spring sediment bacterial and archeal communities from British Columbia, Canada, to study Microbial Dark Matter (Phase II) - Larsen... ... | reverse complement strand
CATCAAACGTTGGCCGCGTCTAAAAAATGCGAAGTGGCTTCCGGCAATCGGCGACGGTGCGGCGGCAAATCTCGGCTCGGGCTGTATCGGGCATCAACGGGCAGCCTTAACTATCGGCACAACGGCCGCAATCAGGCTTTTATATCGCGGCAAACCGCCACTCACGATTCCATCCGGATTATTTTGTTACAGATACGACAGCCGGTTTTCTCTTCTCGGCGGCGCACTCAGCGATGGAGGAGGAATCTACGGGCAGATAAAAAAGCTGTGCGGCATCAGCACGGATGAGAAATCGCTGGCGAGAGAAATCATGCGCCGTGCGGCAGGCCGTAGCGGTCTGATTTTTCTGCCCTTCATCAATGGCGAACGCAGTACCGGTTACAATGAGTTTGCCCGTGGCGGAGTGTTCGGATTGACGTCCGCAACGGATGCCGTTGATATTCTCACGGCAGCGATTGAAGGAATTGGTTTTCGGCTTGCCGCGATTGCCGACCAGATTGAAGAGGTGTTTCCGCTCGGGCAAATAACCGGCTCGGGCGGTGCTTTTTGCGGTTCGCCTGCAATACGGCAGGTAGTTGCGGACATTCTTGGGCGCGATATACGGATTGCGGAAGATTGCGATGCATCGCTTCGCGGAGCCGCTTTGCACGCCGCACTGACTGCTGGCAAAATAGAAAATATTGAATCCGTCGTTAAATCGCCGCGATCAAAAGTAAAGTCAGATGCCCGACGCCATAACGGTTATAAGGCGGCAAGGGCAAGGCACGACCGCATTTATAAAATTTATTCTTCGAATGAAACTAATGAAAACCTCGAAAAAGATATCGCCGAAAACAGATATTGACACCCTCTCAATCAACACGATTCGCACGCTTTCGCTTGACGCCGTCCAGAAAGCAAATTCCGGGCATCCGGGACTACCGCTCGGGATGGCTCCGGCGGCTTATGTTCTCTGGACGCGGTTTCTCCGTCATAACCCGAAAAATCCGAAGTGGTTTGGCCGTGACCGTTTTTTGCTTTCTGCCGGCCACGGCTCGATGTTGCTTTACAGCCTTCTGTATCTGACCGGTTACGACCTTTCGCTCGATGAAATCAAGCGGTTTCGTCAATTGCATTCACGGACGCCCGGGCATCCGGAAAACGTTCTGACGCCGGGTGTCGAGGTTACGACAGGCCCGCTCGGACAAGGCTTTGCAAACGGCGTAGGCATGGCAATGGCGGAAGCTCATCTGGCGGCCAGGTTCAATCGCCGCGGCCACAGGATTATCGATAGTTTCATATATGCAATCGTTTCCGACGGAGATCTGATGGAAGGCGTAAGCTACGAGGCGGCGAGCCTTGCAGGCCACCTGAAACTCGGGAAACTCATTTATCTCTACGATGACAATAGCGTAACGATTGACGGCCCGACCAGCCTTGCCTTTACCGAAGACATTACGAAGCGGTTCGAAGCAGCCGGATGGCATGTAATCGAGGTCGGTGACGGCAACGACCTGAAAGCCATCGAAAATGCGATCAAAGCCGCCAGAAAAATCTCCGATAAGCCGAAGCTGATCAGAATAAAAACCATTATCGGTTACGGTATGCCGAAACAGGGCACAAATAAAGCACATTCCGATGCGCCGGGTGCGGATGCCGTCCGGGAAACCAAACGCAATCTCGGCTGGCCCGAAAACAAGGAATTTTTTGTGCCGCGCGAAGTTCTTCGGCACATGCGGCGTGCGATCGCAAATGGCGCGGCGGCGGAAAAACTGTGGAATGCGGCTTTTTCCCGTTATGCAAAGGATTTTCCCGAAGAGGCGAAAGAACTCCGGCGGCGCATTTCCGGAGATCTGCCTGCCGGATGGGAAAAAGCGCTTCCGCGCTTTTCCAAACCGGAAGCAAAAGCCACGCGGGCTTACAGCGGCGAGGTTATCAATGCGATTGCCGGTGCCGTTCCGGATCTCTTTGGCGGCTCTGCCGACCTGACTCCGTCAAACAATACCTACATCAGGGAATCTGCGGACTTTCAGTCAGGAAAATATCAGAATCGCAATGTACATTTCGGTATCCGCGAACACGCTATGGGTTCGGCAATGAACGGAATGGCGCTCTTTGGCGGCATAATTCCCTTCGGCGGCACTTTCCAGACATTTTCGGATTATATGCGGCCCGCGATAAGGCTTGCGGCGCTGTCGCATATCCGCGTTATTTTCGTCTTCACGCACGATTCGATCGGACTTGGCGAAGACGGCCCGACGCACCAATCCGTCGAACATCTGGCCGCGCTGCGTGCCATTCCGCGGCTTGCCTTGATTCGTCCCTGCGACGCTTTCGAAGTCCGCGAAGCATGGCGCGCGGCCCTGATGCGGCGCGACGCCCCGACGGCTTTTGCATTGTCACGGCAAAAGGTTGCGGTCATTGACCGAAAGAAATTTGCAAGCGCCCGCGGCCTTCACAAAGGTGCTTACATACTGGCAGAAGCGGCGGATACTGTAGGCGCGCCCGCACAGCCGAAGCTGATCCTGATCGCGACGGGTTCAGAGGTTGCTCTCGCTCTTGAGGCACGCGAAAGGCTAAATCGCTCCGGCATCCCGACGCGCGTTGTCTCAATGCCGTGTATGGAATTTTTCGATGAGCAGCCGGCAAAATACAGAGAATCCGTGCTGCCGTCTTCCGTAAAAGCCAGGCTTGCCATCGAGGCGGGAGTCAGCCTCGGATGGTCGAAATATGTCGGCGACGCGGGCGACGTCCTGTCCGTTGACCGGTTCGGAGCCTCAGCGCCGGCAGAAGACGTTTTTCGTGATTATGGTTTTACGGTAGAAAACGTAATTAGGCGGGCAAAGAAACTGTTCCGCTAAAGCAGCGCCGCAGCCGTGCCGCCCGGCCGGAGAAATTTTCCGCCGGTGCTGCCCGGAATATCCGGCATTTCAGGTCATATCGCGAATATCACGCATTTCAGGTATTTTCCGGAATGTCAGGCATTTTCCGGCATTTCACGCATATCCGGAATATCGGGCTGTTATTTTCCGGCGTTGTTGTTCTATGATTGAATAGATGGCGATTTACGACACAATGACAGAAGCCGAACGATTTGCCTGCCGCGTAATTGCCGATCACGCGCGGGCGACAGCCTTTGCCATAGCCGACGGCATTCTTCCGGGAAACGAGGGCAGAAATTACGTTCTGCGTAAAATCATGCGGCGGGCTATCTATCATGGCCGCGAACATCTCGGGCTGAAAGAGCCGTTTTTTTACAAGGTTTGCGATTTCGTCGTTGATTTGATGCATGAAGCTTATCCTGAATTGGCCGCTCAGCGCGGGTTTATCCAAAAGATGGTGCGGCTCGAAGAAGAGCGGTTTGTCAATACTGTTACGGTCGGGTTGGCAAAACTGAATGAACTGAAAATCGAACCTTCGGCAAAAGACGATCCGCAATTCTTCTCCGAGCTTGCCCGGCTCTATGACACATTCGGCACGCCGCGTGATCTGATTCGCGTTTACCTTTCCGAAAAGGGCATCGAATTCGGGGAAGAAGAATTCAACGAAAAGTTTGATGCCGCTCTCCAGCAATTGCAGAAGCAGTCCGGGATAGGCAAGACCGAGCGAAAATCTGAAATCAGTCCCGTCTATGCCGAGGCAGCGGAGCGTTTCGGAAAATCGGAGTTTCGCGGATATGAAACGACGCGCGTCGAAAATGCACGCGTTACGGGCATTATCAAAAAAGCTGATAATGACCGCCAGGAAATCGTCAACCGCCTTGACGAAGGCGAAGAAGGATTGGTCATACTGACGGAAACGCCTTTCTATGCCGAATCCGGCGGCCAGGTCGGCGATACGGGAATTATTGCAGGCGAAGCCGCAACGGCACGCGTTTTCGATACTTTCGCACCGATTCCGGGTTTGATTCTTCACAAATCAAAAATCGAAAAAGGTTCGCTCTCCGCCGGTGACGAAGTAATTGCAATCGTAGATGAAGAGGTCCGCAATGCGACACGGAGAAATCATACCGCCACGCATCTTGTCCATGCAACGCTCAAGGAAGTTCTCGGCAGCCACGTCAAACAGGCCGGTTCTGTCGTCGCACCCGGCTTTTTGCGGTTCGATTTTACGCATTTCCGGCCGCTGACCGATGCGGAAATCGCCGAAATCGAGGATCTGGTAAATTATCACATCCTGCGAAACGAACCTGTCTCGACGGACATAATGGCTCTGGAAGAAGCGATGCGAAGCGGCGCGGTCGCAATGTTTGGCGAAAAATACGGGTCACAGGTACGCGTGCTGCGTGTCGGTGACGGAAAATTTTCGATGGAGCTGTGCGGCGGCACACACGTCAGGGCAACGGGCGATATCGGCATCTTCAAAATTCTCTCCGACGAAGCCATCGCCTCCGGCGTCCGCCGGATTAGAGCAATCACCGGCTTTGAATCTCTCAGCCGTTTACGTGAGGACGAACTGCTCATTGACCGCAGTCTGGGCGTGCTTAAAACGCAACGCGACCAGCTGCCGGCGGCGATCGAACGCCTGCAGGAAGAATTGAAACGTGCCAGACGTGAAGCCGAAGAACTCAAACTTAAATTGGCAATGAGCGGCGGCGGACAAAGCAATTCCAATGGAGACGAGACAATCGAAATCGGCGGCGTCCGCATCATCGCCAAAATCGTTGATAATCTGGATGCAAATGCGATGCGGCAGCTATCGGACACGCTTTTGGCAAGGCTGAAATCAGGTGTCGTCATTCTAGGCAGAAATGCCGACGGAAAGGCCGGCCTTATTGTCCGCGTCTCGCCCGACCTGACGGCGAAAATCAAGGCCGGAAATCTGATTAAGGAAATGGCTCCGATCCTCGGCGGACGCGGCGGCGGACGCCCGGACATGGCAGAAGGCGGCGGTCCGGAAACGGACAGGTTACAGGCAGCAATCGATGCAGGGCTTGCGGCAATCCGCGGCCTGATGGAAGAAACTGCCTGACCGGAACTTTAACGGCTGTTTTCAGCCCGGCAATTTTCTTTGTCGGAAGGTAAATATTCCGCTTTGCACTAACCCGGCCAATTTCGGGAAATTTTCAATTTTCCCTTATAACGCGTCGAATCGATGAATGAGCTGATTTCCTACAATCCCGCTAACGGCGAAGAACTCGGACGCGTTCCCGTTTACGGGCCGCAGGAGGTCTCCGATGCAGTCGCCGCAGCCAGGAAATGCTTTGACATCGAATGGCGAAACACGGATTTTTCACATCGCCGTCAATTGATGTTTCGGGCCCGGGAGATAATTCTCGGCGAGCTGGATACAATAGCCAAATTGATTGCTGCCGAGACAGGCAAGCCCTTCGGAGAGGCAATAGCGATGGAGATAGCGCCGGCGCTTGATCTGATGCGCTGGATCGCCATCGATGCCGGAAAAATCCTGCGGCCGCGTAAAATTCCGATTGGTTTGTACACACTGCTCGGCCGTTCGTCACAGGTAATCTATAAACCACTTGGCGTTATCGGCATCATTCCCGCCTGGAACTACCCTTTTTCCATACCGCTTGGCGAAGCGGCAATGGCACTGATGGCGGGGAATACCGCCGTCATTAAACCTTCCGAACTGACGCCGCTGACCGGATTGAAAATCGGCGAGATCTTCATGCGTGCCGGCTTTCCGGCTGATGCGGTCAAAATCGTTACGGGAGACGGCTCAACGGGTGAGGCGCTTGTCCGGGCCGCTCCGGACAAAATAATGTTTACGGGCTCCGTTGCAACAGGCCGGAAAATACTCGCAGCAGCCGCCGAAAACATGATTCCCGTAGTGCTTGAACTCGGCGGCAAAGATCCGATGATTGTCTTTGAAGATGCTGACCTTGATTTGGCCGCCGCCGCAGCTGTCTGGGGAGCATTCTGTAATTCGGGGCAATCGTGCTCGTCGGTAGAAAGGCTCTATGCCCACGAGTCAATCGCCGGTGAATTAACCGGAAAAATCATCGAAAAAACGCGGATGCTGAAACAGGGCGACCCCATGCTCGAAGACGTAAGCATAGGTGCAATGTCATCCGAGCGGCAGATCCGCATTGTAGAAAATCACGTTGATGATTTTCGGGAATCGGGCGCCGAAATAGCCATCGGCGGACGAAGAAATCCCGAACAGGAAGCGAACGGTCATAACCTGTTTTATCTGCCGACGGTGATTACCGGAGCTGCAAACGATATGCATCCGATGCGTGAGGAAACTTTTGGCCCGACTTTGCCGATTGCAACTTTTCGGACAGAAGAAGAAGCCATACGGCTTGCCAACGATTCCCGGTTCGGTTTGACGGCAAGCGTCTGGACGCGCGATTACCGCCGCGGCCGGCGTGTCGCGAAACAAATAGAGGCCGGCACGGTTTGCATAAATGAAGTGCTTTACACGCATGGAATCGGGCAGACGCCCTGGGGAGGAGTAAAAAATTCCGGCCGCGGAAGGACGCATGGCGCCGAAGGGATGTTGGAACTCGTCTGGCCGCAGCATATCCATACAAACCGGATTGCTTTACTGCCGGATGCCTGGTGGATGCCATATTCGCCGGTGGCTGTAGAAACCTTTCGCGGATTTGCACGCAGGTTTGCTTCCGGCTCTATCTTTCGTGCTGCGTTGCTTTTACCGCAGCTCCTGCGTCGGCTAAGGGAATTGATCTGATTTTGCCCGCCAGAGTTTTATTTTCTTTGTCGGCCGGGACTTTTAACCTGCATTACGAAAACTATGAAAATTGCCCTTTTGTTTGGCTTTCTGTTTGCTTTAATTCCATTTTATGCTTCGGCGCAACCAGCCGAAATCTCAATCATTCCGCAGCCAACTTCGATAGAATACGGCGTCGGGACATTTAGGCTGAGCCGTTCGGGCATAATCACGGCCTCCGGCAAATCCGCCAAAACGATTGCGGACGTGCTCAATTCAAGGCTGGCTTCCCGATATGGATTTCAGCTTGCAGTAAAGCAGAAACCGCACTCCTCATCAGCAATTTTCATTAGTTCTGATTTTCCAAAAGATCTGCCCGCCGGCAGCTACCGATTGCAAATAGATGCAAACGGAGTTCACCTTAGCGGCACACCGGAAGGACTTTTTTATGGCGTCCAGACATTGATGCAGATTTTGCCGAATGAATTTGCCGAAGCGGCCGAACTGCCATTTGTCGCCATTGCCGACCGGCCGCGTTTTCGCTATCGCGGAATGCATCTGGATACGGCACGGCATTTTATGCCGGTGGAATTCATCAGGAAATACATCGATCTGATGGCGCAATATAAGTTCAATTACTTTCATTGGCATCTGACGGATGATCAGGGTTGGCGTATCGAGATTAAGAAATATCCGCTGCTGACGCGCGTCGGCTCAATGCGGCCGGAAACGGTAAAAGAAAGAAATCTGACGCCGTACATCGGCGACGGACAGCCGCACGGCGGATTTTACACTCAGAAGGAAATCCGCGAAATAGTCCGATATGCACGGCAGCGTTTTATTACCGTTATACCTGAAATTGAAATGCCGGGCCATGCCTCAGCCGCACTGGCAGCATATCCGCAATTTGGCTGCAAGAAAGATTTTCAATATAAAGTGCAGACGACCTGGGGCATTTTCAAGGAAGTATTTTGCCCGACGGATGAAACTTTTCTTTTTCTGGAAAATGTTCTTGACGAAGTAATCGGTCTTTTCCCCGATTCGCCATACGTTCACATCGGAGGCGATGAAGTTTTGAAAGATCATTGGAAAGAATCGGAGTTCGTCCGGCAACTTAAGCAACGCGAAAATCTGAAAGACGAACACGAAGTGCAGAGTTATTTTATCCGCCGAATAGAGCGCTTTCTCAATTCACGCGGTAAACGGATGATCGGCTGGGATGAAATTCTCGAAGGCGGCCTTGCTCCGAACGCAACCGTGATGAGCTGGCGGGGAATGCGGGGCGGCATCGAAGCGGCAAAGTCCGGACACGATGTAATAATGACGCCGACCGATTACGTTTATTTCGATTATGGACAAGGCGATCCGGCATATGAACCGCTAAACATAGGAGGTTATGTCCCGCTTGAGAAAGTTTACGGTTTCGACCCGATACCACAGGAGCTGACGGCACAAGAAGCAAAATACGTAATCGGCGGCCAGGCAAACGTCTGGACAGAATATATGAAAACGCCGGAAAAGGTTGAGTATATGGCGTTTCCGCGAATGCTTGCCCTGAGCGAAGTGCTCTGGTCGCAAAAAGAAAATCGCGATTTCTCTGATTTTCGGCAAAGACTCTTCGCACACCTTCCGCGGCTGGATAAACAAAAAGTCAATTATCGCATTCCCGAGCCCGTCGGTTTGCAGAATGTTGTTACCGCAAATGAAAGCGTGAAAATAGAATTGATGCCGGCGCCGGGCACAAGCGTATATTATACGACCGATGGTGCGGCACCGGACGAGAACTCGCCAAGATACACGAAACCTATCGAACTGACACTCACGGACGGCGAAGTGAAAACGCTGAAAACTATCGTCGTGAATGCGGCAGGCAGAAAAAGCTCCGTTTACGCCGCAGCCATTTACCGCGGCAAATTGCTCGAACCGGTTTCGGCGGCCGAAACCAGGCCGGGAGTACGTGTTACGATTCTAACGGGCTTTGAAGGAGGAAGCCTGGTTGAGGAATCCAAATCGATTTTACTCGGGCAGTTTGAAAAGCGTAGCGATCTGCCGCGTCCTTTCGATGTGATTTTTAGCGGATATTTTACCGCTCCCGTTGACGGACTTTACGAATTTCAGATAGAAACGGCAGGCAACGCTTCATTCCAGATTGGGGATGAAAAAACCCTCGTTGCACGCGGAAACGGTAAACTCTCACAGTTTTCAACTCTCATTCCGCTGAAACAAGGATTGCATCCCTTACAGATAAGCTATTACCGCTACATCGGGCCAAACGACTCTTTCAGGCTTCGCTGGGGAATCAAAGGACAGGGACTGCGGCAGGCATACGGCGGCGAATTTCGCCATTAAGTATGCGGCACGGTTTTCGTTAACCGGTCGGCGAAAAAGCCAGCCGCTTTCCAATAGCAAAAACTGATTGTTTGAGTCGTCTGATATCTGATAATATTTTGAAGGCTATTGAAATCCATAAAATGCCGATGAGCGCCCGCGGCCCGTCGGGTATCACCGAATTTAAGAAAAAGCAATAAATTCCGGAAGCCGCTCCTAAACGGGACACGAGACTCAATCGGGCATCTTCAAATCATTCTTTTGTAGAAACTGCTTATGATGTCCTCGTCACAATTCAAGCGAAAAACCTACCTTTTTTTTCACCGGCGACGCAGCGGAATGATTCAGGATATTGATAAACTGCTTGCCGAATACCACGCTACGGTTTCCGAAAACCGCAAGCTGAAATGCCAGGTTTACATCTATATGATGTGCAAGCATTATCTCTCGACAAAACTTCACGGAAAACGACGCGACGGCATTCAGGAGCTCTTCGACGAAGTCAAACGGGAAATAGATTCGCCGGAATTCAAGCGAAAGGTAATGCAAAAAGCGCATGGGCTGCATTATTCCAGAGGCATAGCGCGTGATATTTCGACAACCTCCGCCGCTTCATCTACCTCGCTGTCGAGTACATATGTTTACGAAGGCATTCTGCCGCAAAAGAATTTCGTCAAGAAAATGCGGCTTCATATGGAAGAACTTATTGGGGAACAGAAATATTTCAGCGTGTCGGATATGACGGTAGGGGGCAGGCCGGATTTGCATATGAATCTCGAGCATTACAGAATGTCAGAGATTCTGGACCGATTGTATGAACTTTGGACCGATCAGGAGTCGGTACGGGAATTCTGTTACCTGAATTCCGAACAACGAATCCGGTACATGCTGGTTATTCGCAACGGCCGGCTCTATAACTATTCCGACGGCCAGCCGCATGAGGGTTCCTCAAGCGTCAATTTCCTCGGTTGTCCGTTTGCGATGGACACGGACGAACGGCTGTACACATGGACAGGAAATTTAAAGGATTGGAATCATTCGAGCTTTCTATCGGGGCATCCGGTAATTGCCGCAGGGATTATTTGGGTCAGCCAGGGCAAACTGCTGCAAATCAGCAATGAAAGCGGACATTATAAGCCTTCGCCCTGGGATCTTGCGGCTTGCGTTCAGGTGCTGGTTAGATCTGGTTTGAATCCTGATTTTAGTGTCCGGCTAGTACAGACACCGAAGGTTACCAAAACACTGTTTAATTCCGCGACGGAGTTTCTTACCCATTATCCGCTTCGTTGATTGCTTCGTCCGAAACTGATGTTCATGAGCGGATTTTATTCTGCGGCTTTCAGCAAAGAAAGCCTTTTTTTGTTTTCGAACCTGTCAAGAAATTCGGGCCGCCCCGCGATCTAAAATAAACTGACTTTTGCCGGCCCCGATGCGTCTAAAGTAATGCGAGACTCGCGGCATGGCCGCAGAAAGTCGTTATTTTATTCGCAAGAGGCGTTGTTATGGACAGGCGATT
>Ga0073934_10011811_pt1 | contig 10456 bp, 9 predicted proteins | sample LarsenN4metaG_FD_76834 | JGI IMG/M metagenome (GOLD analysis project Ga0073934, IMG submission 76834) | Hot spring sediment bacterial and archeal communities from British Columbia, Canada, to study Microbial Dark Matter (Phase II) - Larsen... ... | reverse complement strand
TCGGTGACGACGCGCAGGCCCGACCCGAACTCGGTGCGGCCGATCGGCATCGGACGGGGTCTCTAGCGGTCGCCCTCGTCGCGACGGCGGCGAGGACGCCGGTCCCGCTCCCCTGGTCCCCGTCGCTCGCCGCGGTCGCGGCGCGGCGGCCGGTCCTGGTCCGCCTCGGGCTCCGCCCCCTCGGGCACCTCCCACTCGGGGCCGACCGGCCGGAGGCTCACCTTGCCGCGATCATCGATGTCCTGGATCTCCACCTCGATCGTGTCGCCGACCTTGACCGCCTCCTCGACGCTGGCGATGCGCCGACCCTTCCCCAGCTTCGAGATGTGGATCAGGCCGTCGCGGCCGGGGACCAGGTTCACGAACGCGCCGAACGTCGTCGTGTTCACGACCGTTCCGGTGAAACGCTCGCCGACCGAGAGCGGCCGAGGGTTGGCGATCTCTTCGATGATCCGGGCCGCCTCGTCGGCGCCCGCACCCTCGCGGGCCCCGATGAAGACCGTCCCGTCGTCCTGGATGTCGATGTCGGCGCCGGTGAGGGCCACGATCTCGTTGATCTTCTTCCCCTTCGGGCCGATCACCTCGCCGATCTTGTCGACCGGGATCTGGATCGTGAGGATCCGCGGGGCCTTCGGGTTCACCTCGGTCCGCGGAGCGGGGATCGTCTGGAGCATCACGTCGAGGACCTTGAGCCTGGCCTCCTTCGCCTGCTCGAGCGCGCCGGCGAGCACCTCGCCCGGGAGGCCCGTCACCTTCATGTCGAGCTGGATCGCGGTGACGAAGTCCTTCGTGCCGGCGACCTTGAAGTCCATGTCCCCGAGCGCGTCCTCCGCGCCCAGGATGTCGGTCAGCGTCACGTACTTCCCGTCCTCGGCGATCATCCCCATGGCGATGCCGGCCACCGGCGCCTTGATCGGCACCCCGGCGTCCATCAGCGACAGCGTCGACGCGCACACGCTGGCCATGGACGTGGAGCCGTTGCTGCCCAGGACGTCGGAGACCAGCCGGAGCGCGTACGGGAACTCCTCCTCCGGCGGGATCACCGGCACGAGCGCCCGCTCCGCGAGCGCGCCGTGGCCGATCTCGCGCCGTCGGGGCGAGCCGATGCGGCCGACCTCGCCGGTGGAGAACGGCGGGAAGTTGTAGTGGTGGATGTAGCGCTTGGACTCTTCGGGGTCCAGCGTGTCGATCATCTGCGTCATCCGCAGCATCCCCAGCGTCGTGACGTTCAGGACCTGCGTGTCGCCGCGCTGGAACAGGCTCGAGCCGTGGGCGCGCGGCACGAGGCCGACCTCCGCCGACAGCGGGCGGATGTCGCGAGGACCGCGGCCGTCCAGCCGGACGCCGTGCTCGATCACCCGGGCCCGCATGACCTTCTTCTGCAGCTCCTTCCAGGCGGGCGAGATCTGGCGCTCGCGCTCCGCGAACCTCTCCTCGCCCCACAGCCCGAGCAGGTGGGCCTTCAGCTCCTCCTTGATCCGGTCGAACCCCGCCTCCCGCTCCTCTCGGTCAGGGACGATGGCGGCCTCGAGGGGCTCCTTGGCGAAGACCTGGACCGCCGCGAAGGTCTCCTCGTCGTAGAGCGGCTTCGGCTCGAACGGCTGGGGCTTCACGTCCATCTTCGAGATGAACTCGAGCTGGAGCTCGATCAGCTCGTCGATCGCCCGCTTGGCGACCTCGAGGCCGTGCGCGACGACCTCCTCGGTCGGCGCGAGGGCGTCCTCGCCCGCGCCCAGCAGCTGCCAGGTGTTGTCCGGGGCTTCGCCCTCGATCATCAGGATGTCGACCTGGCCCGCCTCGTTGCGGCGGCCGGCCACCACCATGTCGAACGTCGCGGCCTCGACCTCCTGGAACGTGGGGTTGATCACCCACTCGCCGTGGATCAGGCCGAGCCGGACGGCGCCCACGGGGCCCTCGAACGGGATGCCCGCCAGCATCGTGGCCAGGCTGGCCGCGTTCATGCTCGGGATGTCGTACGGGTTGGCCATGTCGACGGACAGCACCGTGATCACGACCTGGACCTCGTCCCGGTACCCCTCCTTGAAGGTCGGGCGCATCGGGCGGTCGGTGAGCCGCGCGGTGAGGATCGCGGTCTCCGACGGACGGCCCTCGCGCCGGAAGAACCCGCCGGGGATCTTGCCCGCCGCGTACATCCGCTCCTCGACGTCGATCGTGAGTGGGAAGAAGTCGATGCCCTCTCGGGGCGGCGCGGTCGTGCAGGTGGCGAGCACCTGGGTCTCGCCGAGCGTGACGACGCACGAGCCGTCCGCCTGGAGGGCGAGCTTGCCCGCCTCGAAGGTCAGGTTCTGGGTCCCGAACTGTCGGGAAAGGGTGGTGGCCATCGGCCGGTGTCCTCCTGGATCCGTGGCACGGGCGCGCGAGGCGCGTCGCGCCGGTGGTGATGGAGGTGGGACCGGGCCGGTTGTCAGTGGTGAACCGCCGATCGGGTCGTCATCGCCGGGGTCCGCACGACGCTCGCGTCGCTCGCCCTGCTACCCCCGATCGGAGGCTCGCAACTGAGAACCGACCCCGGGCAGTCCCGCCCCCGGTCGGTCAGTGGGTCGTTCGCATCCCTCCTACGGGGAAGGCGCCCACTCGGGCGCCCTCGTCGTCGCCTACCGTCGCAGCCCCAGCCGGGACACGATGCTGCGGTACCGCTCGATGTCCTCGCGCTTCAGGTACTCGAGGAGCCGGCGCCGGCGGCCGACCAGCATCAGCAGGCCGCGCCGCGACGCGTGGTCCTTCTTGTGGAGCTTCAGGTGCTCGGTCAGGTCGGAGATCCGCTTGCTGAGCACCGCGATCTGGACCTCGGCGGACCCCGTGTCCGCATCGCCGCGCCGATGCTCGGCGATGATCCCGGCCTTCTGCTCTCCCGTCAGGGTCATGGCTTCGCCAAGGCTACCAGCAGGAACTCGGCCTCGTCCGGACCCGAGGGCGGTCAACCCACGAGGCCCCGGACGGTGATGTACGCACCGGCAGCCCCGGCGAACGCGAGCACGGCCGGTCGCAGCCAGCCGCGGTCCATCGCCCGGGACAGGTGGCGGGACGACCACAGGCCGAGCGCGAGCCCCGGAAGCATCTCGGCCGCCAGGACGCCGTGCCACAGCTGCACCCTGCCGATCGCGCCCACCGCGACGAGGGACATCGACAGCCCCACGACGAAGGAGAGCGCCAGGGTGGAGCGCAGCTCCGGACCGGGACGCCGCTGGTACACGACGGCCAGGGCGGGCCCGCCCACCGCCGACGTCGTGCCGGTCACGCCGGACAGCAAGCCCGCGCCGAACGCGACGGGCGGGGTCGGGGCGACGTCCAGGCCGACAACCGAGAGCGCCACCGCCACGAGGATCATCAGGCCGAGCAGGGTCGCGATCGAGTCGGCCGGCACGGCCACCAGGATCGTCGCGCCGAGCGCGGTCCCGAAGACCCTCCCCGCCACGATCGAGACGAAGCCACGCCGGTCGATGTGGGCGCGCTCGCGGACGGCCATGTACACGGTGAGCGGCGCCGCGAGGAGCAGCACGGCCGCGGGGACCGCCTCCGGGCGCACGAGCGTGAGCGCCGGGACGACGACCAGCGCGAACCCGAACCCGATCGAGCCCTGCACCGCGCCCCCGGCCGCGGAGGCCAGGACGAGCCAGGCCAGCGTCGAGGGCTCCAGATCGGGGATCGCCATGGTCAGCGGAGCACCGGGTGCCCCGGGGCCGTGATGAACGCCGGGAGCAGCCGCCCGCGCACGCGGCCCTCGGGGGTGACCGTCACCCGTGCCACCGCGGTCGTCGAACCCGCGGTCGAGAGGTTGGGCCAGACGAAGTTGCCGAGCCCCCAGAAGATCGGTCGCCCCCGGTACGTGTCCATCGGCTGGAGCCGGTGGGAGTGGTGCCCGAAGATCGCGTCGGCCCCGGCCTCGATCATCCGACGCCCGAGCGCCACCTGGAAGTCGCGGGGCTGGGTGTCCAGCTCGACCCCCCAGTGGATCGTCACGATCACGACGTCCGCCACCCGGTCGGCCGCCTCGATCGCCCGGATCATCAGGTCCTCGTCGTGGCCCGCGGCGATCCCCGGCTCGGAGTCCGTCGCGATCGCCTCGGGGTACGGGTCGACGACCATGCCGAGCCCGATCACCGCCACCGTCCACCCATCCAGCTCGAACAGGGCGGGCTCGAGCGCCTCGTCCTGCGTGGCGCCGGCGCCGACCGGGGCGATCCCTGCCCGGCGGAGGTTCCGGACGCTGTCGACCAGCGCGTCGGGCCCGTAGTCGTAGGCGTGGTTGTTCCCGAGGTTCGCGACGTCCACGCCCATCCGGCGCGCGACCGGCAGCGCGTCCGGGTCGCAGCGGAAGGTGAACTCCTTCGGGAGGGGCGCGCCGAGGTCCGAGACCGCACACTCGAGGTTGATCACGGTCAGGTCGTCCCGCTGGAACAGCCCGTCGAGACCCGAGAACGCGTACCCGTAGCCCTGCGAGGCGAACGTGCTGACGTAGCTCGGGTCCAGCGAGACGTCCCCCGTCCCGTGGATCACCAGCCTGCCCCGCGGCTCGGCGATAGGAGATGCCGTCTCGGGCGCGCCGCCGGCCGTCTCCGGCTCCTCGTCGGCGGCAGCCGCGTCCGTGCTGGGTGCGAGCGGCGCCGACGGGTCGCCTCCGGTGGCCGGCGGCGCGCCCGCCTCCGATCTCGGCCCCATCGCCGCGATCGCGACGACCCCGGTGACCGTCAGGGCCAAGACGGCACCCACCAGCCACGCCGGGATGCGCGATCTCCGTTCGTGACGCCCGGGCACGGCCCTTCAGTCTCCCACCGGGGGCACCAGCTCGCGCGTGCGCCGGACGTCCTCGTCCATCGCGGCGACGAGCTCGTCCGTGGTCTCGAACCGCTCCTCCGGCCGCAGGTACGCCCAGAACTCGACCGCCATCACGCGACCGATGATGTCGCCATCGAAGTCCAGGAGGTAGGCCTCGACGTGCAGCGGGTCCGTCCCGAAGGTCGGGTTGGTTCCCACGTCGATCGCGGCGACGTAGCCCTGTCCTTCCACCAGCGCCCGACCCGCATAGATCCCCTGGCGCGGGAGCAGCAGCCTGGGCCAGGTCCGCAGGTTCGCCGTGGGGAACCCGAGGTCGCGTCCGCGTCCGGCTCCGGGGACCACGGTCCCGTCCAGGACGAAGCGGCGACCCAGCGCGCGGTGCGGCCACTCGAGGTCGCCCCGCGACAGCGCCTCCCGGATCGAGGAGGAGGACACCACCCTGCCGTCCAGCTCCCGCAGGCCGACGCCCTCGACGCCGAAGCCCTCCCGCCGGCCCATGTCCACGAGCAGCTCGAGGTTCCCGGCAGCGCGGTGGCCGAAGGTGAAGTTCGCCCCGATCACGCAGTGGGCGGCCCGTAGCCCCCGGACCACGATCTCCGACACGAACCGCTCGGCCGGCCAGCGCGAGAACTCCGGGGTGAACGCCAGGACGAGCAGGAGATCGATGCCCACCTCCTCGATCAGCCGGGCCTTGCGCTCCACGGTCGTGAGGAGCCTGGGCTCGCGCCCGGGCGTGAGCACCTCCCTGGGGTGGCGGTCGAAGGTCACGGCGACGGATCTGACGCCACGCTCGCGCGCGGCGGCCACCGTGCGTTCGAGGACGGCGCGGTGCCCGAGGTGGACGCCGTCGAAGAACCCCACGGTCACGACCGTGCTCTCGGCTCCCACCGGGAGCGACCCGATCCCGTGCAGCCGTTCCATCGCACCGCAGGGTAGCCGACGGACGCTCCTGCCCCGCGGGGCTCGGGAGCGTGCCGGTCGGCTAACGTCGGCCCCATGCGGTCGATCGGGCTGGCGTTGGGCATCGTCGCCCTCCTCGCCGGATGCGCGGCCCCGGGACCGCCCCCCACCTCGGCGCTGGGGGACGACGCCATCACGATCGCCTCGTTCAACTTCGAGGAGAGCGAGCTGCTGGCCGAGCTCTACGCCCAGGCCCTGGAGGCCAAGGGGATCCGGGTGGTGCGTCAGATGAACCTGGGTCCCAGGGAGATCGTCGAGCCGTCGCTCGAGAAGGGGCTCGTCGAGCTCGTCCCCGAGTACGCCGGGAGCCTGCTGGGGTTCCTTTCCCGGCGGGACCCGGCCTCTTCCCGCCTCGCGGACACGCTCGCGGAGCTGCGGACCGAGCTCCTCGGCCGCGGGCTCCACGCGCTCGAGCCGGCACCGGCGCAGGATCGCAACACCTTCGTGGTCACGCCCGCGCTGGCGGGCCGGCTGGGCCTCGAGACCCTCTCGGACCTCGCGGCGACCGAGGATCTGGTGCTCGGTGGACCGCCGGAGTGCCCCGAGCGCCCGCTCTGCCTGCTCGGCCTCCAGCGCGTGTACGGGGCGAGCTTCGCGGACTTCGTGCCGCTGGACCAGGCCGGACCGCTGACCACCGACGCGCTCCGCAGGGGCGTCGTGGACGTCGCGGTCCTGTTCTCGACGAGTCCGCAGATCGTGCGACACGGCTTCGTCGAGCTGGAGGACGATCGCGGCCTCCAGCCCGCGGAGAACGTCCTGCCCGTGGTCCACGGGGACACGCTCGAGCGCTTCGGCCCCGAGCTCTCCCGCGCCCTCGACGCCGTCTCCCGTCTGCTCACGACCGAGGAGCTCCGCGCCATGAACGCCGCGATCGCCTACGGGGGGTCACGCCCGCGCACGCCGCTCGCGACTGGCTCCTCGCGCGCGGCCTCGTCCGCTCCCCGGGGTAGAGTCCCCCGGTGGAGACCGCTGGGGTTCGGCCGTCCGGTCCGCAGACACACCGCGGCCCCCGCCGACGCCTCTCCGGCGAGCCGCCCCCGCTCCCACGGGAGATCGGGTGGTCCGGGCGGGTGCTCCTCGCGTTCGCGCTGGCCGCCGCGGTGGCGACGATCCTCGTCCTGGCGGTCGGGACGACGGATATCGCGGTGGACCGGCTCGACTCGGCGTTCCTGCGCGGCGTCGCGCGGCTACGGACCGGGTGGCTGACCGACGTCATGCGGTTCGTGGACGGTCTCGCCAGCCGCTGGCCGCTGCGGCTCCTGCGGTGGGCGGCGATCCTGACCCTGGTCACGTTCAAGCGGTGGCGGCACCTGCTCGTGTTCGTCGCGTCGATCGTGCTCGTCGAGGTGATCGGGTACGTGACGTCCATCGCGGTCCAGCGCCCCCGCCCCTTCGGCGTGGAGATCCTGACCGACTGGCAGGGATTCTCCCTCCCGTCCCGACCGATGGCGGCCCTCACCGTCACCCTGTTCGGGATGGCCTACGCCCTCGTCCCGGGCGGTCGCGCCCGCTTCGTGGCCAAGTGCGGCGCCGCGGGCGTCCTCGGCGCGCTGTGGATCGCGCGGACCTACCTCGCCGTGGACCACCTGTCCGATCTGCTCCTCGGCGTCATCCTCGGGGTGACCGTCCCGATCGTCGCGTTCCGATGGTTCGTCCCGGGCGACGTCTTCCCGGTCCGCTACGGGCGCGGGAAGACCGCGCACCTGGACGTCACGGGCCGGCGCGGGGACGCCATCCGGCGGGCCGTCGCCGACCAGCTCGGGATGGAGGTCCTGGACGTCAAGCCCGTCGGGCTCGAGGGCTCCGGCGGCTCGACCCCGCTCCGGCTGACGCTGGCGCCGACGGACACCGGCCAACGCCGCTACGCCTTCGCCAAGCTGTACGCGGCGAACCACGTGCGGGCCGACCGCTGGTACAAGCTGGGGCGGCAGATCCGCTACGGCGCGCTCGAGGACGAGACCCCCTTCCAGACCGTCCGGCGGTTCGTCGAGTGGGAGGACTACACGCTCCGCCTCCTGGCCGATCACCGCCTGCCGACCCCGGCGCCCTACGGGGTCGTCGAGATCACGCCCGAGCGCGAGTACATGATCGTGATGGAGTTCTTCCACGGCGCCGTCGAGCTCGGCGAGGCCGAGGTCGACGACGAGCTGATCGACCAGGGACTGCGCCTGATCCGGCGGCTCTGGGAGGCGGGGCTCGCCCACCGGGACGTGAAGCCGGCCAACCTCATGGTGGAGAACGGGAGGCTTCGGCTGATCGACGTGTTCTTCGTGCAGGTGCGGCCCTCGCCCTGGCGCCAGGCCGTCGATCTGGCGAACATGATGCTCGTCCTCGCGCTGCGGACCGACGCCGAGCGCGTGTACCGGATCGCCCTCCGCCACTTCTCGCCCGAGGAGATCGCGGAGGCCTTCGCCGCGACGCGCGGCGTCGCGAGCCCGACGCAGGTCCGGACGATGCTGAGGCAGGACGGCCGCGACCTGATCGAGCGGTTCCGAGCGCTCGCGCCCCCACGCGATCCGATCCGGATCCAGCGGTGGAGCGCGCGCCGGATCGTCCTGACGCTGTGGGTCCTCCTCCTGGGCTTGGCGGCCCTGGGGTTCGTGGTCAACAACTGGGCGGTCTTCGCATGAGGGCTCGGGGGCTGCGCGGGGTCCTCGCCGTCGCGATCCTCGGATCCGCCGCGCCGGCAGCGCCGACCTGCTCCCCGCATGCCCCGGCGACCCCCTGATCGTCGTCCTGGCGGCCCAGGCGGTCCCATCCGCGACGCTGCTGCCGTGCGTTGTCGAGCTTCCGGCAGGGTGGTCGTTCGGCGGCTCGGAGGCCCGCGACGGTCGGTTCCGCTTCTGGCTGGACTCCGACCGCGCCGGGATCCGCTCCGTCCAGGTCACGCTCGTGCCGGCGTGCGACACGTCCGAGCGATCGAGGTCGCGCCCGACCTCGATGAGGCAGGCGTCCGCCGCTTCGAACGCCCGCTCGGCTTGCCACCGCGGTTCGCCGCGGACCGCTTCTACACGTTCCCCGGCGGCTGCGTCGAGGTGGCCTTCCGGTTCGTCGCCGGCGCCGACGCCACGCTGGTGCTGCAGGCGGACCAGGCCCTCGGGTTCCGGCCACGTCAGCCGCTCGTCGACGAGCTGAGCGGGTCCGGCCTCGTCCTGTGCGGCGCCGGAGCACCCGGGTGCGCCGGGGGCGACTGAGCGGGTGCTCCGGGATCACCGACGGGTCTTCTGGTACTCGGCCGCGCTCCTTGCCGCGCTCCTCCTGGTGTTCGTCGCGGTCGGCCGTCACCCACCGGACGCCGCGCCCCGGACGACCCTTCGGTTCGTGGGCGAGTGGGACCTGGCCGTCTACCACGCGATGGACGACGTCCGGAGCGCGCCGCTGACGTTCCTCGCGCGCCTCCTCAGCGTGCTGGGGAGCGGCGTCGTGACGATCCCCCTGCGCGGGGTCGTCGCGCTCTGGCTCGCCCTGAGGACCCGGTGGCGAGCCTTCGCGGTCTGGGTCCTCACGTGGGCGTCGGCCGAGCTCGTGCTCGCGGTCGCGAAGGCCTTCTTCCACCGCGGACGGCCGACCGGCTCGCTCGTCGGCACGGTGGGCGCCTCGTTCCCCTCGGGGCACGCCGTGACCGGGGCGGCGACCGCTGTGGCGCTCGTCCTGGTCCTCATGCCGGCCGGCCCGGCGCGCCGGCGGTGGGAGAGGGTGGCGGTCGCGTTCGCGTTCGTCATGGCGACCTCCCGCGTGTACCTCCACGCGCACTGGCTCTCGGACGTCGTCGCGGGGGTGCTCCTCGGGACGGGGGTCGCCCTCGGGACGGCCGCGCTGGGGACGGAGGTGCGGGACCACGTGCTCCGGCGACGGCAGGAGCCGCCCCGCGTTCCGCCTTAGGACGGCGACGTGTCCGACGCGGCCACGGGGACCCGACGCCAGGACGCCCTCCGCCGCCAGATCAGGTACGTGAGGCCGCCGATCGGGATCGGTGCCACGTACGTGAGCACGCGGAACAGCAGGACCGCCGCCACGACCTGGGCGTCATCCCCCCCGGCGGCGACGAGCCCTCCGATGTACCCGAGCTCGATCACGCCGAGGCCGCCCGGCGTGATCGGCAGCGCGGCGATCAGCCGCCCGAACGCGAAGACGGCCAGCACCTGGAGGGTGCTCACCTCGTGCTCCGCGACGCCGACGTGCCGGAGGCACAGCAGGAGGACGAACCACAGGGCGAGGTGGCTGAGGATCGTCGCGGACGTCAGCTGCGGCCAGTGCCGTGCGATCAGCAGGATCGTGCGCTTGCGGAAGGCGACCGCCTGCTCGCCCCAGGTCAGGATCGGCGAGCGCCGGAACGCGCGCCGCACCACCGAGACCGCGCGAGCGATCCCGTCGCCGATCCGGCGGGCGAGCTCCTTCTTCCACAGCATCAGCGCGAAGAGCGAGAGGGCAACGGCCAGCACCAGCAGGCCGACGAGCGAGGCGGCGACCAGGGCGGCGCTCGCCTGACCGGTCGCCGCCAGGAGGGCGAGCGCCACGATGGGCAGCCCGAGCTTCAGGAACACGTTCCAGATGCCGGTGACGCCGACGTACAGGGAGATCGCGTGCCCGTCGAAGCCCCAGGACCGCAGGATCGTGTACGTGAGGCCCACCGCAACCGCGCCACCCGCCGGGATCGTGTTGGCGACCGTGGTCGTGGTCTGCGTGACCACCGCCGCCT
>Ga0073934_10011809_pt1 | contig 10457 bp, 9 predicted proteins | sample LarsenN4metaG_FD_76834 | JGI IMG/M metagenome (GOLD analysis project Ga0073934, IMG submission 76834) | Hot spring sediment bacterial and archeal communities from British Columbia, Canada, to study Microbial Dark Matter (Phase II) - Larsen... ... | reverse complement strand
AAGGAAGGCGCGCCCTGGGATCTGGTGCGCTCGCACATTCCGATCGCGGTCGCGGAACTCGGCGACGCCAAGATCCATGCCGTGGTGCCCTTGTCGGGCTCGCATCCGAGCTACTCGGGCAAGTGGCTGGAGTATCCCGCTGACTACGTGACCGGCGACGAATACCACCCGAACCTGAGCGGCAACCAGAAGATCGCTCAGAAGCTCGCCGAGATCATCGCTCCGATCATGGGTTGGTGACCACGATGAAGAAGAAACTCGTCATACTCTTGAGCGTTGGATTGAGCCTCGGCTGCGCCGAGCTCGGCGAGAACGGAGATGGCGTGCCGGTCGCGGCCGGCGGCGCGGGTGCCGGAACGGGGGCGGGTCCGGCTGCGGGCGCCTCGCACGCGGGCGGCAGCGCGGCAGCCACGGCAGCAGGTGGCAACGCCGGAGCTCCGGGCGAAAGCGGCGCTGCCGGTACCACTTTGCTAGCAGGTGCCGGCGGCAGCGCGGCGAGCGGAGCGGGCAACGCCGAGCCCGAGCCGCCGGGCATTCAGTACTTCGGGCGCTGGGACTTCAGCGATCCCGCGCATCCGAGCGCGAGCTGGGGCGCGGTCTATCTGAAGGCCAGATTCGAGGGTACTAGCGTCGGTATCCTGCTGAAAGACGCGATGAACACCTTCGATTACAGCATTGATGGCGGCTCGATGACCCGGCTCGGTCCGACGCCGGCCACCGAACACTCGCTGGCCAGCGGTCTCGCCGACGGCGCGCACACGCTCGAGCTCTATCGGCGCAGCGAAGGCGGCTACGGCAAGACGGTAGTGAGCGGCCTGATCCTGGACCCGGGCAAGAACGTGCTCGCCCCCGAGCCACGCCCGACGCGCCGGATCGAGATCGTCGGCGATTCGATCAGCGCCGGCTTCGGCAACGAGGGCAACGGCGGCAGCACTCCCGACACCCAGAATGGCTACGAAGCCTACGGTCCGAAGCTCGCGCGCAAGCTCGGTGCCGAGTGGTCCGTCATCGCCCACTCCGGTCAGGGTATGTACAGAAACCTGTGCGAGGCGTTGCCGCCGAGCGCGCAGCACATGCCCGACGAATTCGCGCTCGCCCATCACCCGTCCGTACCGGGCCCGGCCTGGGATTTCGCACGCTGGCAGCCCGATTTGCTCGTCGTCGCGCTCGGCACGAACGACTACGCCGACTATCCTCCCGGCTCGTGCGCGGCGCCCGATTCTGCGGCCTTCAAGTCGGCCTATGTCTCGTTCCTGACCTTCGCGCGCGAAAAGTACCCCAATGCCGAGATCTTCGCCGTTGGCACCTTCATCGCAACCGCCTCGAACCAGTTCGGCACCTGTAACCAAAACGTCTGTGCGGCCGTCGCGGAGACGGCAGATCCGAAGATCCACTGCGTCGACCCGTCGCTCGGTCCCGAAGGCATGTGGCTGATCGGCCCCGGCGACTACATCGGTGACTGGACGCATCCGACGGTGCCGGGGCACGAGAAAATCGCAGATAAACTACGCGAAGTGATCGCGCCGGTCATGGGCTGGTGAGCCCGGGCCCATGTCCACGGACGGCCGATGCCGCCGCTGCTCATGGCATCTTGCTCGGCCGTGGCAACTTGGCGCCGCTCTGAACGAAGCGGACGATCTCTTCCATCAACGCGCGGTCGTTGACCTCGCATTCCTCGGCGACGATGCCGAGATTGCGCCCCTTGCAGGCCTTGCGCCGCGCTTCGTACGCCGCCGATACGTCGGGCACCGTCTCGAGCATGTTGCGCAAGGGCAAGCTGAGCTGGCGCCACTCAAGCTTGGAGTAGACCACGTTGCGCGGGCGCTCCGTCGTGTAGTCGCCGTCGTGGATGGTCGCGCACGCGCCGTTCCAACGCAGCACGTCGTAGCCGGCGGTGTCGCCCACCTCCACGCCGCCCTGGCCGCTGCGCCTTCGCAGGGCGATGAGCTCTTCACCACGGCGCATCTTGTCGCCGAGCAGCGATGCACCGCCCGAGGCGTTGAACGGCTCGGCGGTGTGCAGCATGTAGAGGCGCTTCCACGGCGTGCCGGGGCGGAACATGTGCAGCGCCACGTCCGGGTAGACGTCCTCGCACAGCCGGCGCACCCAGCCGGGCGGCGGCACGCACTCGTTGCGATACTTCCGGCCCTTGGCGCAGCGCCTGGGAATGCTGCCCGTGACCAGTGGATCCTCCTTCGCCGCAGTCTTGGCTCGCTCCTCGGAGTCCGAATCTTCGTCGGCAGCAGATCGCGTCTCACGATCGGCAGAGGAAGAGCCACACCCCAACACGAGGGCACCTAGCAGCAGCAGCCAGCGCATCGAAACGGACCCTCCGGTTAACCCGGCGGAGCCGCTCCGACAAGGATCCCGCGACGAGACAGCGAGAGCAAAAATTTCAAGGCAGCGCGTGATAGAGCGGCAGACCGGCGGGAGCCGGAAAGAATGCCAGACCACCCGCATTGCCAATGCTGCTGCTTTGAATGATGACTTCCGGCGCCGTGGGAGCGCCGGGGCCCGAGCTCTCACCGAGTTGAGCTGCCGTCAGCTTGCCGAAGCGTTCACTGTCGAGGGTGATCCAGAGTCCGTTGCTCTCGTCGAACGTCAGTCCGTAGAGCAGCGCGTCGGGATCGACGGCGATGCTGACGTCGGCGACCACATCCTCGACGCCGCTGCCCTCGAGCGTGGGAGCGCCCACCATAAAGATGTAGTTGCTGCCGAAGTCGGCGGCCCACAGGTTGCCCGCCTGGTCGAACGCGAGTTTGTCGGCGGCGAGCACGTCCGTCTCGAAGGCGTCGCTGACCGCAAGGTTGCGATCGGAAGGACCGCTGTCGGATTCGTCGAGCCGGCTGGCGTCGTAGCGGGTCATGAAGCCCTCGTCGGCCACCCAGAGGTTGCCGTCGGCGTCGAAGGCGATGCCCTGATTGTCGACGAAGCCCGAAAAGACCACGTCCGCCGTCACCTGGCCGCTGGTCAGATCCGCGGCCGCGATGCGCAGCACCTGCTCGCCGCAGGCGCTGAGCCAGAGGTTGCCGTCGGCGTCGAAGGCCATGCTGCGGATGGCCGGGAGACATGGAATCTCCGGCACGTTGACGGCGAAGGTAGGCACGAGCTCCGCGGACTCGCCGAGCTCGGCCGCGTCGAAGCGTACGAGCATGGGGTCGGTGGCCGTGGGACCGAGCGCCCACAGGTTGCCGTTCTGGTCGAAGGCCACCTCCTTGCCTCCCGGTCCGTCGATCGCGACCGTCGCGTCGAGCGCAGCCGTCTCGCTCAGATCGAACGAGCTGAAGGCCACGAGCTCGGCGTCGGCGCCGCTCGCCATCCACAGCTTGTTGCTGGTCGGGATCGGCGCGTACTCGATCGTGACGGTGACTTCGCTGTCGTCCTGAACGCAGGCGGTGGCGGAAGTGATCGAAGGCTCGTAAACGGTGCGGACGATCGGGTCGAAGTCGCCGACTCGTGCAGCGAGCACCGTGTACGTGCCGGCGATCAGGTCTTCGAAGGTGCCTGGCTCGCCGCTGCCGGGCGCGTCGGGTCCACTGATGCCGATGTCGGGCTCGACCTCGGCGGGCAGACCCAGCACCTCGACGACGAGCGTGCCTCGCCCGTTGGACGGACACTCGCCGTCGCCGAAGCCGCCGGTTCCCTGCGGGTTGCCGGGTACGTCGGTGTCATCGGCGGAGCAAGCCAGGGTGAACGGAGCCAGCAACAGAGCCCACGAAACGCTGCGCAGGATCATCGAACCTCCTGCGCAGCTTGTTGCAGTCGGAGCCTGCCGGCGCAAGCTCGAGATCGGAGTAATTGTGCGCTCGAGTAGGTGAGTTTACTCGCCCGAAAGCCAGCCGATCTCCATCGCCGTCTTGCTGCCGACGCGAAGCTCGTCGAGCGACTCGGGAGTGACTTCTTTGCCCAGAGCCAGCGGACGATTGCGCGCCATGATCTCGACGTGCGTCTGCGGATAGAGCGGCCGAAGCTCGGGATCGGCGAGCCCGTGAGGCACGACGGCGTGGCCGCTGGCGTCGTACTTGTCGGTCGCGCCGAGCGTGTGCAAGAGCTCGTGCGCGACGACGAGCAGCGCCAGATCGACCATCTCGTCGTTGAGCTCGACGTTCACGGTGCCGATGCGGCCGCCTTCTTGGCTGAAGCCCTCGACCAGCGACTTGTCGCTGCTCTTCGGCGGCCTCACCGTCACGTAGAGGCGCCCGTCGTAGGCGCCCGAAGCAACGCCGGCGTGCTCGTCGATCTTGCGCAGGTAGCGCCACTGGCGGAAGGCGTGAGCGCCGAGCTCGAAGAAGCTGTCGCCTTTGGGCTCGGGCGGAGGCTCGCGCACCTCGACCGGTCCGAAGAGCTGGAATTCGAAGGGCAGGTTGAGCTCGGGCCGGTAGCGCCGGGCCTCGAGCGCGAGCTTCTCCTGCAGCACGGGCAACCTGGCCCCGAAGCTCGCCAGCGCCGAGTCCTGCACCGGCTCGACCTCGAGCACCACGACGGCGACCAGGAGCGTGCGCTCCCAGTCGGTGCGCGCGCGGCGCACGTAGGCGTCGCGGGCCGCGTAACCGGCGACCATCACCAGCACGGCCAGCAGAATGAAGACCCGGACGCGAAAGCCCCAATCTGGTTTGCGCACCGCGGGCTGGTCCATGGACCTCAAATCGAGCCGGGCTGGACCAGTGAAAGACGGCGCTGCTTCAGGCGCTCGGGCGCGACGGGCATCACGCTCTGCTCGTAGCCGGCGCCGTCCGGTGCGTGGCCGAGCTCCGCGAAGGCGCGCCTGTAGTCGGCGAACCGGCCGCCGCTCGCGAGCGCGCTGGCGACGGCCAGGCCTTCCGCGGCGCCGCCCTGCGCCAGCACGTACTCGACCCAGGCCCAGCGCGCGCTCACCGAGCGCACGTCGGCGCGACCGCGCAGCCCGCGCCGGAGCCGATCCAGCCGCTGCTCCACCGTGCGGATCCCCGCGTAGGGCATGCGATCGAGCGGCGTGTTGCGCTTCGAGCAGAAGGGAGCCACGCCGAGCGCGATGGGAATGATGCGGCTGAGCTCGCCAACGAAGCCAACGCACTCGTCGATGTCCGCGTCGGTCTCGCCGGGCAAGCCGATCATCAGATAGAGCTTGAGCCGATCCATGCCGTGCTTGCGCGCGTGCTCCGCGGCGGCGTGGTAGTGCGGCTCGCGGCCACGGCGCTCGATCAGATCGCGCAAGCGTTCGCTGGGGCCGTCCAGCGCCGTAGTGAGCGTGCGATAGCCGGCCAGCCGCAGCGCGCCGACGAACTCGTCCCGGAGCTTGTCGGGGCGCAGGCTGGAGAGGCCCACCTGCACGCCGCGCTGCGCCAGCTCGCGCACGATCTCCACGATCTTCGGGTGGTCGCTGACCGCGGCGCCCACCAGGCCCACCTTTCGGGCGTGCGCCGGGATGCGCTCCAGCACCACCTCTTTCGGCACGATCCGCATGCCGCCGTTGGTGCTGCGCCGCATCACGCAGTAGGTGCAGCCGCGCGAACAGCCGCGCTCGGCCTCGAGCAAGAACATGTTCGAGAGCTCGGTGTGCGGCGTGATGATCGTGCTGGTCGCGGGCAAGAGCTCGTCGTCACAGGCGGCCACCTTGGGCAGCGCCTCGCCGTGAATGGCGGGCACCAGGATGTGCGGATGAGCCGCCAGCGCCTCGAGCGCCTGCTCGCGGCTCGCGCTCTCGCGCAGCGTCTCGATCGCCCACTCGACGATGCCCTCGCCCTCGCCGATCACGATCGCGTCGGCGAACGGCGCCAGCGGCAACGGATTCGAGAACGTCAGCGGGCCGCCGGCCAACACGAACGGATGCCGCGCGCTGCGCTCGGCTGCGCGCAGGGGAATGCCGGCCGCGCCGAGCAGCTTGAGCAAGCCCGCGAGCTCGAGCTCGTAGGCGACGCTGACCGCGATCAGCGGGAAGTCTCCGAGCTCACGCAGGCCTTCGTAGCTCACGGGGCGCTCGAGCGCCGCCTGCCGCCCGGGTTGATCGGCGCCGTCCGGCAAGAAGACGCGTTCGCAGGCCACGCCCGGCATCGCCTGCAGCGCGGCATAGATCCGCTGGTAGCCGAGCGAGCTCATCGCCACGTGGTAGGGCGACGGGTACGTCAGGGCCACGCAGAGCGGCGCTTCCTTGTCGATGCGGCCGACCTCGTCTTTTAGCCTCTGCCGGATCAGGTCTCGCGTGGTCTGGCTGATCATACGGATGTGCTGGAGCTTTTCCGCTCGCCGGCCCTGGCCAGTCTGACGCTTGTATAGCCCGAGCGCAATCGAGTGGTACTCTGCCCGCCGAGTGGCACGCCCCAGCGACCTCATTCACGACTGGAACGCCGCGCCGGGGCAACCCGCGCACAGCGTGGATTTGCTCGACGATACCCTGCGCGACGGGCTGCAGAACGCCAGCGTACGACAACCCGACAGCGAGGAGCGCAGCCAGCTCTTGGCCTTGATGGCGGAGATCGGCGTGAGCACCGCCAACGTCGGTCTGCCGGCGGCGGGGCCGCGCGCCTTCGAAGAGTGCCTGGCCTCGTGCCGCGCCGTGGAGCAGGCTCGGCTGCCGCTGTCGGTCGCCTGCGCAGGGCGCACTCTGGAGAGCGACCTCTTGCCCATCATCGACCTGGCGCAGCGCACCGGCGTCACGATCGAGGCGCACACCTTCGTCGGCTCGAGCCCGGTGCGCGCTCACGCCGAAGGCTGGGACGCGGCGCTCGTCAGGCGCCGGACCGAAGCGGCGATCAGCCTGCTGGTGCGCGCAGGGCTGCCGGTGACCTTCGTCACCGAAGACACCACGCGCTCGAGCCCGGAGACGCTGAGCGAGCTGTTCAAGCTCGCGCTCGGTGCCGGCGTGCAGCGGCTCTGCCTGTGCGACACCGTCGGTCACGCCACGCCCAGCGGCGTCGCGCGTCTGGTCGGCTTCACGCGCATGATCGTCGCGGAGAGCGGTGTGCGGGCGGCCGTCGACTGGCACGGCCACAACGACCGCGGGCTGGCGCTCGCCAACGGGCTCGCCGCCATCGACGCCGGCGTCGATCGCGTTCACGCCACGGCCCTCGGTGTCGGAGAGCGCGTGGGCAACACGCCGCTCGAGCTTCTGGCGCTCAACCTGGTGCTGGCGGGTACTTTTCGCGGCAATCCGCGCAAGCTCGTGGCCTACGCCGCTCACGCCGCCCGCGTGCTGGGCTGGGAGATCCCCCCCAACTACCCGCTGCTCGGAGAAAACGCGTTTCGTACGGCGACCGGCGTCCACGCCGCGGCCATCCTCAAGGCCGAGGGCAAGGACCAGGCGCTCGCCGACATCGTCTACAGCAGCGTGCCCGCCGCGCTCTTCGGCCGCGAGCAACGGATCTGCATCGGCGCCATGTCGGGGGCGTCCAACGTCGTGCACTGGCTGCGCGCGCACGGCATCGCCGAGAACGAAAGCCTCGTCCGCGCGGTGCTCGCCCACGCCAAGAGCACGGACCACATCCTGAGCGACGAGGAGATCTTTCAGGTCATCGGCAGCGTGAGCGGCTCGGGCCAGAAGCGCTGAGCACGTGCCCGCAGCGCTCGGCGACGGCCTTGGCGCCGCCGCCGAGCATCGGTGAGCCGTGGGCTACTGCGTGGGGGGAGCGGCGCTGATCTCACCCAGCACCGAGCGAGGATCGCGCTCGAGGGCCAGGTCCCCGAGGGACAGGATGCCCAGCGCCTTGCCCTGACGATCGACCACCGGGATCCTGCGGATCGCCTTTTCCCGCATCACCTCGACGGCCCTGTCCAGCTCGTCGTCGGGCGACAGCGTCGTCAGCTGCTTGGAGCAAATGTCCGATACGGGCGTGGTCTGAGGATCACGACCCTGAGCGATCGCGCGGACGGCGATGTCGCGATCGGTCACGATGCCGCTGATCCTTCCGCCGTCCTCGACGATGACGGTCCCCACGTTCGCGGACCTCATCTGACGCGCGGCTTCCACGATCGGTGACGAACCACCCAGCTTGATTGGGTTCTTCTTCATCACGTCGCGCACTAGCTTGGCCATGTTGTTCTTACTCCGATGTGAACGAGTCATCTCTCTCGAACGGCCCGGCGGGTCGCTCGAAAACGGAGCAAGGTCGTGAGCAACGATTGTGCCCTGCAGCGCTCAGCCACATTGCCGTCGCATGAGTCCTGCCGCGAGCAGAACGGCCAACGCCATTGTGGCCCGCTGTGACTGATTGCAACGGCTTCGAGGTCGGCGTCTAGGCGATGGCGTCTTTGATCGCCTTGGCCGGCCGCGCCTTCACCGCCTTGCTGGCGGGCTTGGCCGCGAAAATCGTCGGCTCCTTCGTGAAGGGATTGATGCCCTTGCGCGCCGGCCGCGCCGGCTTCTTGACGACGACGAACTTGGCGAAGCCGGGGAGCACGAAGATGCCGTTCTTCTTCAGCTCCTTGTATCCAACCGCCGTGAGGGCGTCGATCACCGCCTTGACGCTCTTGCGGGTTGCGCCGTCGCCCACGTTGTCGACGACAGCCTGGAGGAGAGCGCTCTTGGTCAACTTCTTCGACGCCTTTGATTTCGCAGCAGCCATGGAACCTCGTTTCTTCGAATGCGACAGGAGCATCCCTGCGCGGCGAAATCCACAGCAAAAAATCCCGCCGCGGGAAGCGGTTGGCCATTGGGGACCCACGGGCCGCGGGGGCTTGGCACGGCCCGTGCCTCTTTCATCGCATGCCTGGCGGGGTCGTGCCGGGAGGCGTCGACCTTGTCGGCAGCGAGCTCGCTCGCGATCAGTTCCGAGGCGTGGGCCAGGGTTACCCGCAAGTCGGCCGTGGGGACCCCGGCAAGGGAGCCCGCTTCATCCCGAGCTTAAGCTGCTACGAAGGCTCGTGACGGCGACCGAGCTGCACGACCTTGCCGCCCTGTTCTTCGAGCTCGCTGGCCTCGACGATCCCCGCAGCCCGGCGCAGGGTAAGGTCGTAGAGGTGAGTGGGCCTGACGTTTCTGAGCGCGTTGAACAGGTTGCCGGGCACGTGCGGATTCTTGGCGCTGAGCTCGGCGATCAGCGATTTGATCTGCTTGCGCTGCAGATTCTCCTGCGAGCCGCATAGATCGCAGGGAATGATCGGAAAGGCCTTCTGGGCGGCAAACTCAGCCAGATCGCGTTCGCTGCAATAGACCAGAGGCCGGATCACGACGTTGCGCCCGTCGTCGGAGCGCAGCCGGGCCGGCATCGCCTTCATCTGACCCGCGTAGAACAGATTGAGCAGCAGCGTCTCGACCACGTCGCCCTGGTGATGACCGAGCGCGATCTTGGTGGCCCCGAGCTCCTGCGCCAGCGTGTAGAGGATGCCGCGCCGCAAGCGCGAGCAGAGCGAGCAGTACGTCTTGCCCTGGGGCACCTTCTCTTTGACCACCGAGTAGGTGTCTTCCGAAACGATGCGGTACTCGTAACCTTCGCGCTCGAAGTACTCCGGCAAGAGCTGCGCCGGAAAGCCGGGGTGGCCCTGATCGACGTTGACGGCGATCAGCGAGAACGAGAACGGCGCCTTCTTGCGGAGCTCGCGCAAGAGGTAGAGCATGGCGTGCGAGTCCTTGCCGCCGCTGACCGCCACGAGCACGCGATCACCTGGCTCGAGCAGCGCAAAATCGGAGCTCGCGCGCGCGACCTCTGCGAGCAGCTTGCGTTCCAGGCGGTCCATCGGAAAGGCTCTGTCTTTCTCGAAACGCCGCCCGGCGCAAGCGCTCAGTGGCAATCACCCTGAACGGTGCGGACGACCTCGGGCTCGCCGAGCGTCACGCTCCCCCCGACGACCACGGTGTGCACCGTGCTTTCCAGCGTGATTTCATCGCACAGGCCAAAATCCCCATACACCGTGCGAATCGTGCAGAGCTCGACCGTGTCCGTCGCGTCCCCGATGGCCACCGCGTAGCCGAGCAGGGCGCTGCCGCCGACGTTGAAGTTGTCCTGCCACCAGAGCAGGCTTGCCAGAAACCCGAGCTTTTGGCCGTCGCCGTTCGCCAGCGTCATGCCGTCGAAGTAATCGCAGCGCAGATTGCGATAGAAGCGGCGCTGGGAGCCGGAACAGGCCGTGGCCTCGTAGAACCACTCGGTCTCGAACTCGCCCTCCGCTGCGCCCAGATCGGCCGCCAGCGCGTTGGCGGCGGTCTCTGCGGCGGAGTCGCTGCACGGCTCCTCCCAGATCGCGCCGGGCGGCGGCTCCCAGAACAATCCCAGCGGCACCTTGGCGTCGTTGTCGTCGTAGCGCTCGAGGACCTGCTCGTCGGTGATGCTCGCGCAGGGCACGTTGATCGGCTCCGGCCCCGAAGCGCGAGGACCGGCGACGGGACCGGCGTACGGCGTGTCGCAGCTCGAGGGATTCGAGGGAGCACCGGATGCGCCGGCGCCGCCTTCGCCGCCTTCGCCACCATCCTCGATCGGTGCGCCGGCTTGCCCCGGCTCGCCGCCGCTGCCCGAGGTTGCGCTGCCTCCCCGGGAGCTGCCGGCTTT
>Ga0073934_10011808_pt1 | contig 10458 bp, 8 predicted proteins | sample LarsenN4metaG_FD_76834 | JGI IMG/M metagenome (GOLD analysis project Ga0073934, IMG submission 76834) | Hot spring sediment bacterial and archeal communities from British Columbia, Canada, to study Microbial Dark Matter (Phase II) - Larsen... ... | reverse complement strand
GCAGGGGCTCCGCCTCCAGCCGCCGGCGGTTCATGCGCCCGAAAAGGCGGTTGTCGGGATCGGCCCGCACCGTCTCCGGCCGCCCCGCACTGCTCTGCTGGTAGGTCTCCGAGAGCAGGATCAGGCGGTGCATGCGCTTCAGCGACCACGGCATCGGGGCAGGATCATGCCGGTGCGCGGGCGATACCTGCGGCGTGCGGGTGCCCGCGCATCCACACACCCGTGCGTCCGCCGTAGGATTCACCAGCTCGGCGGCGAGCCAGTCCAGCAACTCGGGGTGCGACGGACGGTCCCCCAAGAACCCGAAGTTGGAAGGAGTGCGCACGATCCCCTCACCGAAGTGGTGCTGCCACAGGCGGTTGACAATCACCCGGGCCGTGAGCGGGTTGGAGGAGGAGGCGAGCCACCGGGCCAGCTGGAGGCGGCCGCTGCCCTCGCGGATGGGCGGCTGCCTGTCGCCGGCCAGAATACGGGGGAACCGGCGCGGAACCAGTTCGCCCAGCCGGTCGTAGCGGCCTCGAATGTGGACGCGCACATCGTGAATGCCCGCGTGGGTGGATTCGGGCACTCCTCCCTCCTGCGCGCCGTTGGCGTAGGCGGGTGGGGGCGGGGCCTGTCGCCGCAAGTCCTCCAGCTCGCGGGCAAGACGGGCCAGCTCCACTCGGTCGATTTCCGGCAGGGCCGATTCGTCCGCAACGTCGCGTATCCAGAAGGGGCTGCTGGCATCGGAGACCTTGAATCCCGCGGCGAAGTCGATGGCGGCAGCCTCCACCCTTTGCCGGTCGCCCGATTCCAACGCCTGAAGCAGGGCAACGAGTGGCGTGCCGGCAGCGGGCAGGTCCTTGCGGACGCGGCGGCTCGCGGCCATGTCGTAGAACGCCCACACCGCCGAATTCCCGAATCCATCGGCGTGGGGATTGCCTGCCAGGGGATCGCCCGCCAGGTCGCGGCTCAGGTCCCAGGTCCGCCCATCCGGCCCGGTGATCCGCAGCTCCACGGTGGTCGTGTCGCAGGTGTGGGTCTCGCCGGGCAGCACCAGGAGCTGCACCTCGTCGCCCTGCAATACCTCCACGCGGGCCAGCCTCTCGGCACCCTGGCCCGCGGAGAGCTCCTGCGCACCGCCGTTGGGCACCTTTCCGGAGGCCAGTTCCCGGGAGAGCCCACCCGTGCGATGGTCCGCGATCCACGCCACACCGTCGCCCCCGGCAGGGTCGGAGTCGGCCACCCTGCCGGCCAGGGCGATCCGCCCGGACACCGGGCTCCGCCAGGCAGCCACCACGCCGTTCGCCGGCCCGGGGTGCACCGATACCGAACGGGCAGGGAGCGTGAAGGTGAGAAGCGACCGGGCCTCGCCCGTGGTGTTGATGGTGGCCGACGGCGTGTCGCTGGCACCCTTCCAGGCGTGGACCCCCGCCGCGCCCAGGACGTCGCGGACGGGCGTGGACATGACGCGGTAGTCGCCATAGCCCAGGAAGTCCCGCCACTGCCGGAGCGCATAGGGTGCCAGGCCGCGGCTGCTGGCGAACGCCTCGGGAGGCTCGTGTGGCCGGCTGGACTCCCAGGCCGCCGTCACATACCGCGCCGTCTCAGGCAGCAGGGTCCTTGCGTGGGCGGCATACCGGCGCTCCCGCTCCACCTGGAGGCGCTGTTGGGCTTCGGCGGTGCGGGCCGCCAAGTCTGCCCTGCGAGCCTGCTCGGCCCGGGAGATCAGGGGGATGCGCAGCATCACCTCCCCCTGCCCCTTGGGCGTCAGCTTGGGGAGGATGTGGGTGCTGAAGAAAATGCCCGCGAGGCCGTAGTAGTCCTCCGTGGAGAGGGGGTCGAATTTGTGGTGGTGGCACCTGGCGCAGGAGAGTGTGAGCCCCAGGAAAGCGCGGCCCGTCACGTCCACCATGTCGTCGGCCATGTCGGTGAGGATCTTCTCCTTGTCCGCGTCTCCGTTGCCCCAGTTGCCAATTGCCAGCATGCCCGTGGCGACAATGGCATCCGGATTGAAGCTGCCCCGCGTGGCGCGTGGTGGGCGAGCCGCGTGGTTGCTCGCGAGGGGCTTCCGGGGACTTGCGGATACAAGTCGCTGGCCGCCCGTTCTGGCGTGAGCGCCCGCGGATCTCCCAGATGCCACTTGGACGGCCGGTGATCCCCTGGCACATTGCCCCTCGTCAACCCGGCGGGTCCCGGCGTCCGCGCGGTCCGCAGGGGCCGCCCGCAGGCCGTCGTTCCCCGTCTCCGCCACAATGTCTCCCGCCACCTGGTAGAGGATGAAGTCGCTGTACGGCATGTCGCTGTTGAGCGCGTTCACCACCCAGTCGCGGTAGCGCCAGGCCTCGCTGATGTCAGCCTCCTGGCCCACCACGCGGGAATCCAGGGAATCGCAGTAGCGCACCACGTCCAGCCAGTGGCGTGCCCACCGCTCCCCGTAGTGGGGACTGGCCAGCAGGCGGTCCACGACCTTCCCCCAGGCGTTCGCGGAACGGTCGTTGACAAAGGCCTCCACCTCCTCGGGCGTTGGGGGCAGGCCGAGCAGATCAAACGTGGCCCGACGGATGAGTGTGCGGCGGTCCGCACGGGGTGCCGGGCGGAGCCCCTTCTCCCGGAGCCTGGCCAGGATGAAGGCGTCGATGGGATTGACGGGGGACGTGCCGGCGTGGACGGATGCTCGCTTCCCACGAGGAGTCCAGGGGTCGGCGGATGCCGGGCGGCTGGCGGCTGCATCTGGTGCCGACCCTCCTGATGCCGCCGATCCGCTCCGGCGTTCCGCAAGCCCGTTGCCGCAAGCCCCGGGGACCGCCGGCCTTCGGATGGGCTGGAAGGACCAGAACCGGCGCTGGGCCGGCGTGGGCTGGAAGCTCCCGCCGGCGGATGGTGCCGGGGAGCGCCCGTCGGGCCAGGGAGCGCCCCAGCGCACCCACCGCTCCAGGACAGCGATCTCCGATTCCCTGAGCTTGCCCGCCGGCGGCATGCGCACGGGTCCTTCGTGGCGCACAGCCCGAATCAGGCGGCTCCTGGCGGGATCGTTGCCGTCGACGAGCGGGCCGGACGCGGCCCCCTTCCGGAAGCTGTCGCGCGTGTCCAGCCGGAGTCCGGCCGCCTGCCGGTCCTGACCGTGGCAGGAGAAGCAATGCTCGGCGAAGAGGGGACGGACCGCTGTCTCGAACAGCTCCATCGCCGCGTTGCTGTCGTCGCGCGGCATGGCGGCCAGGGTCCCGAGCAGTCCGGGGCCCATCAGGGCAAGTGCGAGGGTGGAGGCAGCGTTCCAGCGCATCCGGCGTTCCCGATCCGTGGGCGTTGGGCCGCCTCGACGGCGGCCCCGGGTCGTGCCAGTGTAGAGTATAGCGAACAATCACCCGGATGACCAGCGCGAGGCGCCGCTTGCGCCTCGCGACAGGCGCGAATGAACCGCGGAGGCAGGATGGGGCAGAGCCGGCCGTCCGCCCGCACACCTCCGCACGCGTCCGCTGCCGCCGAACTCCGTCACCGCCCGACCCGGATTCCCGGCGTTGAGCGGGAGTGCGTCCACAGTGGGCGCGGCCCGTTCATCACGGCCGGGATGCTTGGCCGGCACCCTCCCGCCTGATCCCAGCCTCGGGATTCGCGCAGTGTGGAAGCGGGCGGTCCTGCAGGCCGGCCACGAGGTTCTCCGCCGCAAGAACCGCCATGCGCGTGCGCGTGGCCACCGAAGCGGAGCCGATGTGTGGCAGGAGAACCGCGTTGTCCAGCTCCAGGAGGGGATCATCCGGGGAGAGCGGCTCCTCCTCGTAGACGTCCAGCCCGGCAGCGGCAATTCGTCCCCGGGCCAGCGCCTCGTGCAGGGCCTTCTGGTCCACAATGGGTCCGCGCGCCGTGTTGATGAGGATCGCCGTGGGCTTCATGCGGGCCAGCTCCTCGGCGCCGATGAGATGGCGGGTCTCCTGGGTGAGCGGAGTGTGGAGGGACACGAAGTCGCTGTGGGCCAGGAGGGTTCCAAGGTCCACGCGCGTGGCGCCAAACTGCTTTTCGGCGGCCGGGCTGGCTTCCGGGTCCGTGTAGAGAATGCGCATCTGAAATCCCGCGGCGCGGCGGGCCAGCTCGAAGCCGATGCGGCCCATGCCCACGATCCCCAGGGTGGCGTGGTGCACGTCTGCCCCCGCCAGGAGCATGGGAGACCAGGTCTTCCACTGGCCGGAGCGGGTGAAACGGTCTGCGTCCACGATTCGGCGTGCCGTGGCCAGAAGCAGCCCGAAGGCCAGGTCTGCCGTGGTCTCGGTGAGCACCCCAGGCGTGTGGCCCACGGGGATGCCCCGCGCCGAGCAGGCGGCCACGTCGATATTGTCGTAGCCCACGGCCATCTGGCTCACGACCTTGAGGCGGGGCGCGCGGTCAAGCAGCTCCTGGTCCACGCGATCGGTGAGCAGGCAGAGCAGTCCGTCCGCGTCGGCCACGTGGTCCAGAAGCTCCGTGCGGGGCGGCGGACCGTCGTGAGGCCAGACATCGGTCTTGGCTGCGCCGCGCACGATGGCCAGCGCCTGCTCCGGAAGACGGCGCGTGACGAAGACCCTCACGCTGACTCTCCTGGCGCCTCCCGCGCGCACCGGTACAGGGCGCGCAGCTTGGCGATCTGGCCGGCGTGGTAGGCGTTGTGGGCGAGGAGATTGGAGAGGGCCCGCATGCGGACAGTGCGCTTGCGCTTGGGCATCTCCAGCACCTGCTCCGGCGAGAGTGATTCCATCTGCCGGCGCACGGCCCTCACCGCCTCCAACACCTGGTCCCGCGTGCGCTTCCAGGCAGCCCTGTCCTGCGATGCGGGCAGGGGCCAGTCCACCACGTCGCCCCTGGGCTCGCCGTCCAGCCACCGGCGCGTGTAGTCGCTCCACGAGCCCACATGGAGCGTGATCTCCCAGATGGAGGCGACGCCGGGCGCGGGCTGCCAGGCAGCCTCCTCGGCAGACACGCGGCGCAGGAGCTGTGCCAGCGGCTGAATCCAGAAGTCCTTCTCGTGGACCGTGTCGTAGAGCCAGAGCAGCTCCCCCGCGAGGGTGGGCCCGGTGGATTCAGGGGCAGAAGACAATCTCAATCCCATCTCCTTCGAAGGTGCCCCGCAGCTGAGCGCTCAGGCGGGAGAGGCCTGGAGTGACGGACTTTGGGAACCCCACGTCGATGAGCACGGTGGTGCTCCCGTCGGCGAGCATCAGGTCCTCCAGCGAGGCGCTGCCCACCACGAATGCACCGGCCCCGGCGCGCATGGCCTGCCAGAGGAGCCCGTCCGAGACGCCGCTGGCCACGGCCAGCGAGCCGATGGGAAAGTCGGGCCGATGGGAGCAGCGAATGGACTCCACCCCAAGCGCATCCTGAACCTGGGCGAGAACCGTATCCAGGGAGACCTTGAGGGGAAGCTCCCCCGCGCGTCCCCGGCCGTAGAGCACCCCGGGATTGCGCAGGGGGTAGACGTCGTAGGCCACCTCCTCGTAGGGGTGGGCATGGAGCACGGCGGCGATCACTCCCTGCAGCTCGCGCTGGGGCACGAGCATCTCCAGACGTACCTCGTTGACGCGCTCCAGCCGTCCCACATCCCCCACGACCGGGCTGGCCCCCTCTCGCGGGAGGAAGGTTCCCGTGCCGCGGGTCTGAAACGAGCAGTGGCTGTAGTTCCCTATGCGGCCGGCCCCGGCCTCGGCGGCCGCCTGGTGCACACGGTCCAGTGCCTCCTCGGGCACGTAGACGGCCATCTTGAACTGGGGCTCATAGTTGGTCGGCAACAGGGCGGAGGTGGCGGCCAGCCCCAGGCGCTCGGCCAGGCTGTCGTCAAAGCCGCCCGGCGCGGCGGCGTAGGTGTTGGCCAGGCTGTAAAGGCAGATCCGGTGCTCCACCAGGTAGGCGATCTTCGCGCCTACCGGGTTGTCCCTGCGAACGGCGGGCATGGGCTCCCGAATGAGCGGCGCCGCGGTGATGAGCAGCGAATTCCGGCGGGAGGCGGCCGTGGAGAGGGCGTCGAAGGAGGCGAGCGGCGCCACCACTATGCAGCGGACCGGGGCTGTGAGCGCCCCCACCTGCAGGCCGTAGGGCTCGTCTGGCACTGCAAGGCCCGGAGGCGCGAGGTACTCGAGGAACTCGATGATCTCCGCCGCCGTTACCGCGCGGCGGCGGCGGCGGCGCGTCTTGTCGTCGGCCAACTCGGTCCTTCCCGGGATCATTCCTCCTCCGCGAGGAGGGCGCGCAGGGCCCGCGCGTACTGGGCGAGCGCCTCCTCCGGCTCGGCGATGTCAGGGTGCCAGCGCTTCTCCCACTCCACGCAGACGACATCCGGGCGGGCGGGCAGCACGCCGCCCGCGGAATCCCCGGCGCGTCTGCTCTCGCGCACCAGGCGGAGCATCTCGCCAACAGGCACGTCGCCCTCACCCAGAAGGCAGTAGCGGCCTTCCCGGCTGTCCTTCACGTGCAGGTGGGCCAGCCAGGGTGCCAGCAGGCGGGCGGTCTCGACGGGATCCTCGCCGTGGCGGAAGGGGTGGTGCAGGTCCCAGAGCGCTCCCACGGCCGCATGCTCCACCCGCTCCAGCACGCGGGCGACACGGGCACCCGTGGAGAATGCGTCGTGGGTCTCCAGCACCAGGGTGACGCCGTGAGCGCCTGCGAAGGGGCCCAGCTCGGCCAGGCAGTCGGCCACGCCAGCAACCGTCTCTTCGTCCTCCTGTCCCGGCGGCGGGCTGCCCCCGAATACCCTCACGCGCGGGCATCCCAGGTCCGCAGCCAGCTCCACATAGGCGCGCACCTCGTCCAGGGAGGCGTGGCGCTTGGCCGGATCGGCGAAGCTGGCCGAGGCGCTGGCACAGCAGACCGTCAGGCCTGCGTCGGCGAAATGGCGGCGCGTGGCGGCCCGACGGGCGGGGCTGAAGGGAGGAGACAGGCGCAGGTCCACGTGCTCGCCCAGTCCGCGCAGCTCCACGGCCGCATAGCCGTGGGCTGCAGCGAAAGCGAGGATTTGGTCCAGGCTCCAGGCCGGGCATCCCAGGGTGGAAAACGCGAGCTGCATTGCGGCGCCTCTGCCGTGCCAGTATAGACCGCGGGACCCCAGCATGTCAACGCAAATCCTCGTATTCTGTCTACTTCCAGAACGGGGACCCATCCCTCAATGCAGGATTCCGGACACCCAGGGAGAAGTCGGCAGGCAGGAGGAGGCGCGATGAACACCACCGCCGACTGGGACGTCCTCTGGCGCTGGCAATGGTTTCGCCGGGACCTCTGGCTGCCCCACTTCCGCGATCCGGCCCACCCCGAGGGCCGGCCGGCCCGCTCGTGCCCTGTCTGGACATGGATCCTCCAGCGCTGCGAGGCCAGGCGCGTCCTAGACTGTCACTGCGGCCTGGGGCTCAAGACCATTCTGCTGCGGGAGGCCGGATTCGACACTGTGGGCGTGGACGCCAGCGCGGTGGCCATTCAGCACGCCCGGGAGCTGGCGGCGGAACTGGGGCTCCCGGTGCGGTTCCACCACCTGGGCTGCGAGTCGCTGGGTGAGCAGTTCGGCGCGGTCTTCGACGCCGTGGTGAGCGACGCCTTCGCATTCATCCTGGATCGGGAGGGACTCCGGGCCGCCGCGCGCGGGATCGCGGCCGTGCTGAAGCCCGGGGGCAGCCTCATCTTCGCAGGCGCCGACCAGTGGTCACACCCAGAACAGCGTCCGGGCCTCATCGAACAGGCCTGGCGGGCCGCCCCGCGCTTCCAGCTCCGCGCCTGGTATGAGCGCGACAGCACCCAGATGTCCCTCATCGTCGCCCGGGACAAGACCGACTGGGGAATCGTGGACAACTACTTGTTCGCTGTGCGCGACTCTGGCGGCGCGCACCTGGAGACCGCGGCCATCTGCAACTCCGTGGAGTGGACGTGGCAGGACTACGTGGATGTGTGCCGCGGGGCGGGCTTTGCATCTCTGGAGAGTGTGCGGATCCCCGTGGGCCAGCGGGAGCACATCCTCAACGTCGCCCGTCGCTAGCGGGCACCGGAGCGCGCGACGGACTGGAGAAGCGCGCCTCCGCTGTGACCTGTGGCTCTGTCGCACATCGCCCCGGGGCACCCTGGCGTCCCCCCAAGAGGAGGCCGAGCATGAGGACCAGCATGGCACCGTCCGTCACAGAGATCGCACCGGACGTCTTCCGCGTCAGCCTGTATGTGCCCGACATTACCCTCCAGTTCAACTACTTCGTCGTGCGCGACGAAGAGCCACTGCTGTTCTGCACCGGCTTCCGGGGCACCTTTCCAGAGGTGCGGGAAGCCGTGGCGCAAGTCGTCGATCCCGCCCGCCTGCGCTGGATCGGGTTCAGCCACTTCGAGTCGGACGAGTGCGGCGCACTGAACCTGTGGCTGGAGGAAGCGCCGCATGCCCAGGCCGCGTGCAGCTTCGTGGGGGCCGTGGTCAACGTGAACGACTTCGCCATCCGCCCTCCACGCGGTCTGATGGACGGAGAAGTGCTGGAGACGGGCCGCCATCGCTTCCGGTTCTGCTCCACCGCCCAGCTTCCGCACGGATGGGACGCAGGCGTCCTTTTCGAGGAGACGCAGGGAACTCTCTTCTGCTCCGACCTGTTCCACCACGAGGGCAATGTGGAGCCCCTCACGACGAGCGACATCCTGGGGAGGGTCCGGGCCGCGTTAAGGTCCATGCAGGCCGGCCCCCTGGCGAACTACATTCCCTACACCGCCCAGACCGAGACGATTCTCCACCGGCTGGCCGACCTGCGCCCGCGGACGCTGGCGATCATGCACGGCTCCTCCTATACGGGCGACGGCGAGGCGGCCCTGCGCGGTCTCGCCGAAGCGATGCGGGAGACGCTCGGGCCGGCCAGCGCGTGAGGACGCCCATTCGCTGGCCGTCCCGCTGAGCGCTGCGGCGGTGAGGGACAGCGTTGCCGCTTTCGCCCGCCGCCCCGGTCCGCTTCACGCGGTTTCCCGCCCGATCCGCGTGCATCTGGCAAGGCGGTGCCCGGCAGCGGAGACGCTCCGAAGGCAGGCAGGAGTAGAGGCTGCCGGAATTCCCTGCGGCTGCCCCTGCCCTGCGAATCGCGTGGAATGAGAGATCGTGCTATGGCGATCGAGTATGCCCGGGAGGCTGCGCCCTCCCCCGTCGAGGTGGCCGGTCTGTTCCGCCGGTCGGGAATCCGACGGCCCGTGGACGACCTGGACCGCATCGGGCGGATGATTGCCAATGCGAACCTGATCGTCTGCGCCAGGTCGGCCGGCCGGCTGATAGGAATTGCCCGGGCGCTCACCGACTTCAGCTACTGCTGCTACCTCTCCGACCTGGCCGTGGACCGGGAGTTCCAGCGCCGGGGCATCGGCCGCGAGCTGATCCGTCGCGTGCGCGAAGCGGCCGGGCCGGAGTGCACCCTCCTGCTTCTGGCCGCCCCGGAGGCCCGGGAGTACTATCCCCGGGTGGGGTTCGAGCCGATCCCCAACGGCTGGACACGCCACCGCGAGCACTAGCTGGGGTCACCGCGCGGGGGTGGCTCGTTGTGGCTGCACATGCCACCGGATGCACGCTGCACGTCAGGCTGGCCATGGAGCTTCCAAAGGGATACACGATCCGCCGATTCAGGCCGGAGGACCTTCCCCGGCTGCTGGAGATCACTGACGCCACGTTCGGACCGGTCTCCATAGACGGCAACATGGAGCGGCTGCTGGGCCCGTTCAGCCCGGGAGGCTGGCGCGCCCGAAAGCGCGAAGCCATCGCAGAGGACTGCCGCGCCCAGCCCGACGGGGTCTACGTGGCGGTGGACCCCCGGGGCGCTGTGGCTGGCTACGTCACCACGCGCCTGAATCCGGCGACGAGCGTGGGCTGGGTGCCCAACCTGGCCGTGGACCCGGCGCACCAGCGGGCGGGGCTTGGGCGCGCCCTCCTGGCACACGCCCTGGAACGGATGCGCCAGGCGGGCATGCGCGTGGCCAGGATCGAGACGCTGGAGCAGAATCCCGTGGGCCAGAAGCTCTACCCGCGGCTGGGATTCCGCGAGGTTGCCCGGCAGATCCACTACGCCATGCGCCTGGACGGGGCCGGCGGGGAGGAATCCGGAGGGTCCTCCTCCGAATCCTGAGCGGCGCGGCCGCGGCCGCCCGCATCCCCGCTCGGAACAGGCTCTCTTGACTCTGCGCCCCCTCCTCCAGATCCGCGAGCTTCCCGCCCTGCTGGTGCTGGCGGCCGCCTTCGGCTGGATGTGGCTGCGGTCCCCCGCCTTCCGCTCGCCGGAGAATCTGGCCCAGGTTGGCCAGGAGGCGGGCCTGATCGGGATCATGGCCTGCGGCGAGGCGCTGGTGATTCTCACCGGCGGCATCGACCTGTCGGTGGGCGCCACGCTGGCCCTCTCTGCGTGCGCCGCGGGCTCCCGCATGATGGCCGGGATGGCCTGGCCCCTGGCCGGGCTCCTGGCCCTCCTCTCAGGGGCAGCCGCCGGCTGGCTCAACGGGGTGCTCATCACCTTTCGGCGGCTGCCTCCCATC
>Ga0073934_10011807_pt1 | contig 10461 bp, 11 predicted proteins | sample LarsenN4metaG_FD_76834 | JGI IMG/M metagenome (GOLD analysis project Ga0073934, IMG submission 76834) | Hot spring sediment bacterial and archeal communities from British Columbia, Canada, to study Microbial Dark Matter (Phase II) - Larsen... ... | reverse complement strand
TCCCGCGCCAGCAGCGCCAGCAGGGCGTAGGTGTCGGCATCCAGCGGCCGGGGCACGAGGCCGTGGCGCAGGCCGACGACGATCAGCGGCGGGGCGTCGTTCTTGAGGACGGCCGGCAGGCGGAACACCGGCAGGGCCAGCAGGCGCGGCATCGCCTCGCCGCGCGCCTCGGGCACCGCCAGCGTGCCGCACAGGACGCCTTCCACCGGCGCTGCGGCGGGGCAGTCGCCCCACGCCACGGCCGGATCGGCCCGGGCCGCCGCCGGCACGAACGCCCACGCGGCGAGCGCGGCCAGCAGGGCGAGGGCCGGCGCGCGCACCGCCTCAGCCCGGCAGGGTGGCGCGGATGTCGCCCACGCGGCGGCCCTGCGTGTTGACGACGCCCGGGTCGGCGAAGGCGGCGAGGCTCGCGGCCTCCGCTTCCTCCAGCGCACCCAGGCGGCGCAGCAGGGCGATGATGGCTACCTCGGAGGCGCGCGACCCGCCGTCGTCGATCTTCAGCGCCACGCCCCAGCCCTTGGCAGGCAGCGCCGCGGTGAACACGCCCTCGGCCCCTGTCTTCACCAGCACGCGGCCGCCGGTGGCGGCGATCAGCGCGGTGCACAGGCGGCCCTCGCCCGCCACCATGCCCGGGTGCGCGGCGATGGCGCGGCGGATGCGCTCCACGGCCTTGCGCCGCGCCGGCGCCAGGCCCGACGGGTCGGCCATGCGGGCCATCATGCGCGCGAGCCCGGCCAGAGGCACCCCCAGCGTCGGCACGCCGCAGCCGTCCACGCCCACGGGCAGGGCGGACGCCGGCACGCCCGCCATGTCGGCCAGCGCGGCGGTCACCAGCGCCTGCACGGGATGGTCTGCCCGGCTGTAGCCCCGGGTCGGCACGCCCAGTCGCCGCGCCACTGCCAGGAACCCGGTGTGCTTGCCCGAGCAGTTGTTGTGCAGCCTGCAGGGCGTCTGGCCCGCGCGCACCAGCGCCTCGTTCGTGGCCGCGTGGCTCGGCGCGTGCGGCCCGCACTCAAGGTCGCCCTCGCCCAGGCCCAGGCGGGCGAGCCATCGGGCGGCGCTCTCGGTGTGGCGCGGCTCGCCGCCGTGCGAGGCGCAGGCGAGGGCGATCTCGGCATCGCTCGCGTCGCTGGCGTCCGCCGCTCCCGTCTCGATCAGCGGCAGGGCCTGGATCGACTTGACGGCCGAACGGGGGAACACCGGCTCCTCCGCCGCGCCCCAGCCCAGCACGATCGCCCCCTGGGCATCCACCACGACGGCGCGCCCGCGGTGCCGGCTCTCCACGGTGCCGCCGCGCACGACCTCGACCATGACGGGATTGGCGGCGGCGCTGGCCGCGATGGGGCTGGCTCGGCGTTGATCCATGATCGGTCGGGTCTTGCCTCGGCCGCCGCCGCGCGGCACGTTCCCGCCCATGCGGGGCTACTTCGGGATCGGTGTCGAAGGTATAAGCAAGCCGATGAACGTGGGCAATCTGTTCCGCTCCGCCCACGGCTTCGGCGCCAGCTTCGTGTTCACGGTGGGCGCCCAGCTCCGGCGTGCGTCCTCCAAGTCCGACACCGCCGAGACGCCGCGAAACCTGCCCTACTACGCCTATCCCGACCTGGCGGCCTTCCGCCTGCCGACGGACTGCGTTCTGGTGGGCGTGGAGCTGCTGGACGAGGCGGTCGACCTGCCCACGTTCCGTCACCCGCGCTGCGCCGCCTACGTGCTGGGCCGCGAGCGCGGCAGCCTGACGCCCCCGCTGCTGGCGCTGTGCCGGCACGTGGTCAAGATTCCGACACGGTTCTGCATCAACGTCGCCTCCGCCGGGGTGGTCGTCATGTACGACCGGATGCTCAGCATGGGCCGCTTCCCCGGCCGGCCCCTCGTGCCAGGAGGAGAACCGGTGCGCCTGCCAGACCATGTCTTCGGACGGCCCAGGAGCCGCAAGCCCGATCCCGCCGCGGGCGACCTCGCATGAGTCTGCCGCGACGGATCACGGGCGCCCGAATCGTGTCCTTTCCGGGCTGGAATCGTTCCGGGGACGAAGGTATGTTCGGGCGCATGGTTGTGGCACGTCTCCTCGCCGCCGCGGTGGCTTGGGGCGTCCTTTTTGTGTCGGGTAGCCCCTCGGCGCAGACTGCGACGCCCACGCCGATCGCCACGTACAACGACTGGACCGCCTACTCCTACAAGGACGGCGCGACCGACGTCTGCTACATGGCGAGCCAGCCCAAGGAGGCGACCGGCAACTACAGCCAGCGCGGGCAGATCTGGGCGCTCATCACGCACCGCGCGCCGGGCGAGGCCAATCCGGTGGTCAGCATCATCGCCGGCTACAACTACAAGGAAGGCAGCACCGCCAAGGTTTCCATCGGCGATGCGAAGTTCACCCTGTTCACCCAGGGCGATACCGCCTGGGCGAACACGCCCGAAGACGACCAGAAGCTGGTCGACGCCATGAAGCGCGGCAGCCGCATGGTGGTGACGGGAACCTCGTGGCGCGGCACCGACACGCGCGACACCTACTCGCTCTCCGGCTTCACCAAGGCCTACGGCGACGTGCGCAAGGCCTGCGGGCTCTAGCGCCCGCCTTTGCGCCGGCGGCGCATCGGGCCTATATGGGGCCCATGAGCGCCGCCCCGCCCGATGCTGCCGACGCCCTGAAGCTCGATCTCGTGGGCCTGACCCGCGAGGAGCTGGCGGCCGAGTTCGCGCGCCTGGGCGAGCCCGCCTTCCGCGCCCGCCAGCTCTGGCACTGGATCTATCATCGCGGCGTCACCGACTTCGACGCCATGTCCACGCTGGCCAAGCCGCTGCGCGCCAAGCTCAAGGCGCTCTTCAAGGTGGGCCGGCCCGGCGTCGTCACGGCCCAGCTCTCCGGGGACGGCACGCGCAAGTGGCTGCTGCGCCTCCCCGACGGGCGCGAGGTCGAGGCCGTGCACATCCCCGAGGAGGACCGCGGCGCGCTCTGCGTCTCCTCCCAGGTCGGCTGCACGCTCACCTGCCGCTTCTGCCACACCGGCACGCAGACCCTGGTGCGCAACCTCACCCCCGGCGAGATCGTGGGCCAGCTCCTGCTGGCGCGCGACGCCATCGGCGAATGGCCCTCGCCCAAGGACGGGCGGATGATCTCCAACATCGTCCTCATGGGCATGGGCGAGCCGCTCTACAACTACGAGAACGTCGCCAAGGCGCTGCGCATCGTGATGGATGCCGAGGGCATCGCCATCTCGCGCCGCCGCATCACGCTCTCCACCGCGGGCGTCGTGCCCATGATCGCGCGCGCGGGCGAAGAGCTGGGCGTGGGCCTCGCCATCTCGCTGCACGCCGTCACCGACGAGCTGCGCGACCGCATCGTGCCGCTCAACAGGAAGTACCCGATCGCCGAGTTGCTGGCCGCGGTGCGCGCCTATCCCGGCGCCTCCAACGCCCGGCGCATCACCTTCGAGTACGTCATGCTCAAGGACGTGAACGATTCGACGGCCGACGCCAGGGCCCTGGTGAAGCTGATTGCCGGCATCCCGGCCAAGGTCAACCTGATCCCCTTCAACCCGTGGCCCGGCGCACCCTTCGAGTGCTCGACGGAGGCCGCCATCGCCCGCTTCGCGCGCATCGTGAACGACGCGGGCTACGCCTCGCCGGTGCGCACGCCGCGCGGGCGCGACATCCTGGCCGCCTGCGGCCAGCTCAAGAGCGCCAGCGAGCGCGAGCGCAAGAGCCGCCGTGCCCCGGCGGCCCCGGCGGGCGAGGGCGCCGCGGCCTGATGGCCGCGCCCGCCGCCCGGTTCCTCCCCCTCGGCCGGTCCGCCCGCGCGGACCGGGACTTCCGGTAGCGCACGGCGATGTGGCGGCCCGAGCACGACATCGCCTGCTACGGCTGCGAGAAGGTCGTACGTCACAACCTGGGGGCGGGCCACGTCCCGCCCACCTGGAAGATGGTGAAGCGCGAGGGGCGCTACCGCGCCTTCTGCGAGACCTGCCTGACGGCGATGGCGGCCGAGGCCGCGGCGCGCGAGGGCGCCGGCGCCGACGTGGTCTTCGTCCCCCGGCCCGAGTTCAGGCGCAAGCGCTGAGCGGCCCCGTCTTGCACGGGTGCGGTCACTGCCTATACTCGCGCGCTTTTCCGGCGAGGGGGTTGGCCATGGCGCGCGACGTGAAGAAGGTCGTGCTCGCCTATTCGGGCGGGCTCGACACCTCGGTGATCCTCAGGTGGCTGCAGGACGCCTACCGCTGCGAGGTCGTCACCTTCACCGCCGACCTGGGCCAGGGCGGCGAGCTGGAGCCCGCCCGCCGCAAGGCCGAGATGCTCGGCGTGAAGGAGATCTTCGTCGAGGACCTGCGCGAGGAGTTCGTCCGCGACTTCGTCTTCCCGATGTTCCGCGCCAATGCGCTCTACGAGGGCGTCTACCTGCTGGGCACCTCCATCGCCCGCCCCCTCATCGCCAAGCGCCAGATCGAGATCGCCCGCCAGGTGGGGGCCGATGCGGTCGCCCACGGCGCCACCGGCAAGGGCAACGACCAGGTGCGCTTCGAGCTGGGCTACTACGCCCTGCAGCCCGACATCCGCGTCATCGCCCCCTGGCGCGAGTGGGACCTCACCTCGCGCACGCGCCTGGTGGAGTACGCCGAGAAGCACCAGATCCCCATCCCGCGCGACAAGCGCGGCGAGGCGCCCTATTCCACCGACGCCAACCTCCTGCACATCTCCTACGAGGGGAAGGCGCTGGAGGATCCCTGGCAGGCGCCCGACGAGGCCATGTTCGAGCGCACGGTCGCGCCCGAGCGGGCGCCCGACGAGCCCACCTTCGTCGAGATCGACTTCGAGGGCGGCGACGCCGTGGCGGTGGACGGCCGGCGCCTCTCGCCCGCGGCGCTGCTCACCCGGCTGAACGAGCTGGGCGGGGCCAATGGCGTGGGCCGGCTCGACCTGGTGGAAAACCGCTTCGTCGGCATGAAGTCGCGCGGCATCTACGAGACGCCGGGCGGCACCATCCTGCACGCCGCCCACCGCGGCATCGAGAGCCTGACGCTCGACCGCGGTGCTGCGCACCAGAAGGACGAGCTCATGCCGCGCTATGCCGAGCTCATCTACAACGGCTTCTGGTTCAGCCCGGAGCGCCGGATGATCCAGGCCGCCATCGACGAGTCCCAGAAGAACGTGACCGGCACGGTCCGGATGAAGCTCTACAAGGGCTCGGCCACCGTGGTGGGCCGCAAGAGCCCGCAGAGCCTCTACAGCCTGGCCCACGTCACCTTCGAGGAGGACCAGGTCTACGACCAGCGCGACGCGCAGGGCTTCATCAAGCTCAACGCGCTCCGCCTCCGCCTCGCCGCCGCGAAGAGGAAGGGCGGCTAGCCGCTCCCGCCTCGTCCCGCCTGCCCGGGCCGCGCGCGGCACGCGGCGCGGCAGCATCCGGCGGGGCAGGTCCGTCCTAGCGTTGCCGCGCCTGCCACCCCGCCGGCTCATAGACCGGCACGTCCTCGCGCAGCGGCGCCTCGCCCCGCATCATGGCCGCGATCTTCTCGCCGATCATCATGGCGGGCGCGTTCAGGTTGCCGCTGGTCACCTGCGGGATGATCGAGGCGTCCGCCACGCGCAGCCGCTCCACGCCGCGCACACGGCCTTGCGGGTCCACCACGGCCAGGTCGTCGGTGCCCATGCGGCAGGTGCCGCAGGGATGGTAGGCCGAGACCGCCGTCTCGCGCGTGCGCGCCTCCAGCTCGGATGGGGTGTTGGCCGCCGGCCCCGGCTGCCGCTCGGGCCCGCGGAAGGGATCGAACGCCCTCTGGGCGAAGATCTCGCGCCCCAGGGCGAAGCAGGCCAGCGTCGCGCGCAGGTCGTCCTCGGTCGCCAGCACGTTCAGCCGGATCACGGGCGGGGCCAGCGGATCGGCCGAGGCCAGCGTCACGCTGCCCCGGCTGGTCTGGCGCAGCGGCCCGATGTGCATGCGATAGCCGTGCTCCACCGCCCTGCGGTCATGGTGGCTGGAATAGCAGATCGGCACGAAGTGGATCTGGATGTCGGGCCAGCGCACCCCCGCCGCGCTGCGCAGGAAGGCGCCCGCCTCGTAGTGGTTGGTCGCCCCCATGCCCCCCTTGGTCAGGAACCAGGCGGCGCCGATGCGCAGCTTGGCCATCGGCTTCATGGCGCCGTACAGCGTGATGGGCAGGCGGCATGCCTGGTCGACGTGGACCTCCACGTGGTCGTGCAGGTTGCGGCCCACGCCCGGCAGGTCCTGCACCACGCCCAGGCCCAGGCGGCGCAGCTCGTCCGCCGGACCGATGCCCGAGAGCATCAGGAGCTGGGGCGAGTTGAAGGCGCCCCCCGCCAGCACGATCTCGCCGTCCGCGCGGGCGGTCTGCCTGGCGCCTGCGCGCACGTACTCCACGCCCACGGCGCGCCCGCGCTCCACCACCACGCGCGTCGCCCGGGCACCCGTCAGGATCGTCAGGTTGTGCGGCGGCCGGCGCAGGTAGGCATGGGCGGTCGATGCGCGCACGCCCCCGTCCACGTTCATGTCGAAGCGGCCGAAGCCTTCCTGCTGGAATCCGTTGGTGTCGGCAGTGCGGGGATAGCCGGCCTGCACGCCCGCCTCGATGAACGCCTCGTACAGCGGGTTGCCGCCGCTGCCCTGCACGACGCGCACGGGCCCGTCGGCGCCGCGGTATGCGTCGCGGATCGTCGCGTGCGCCTCCAGCCGGCGGAAGTAGTGCAGCACCTCGGCATAGGACCAGCCGGGCACGCCCCAGCCGTCATAGTCGCCCGCGTTGCCGCGCACGAAGATCATGCCGTTCAGCGACGAGGACCCGCCCAGCACGCGGCCCCGCGGCTGGTACAGGCGGCGGTTCTGCAAGGCCGGCTCGGGCTCGGTCCAGTACTGCCAGTTGAAGCGGCCAGTAGTGATGTTCTTCAGGCCGCCGGCCGGCATGCGGATCGACCAGTGGTCGTCCGCCGGCCCCGCCTCCAGCAGCAGCACGCGCCGCGCCGCGTCGGCCGCCAGGCGTGCTGCCACCACGGCTCCCGAGGAGCCCGCGCCCACGACGATGGCGTCGTAGCCGCCATCGTGCGCCGTTCTGCCGTTCCAACCCGATCTCGTCCGCAAGGCCACCTAACCCATTGCCATAAATAAGCTAATGGAAATAAGTTGGACAGCCAACTTATTTCTTGATAGATGAGCCGCATGCGTGCCGCGTCTACCCTGGAACGGCCCCATACCCAGCCGGCGATCAATGCGTATCGCCGTCGCCGGATCATCGAAGGGGCGCTGCGCTCGGTGGCCACGCGCGGTCTGGCTGCCACCACGATCAAGACCATCGCCGAGGAGGCCGGCGTCTCGCGCGGCCTGCTGGCCCACTACTACGGCAGCAAGGACGAACTCCTGGCCGCCGCCTACCGCCACCTGTGCGAGGTCATCGCCGAACAGATCGCGACGGCGGCGCGCGCCAGCGATCGCGGCACGGTGGGCCGGCTCAATGCCATCGTCGAGGTCGTGTTCTCGCCACCGGTCTTCGATCCCGTCAACCTGCGCGTCTTCGTCGCCTTCTGGCACGAGGCCCTCGCCAACCCCGGCCTCCGCGCGATCAAGCACGAGCTCTACGCCGGCTACCGCACCACGACCGCCCGCCTGTTCCGCAAGGAGGCCGAGGAGCGCGGCCTGTCGCTCGACGCCGATGCGGCCGCCGTGGGCCTGCTCGCCCTCCTCGACGGCCTGTGGCAGGAGCTCGCGCTCGACCAATCCACCTGCACGCCGGAGCAGGCGCGGGCCATCGGACTGCGCGCCATCGCCGGCACGTTTGCCCTGGCCGCGGCCGAAGGAGGCACCTAGATGGCGCGACGCGACGCTCTGAAGGCCCTGGACACCCCCACCCTGATCCGCCGGCGCGACGTGCAGCTCGTGCTCTGGGGCGACGACGAATCCGGCTACGTCAACGACCTGTTCTACGTGCTGTCCAGGGAGATGGTGCTGACCACCATCTGCATGCCGCCGGGCGGCTCGTTCTCTTCCTCCGACCGCTACCGGCCGATCTACGACACGCACGAGTGCCTCTACGTCCTGCAGGGGCAGTACACGATCCAGAATCCCGAGACCGGCGAGGTGCGCGTGGCCGATCCGGGCCAGATGGTCATCATGCGCGAGAAGCAGTGGCACTATGGCTACAACTTCTCCGACGTCGAACTGCGCCTGCTCGAGACCATCGCGCCGCCGGCCTCGCAGAAGCTGACCGCCCACCTGGCGCGCCCCAAGGCCGCGCTGGGCGCCGACCGTGCGGCGCTGGCCGATTGGCCGCGCAGCCGGGCTGCGCAACAGGCGGCGATGGACGTGGTGGACGAGAAGGGGGCGCTCAACGTGCTGCTGGGCGACAGGGAGCCGATCCTGCTCCGCGTGCTGGGCAGCACGCCCCGCGCGTCGCTGGCGGTGATCGAGCTCGCCGCCGGCCGGCGCAGCGAGGTGCTGCGGTTCAGGAACGACGCCACCTACTACGTCGAGCGCGGGCGGCTCAACGTGCGCGTGCCCGAGGACGACGTGTGGCAGGAGGCGTTCCCCGACGACGCCTGCTTCATGCCCGCCGGGGCGGCCCACCAGATCTGCAACTACGGTGGCAAGCGCTGCCGCGCGATCCTGTCGGTGGCCGGCAACCTGGCCGACCAGCTCGGCGCATGACCGCGCGCGACCCTGCAGCCGTCGCCGAGGCTGCCGTCGCGGCGCTGGAGCGCGACGGCTTCGCCGTCGTCGAGGGCCTGGCGGGCGCCGCCACGATGGAGCGCCTCGCCCGCGAGCTGCGGCCCGCCTTCGATGCGCTGCCAGACGCGGGCCTGCGCAACCGCACGCGGCGGGTCCACAGCCGCGTCATCGCGTCCTCGCCCACCCTGCAGGGCCTGCTGGTCGAGCCCGCCCTGCTGGGCGTGCTGGACCGCATGCTGGGTCCGCACTGCGTGCGCTACCAGCTCTCCAGCGCCCAGGGCATCGAGATCCTGCCCGGTGCCTCCGACCAGGGGCTGCACCGCGACGACGACATCTTCCGCCTGCCGCACCCGCACCCCTGCTTCGAGATCAACGTCATGTGGGCGGTCACGCCCTTCACGCCCGAGAACGGCGCCACCCGCGTCGTGCCGGGCAGCCACCGCCTGCCCGGCGGCGTGAAGCCCGATCCGGCCGACGCCGTGCAGGTCGTCATGGCGCCCGGCTCGCTGCTGCTCTGGCAGGGCGCCACCTGGCACGGCGCGGGGGCCAACCGCACCGCCACGCCGCGCATGGGGCTGTACGCCGGCTACAGCCTGGGCTGGCTGCGCCAGGAGGAGACGCTCTACCTCGCCCTGCCGCCCGACGCCGTGCGCCCGATGTCCGAGCGGCTGCAGCGTCTGATCGGCTACGAGCTCAAGGGCACCATGACGCTGGGCTGGCTCGACGGGCGGGATCCCCGTGCGGTGCTCGGCCTGGATGCGGGGAAGGAAGCGGCGGCATGAGCAACCTGTTCGACCTGGCCGGCAGGCGCGTGATCGTCACCGGCGCGGGGCGCGGCCTGGGCCGGGCGATGGCCCTGGGCATCGCCGGCGCGGGCGCCAGCGTGCTGGCCGCCGCGCGCACGAAGGGCGAGGTCGAGGAGACCGCCGCCCTCATCCGCCGGGCGGGCGGCACGGCCGAGGCCGCCGCGATGGACGCCACCCGGAAGGCCGACTGCGAGCGCGTGGTGGCCGCGGCGGTCGCCCACTGGGGCGGGCTGGACGCGATGGTGGTCAACCACGGCATCGGCGAGGCCGAGAAGGCCCTGGACGTGACCGAGGCCGCCCTCGACCGCATGCTGGCCATCAACCTCAAGAGCGTCGTGCTGTGCGCCCAGGCGGCGGGCCGGCAGATGCTGCGGCAGGGCAGGGGCGGCGCGATCGTCCTGGTGTCCTCGACCTCGAGCTGGCTCGCCTTCCCCGGCCTCACCGCCTACGGCGCGGCCAAGGCGGGTGTCGATCAGCTCGCCCGCCAGCTCGCGCTGGAGTGGGGCCCCGCCAACATCCGGGTCAACACGATCAACCCCGGCTACATGACGCACCACATGCGCGGGTCCGAGGGCCGCCACGACGATCCCGAGGAGATGCGCGTCGTGCGGGAACGCACGCCGCTGCAGCGCAAGGGCCGGCCCGAGGAGCTGGCGGGCCCGGCGATCTTCCTGATCTCGGAAGCCTCCTCGTTCGTCACCGGCCACACCATGCCGGTGGACGGGGGCTGGTGCGCGGCCTAGCCCTTCAGCGCGGGCACCCCGATCAGCCAGGGGTGGATGGCCAGGAAGAACGCGAACAGGGCCAGGCCCAGGGCCAGCCGCCACCAGCCGATGCCCGCTAGGTCCAGCCGCGAGCGCCCCTGCAGGATCGCCGCGAACGGCACCGCCGAGGTCGCCGCGGCGAAGCGGGCCCAGTCGGGCCCCAGCTGCCGGCGCTTCTTCAGGTCCTGCAGCCCCATGCCCACCACGGCCAGCACGAGGATCG
>Ga0073934_10011806_pt1 | contig 10461 bp, 14 predicted proteins | sample LarsenN4metaG_FD_76834 | JGI IMG/M metagenome (GOLD analysis project Ga0073934, IMG submission 76834) | Hot spring sediment bacterial and archeal communities from British Columbia, Canada, to study Microbial Dark Matter (Phase II) - Larsen... ... | reverse complement strand
GGCGGCGCCGGCCAGCACGGCGGCGAAGTCGCCGCCCTTCTCGGCGGCGGGCGGGCCGCCGATGGCCCCCTGCAGGGCCTTGGCGGACTGGGTGTAGGCGGCAACGGCGCTGGTGATCTTCGACAGCATGGCGTGCTCCTGGCTCGGACGCCCGGCTCAGCCTACGTGGCGAAGAAGGGGGGCGAAGGTCGCGGGTGGCGGTCGGCGGCGGAAGGGCGCGGCGGTCTAGCCGCGCAGCAGGTCGAGCGTGCGTTGCACCATCATCTTGGAGGTTTCGACGACGCGGAGATTGGCCTCGTAGGCGCGCAGCGCCTGGCGCATGTCGGCCATCTCGATGAGCGGGTTGACGTTGGGCAGCAGGACGTAGCCCTCGGCGTCGGCCGCCGGGTGGCCGGGATCGAAGCGGCGCTGGAAGCCGGTGGAGTCCACCGTCTCGCCGGCGACCTTGACGAGCTGGGCGCCGGTGGCGTCGTCCAGCACGTTGGCGAAGACGACCGTCTTGCGCTGGTAGGGCTGGCCGCCGGCGGTGACGGCGGTGGAATCGGCGTTCGCCAGGTTCTCGGCGATGACGCGCAGCCGCTCGCCCTGGGCCCGCAGGCCCGAGGCGGCGACGTACATGGTCTTGCTGAGATCCATGACGGTCAGCCTAGCCGCCGGCGCCGCGGCCGAGCGCGATGCGGATCATCTCGACGTGCTTGCGGTAGAGCGCCGTGGCGAGCTGGTAGCGCGAGGACGTTTCGGACACCTTGAACATCTGGGCCTCGAGATCGACGCCGTTGCCCACCGCGTTGACCTCGCCCGAGCCGTCGGCGACGACGGCGAAGGCGCCCTGCCGGGCGGCGCCCTGCGGCGCCAGGTGGCGGGGGTCGGTGGCGCTGACGGCGAGCCTGCCGGACGCCTCGGCCAGCAGCGCCCGGAAGTCGGGCTCCTCGACATCGCGGGGCAGGTAGCCGGGGGTGTCGGCGTTGGCGACGTTCTGCGCCAGCACGTTCTGCCGCTGGCCCAGGAAGGACAGGCGCTGGGTCAGGGCGGTGAACAGCGGAAGGTCGGCGAAGCTCATGCGGGTCGCGCGTCCCCTCGGGCGGACTGGCGCGCAGGATCGCGCCGACGGGATGAACAAACGGTAAAGCCGGGGGGCCTCGCGGTGACTTCCGGGGCAACCGGCGGTAGAGTCGCCGCACGCCGTGGGGGCGCCGTCCCAGGAGGGGGCCATGCTGTATCTGACGCGCAAGGTGGGCGAGTCGGTCATCATCAACAACAACATCGAGCTGACGGTGGTCGAGGTGCGGGGGCGCTCGATCAAGCTGGGGTTCACCTTCCCGCCCGAGGCCTCGGTCCTGCGCAAGGAGCTGCACGACCGCATCAAGGCCGAGAACATCGCCGCCGCCACCGGCGACGCCAGCCTGGTGGAGGACGCGATCGCCGACGCCGCCCCGCCCGCCGAGCGCGCCTGAGGCCCCGTTCCGCCCGCCGGGCGCGTCCATCTTCGTTAGCCGTTCGTTAAGCATACGGGCCGGACACTGCCCTCACGCGCCGCGATGCCGGGAAACGGCGGGCGGCGCGGTGAGGAGGGAGCACTGAGCCAAGCGGACGCAGGGCCGGCAGAGACCGGCCGGACCGTTCTGGACGCCGATCCCGCGGCGCTGGCCGAGATCGCCGGACGCCTGCGCGAGGCGCGGCTGGACGACGTACTGTCGCCGGCCGTCCTGGCGACCGTGGCGGCGATCGTGAGCCGCCTGCACCGCGAGCGCGCGCCATGAGCCCTCCCGACGCCGCACGGCACCTCGAGGCCGCGGGCGGGCTGCTGGGCGAGGCCCGCCGCCGCCTGGCCGAGGGCACGACCGAGGACATCGCCCAGCTTGCCGCCGCCATCGAGACCTGCTGCCAGGGGATCCAGGCCCTGGCGCCGTCGGAGGGGCAGCAGCTCAGGCCGGGGCTGGTGGGGCTGATGGACGAGCTGAACCGGCTGGAGAACGAGCTGAAGCACCAGCGGGACCGGCTGGAGGAGCATCTGGCGAGCCTGGCCACGCGCCGTCGCGCCCACGCGGCCTATGGCCGCGGCACCAAGACGCCCTGACGCCGATGGAGAACATGGAGCCCTTCCGCGTCGTCGGCGCGCTGGTCCTGGTGCTGGGCCTGATCGGCCTGGCGGCCCTGATCGCGCGCAGGGCCGGGCTTGGCGGCGCCGCGCTGCGCGGCGGCAAGGGCCGCCGGCTGGCCCTGGTGGAGACCCTGGCGCTGGACCCCAAGCGGCGGCTGGCCCTGGTGCGCTGCGACGAACGCGAGCACCTGCTGCTGCTGGGCCCCAACGCTGACGCGGTGGTGTCGCGCGACATGGCCAGCCGCGCCTTCACCCTGCCCGCCGACCCGCACCTGCCGGCCGCACCGCCCCCGCCCGCCCCCGAGCGCAAGGAGCCCTCGCTGTGATCCTGCGGGTGGCGCGGCGCGCGCTTGCGGGCGCGTTCCTGGCGATCGTGGCGGCGCTGCCCGCCGGGGCGCAGACCCTGAGCCTGGACCTGGGCGGCGGCGCACCCGTTGCCGGCGGATCGCTGACCGGCACGATCTTCCAGCTGGTCGCCCTGCTGACGGTCCTCAGCCTGGCGCCCTCCATCCTGGTGGTGGTGACGTCGTTCACGCGCATCGTGGTGGTGCTGTCGTTCCTGCGCAGCGCCATCGGCCTGCAGCAGACGCCGCCCAACTCGGTGCTGGTGAGCCTGGCCCTGTTCCTGACGGCATTCATCATGGCGCCGACACTGACCCAGTCCTACGACGAGGGCATCGCGCCGTTCCTGAACGAGGAGATCGACGAGGCCCAGGCGTTCGACGCCACGATGGGCCCCATCCACGCCTTCATGATGCGCCAGGTGCGCGAGAAGGACCTGGCGTTCTTCATGGACCTGGCCGGCACGCCCGAGGTCGAGACGCCCGAGGCGACGCCGCTGAAGGCCCTGATCCCCGCCTTCATGATCTCGGAACTGCGCCGCGCCTTCGAGATCGGCTTCCTGGTGTTCGTGCCGTTCCTGGTGATCGACATGGTGGTGGCCTCGGTCCTCATGTCGATGGGCATGATGATGCTGCCGCCCGTGATGATCGCGCTGCCCTTCAAGCTGATCTTCTTCGTGCTGGTCGACGGCTGGTACCTGATCGCGGGAAGCCTGGTGCAGAGCTTCTCGTAGAGCGGGCGACCGCCACCCTCCCATCCCTCTGGCTGTCATGACCGGGCTTGTCCCGGCCATCCCGCCTCGGCGGGGGACAAGGCCGAGAGGTGGATGCCCCGGTCGAGCCGGGGCATGACGGGTGAAACGTGATGGAAGCGGACCGCGCGCCATCATCCAGCCGCACCGGCCCGCTCGCCTGGGCTAGCGCCCTCCCCCAACGCTTGAGCGCTCGGGTTCTTCCGTCCCTGCGGCGCGGGAGAGGGACTTCCGGACCGGCTAGTTGAGGGCGCTGGACCCCGAGGAGGAGAGCGAGGAGCGGTAGGCTGCGAGGAAGGCGTCGAGACCGGCGGTCTGGGCGAGGGCCGCGGGGATCTCGGCCCATGCCGCGGGCAGCGCGGTCTCGGGCGCGCCGGCGAGCAGGGCGAACACGTCCGCGTCGGGGCGCCCGGCGAACTCATCGGCATAGCGCGCGCGCGTGGCGGCCAGGCCCGCATGATCGCCCGCCATCGACTGGGCGACGGCAAGACGCTTGACGGTCTCGGCCAGCTCGGGCGACAGGCCGAGGGCCGAGGCCTCGGGAGCGCCGTGGCCCGGCTCGCCGGGCGCGGGCGCATCCACCTCGATCGCGTCGGCGCGCAGCGCCAGCTCGCGGGCGGCGGCGGCCCAGTTCCTGGCGTTCCAGTGGATGTCGGCGCGGAGCGCCACGGCGGCGGGCGCGGGGTCGCCGGCCAGCAGCGCAAGCGCCTCGTCGCCGCGGCCCAGGGCGCCCAGCGCGCGGGCCTGGGCGAGGCGGCGGCGCTCGATCACCCCTGCCGAGATGCCCTCGGCGCCGGAGGCGGCCAGCGCCTCGAGCGCGTCGCCGGGGCGGCCGGTATCCAGGCGCAGCTCGGCCAGGCGGGCGCCCACGCGGGCGCGGCCCTCGCCGGGCTGGCGCAGCGCCACCTGCTGCTGCAGCAGGTCGCCCGCCTTGTCGAGCAGGTCGACGGCGGCCAGGCGTTCGGCCAGGCCCTCGACCATCGCCTCGCCGTCGGGGCCGATCGGGCTCAGCTCCTGGAACTCGTAGAACACCGAGAGGGCGGCAATGGGCGAGAGGGCCTCGGCGGAGACGCCCACCATGATGTCCTTGAAGAGCTGGCCCATGCGGTGCGCGATCTCGGCGTGATCCGGCGCGCCGGCGAAGTTGACGGCGATCGAGCGCATGGCGACCAGCGCCTTGCGATGCTCCTTGGCCGCCAGATAGAGGTTGGCCAGGCGCTCCAGCCGCTCGAGCTCGCGTGCATCGCCGCGCCAGGCGAAGGAGAGCCTGGCCAGCTCCTCGGCGGCGTCGGCGGGCGCGAGCCGGCCTTCCTCCAGGAGGGCGAGGACGCGGTGCTCGCGGGCGAGCGCGGAGGCCAGGCGGTCGGGGCCGGCGGCGGCCTCGTCCCAGGCGGCCATCGCGCCCTCAAGGTCGCCGTTGGCGCGGCGGATGCGACCCACCACCTCGGCAGCGCGGGCGCGCAGGGCGGGCGTCTCCTCGACGCCGCGCAGGCCGACGCGCAGCACGCTGTCGGCGATGGCGGGTTCGCCGGCCTCGACCAGGCCGGAGGCCAGCGTCAGGCCGAACCAGGCGCGCAGGGGATCGGGCATCCGGTGCCAGCTCTCGCTGGCGGCGCGCAGGCCGTCGACGACGGCACCGTAGCGGCCGCGATGCGAATCGAGGGCGGCACGCCAAAGCGCGGCCTCGCCGCCGCCGAGCGCGGGATCGTCGAGGTAGCCGGCGGCCTCGTCGAGGCGTCCCATGCGCAGCGCCACGGCGCCCGCCAGCGCGCGCGCCTCGGGCCGGGCGGCGGCCTCGGGATCCTGGCGCAGCAGCACGCGCCAGTGGCCGGCCGCATCGACCTCGTTGCCGGTGGCGAACAGGTCGCGCATGAGGGCGAGGCGCTGCTCGGAGAGCGCGGGGCCCTGGCCGGTCTGGACCAGCATGCGCAGGCGCTCGGCCTCGTCGAGGGGGCCGACGGGCCAGGTGGCGGGGTCCAGGTAGCGGCCGGCATCGGCCACGGCGCGCTCGAGATCGAGCGACAGGGTGACGGCGTCGGGCGCAGTTGCGACCTCGACCCCCGGCCCCAGCCTGCGCAGCGCGATGCCCTGGGCGCTGGGCAGGAGGACGTAGCGGCTGAACCACTGCTCCCGCGCCAGGCCCGAGGCGGCCGCCAGCGTGGGAATGGCCAGGATCGGGCCGTCCTCGGCGGGGATCTCGAGGGGCCGGGTAGCGCCCTCGACGCGCAGGACCACCTGGCCGGGCACGTCGGTTTCGATCCCGACCGTGCCCTGGATGCGGCGCAGGTCGGCGGCCAGGGTGACCTGCCACACGTCGCCGTCGCGGGCCACGGCGGCGCCAGTGCCGACGGGCACGGCGCACGACAGCATCGTGCCCTCGTCGCTGGGCACGGGGGCGAGGTCGGCGCAGACCGCCCCGCCGGACGGGGGCGAAAGCACCGCCACGTCGAAGCGGCCGTCGAAGGCGATCCAGAACCGCTCGCCGCGCACGAAGGCTGCGGCGGCGACCGGGCGGTTGACGACGAAGCGCAGCTGGGTGCCGCCCTCGCGCGCGACGAAGCGCGCCAGCATGGGCCAGAAGGGATCGTGCGCGGGCTGGGCCGCAGCGCGGGCCGGGACGGACGGCAGGGGCACGGCCTCGGCCTGGGGAAACTCGACGTCCTGGGCCAGCGCGGCTGCGAGCCGCGCCATCGCCTCGCCCGGGGCCGGCTTGTGCAGGGGCAGCGGCGCCGCGGGCGCCGCGGCCGCCTTCGCCGGCTCGGCCTTTGCGGCCTCGGTCCTGGCAGGCTCGGCCTCGGCCGGTTCGTCCGGGGCGGGCGCGGCGGCCGCCTCCTGAACCTGGGCCTCGGCCTTGGCGCGGGTCACGTCGATGACGACGCGGGTGCCGACGGTGAAGACCTTGGCATCCAGCGCGGCCTTTCCGTGCAGGCGGACGGTGGTGCCGTCGCGCTCGAGCGTGACCTTGCCGACCAGCGGCTTCAGCGCGGCGGCGACCGGCGCGAAGTCGGTGACGAAGGCGCGGTCGAAGGTCACGACGACGTCGCCGCCGTCGCGGCCCGCGGCGTAGCCCACGGCACGGGTCCAGTCGAGCACCAGGCGCACGTAGCCCTCGTGCCGGGCGGCACGCACGCCCACCTGCTCGGCCAGGGCGGCCCCCTGCCCCGCGATCCAGACGAAGGCGGCCAGCGCCAGCGCGCGGCCCGCCCTGCTCCACGTCGCACCCATCACAGCGTCCCCTCCTTGGCCGCGCCGACGACCAGCGCGACGGTGTCCCCCTCGCCGGGGCGCGCGAGGCGCGCCTCGACCGCGACGGACCCGCCGGGATCGCCCCGCGCGAGCGCCGCCGCGACGGCCTGGGCCTGCGCCAGCAGGCCATGCCAGGTTTCGGGCGCCGCGCCGCCGGCGCCCCAGGCGCGGACCAGCACGGCGTTGTCCACATAGCGCAGCGCCTCGCCCAGCCGGGCCAGGTCGGCGGCGGCGGCGGGCGGCAGGCCGCCCTCGCCCGCCAGGCGCGCGGCCGGCAGGTGCAAGACGAGCTCGCCCTCCGCGCGTTGCCACCGGGCACCCGCGAACAGGGGCAGCGCGGCCACCCGGTCGGCCAGCACGGCCTCCAGGTAGCCGAGATCCGTGGCGTCCCCGCCGGCGGCGGGCGCCACGTCGACGGCCACCGCCACGGCGCCTTCCCGGCCCGCGTCGACGGCGCGCCACGGGTTCAGCGCGGCGGCCTGCAGGACGAAGAAGGTCAGGACCAGGAGGCCCAGGTCGACGAGGGTGAGGGTCCACGACCCGGCGGCGCGCGGCGGCGCAGGCATCGGGCGTCCGGCGAGGATCATGCCGGGTTCTCCGGCGCGACGGTGAGGACGAGACCGGAGCCCGAACCGGCCGCGGCGGCGAGCAGGGCCGGGTCGAGGCCGCGGGCGGCGAGCTCGTAGGCGAGGCGCGCGGCGCGGCGGGCGGCGAGCGCGGGATCGCCCGAGAGGGCGGCCACGGTCACCCCGGCCGGGGCGTCGCCGCCCGCAAGCGCGGCGCCCAGGGCGTCGAGCAGGGGCGCGCTGCGCGGATCGGGCGAGGCGCCGTCGCCCAGGAACACCGCCTGGTCCGGCAGGAGGACACGGAGCGCGCCGCCGGCGGAGCGCGCCTGCACCGTGCCCGTCGAGCCGACGGCCTGCTGCAGGGCCTCGACGAGGCCGGCCCAGGCGCGTCCGCCCTCCACGGCGCCGGGACCGGCGGCGATGCCGCCGAAGGAGGCGGACAGGCTGGCCAGGACGGCAGCCTCGCGCCGTGCGCTGCGCTCCGCGTTCGCGGCGATGACGGCGAAGAAGGCGACCAGCACCAACACCAGGGCCAGGGTGACGGCATCGACGCCCGTGCCGGGGCGCGCCGTGGCGCGGGCCGCGGGCGCCGGGGTCACGGCGCGGCGGCCTCGGCCTCGGCCGCGGGCCCGGCGGAGGCCGCGGCCTGCCCGGGCAGCGTGCGGCGCTGGGCCAGTTCCTGGGTGACGGTCTTGGCGCGCTCGGGACTCATCAGGGCGAGCACGGGGGCGACGCGCGCCTCCTTCATGCGCTCGATGACCTCGAGCAGGATCGGCATGTCGAGCTGGTCGAAGATGGGCGCTGCGTCCTTGGGCTTCATGTTCTCGTAGATCTTCACCAGGCTGCGCATCTGCGCCTCCTGCTGCTCGTCGTACTGGCGGATCACGCCCTCGACCTGGGCCTGCAGCTCCTTCAGGGCGGCGATGCGCTGGGCGATCTTCTGCTCGGCCACGGCGAGCTCGCTCTCGCGCGTCTCGAGGTCGCGGGCGCGGCGGTCGAGCTCGGCGCGGCGGGCGGCGAGATCCTCGAACAGGGCGAGGTCGCCGGGGGTCAGCGCCGCGACGTCGGTGGCGGGCGGCTCGGCGGAGAGGCCGGGGACGGCGGCCCCGCCGTCATGGCCGGCCTCGGCCGATGCGGGCTCGGGCGCCTCGGCATCGTGGCCCTCGCCGGCCGATTCCTCGGCGCCGGCGGGCGCCACGCCGACGTCCAGCGCATCGGCCAGCTCGCCGACCTTGACGGTGAGCAGGAGGGCGGCGGCGGCGATCGCCACCGGCAGCATGCCGAAGCGGGAGCGGGCCATCGCCGGCTACCGCCGCGCGCGCACGGCCTGGGCGAGCCGGCGCTCGACCTCGGACCGCGCGATGTCGTCGGGGACGATGGGCTGGGCCGCATCGCGCGGCGCGTGGCGCGCGCCGGCCAGGGTGGAGGCGATGCGGTCGCCGCGCTCGGTCAGGAACGCGAGCTCGTCGCCCACGGTGCGGGCGCGGTCGATCAGGCGATCGAGCTTCGTCAGGTGCTCGTCGCCGGTGGCGCGGAAGGCGGCCAGCCCGCCCTCGGCCCGCAGCGCCGCCTCGTTGAAGGCCATGACCAGCCTGCCCATCTCGGTCTGGCCGCGGTGCAGGGCGGAGAGCCGGCGGTTCAGCACGACGCAGTAGCCGATCATCGTGGCGACCAGGGCCACGAGCGCGACGTCGGCCAGGGCGGCGAGGCTCATCGGGCGGTCTCCCTGGACTTGAGCGACCCGTCGACGCGGACCGCGATGTTGGCGCCCAGCCGGCCGAGCTCGCCGGTGGCCATGCTGAGGCCGCCGCAGCGCAGGACCACGGGCGCGTCGATGGGGCAGCTGAGCATCACGGTCTTGCCCACCTTGAGGTCGGCGACCTCGCGCAGCGGCAGGGTGAGCTGGTCGAGCACGGCGTCGATGCCGACCTCGGAGTTCCAGATGGCGGTGGCGAGGTGGGTCTCCCAGATGGAATCGCGGCCGAACTTCTCGCCCACGAACATCTGCAGCAGGCTCTCGCGGATCGGCTCGAGCGTGGCGTAGGGCAGCACGATCTCGATCAGGCCGCCGCGCTCGCCGATGTCGAGCGACAGGCGCACGACGATCACGGCGTTGGCCGGGCGCACGATGGTGGCGAAGCGCGGGTTGGTCTCGAGCCGGTCCAGCACGAAGCGCGCCTTGTGCAGCGGCTCGAAGGCGGCGGCCATGTCGTTCACGACGACGCGGACCAGGCGCTCGACCAGGTTGCGCTCGATCGTGGTGAAGCGGCGGCCTTCGGGCTTGGCCGCCGTGGCGCCGCGCCGGCCGCCCAGCAGGACGTCGACGATGGTGTAGGTGAGCGCGCCGTCCACCGTGACGATGCCGAAGTTCTCCCACTCCTCGACCTTGAACACGGCGATCATGGTGGGCTGCGGCAGGCCGCCCATGTAGCTGCCGAAGCGCGTCGAGGTCATGCCCTCCAGCGTGATCTCGACGGTCTCGGAGGTGAAGTTGCGCAGCGAGGTGGAGAGCATGCGCACGAGGCGGTCGAACACGACCTCCAGCATGGGAAGCCGCTCGTAGGAGACCTGCGTGCTGTTGAGGATGGCGGTGATGCCGCCCGGCTCGCCGCCGGCCGGCGCCAGCAGGCTGTCGATCTCGCCCTGCTCCAGCACGCGGCCCGGGGCCTCGGCGGGCGCGCCCTCGCCCGCCATCGCCGCCCACTCGGCGGCCAGCGCGTCGTTGGGCTGCGCCTGGGCCGGGGCCTGCTTGGTCTCGGCCATGGCTACTGCACCAGCACGCTCTTGAAGAGCACGTCGTTGACGTGGACCGGCGCGGCGGCCTGGTTGACGCGGAGCAGCAGCTCCTCCTTCAGGCGGTAGACACCCTCGGAGCCCTTGAGCTCCTCGGGGCGCAGCTCGCGCAGGTAGATCTGGAAGCTGTCGATGATGCGCGGCATGAGCTGCTCGAGCGTGCCCATGTCGGCGTCCTGGTTCAGCTCGAGGGCCACCTGGATCTTGAGGAAGGCGCTCTGGCGCGAGGTGGTGTTGAGGTTCACCAGGAGGTCGGGCAGGTCGTAGAACATGACCGCCGGCTTGGCCTCCTCGACCGGCTCGCCCTCGGCCGCGGCCTCGTGCCCGCCGCCCAGGAGCGGGTCGAGGACGCCCGCCATGAAGGCCCCGCCCCCGCCGGCCAGCAGCAGCACCGGCACGCCGGCCAGGAGCAGGAGCTTCTTCAGCCCCTTCTTCTTCTTGGGCGCCGCGGCACCTTCGGCGGCAGGCGCCTCGGCCTCGGCGTCCTTGTCCATCGTGGCGACGGCCATCGCGTCTCTCCCTGGCAGGATCCCCTCGGGCGCGCGGGGCCTCGCCCCTCGCGCAGGCCCGACCGTAGGCCGCGCTGGTTAACAGCCGGTAAGTGGGAAGGTTCTGCCGGGTCGTTTGCGCAGGGGCGCGCCCGATCGTGCCGGGGGCCGCCG
>Ga0073934_10011805_pt1 | contig 10461 bp, 4 predicted proteins | sample LarsenN4metaG_FD_76834 | JGI IMG/M metagenome (GOLD analysis project Ga0073934, IMG submission 76834) | Hot spring sediment bacterial and archeal communities from British Columbia, Canada, to study Microbial Dark Matter (Phase II) - Larsen... ... | reverse complement strand
TTAATAATGACAGTGGGTATAGGCTGGGCCAGTTCTGCTTGCTCGCGCAGGTTCTGCCGGATAACAAAAACGCCGCCAATACCCATTAAGCCTAAAACGAGTAGGCCAATCAACGCAATTGCCAGAATGACAAAAAGTTTACTCTGACCAGAGCCTTCTTCTTCATCAAATTCGTCCATGGTCGCGCTCCTTCCAGACTAGCCTGCCGGGGATAGATTTTGCATGAGTTGATCCCCACAAACAATATTATGTATACTAATTTTATGTCAAAAAGAGAATTTAGGCAAATCCCTTTTCTAGATTTAGGTCTGGAAAAGCTTACAAGTACTATATCTTGGGGTACTGCCAGAGGAACTAAAGAGGATTAGATCACTTGCTCTAAATTAACCCAGGGAATATAAAGAAGGTCATTATTAAATTTAACATAGGTGCCTGGGCTGATGATGCCGGCTGGGGTGGCTTGTGGTTCAAGAGGAATCGATTCAATCGTACCTGTAACGCCTAACATCTTTCCTTGAATAACCCTAACCCGGCTGCCAATGCCAGCTTCAGCTTTACCGGTTGATTTGGTGGAAGGAGAAGTAACGCTGTAACTTCCGCTGCTGCCTCTGGGGACGCCGGTCGCCAAAATAATGGGGCCATCTTGATTGATATAGCCCTTAGGCTTGCCGGCCTGGTGCAGGCTTTGGCCCCGAATAGAGACATCGCGGCGACTCAAAGAGGTCAGAATCCCAAAGATATAAGGTGACATGGCCACATCGCCAAAGCCTTCTGTCGCTACCACTCTCACCTTTGTCGGCGGCTCAAGCTCCAAGAGAGAAGCCGGAATGCTGCCGACAATAATACCTCGCACATGCCAGGCTTCCGCCTCCCGAAGCATCTCTTCATCAATCGTTCGCCCACCCAAAATGATTGTCTCGCTGGCGCTTTCATCTAGGGTGCCTGGCTCGACAACATCAAAAGGTGAATTGACCACACGTTTTAGCCGGCCAAAGGCTTCACCCCCAAAGCCACAGGCTGCTTCGATCATGGCCCCTTCAGCCTCAATGATGACACCCTGATTTCCCAGAACCCGGGTAACAACACCATTGATAAAGGCTTGAACCTCTACCTCTGCCCGTTCCGTCTCCAGCAAAATCCAACCGGGGCCAATTGCGGCAATATACCCGGCCACAGGAGTGCGCACTGAGCGCTGCAAAAAGGGAACATTGCCTTTTGCCGCTGCCACAACCGTATTAGCCTCGACATAATCTCCTTCAGCCACCTGGATGATTTCAGCCATGTCCAGTTGAACTTGCCCAAGTGGGCGAGCTACGTCGATGACACGATAACGGCTCGGCATTTCAGCTCGACCGATCACTGTAAGCGCTTCAACCTTTTGCCCGGTTTGAACCAGAACCTCGCCGGGCACAGGCAGCAGGCGTCGAATAGATATGGGGCTATTGCTGTTGATCGTCACTTTCGGAAGTTGCATAAGATATCCCTAAGCCGGATAGCCAATGTTGTAACTGTTCCTGTCTTTCTAAATCATCTTTGGCCAATCGCAGCGGGCGTCCCCGAGCATCAATAATGATACCGAGCAAACCGCCTTCTACCTCCGCAACTGCGCCCCTGCCTGGCTGGCCAAGGCCAACATCAAAATGGCGGGTTGGCCGTACTTCTAGAGTTGCTTTTTTACCCAAAGGGAGATCAATCAACTCAATCGAGCCGTAAAGCACTTCTCTTTCCTCGATTTCATCTTCTCCAAGAGCAATTTTAACCGTGAGAGCCGGTTTACCGGGGGTACCGTGTCCGGCCGGAGCCACAACTGTTCCTAAATTCAAGAAGGCCTCCTGAGCCGCTATTTTCACCGCCGCCATCGGTTCAACAATCGCAATTGCCCCCAGCATATTGACCAGGCCATTTTTATCCAAGGCTAAACTGGTGATCCCGCAGGGTTCAATGCCATCAATCATGACCAGGGCGGCTTGAGCGGCCTGCGGGCTACCGGTAAGCAGCCGGCCCGTCCCAATCATCAAGTTCCATTGAGGATTTGGAGATTTGACTAGACTTTGAACAACCAGCTTGAGCGCTTCTCTGGCTACCGCTTGTTCAATCATTAAATCTTCATCCGTCATGGGGATAGTAGCAGGGTGCAGGCTTTTGTTTAATAATTGGTTGTACAGTTCCTCTGGAGATAAGTCGAAAGGCAGCCAACGATGAAACTTTTCAATCGGTACGAGCTCTAGCAAGGAAGCCAAACTGTGGCCAACGCCGGCATCACTCCGGGTAATTGAGGTGGGCTGCTCGCCTCGAATTTGAGCGGAAATGGTCGTCGAGCGGCTGCCAAGACTCAAGCCAATGACATTGAGGTCATTATGTTGGCCAAGATAAGCGATCAATTTTTCAAATGATTGGCTAACAGGCATGACCGAATATTTCGACCAATTGCTCAGCTTCTCAAAACCCGGCAGCTTGGTCATTTTTTTCTGCAAATAAAGCTGTTCAAGCTCCAATTGAGCTTCGGTTAAATCTTCAACATCAAGTCTAGGCCGGATATTTTTAACAGAGCGAAGCGGCAGCACCGGCCCAAGAATATCGGCCATATCTGTTCTCAATTTTGTATTACCCGCATACACCACCGTCGGCAGCTCTCCATCCCTTAAGAGACGAATGGTCATAGAGATCACCTGAGCCAGTTCGATGACCGGTAATTCTGCCCCGCCATCCGTACCGCCAACAAGCAAAATAACTTCAGGGCGCCCTTCCTGAATGGCCTGGACCCGGCCTTCTTGGCTTTGCGTACCATCAAGGGAAACAACTTTTGTAACCTGGGTATAAGTTTTAGCCGCTGCCCCAAGCGCGCTGGCTAGAGAAATATTTTGGATTAATCCCGTGACAACCACCCGGAGAGGCTCTCCGGCGCTGGAAATGGTTACAAAGGCATCAACCCCTTGCTGGGCGTTTTGCGGCGTAATCGGCCAACCTGCCGGCGCCAGCAGGGGCCGTCCTATATGCTTCTCGATATGCCGGATGGCCTCTTGAACACCAATGGTAATATCTTCCCAGGGGGCAGCATATGTACTGGGCGCCTGGCCCGTTGCTCGGAGCGTGTAGGTCCCATCAACTTGTTCGATCAGCACTGCGGTGGTTGTTGTACTGCCGCATTCGGCAGCCAAAATACTTTTGGTCATGTTAGTTGGGATCGTTTAGGCTTAACCGCCAAAGAAATTAACGAGAAATTGTAACCGGGAAACTAAAAGTGCAACTCTGGAACTAAAGGTGTTGGCAAATAGAGCGCCTAGCGTAAAGATGATCATGAGCCGGCCCATTCCGGCCAAAAATCGAATAATTCCTTCGCGCAGCCCGCCGAGAAATCCGGGAGACCTGACAGCAAAGGTGAAGTAAAAGAAGGTTCCTACCGTACCTAGCACAATGATAATATTATTTAGCCAATCGACCAGGGCCGCTTCACTTTCTACATTTTGATAATGATTTGGATTCCAAGAGATAGCCATAGTGGTAGATACTTGGGGCAGGAGCGTGCCAAATAAAGCGCCCCCAAGCGCCAAAGCTGCACCTACCCCCAAAATAAAGGCCAGCGCAATGCCACTCAATGTGCCGGCCAGGCCGCCATGCATGGGGCGAACCTTAAAGATAAGCAAAAGGCATAAAACCAATGCCGGAGCGACGCGCAGAAAGTCGCCAGAACTCAAGGCCGGTAAAAATACTTGATACCAAACAATAAGAATAGCGTATCCTACAGCTACGCCTACAAATGTGTGAGCGGCTACCTGAAAAAGAACATTATCACCCAAAATGTAGCTAAAAACCATCAAGGTTAAGACAACGGCAATAAAGAGACCAAGCGTTTCCATAAATAGTCAGGTCCTTAATTAACTTCTTTTATTTGTTGTCGAAGCATCCACCGGTTCTGCCGGCATCCAACCAACCATTGTACCAATGGCGATAAGAATGACAATAATGAGATGAGCCACACTTTGGCTATCCAGCATCTGCCGGGCCAGACCAAAATTATTTCGAACGGCCTCAATTGCAGCGGCGCCATTGATCCCGGAAATCAACCCATCCAGTTGATCGCTGGCTCGATAGGGCTGTAAGAAAGGGCCGGCTGTGGCGCTGGTAGCGGCCAACAAGAAACGTTCTCTATCTGCCGGTTGAGGAACGCTTTCCAGTTGTTCAACCCACCAGCGAACCGTAACCGGGTTATCGGCCAGGGTGACGATGAGATCGACTTGATCCAGACTTCTCATATCTGCCCAGGCAGCCCTATCCGGATGATCAAAGGCGAGATTATCCCTATAATCTGGAATCGCAGCTAAAGGCTCGGTCGTTATGGCCAACCCTCTCACTGCCGCAACCTGGCCGGGTAAATAGCCTAAATTAACGCTGTTAAGGCCATATTCTTCCTCCCGTTTGGCCAAACTGCTTTCTAAGGTTTCCTGGGCAATGGCCGCCCCTTCCGGTTCAAGGCTAATGGTAACCACCCGCATTCCCTGTCCCAGCAGCCGGCCAATAACAGCTTCGGCCAGGGGTTGCATCTCACCTGCCGTAGCCAGGCTATAATCAAATGAAACCAGGGCCACGGAATTGGGCTGCTGCACATCCACCACCCCTAACTCCTCGCTAATCATTTGGCGGCGCTGATTATCCAGGACCTCATGCCATTGCCCGGTGGGTTCGGTCCATGGAACTGGAGTTTCACCGACCACTTTTTGGGCGCCAGGCAAGAGGGGTAAGGCGACCAGAGCTATAAATAGCAAATATAAGGCTGCTCGAACAGCGCCGCCGATGAATTTTTCTCGTTGGGTGAGTGGAGCCGGCAGAACAGCCGGTTGTGGCGGCTGGGTAGCAATAGCGTAAAATTCTCGGGCAGCGTTCAATAAATCATCATCTTGGGCCAGGTCAGGTCTGGCAGTTGAAACCTTTTCTGCCGGCAAAAAAGAGGTTAAACCGGCTAACATACCGGTTGATTCGGCAACTTCAGTACCACTGCCTTCGTCAGGCGGCGCTTGTTTCCCCGGTCTCAAGGCTTCAATGGTAGTCGCAACACCCGCCAGCCAGGCAGGTGGGTCCCCCTTCGGTGGCATATCTGTTGTTCTTGTTTCAGAAGTTGTTGGTCCGGAGTCAAAGGGAGGCCGGTCGCCAGTATCTTTTAGCCAACTGGGCGTTTCAGGTTCTTCCTCAAGATCAAGTAACTGATCGTCTAAAACCGGTTCAGTTTCAGACGTTTCCGTAGTTTCCAACCTCTCAGAAGAGGCCGGGGGCGCACCCATTTCCGATTCTTCTGTATCGGCCAACCAGGGCGGCGCTTCTATCTCTTCAAAGGGCGTATTGATAAGCCAACTGGGGATTTCCAGGGCTTCTCCGGTATCAACCGCCTCATCTTCAGTTTCCTCAGTTTCAACCTGAACCGGGGCCGGTTCCTCCTTAACCTCAGGTGTATCAGCTAACCATGGCGGTACACCAACATCATCTGCTTCAAGCCCCGCTTCACTAACTTCAGTCTCAGCCTGAGCAGTGGTCAGTTCTGCTTCTGTTTCAGGTAGGTCAGCCAGCCACTCCGGTATCCCAATTTCTTCAGCTTCTTCAACTTTAACCTGAGTTGGAGCAGGTTCCTCGCCAATACTATGCAATCCGGCTAACCAGGCCGGTGTCTCAAGCTCTTCTTCTACCTCAGCCTCTTGCATTTCAGCCTGAGTCTTGGTTAGTTCCTCATCAACCTGAGGTAGCTCAGCCAGCCAGTCCAGTACTTCTGCCTCTGCTTGATCCGTTTCAGCTTGAGCGGTTGATTCCTCGGTTACACCAGGTAACTCAGTCAGCCAATCCGGTATTTCAGTTTCAGCCTCTTCGGTTTCAACCTGAGCCGTAGTTGGCTCTTCATCAATCTGAGGCAGGTCGGCTAACCAAGCCGGTGTTTCTAGTTCAGCCTCTTCCATTTCAGCCTGAGCAGTGGTCAGTTCTGTTTCAGGCAGATCAGTCAGCCAGTCTGGTATCTCCATTTCTTCAGCTTCGGCCTCAGCCTGAGCTGGGGTAGTCTCCTCCTGAACGCCCCGCAGACCGGCTAACCAAGCAGGTATCTCAAGCTCTTCTTCCGCCTCAGCTTCTTCGACTCCAGCCTGAACAATGGTCAGATCCTCATCATCTTGAGGTAAATCGGCTAACCAATCCGGTATTTCTGCCCCAACTTCTTCCATTTCAGTCTGAGCCATGGCCGGTTCTTCTGCTTCAGGCAGATCGGCCAACCAATCCGGCATCTCAAGCTCTTCTTCAGTTTCGGCCTGAACTGGCGTAATCTCTTCCTGAATACCCCGCAGACCGGCTAACCAGGCTGGTGTCTCAAGTTCTTCTTCCGCCTTAGCTTCTTCCGTTTCGGTCAGAACAATGGTCAGATCCTCATCATCTTGAGGTAAATCAGCGAGCCAATCCGGTGTTTCTGTCTCAGTTTCTTCGACTTCAGCCTGAGCAGTGGTCGGTTCCTCTTCTGTTTCAGGCAGATCAGCCAGCCAGTCGGGCATCTCAAGCTCTTCTTCAGCCTCGGCCTCAGCCTGAACCGGCGCAGTCTCCTCCTGAACGCGCCGCAGACCGGCTAACCAAGCAGGTATCTTAAGCTCTTCTTCCGTCTCAGATTCTTCCGTTTCGGCCAGAACAATGGTCAGATCCTCATCATCTTGAGGTAAATCAGCTAACCAATCCGGTGTTTCTGTCTCAATTTCTTCGACTTCAGCATGAGCAATGCTCGACTCCTCATCAGCCTGAGGCAGGTCAGCCAGCCAATCCGGTACTTCCGCTTCAGCTTCCTCCATTTCGGCCTGAACAACAGTCGGCTCTTCACCAACCATAGGTAGGTCGGCTAACCAATCCGGTACTTCCGCCTCAACTTCATCAACTTCAGCTTGTGCAATGGCCGGCTCCTCACCAACCGTAGGTAATTCGACTAGCCAATCTGGTACTTCTGCCTCAGCCTCTTCGGTTTCAGCCTGAGCAGTGGTCGGTTCTGTTTCAGGCAGATCAGCCAGCCAGTCCGGCGCCTCCATTTCTTCAGCTTCGGCCTCGGCCTGAACCGGTGCAGTCTCTTCCTGAACATCTCGCAGACCGGCTAACCAAGCAGGTACCTCAAGTTCTGCTTCCGACTCAGTTCCTTCAACTTCAGTCTGAGCGATGGCCGGCTCCTCATCGACCGCATGTAACTCGGTTAGCCAATCTGGTATTTCCGCTGCAGCTTCTTCGGTCTGAGCAGTCATTGGTTCTGCGTCTGCTTCAGGCAGATCAATCAGCCAATCCGGCATCTCGATTTCTTCAGTTTCTTCGACCTCAGCCTGAACTGGCGTAATCTCCTCCTGAATACTCCGCAGGCCAGTAAGCCAGGCCGGTATCTCAAGGTCTTCTTCCGTCTCTGCTTCTTCGACTTCAGCTTGAGTAATAATTGGCGCATCATCGACCGCAGGTAGATCAGCCAGCCAGTCCGGCATCTCCATATCTTCTTCTGCTTCTTCGACTTCAGCTTGAACTGGAACAGGTTCTTCGGTAATCCTGTGCAAACCGGCCATCCAGGCCGGTATCTCAAGTTCTTCTTCCGATTCAGTTTCTTCAACTTCAACCTGAGCGACGGCCGGCTCTTCGCTAACTTCAGCCAGATTAGCCAGCCAATCCGGCGCCTCAGCATCTTGGGTTTCAATCTCACCCACAGACCGATCTAACGTCTCAGGTTCTTCAGCCACCATTTCTTTGGCTTCAACCTGAACCCTGGCCGGCTCCTCACCTATATCCGGCAATTCAGATAGCCAATCCGGCATCTCAAAATAATTCGCTTCGAGCTCACCGGCTAAGCCATCAACTGTTTCGCTCTCTACTTCGCTGGCCACTGCTTCAGCATCTACCGGCTCAATAGACATCTCCTGGGACTCGGTTGGCCAATCTGGCATATCAGCATCAGTCTCTAGCTCAACTTCAGCCATATCACCTGAGTCAAAGGCAGCTTCATCTCTAACCCTATGCAGACCGGCTAACCAATCTGGAATCGCTAACTCTTCTTCCGGCTCAATTTCGCTGACTTCAGCCTGAGCTACGAACTGTTCTTCATCAACCTCAGGCAGTTCGGCCAGCCAATCCGGCATGTCAGCATCGGTTTCTATTTGAGCCCCTGGAAGTTCCGGTTGATCAGAGGCTGATTCATCCTGAAGACTATGAAGCCCAACCAGCCAGGCTGGCGCCTCAAGCTCCTCCTCAGTCTCGGTTTCCTCGATTTCAGCTTGGGCTATCGTGGGCTGCTCTGCAGTTTCAGGCTGATCAACCAACCAATCAGGCACTTCAGCTTCAACTTCAGAAACCAGCCAATCAGGGACTTCGGTTCCAGCTTCATTTTCACCAGCCAGCCAGTCAGGAGTTTCAATTTGATTTTCCGTTTTTTCTCCTGGCTCAGGGAGACCAACCCGCCAATCTGGCGTTTCCGTTTCTGTTTCAGCAGGTAACCCATCGGGCGGTTCAGCCTCAACCTCCTCTATTGAGTCTGGCGCCGATCTTTGATCCGCTTCAGCCAACCCGGTTAGCCAGTCAGGTATCTCAACTTCTACTTCGGCTTCACCGGTAGCCCAATCAGGCTGATCCGGCTCTGTCTCGGTTTCTTGTAAATCATCAGTTACCCCCGTTGCTCGGAGATTTGAGAGCCAGTCATACATGCTCGGCTCTGGTTCAATCTCTTTTGGCTCCTCGGGCCTATCTTCAGCCGATTGTTTGGCGGGCGGTTCAGCCGGTGTAGGCGCCTCCGATTTTAGAGGCTTTAATCTCTTAAACTTGGAACCGGCTGCCGGTGGAGATTCATCAGTCTCGGGAGGAATAATCCCAGAAGTATCTTTAGCCGCAGCGGCGTCTGGTATCCCTGCTTCCAAATCAGGCCATATGTCTTCCTCGGCGGGTAAATCTATTTTAGCTGAGGGCTCATCCGTTGAAGGTATGTTATATAAATCTGCGAGCCAATCATCTTGTTGAATATCAGTTTGGTCACCCAAATCAGGTTGGCCGGCTGAAACATCAGCATTGTCTGTGATTAAAGCATCAAGATCGGCTAACCATTCATCATCATCAGTTGCTGATGCAGGAGTTGCCGGCTCATCACTTTGAGATGTCAACCAATCAGGAATATCAGTCATCTCACTCTCTAATTCCGCCTGCCCTGTGGGGAATTCAGTGGAGTCGGTTTTGAGCCAATCGGGTATCTCCCAATCTGGCTCCTCCCCAGCCACAAGATTGGTTGGCCGGTCCGTTTTCGGAAGATCGGCCGGTTCTGGAGCCATCTCAACCAACCAGTCAGGAATATTTAAATCGGAGTCTATTTGCTCTTTAGCAAAATCCGCGGATTGCCTCTGTTGGGCAGTCGGCGCTTCCGCCGTAAATTGACCAAACCACTCTGACTTATCAGCTTCTTCCAATACGGTTAGATGATCCTCTTCAGCCGCTGGCTGAGCGGCGGATAAGCTGCCCAACCAATCTGGAATCTCCTCATCAATGGTGGAAGATGCAAATTGATCATCCGGCATCTCCTCCGATTGATCAACTGCTGCTGGAGTATCCAGGGAGTCCATCAACCAATCCGGCACATCTTCATCGAATGTGGCTGGAGAGGCCGGTGAAGCAGGAGAGGGGGCGGGCAGGTTAGCGGTTGAGGCTGGCTCAATGATATCATTAAGCCAATCAGGGATAGCTTCATCATCTGCAGACGAGAAAGGCGCCCGCGCCGCAGTTTCAGATGTTGTTTCATCCATTGCAGAAGCCGGCTGATCGAGCGCCTCCATAAGCCAATCAGGGATGTCTTCATCAATATCGAGGTCAGCCGTTGGGGTCATTGGAGGTGTGGGTGGCGAGGTTTGAGCAGGCGAGGCTAAATTGTTCTCCAGCCAATCGGGAATATCCTCATCCAGAGTTGGGGCTGGTGTTGATGGCGATGCCGGAATTATTTCGTTCAGCCAGTCCGGTATCTCTTCATCATCGGTCAAGGTTGTTTGAGAACGGGCCTCGCCGTAATCATCTTCAGACTGTACGTCAGCCGGGAAGCTGTGGGCAATCCAATCGGGAACCTCTGAGTCAAAATCGTCCTGATAATTTTGTTCTGCGCCGGCTAAATCATCAGTTCTTCCCCATTCTACGGACGTAGCGCCCCGGCTATTAAAATCCTCTTCCAGCCCTTCTTCGCTCATCTGACTCAGTAATGCTGAAAGCTGATCAGGTTCTTGCCCTACTGAGGCTGGGGCAGGCAGCTCGAAATCAGCGGAGCCTTCTTCCAGACCTACCAAAGGCCCTTGGGTTTCTCCATATTTACTCAAAAGCTGTTTAAGCCAATCAGGGACTTGTTCAACAACCGTTTGAGGATCAATCTTTTTAGCCTCCACTCTACCTAACTTTTTAGTTAGAGGTTTACGAGGCGGTGTATTGCCTTGATTTTCTGTAGTCATAATAATTATTCTT